>Ga0335396_10004094_pt1 | contig 16096 bp, 9 predicted proteins | sample FRY02_FD_205743 | JGI IMG/M metagenome (GOLD analysis project Ga0335396, IMG submission 205743) | Freshwater microbial communities from Lake Fryxell liftoff mats and glacier meltwater in Antarctica - FRY-02 (spades assembly) (version 2) | ecosystem: Environmental > Aquatic > Freshwater > Ice >... | reverse complement strand
CCATCATTAAGAAAAAAAATTAAACGATAAAGCCTAAATCAGTATCTTCGTTCTTCCTGTTCTTAAAACTAATCTACACTGGTACACTTTCACCGGAATACTGGTACACTATCATCGGAATAGACACAATATAAAAAAGGCGAGTTCTTGGAAGAACTTTTTTAGAATATCAGCATCTAAAATGTTTATGATTCGTCGTAGACTTTACGCTATGAACTTTAATTCTACATCAACACTGGCCCTTTCCTTACCTTTTTTTGTCATGATGTAGAAACCCCATTGTCGTTTGATAATTCCATAGGGATGCTCTACGATGGCTTGTCGTCTTTTATAATATTCTTTGTTGGACTCGATATTGATTTTATTTTGTTCTATAAATTGTGCATACTGAATCGTTTTACTTGTTCTTAAAACTAATCTGCACTGGTACACTTTCACCGGAATACTGGCACACTATCATCGAAATAGACACCCTATCACACAAATTATTCTTTAAACCACGGCAAGGAAACCCTTCGAGTGCATCAAGGCAGGCAAGAAATCACCAATGATTAAACAGAACACTAGTTCAAATTAATAATTATTTATACAATTAACAATCATCAATGCTCATATAACAATGAAAATAGACTACAAAACAGCACCGGTGAATTTGCTTAAAGCAAATGTCACATTGCGTAGCAGGTAGCTATTTTTTAAAACCATTACAACCACACAGGTGCTTGTAGCTGCATTAATGCAGACTACACATAGGAGACTGAGCTTAATGATCACAACCCCCAATCGGGTGCATTGAAATGTGTAAAACTTACAAGAACGCAAGCTTGTGCCAAGTTTTTCACATTCCAACACACTAATAACAACAACATGAATTAAAATCGAAATCAAAATACTACATTTGAATTCTCGCTGAACTGCTTTACATAGGAGGTGCTGTTATGCCTTCGCCCTTCTTTTTCTGTCGTCTGTTTTGTTGTCATTTCGTGTCGGTTTTGTCGAGCTTTGGTTTGGTGGCTCTTTTGCAAAACTTGGCTTTAGCGTTGGTTTGTGCGGTTTTGTAAATGTGCAACCAAATGCGTTGGCATTAGTATTTTAATTGTTTCATAAATTCTTTTAATGTTATTGTCGTTATATTGAGTCCTTTTGCTTTTATCTGTAACCCATTGTCAGAAGTCAACATAATAGGATTTTCGCTTGCGTATTTTAATGCAACTGATAGAATAAAATTGTCAGGTGATTTTTTGCTGAAATCGTTTGGGAGCAAAGTCAAGTCGGCTGTGTCCATTTTGATATTTCGTTTGTCAATGCTATCGTTAATTTGTCTTAATGCTTTTTGAACATTTTTCTTTTGTTCTTCGGTCAATGAAATTTTTAAGTAGTCCAACTCGTCAATTACTTTTGCTGATAAAATTACTTGATACTTTTTGTCAATTTTTGAAATGATGTCGGGACAATCAACAAAAACATTTGTGTCGATGATGTATAGATTTTCTTTGTCCTTTTTGATTTCCTTTTTCGGCTTTTCAAATTTTGAAAGGTCTATTGTTCCGATAACTTTTAACCCTGTTGTATTTTGTAACTTTTCTTCAACTTGAGTTTCTTGAGTTTGTGTCGTTTTACTTTCAATTAGTTTTTTCTCTGTTGTGTAGTAAAAAGAAAATTCATCGTTTAATTTCTGAAGATATGCTTTTACATTTTCATCTAAATGCGGATATGAACTAATAATATTTTTGTCCGCAATAATGATTGTATGACGTTTTGCCCGACTTGTAGCAACGTTAAATAAACGTTTTTCTAATGAATGATTGTAGCCCGAATTAGGTATTATGAAAATTGTTATGTCTGTTGTAAGTCCTTGTATTCTTGCAACTGTTTCAATCAATAAATTTTTAGGATTATCAATGGTACCGTAAATACTTTTTTGCAATGCTTTTACTGTATCTATATAATTACTTAAAATAGAAATGTGTAAATAAGGTTCATTTACCTTCACCAAATGTGAAACTAAATATGTAGCTATTTCTAAAGCATTTGTAGGCTTTTTATTTCCAACTTCCAAATCAGTTTTTATGAGCGTTGAACCTCCTTGCGGATTAAAAAATATATTTGCATCATTAGGGATTTCAGGAAATGTCAGCCGTATATCTGTTTTGGCTTTTGAATTCAGACTATTGTTGTAAAACAAGCCAGTGTATGTTGCTCCTCTAATTGGCAACCGATATGTTTCAGTTAGTTGAAAAATAGGTATTGACGAAGTGTCTGAAAGAGCTTTTAATCCATCCACTAAAAAGTCATAATTCTTTTTGCTTACTTTATCTTCATTAATAACAACAACTGGTGGCAACTGCTTTGTGTCGCCAATCCAAATATTTTTCTTCCCTAAAAGTTTTGCCGCTCCAAACATTGCAAGCAATGCTTGACTTGCTTCATCAACTATTACATAATCAAAAGGAGGTTTGTCTGTTAAGTTAGTTGCTTCGCTACTGGCAATAAAAAACGTAGATAAGACTAAATTACTTGGTTGTGGATTTATTTCCTTTGTCTGTTGTAATTGTGGGAAATCTTTTTTCTCGTCCGTTGAAATTTTTGTTTTGAAAATTTTACCTGCTTCTAATAAATCAGCTAATGCAGGTTTCTCAATAACTTCAATTAATGCTCTATTCGTAAGTGATGTTACTAAAACAGATTTTCCTTGCTCACATAAACGTTTGCAGATTTCAGCAATTTGGTATGTTTTTCCTGTGCCTGGCGGTCCAATTAAAATAAGTTGCTCGGTTAATGTCAATTGACTTAATATAAAATTTGGAATATCGTTTTTGTTGTCAAGTAACGATGGTTGCCAATTTATTTTTAGAAAATCTCGGTCTAAAATTGAACTTACATTTTCAGAAAAATTGTTTTGAACTATTTTTTGAAGATTGGCAATGTATTCGAATGGTGGTTTGTTTGGCCCCAAAAGCAAAATCAATTTTTCTGCTTCTGAAATGTTTACCGAAAAATCTAATTCAACACCACGAAACCCCGCTATACGATAATCTTTTTCAATATTTCCGTCTTTATCTTTTGCTGGTGCTTGCCACACACAAACCGTTTCAGTAAAATTTGCTTTTTCTTTTACCAAATCGCCATAAGTTTTTTCTCCCCAATTTCTGAAATCCCTCAATTCTTTTGGAACTGTGAAGCAATACAAATATTCTCCTTTGCGAGGTAAGCCTCGTTTAGAAGAGAATTTCAATATCATCTCTCCATCTTTGAATGTCAGGAATTGAGCAACAAAAAGTTCTTCTCTTTCTTGAAGCAAAAACGTAGCCGAAGTATTTAACTTTTGATTAAATGCTTTTGTTTGTGCTTGAAGTTCTTCTTCAAGGAAATTGCTATGCTCTTGTCTTGTGTACTTCATTTACAATATATTATCATCATCAGCACTTAAATCTTCTTCGTTTCTTCTTTCATCAAATCGATAATCGCTTAAATTGTTAGCTACAGTACTTGGCATTACGCTATTAAAATCAAAATGAACATTGCCAAAATAATGTAATAACTCCGCAAACTTATCTAATCGATTTCCTACGTCAAGATTTTCGGTGCTGAAACTGATTGTAAGTTTATCTTGATTTCTTAAAAGTTCATACAGTTTTAAGCAACCCAACTTTCCGCTTCCAAAATTTACCCAAAACATAGAATTTGGTCGCATTAGTTGTATCCATTCATTAGCACCAATTTTTAACGGCTCGTCTTGATATTTGTAACTTTTTACAACAAGCGGATATTCAATATCGTCCTTTATTACACCGTCAAGCGTTGAATAATTACCAATACCTTTTGTAAACTTAAATCCTTCGCTTTCTAATCGTTTTTTCACGACTTCTTTTGCTTCTCTGTTTGCCTCTTTTTGGTCGTTTTTGGAAATGTCTGTGCTAAAATCTGTGCCTAATGTTGCATTATCTGTCTTAGCGACTTGCTGTTTTAATTTTGCAATTTCTCTTTTAAGTTCCTCTTCTCTGCTTGAACTTTCGCTAAATAAAGACCACAAGTCTTCAAACGAAAAATTATTATTATCGTCAGAAGCAATTTTTTGTAGTGTTTTCTTTTGGTCTTCGTTGCTATTCAAGTAAATTATGTTATCTTTTATTGCATAATCATTTTCATTGTATCGATAGAAGATATAATCTTCTATTTCATTAAGCCCCACTGTTTTGGGCAATTCTTCATCATACAGATTAATTATATAATCCTCAGTTTCTTTCCATTCGGTTGATTTTTCTTCTAAAAGCCAAAAATCAAATACGTCTTGAATTATCAAATCACCGTTGTTTTTTCTGCTCTCATTTATAATTTCAACCGCCTTTGAAAATGTTTCAAACTGTATAGTCGTTGATAGTTGTAAGTTCTTTTCTTTTAACCATTCAAACGAATTGAAAAGCAATGTTTCATCTTCATTAAAGCGTGTTTCCTGTGCTAAACGATTATTATGAAACTCTTTTATTTTACCGCTTAAAAACTTTCGTAAATCAACAATAACAGAGTTTTCTATCCAAACACCTAAGTATTCAAGGAAATCTATTTTGTTTTGTTCTTTGCCAATCCATTTAATTAGAAAATCAGGTAGTACTTCACTTTCACAAGCGTATTTACTTGGATAAACAGAAGTAGTTGGATTAAAGCCTAAAATGCTTTCGGTTTCTTTATCTTCAATTTTACACCAATCAATGTTTTTGATTGTTGTCTTTTTATTTTTCTTATTCCATTGATTGAATAAGAACTCTACAAGACTTAATTTTTCTTCATCTGATAAATCTTCTTTGATGTAGGGGCAAACAAATTTATCGTCTTCAAAGTATGGTTCTTTAATAAGTAATAAATTGTCATTGTCCTCTACTTTGATAGGAAACTCTTTGAAAATTTTAGTAATACCTCTGTATTTTTGATGAAGTATTTCGGATTGCTGTATAAAATCAAAGTCCGTTAAATATTTAACCGTTCCTAAGTCAATTTCTTCTTCATCCACGTTTAGGGCATTAAACTGATTGAAGGCAATTTCTTCAATATACAAGCCATAGAGAAATAAAAACGCCAACTGTTCTGAATTCTCTAATGTTTTAACTTGTTCTGAAAACATTTGAAAAATGCCGCTTGGTTCAGGTTCTTCGCTAACACCAAACAAATTTCCAATACGCTCTTTGTTCAAGCCTAGGCCAATAAATTGATTTATCAAACTGCTTAAGTGGTCGCTATTTTCATAATTGTCAGGAAGAATTTTAGCAAGACTTAATTCGTATTCGTCAATTTGTATCTTGTCAGTGAAAGGTGGAATTTCAGAAAGTTTTAAAACTTGTTGTTCTGTTTCAATGACAACTTTGTCTTTAAACTTTTGATAATCGTTATCTTTCAATTCACTACAAGCCAAATCCAATATTTTATATTCGTAGTTCTCTTTAGTGTATTCGGCTTTTGAATTGAATCTAAATTCTAAAAGTTCTTGTAAAAACTTGTGCTTCGCTTTGTATTTTACAATATCTACAAGGGTTTCTTTATGTTCATCGACATCTATAAATTCTAAAATTAAACTATGCAAATCATCAGCTTTAATTATGCCTTCTTCATCTTTATATTTCTCCACAAATTCGTATGGTAGCACATATAAATTGTCAGCACAATTTGCGTCTATAAATTTTCTAGCTTCTTTATCGGCAGATTGTACTTGATAAGTTTCTTTTGTTTTTTCATTAATTACAAATTCGTTTTTTTCTTTCCTAATGATAAATTCTTTAAAAAATGATTTTTGATTGTCTTGATAAAGCTTGATGAGTGGTTTAATTTCTTCCGCTGTTGTTAATTGGGCAAGAATATCATCTATATTTTCTTGGTATATTTCTTTGAATAAATCTTCTGATTCAGAAATTAAAAATGAATTGAGTTCAGGAAAATATTCGTCTTGTTTTATTTTGTATAAGTTTAACCAACTTGGTATTTTTATATTGCCAATGAGTTTTTTAAGCGGTTTTATTTCTGAGTTACTATCACAAAACAATTGCAAGTCCTTCAATGTGCCTTCTGCTACATTGTCAAATTTTGTAGCTTCATTGATTAAATTTAGAAAGAGATTTTTCTTTTCTTTTGCGTTTAGTAAGTTGGTCTTGCACTTTTCAGAAATATGTTCATAAAGTTTTTTATCTACTGGCAATATGATAGATGCAAATAGTATTGGGTGTTCTTCAACAACTAATTCAGAAACTACCAACTCTAATTTGATAAGTTCGTTTTTAATTTTCTTTATTTTATTGCTACTGAAAAAGCAATTGCTAAACTTAAATGAAGTCTTACCTAATTTATCTTTTACAGAAATAGTTTCATTGAATGAATAGAATTTTTTATTTGAAAATTTAAACAGTTTTATTTCGCAAATTCTTTCTTTGGTTTCTTTTCGTAAATAGCTTTCTTCAAGTTCTTTCAGAAACAAAATGTAGGTTTCTTTTTCACAATTTGCAATCCAATTGTTTATGCAGTCAAGATTTGCATTTTCTACTATGTCTCTGATATCCCAACTTTCAATTCCTAATTTTTCGGATTTGGTTGCTTCATCAATTAAAAATCTATCTGCTTCATTATCCCATTCAAACCAATCAATATGATTTAAACCGAAATCGGATAAATTTAATTGTAGTTTAAGTTTGTTGATTTTTACGTTTTTAGCGTTAGATGAAAATCCGTTTTTTGTTGGAATATTTTCAGATATGTATTGATGAATGAACTTTGAAAAACTGTTATCTATATGTGGTTTGTTTTTAGGGTCTTTGGATAGCAAAAAATTGGCATACAAAGACAAAAATAAATTTCGGTTTTTATCTTTTTGGGTATCAGTGTATTCAATTATACTATTTGCAATTATCGGTAGAAGTTGTTCATTTATTTGCGAATTAGCTTGAAGTTTTCGCCTGTCATTGTTCATATCAAAGGCGTTACAATGCAATAGAAAGTTAAAACCATTCTTTTCTTCGTCCATTGAAAAAAATGTATAAAGGTTTGGCGCTAATTCATTTCGTAAATCATTTGCCTTTTTATAATCGCGATAAAATGCAAAAGTGAATTTTATGTCCCGATTTTTATTTTTCGGGTTTATAACTCTGAATTCCTCACTGTCAATAGGAAAAGAATGTGAATAATCTAAAACTGCTTGTGCTTTAATTTCTTCACCATTAATGTATATCTTTTGTAAGCTATTTAAGAATTTGAAAGAGTATGATAATCCACTCTTAATTTTATCAATTCCATCATCAAGAAATTTGCTTTTCCCTTTACCTAATTTGAGAAAGAAAATTGAACCGTTTTTGAGATTATTTGTTTCTTTTAGGTTTACATTTTGAAGAGATTGTTTTAAGAATGTCCTCATTTCCGATAATTCAATTCCAGAGAATTTCACACCTTCTGTGTCGTAGTTTTGGAGTTTTATTTTTTCATCTAAGTGAGACGGAAAACAAGTATATAGCAATTTTACAAGCCAAGGATTTTCACTGTCTTTTTTTAAGTCAAAACCAACTTTAATTTCATCATCATTAAGAAAAGCATTTAACTGAAATAATTTATTCCAACTAAAAATAATTGGACCTGCATAATCACTTATTATAGCTTCTCGACCGTCATCCGCACCGACTAATCTGTGCAATATTTTGAAACCAATACCAAAAGTCCCTATATCTTCTCCGTCTTTATAGTTGCCTGCCACATTTATAATTGCTGACATATCACGGTCAGAAAAATAATTGCCATTGTTTATGCAGAGTAAATAATTTTCATTGTAACTCACGCTAAAGAATGTCGATTTACAATCGTCAGCGTTTTGAATAAGTTCATATATTGCTTGGTCGTCAGCGGCTACATTTAATGCAATAGTTCCCAATAATTTTCCTAAGTCTTCTCTGTTTCCATATATAAGTTTAGAAAATCCTGTTTCTCTTCGCTTTTTGTCAGGGTGCAAAGAGCCAACAAAATTAAGGTCTATATGACCACTTTCTCTTGCTACTTCTTCTTTGTAGAATTTTCGAAAATGAAAAGCATTCCTTGTGTATAACATTCGTCTTTAATTCTTTGGGTTTAGTTCAATGTCCGATGGTCGGTTGGGGAAAAAGCAAATGTGGTGTAATGCGTTGGCTTGTGCGGTTGGTTGCACCTCTTTTGATTTTGCCGAAGAGTAGGCTTGTCTTTTCATTTGTCTGTCCGTTTAATGTTAGTACTGTCGGTCGTCATAGGGTGAGGCATAATGGCAGTCCGTCTAAGAACTCCCATTCTCGAACAAATATAATCGAATTTAAGAGGATATGATGGAGGCAATATTAAAAAACAGAGAAATTCCTCCGAAAAATTGCATTCGGCGTAGAGAAGCGGGATGCTTTTGCCAGGGCAAATATTCCCAATAAAAAAAAGGCGAGTTCTTGGAAGAACTTTTTTTAGAAGATCAGCATTTAAAATGTTTATGATTCGTAGTAGATTGTACGCTATGAACATTAATCCTACATCGGCACTGGCCCTTTCCTTACCTTTTTTTGTCATGATGTAATAGGAAACCCCATTGTCGTTTGATAATTCCATAGGGATGCTCTACGATGGCTTGTCGACATTTGTAGGATTCTTTATTGGAATCCATATTAATTTTATTCTGTTCTATAAATTGCGCATACTGAATCGTTTTACCTTTTTATAAAACTAATCTACACTGGTACACTTTCACTGGAATGGGTGGTGCACTTTGGCCGGAATGGGTGGTACACTATCGCCGGATTAGACATCAACGAGGATGCATCAACTACTTCCGCATGGCAAGTATAGTTGGCAAGCTCGCAGCGGTGGATAGTTGGGTGCGCAACCGACTGCGGTATTGCATTTGGAAAGACTGGAAAAAGCCCGAACGAAAAAGGAAAAACCTCATCCGTCTCGGAGTTGATTACCATCATGCCTATGCATGGAGCAGAACGCGAAAGGGCGGGTGGGCGATTGCCCAATCACCTATTCTGACAACCACGATTACACTTGAACGCTTAGCAAAACGCGTCTATGAATCCATGCTCGACTACTACTTAAAAGTGCGCCCTGAATCAACGTTCATGGGCATCTCATTTACATCATGAACCGCCGTATACGAGGCCCGTACATACGGTGGTACTTCGGCAGGCTCAGCAGAACTGTGAGAGGCGCACCCTATCGCTGAAAGGCGGTAGGGCCGCCTACTCGATTATCGGTTCGTGCATCTGTCTGTCCGTTGCTGTGTCGTTTAAAACTTGCATAAATGTCTGCACTATTGGGTGCGATGGCTTGCAAGCTCTTTTTATTTATTTCTGTGGTGGCATGTTGCGTTGGGAAAAAACAAAATGTGCTTGCAAATGCGCTGGTGTTATTGCTTGACATCAAATACTTTTTTCATGTGAACAATAGAATCAATTTCATCTTTCATCATTACTTTCTTTTCTAAAAACTCTTTGTGAAGTTTCTCGTCCTTAAAATCATTCCAAGTCAAATCGTAAAATAGTTCGCTTAATGAAATACCTTTAATCAATTCGGAAACTTCTGGAAATTTTACTGATGAAATAATTGCATTAATAGTTTCAGTCTGCTTCCTTTCTTTTATATCTGCTCTGTCAATGTCTTTCAGTTCTTGTGGCTCGTTTGTATTGAAAAATGTTATCAACTCTTTTCTAAGTAAATCAATTGTATTGAGTTTCGCTCCTTCAAGTGTTGTCGTCAAAACCTTTGTCATTGTTTTAGATTCTTCTTTGAGTTTAATTAACTCACGTAGGAATGATTCTTTCCGTTCCATTTTTATAATACTCTTTGACGGTCTGCAAGTAATTGGAATGAGAAAGTCCTTGCGTAATTTTTCAATCTTGTCTTTGAACTCTTGAAATTTTATGTAGTCAGAATCTTTGCTAATGTCCTGAAACATTTTGATTCGTGTAAGCAATAAACTTTTTAATTCATCGCTGTTTATCGGAATTGCTTTCTTCGGCAGCTGTGCAATTTTGTTTTCAAGATTGCCTCCGCTGAATTTCAATTCTACGAATTGAATTTTAGCAGTGTATGTGTTTATCTGTCGTTGCAAGTTTGGAGATAAAGGTGGATTGATTTTTAAATTCTTTTTTATGCTTTCGTATCTTTCATTGTCAAATTGTGAAACCGAAACCTCTGAACCTTTTTCCTTTACTTCTTGAAGGGCATTTTCAAAATGCTTTATTGAATCCCCGATTGTTGCCGTTTGTGAAAACTTGCTTACATCAGTTTGCCTTTCGCTTGGAAAAAAATTCTGAATGAGTAATTGAATAGTTACAGGGTCAAGTTTAAAAGCGTTCGTTCCTTTTGCCTTTTCTAAAAAAATTTTGCTTTGAGGAAAAACAAAATATCCGATGTCGTCTGAAATGATGAATGAAATTAAGTTGCCGTCTGATTGAAATATTCGGAAATTCTTTTCACGAAGGTTTTCAATTCCTGTTGTTTCACCAAATCCATTTCTAATTGTTTCCTCTGAATTGTCAATTATAATTTTGGTAATGTCAGATTTATCAAATTCAATTAAAATAGAGGAAATTTCATCATCTATGCTTGGCAATGAAATATACAAATGGGTTTCTGCCTTATCTATAAGGTCACAAATTTCGTTGAAGGTTATTGTTTCAATTAATTTCATTTTGCTTTCCACCAGGCGTTTTTCTTTTTTGAAAATTTGTAACTAGGAAGTTCAACTGAACTCCAAAATAATTTTTGCGATTCCCACTGTCTGCCTTCTGTTTTATTACCGAATAAATCTGTTGTAGTTTCGGTAGGTTGTGAATTTCCATTTTTATGTTTGGCTTTGGGACGAGGGGGTGGGGGATTTGTATTTCGTCTTGCTTGTCGTCTTTGTAATTCTTCCAAAGTTTTTATTCTTATGTCAGCAGTAAAATCGCAATCGGGATAACCTGAACAACCATAAAAAGATTTTCCATAATGGTTTTTCGGGCGGATGAAATTTATATTTCCAATTTCTTTACACTTCGGACAAAAAGCTCCATTCAAGTTCGGGCTGTATAAAAGTTCTTCCAAATCAAACCTTTGAAACAATTCTTTCACTGTATTTTCTCCCTCAAATCGCTTCATGTATTCTTTCCTGCTGTTGTGGCTTAAAATATTTAAGCTGCCTGACCATTCTATTTTCCTGTCAATGATTGCAATTTTTTCGTGCATTCCGTCTCTGAATTTGACGATGATATTCATTGCTTTCAATTTGGCAACAACTTCTGTTGCACCTTTTAATTGAAGTCGGTCATTGGGAGAAAGTGTAATTATGGAAATTCGGATTCCTTTTGTAAGTAATTGTGAAAACTTCAAATGCAGTTTACCTAACCTGTCGCTTGTGAGATAAGGAGAAAAAATTATCAATTCTGAATTTGCTTTTGCTAAATCGTTATGGAACGCAACCCAAAAATCTTGGTCGTCATAGTTTGAACCGATGTTCTCTAGTCTATCTTCAAGTGAATTTAGTTTGGATGCCCAATACTCAAAGTTTTCATCTCTCAAATCTGCAATGATTTCAGTTGAACTTGTCACTTTTTCTTTTGCAATGATGTGGCGTAGCACATCCATAAATAAAGTGTTGCTTTCAAAAGTGTTTTTGATGTAGTTGCAGTTTGCAACTACAAATAATTTTGTTTCTGCTCTTGTCAAAGCAACATTGAGAAGAAGTTTTGCGCTTTCTGTATTGTTGTATTCATTAATCATTGACCATTTCTTTGCGCCTTCTCCTTCAACACTGTCAAAGATTATTGCTGTCTCTTCGCCTCCTTGAAAACTGTGAATTGTGTTGATGCGAATTTTTGTGTTCTTTAAAATTCCTTTGTCCTCTGCAATTTTGAGAATAAGTCGTGCCTGACTTCTGTAAGGTGTAATTATTCCGATGGATTCATTTTGTCCAAAGGACTTTGATATTTTTTCAGCAAGTGAAACGCAAATCAATGCACTGATAAGATTAAATCTACCGCCTGTTTCTAACTGACTGCACCAAGGATTATGAATTGAAGTGTCAACAAGACAAACCGCTGAATTACCTGCAACACTATCGGTTTTGCTTTTGCTCTTTACTGATTCATGGTCTTCAAGTCTGCTATCATAAACTCTTTTGTTCACTATTTCAGAAATGTGTGGGTGCATCCGATATTGTATATAAAGAGGTTGCACTCTTTTTTCTGCTTGGCTTATTTCTGAAATGTGGAGTTCATCAAAGATGCTTCTTCCTAACCATTTCTTTGCAAGGTCATCATCGGCAACACAAATAGGTGGAAGCTGTTTGAAGTCACCAACAATTGTAATTCCTTTTTTGATTTTTGAAGCTGCCCAGTAGAGCATTGGCATTGGAGCCATACTTACCTCGTCAACAAGCAAGATGTCAAAATCAATATTCTCAATTTCTTTTGCGATATAGGATTTGGTTAAAGTGGTCGCAACGAGTTTTGCATCTTTCAGAACCTGAATTTTTATTTCTTCAAGTGCTTTGTTGATTTCGTCCAAACGAATTTGCAGTTGCTTTACTTTGTTTTCAAACTCATTTACCTCTTTCTTAATTTCTTGAAGTGATTTACCAACTTTTGAAAGTTGTTTTGATAATTCCGCTTCGCTGTTACTCTTCGCAGTTCTAAGTGGGTGAATATTTAGATTGAGTTGCCTAGATTGTTCATCAAGGTTTTTAAGTTGATTTGTTTTGAGGGTTAAAGTAGAATTTGCACTTTTGAGATTCGCTTCAATCTTAATCGGGTCAAGTCCTAAAAAGGTTCGTTTCAAAAATCCTGAATTCTGTGCTTTGAGTAATTTCTCTTGCAGTTCTGCTATTTGATTTCGGATTTGAGAAAGTTCGGTCTTTGCTGAACTTGTTTTTGATTCAAGACTTTTTATTTCACTTGCTGATTTTTCAACTTGTGAATTTATTTTGGTGATTTCAAGATTAAGATAAATGATGTTGTCGTATGATTGTTTTGCTTCTCTTATTTTTTCTAGCTGCTGATTCAATTCCTGTTTCTCTCTTACAAGTTCTTTGGATTTAAACTCGGCAATCTTATCAATCATTACCAAAGTGCAATCTTCCTTTTCATATTTGTCACTCATTTCAGGTTTGGGAGTTCCCAATCTTACCAGTTGCCCTTCTTTGTAATAAGTTTTTTTCATTTGACCTGCCACTTTTAAAAGTGCTTGGTCAACTGCGTTGTTTGAATGAGATAACAGTAAAACTTTTCTACCTAAGTTCAAATGACTTTCAATAGCTTTAGCAATCGTTTGAGTTTTTCCTGTTCCGGGTGGTCCCCAAATTATCGAAAGAAAGTCGTTAATTGAAGATTCAACTGCTTTATGCTGGTATGGATTCGGATGGTCATTTCCGTTTACAGAATATGATGTATTGAAATTCCCTCCGTCAATTTGAGAACGGTCGTCTTGAAATAATTTGTTGCTGTTTTCAAATCGGCTTTGAGTGTTTAAGTTGTCCTCATATTTCTTTTTTAATCGTTCAAGCAAATACCAAGTGTTTGTTTTGATTTTTGCAATTGAAATTCTTTCTCCAATTTTTTGCTTGAGAGCAATTTGAACCTGTTGTCCTGACACAGAAATAATGTCGCAGTCATATTCCTTTCCATTTACTTCAATGTTGGCTGGAGTGTCGTCAAGAGCAACCAGAAAATTTTCAAGAGTAAATTGATAAATGAAAAGGTCAAGAGTATGTCTAATCAATTCTCCATTGTAAACCGTTACAATACTGCCGCCTTTCCCTTTCTTTAGAGCTTCAATTTCAATAGTCAATGAATCAATAAATTCTTTTACAATACTCATAGCTCAATGTAAAGGTCTTTGTGCGGTTGGGCAAAAGCAAATGTGAAGCAACTTGCGTTGACTTGTGCGCTGCATTGCTTCTCTTTTGCTTTTGCGAAGGATGGCAAACACGGCTTGTCCGAAATTAAAGTTCTATTCATTTTTTGTCTGTCTGTTTGGTTACGCACTGTCACCATAGCATGACCATTAACGTCAGTCCGTCTAAGAACTCCCATTCCCGAACAAATATAATCGAATTTAATAGGAGATGAGCGAGGCAATATTAAAAAACAGAGAATTTCTTGCGAAAATTGGTGTTCGGCATATACAAGCGGAATGCTTTTGCAAGGGCAAATATTCCCAATATAAAAAAGCTGAGTTCTTGGAAGAACATTTTTAGAGTATCAGATTCTAAAATGTTTATGATTCGTCGTAGATTGTACGCTATGAACTTTAATCCTACATCAACACTGGCCTTTTCTTGCCTTTTTTTGTGATGATGTAATAAGTAGCCCCATTATCGTTTTATAATTCCATAGGGATGCTCTACGATGGCATGTCGACATTTGTAGGATTCTTTATTGGAATCGATATTGATTTTATTCTGTTCTATAAATTGCGCATGCTGAATCGTTTTACCTGTTCTTAAAACTAATCTACACTGGTACACTTTCACCGGAATACTGATACACTTTGGATGAGAACGGGTGGTACACTTTGGATGAGAATAGGTGGTACACTTTGGATGAGAATAGGTGGTACACTTTCACTGGAATGGGTGGTACACTGTGACTCTAATAGGTGGTACACTATCGCCGGATTAGATAAATTATAGAAGTGAGGCTCCATGGCCCACCCATCTGGAACCCAAACCGAGAAATTAAAGCTTAAAAAAATCTGTTATAGACGGACTGAAATTGCTATGCTTTGCCCTGAAAAAACTAAATAAATAGTACTACTCAAATATAAATTTTAGACATTAGAATTTAGAATAAACCGAACAAAGGCAATTTTCAATACGAATTCAATAAAATTATTTTCAACAACATTTTTTATACACCTACCTTCTTCAACGAAATCCCGGTAGACTCAAAAACTATCAAAGCTTCCGTGCAACATTCCTGCCTACTCAAGGTAGGGGCTTCATTGGTCCCGCCAAGGCGGACAGGCAGATCTTTCAGACGCAACGAATCCTTAGCTGTTATCTGATGCCCTTCTTTCGCAAATTTTACTGTCCAACGAGTTTTGTTTTGTTGTCCGCAAGTTTTTGCTTGATATATACTTTCAACTCGTCAAAAGTCATATTTTGAGTTTCAGAGCTAATTTTATCTCTAATGTCTCTCATCATTTTTACAGCGTCAAACTGTTTTTCATTTTTAGTCGTTTCCATAATTTACTAAGTCTTTAGGGCTTCTAATTTCAATCATTGAATATCCAAGTCGCAAATTCACAGAATTGTAGCCAATTAGAGCCAAAGTCAGTCCGTCTAAGAACTCCCATTCTCGAACAAATATAATCGAATTTAATAGGAGATGAGCGAGGCAATATTAAAAAACAGAGAATTTCGTACGAAAATTGGTATTCGGCATATACAAGCAGAATGCTTTTGCAGGGGCAAATATTCCCAATAAAAAAAGGCGAATTCTTGGAAGAACTTTTTTAGAATATTAGCGTCTAAAATGTTTATGATTCTTCGTAGATTGTACGCTATGAACATCAATCCTACATCTGCACTGGCCCTTTCCTTACTTTTTTTGTCATGATGTAATAAGAAACCCCATTGTCGTTTGATAATACCATAGGGATGCTCTACGATGGCTTGTCGTCTTTTGTAAGATTCTTTATTGGACTCGATATTGATTTTATTCTGCTCTTTAAATTGCGAATACTATATCGTTTTACCTGTTCTTAAAACTAATCTACACTGGTACACTTTCACAGGAACGGGTCGTACACTATCGCCGGATTAGATAAATTATAGAAATGTGACTCCGTGGCCCACCCATCTGGAACCCAAACCGAGAAATTAAAGCTTAAAAAAATCTGTTATAGACGGACTGAAATTGCTATGCTTTGCCCTGAAAAAACTGAATAAATAGTACTACTCAAATATAAATTTTAGACATTAGAATTTAGAATAAACCGAACAAAGGCAATTTTCAATACGAATTCAATAAAATTATTTTCAACAACATTTTTTATACACCTACCTTCTTCAACGAAATCCCCATAAGTATAAAAACTATCAAATGTTCCGTGCAACATACCTGCCTACTGAAGG
>Ga0335396_10004088_pt1 | contig 16111 bp, 22 predicted proteins | sample FRY02_FD_205743 | JGI IMG/M metagenome (GOLD analysis project Ga0335396, IMG submission 205743) | Freshwater microbial communities from Lake Fryxell liftoff mats and glacier meltwater in Antarctica - FRY-02 (spades assembly) (version 2) | ecosystem: Environmental > Aquatic > Freshwater > Ice >... | reverse complement strand
GTACCTGTTGTTGTCATATCGCCAGTTGCGGCGTCAATTGTTAACGGACCTACTGTTATTCCGTTGTGTACTACAAAGTTACTGTTTGCCATGGTTCCATATCCCCAAAAAAGAATTTATATTCATAATATGATTATTACAAGATATTTATCCAACACCATGGTGAAATAATCTGTACGCATATTTCTAGTCAAAAAAAAAGCACCCCGTAGAGTGCTTTTTAATATTAACTAGGTAGTTAATATTTACATCATACCACCCATGCCTCCGCCCATTCCTGCTTGAGCATTATCTTTCTTTGGAATTTCATTGATAGCACAATCAGTTGTAAGCAATAGTCCAGCAACACCAGCGGCATTTTGCAATGCACATCGTGTTACTTTAGTAGGATCAACAACACCCATCTCCATCATGTCACCGTAAGTGTCGGTTGCGGCATTAAAGCCATAGTTACCTGACCCCTCAAGAACCTTGTTAACAACAACTGAGCTTTCACTGCCAGCGTTTTCAACAATAAGTCTTAAAGGTTCTTCAATTGCCCGTAATACGATAGCAATACCAGCCGCTTGATCAGGATTATCACCTTCAAATCCTAATAACACCGATTTAGCACGGACTAGAGCAACACCACCACCCGGAACAACACCTTCTTCCACCGCGGCTCTGGTAGCATGTAGTGCATCATCAACACGATCTTTTTTCTCTTTCATTTCTACTTCTGTTGCGGCGCCAACTTTAATTACTGCAACACCGCCTGAAAGTTTAGCAAGACGTTCTTGCGTTTTTTCTTTATCATAGTCTGAATCACTGTTCTCAATTTGATTTTTGATAGTAGCAATTCTACTTTGTATCGCTTCTTCAGTGCCTTTGCCATCAACAATAATAGTGTTGTCTTTGGTTACTTCAACGCGACCACATTGACCAAGTTGATCAAGTTTAGTATCTTCAAGTTTTAATCCTAGCTCATCTGATATAACTTGTCCACCAGTTAATGCGGCGATGTCTGCCATCATTGCTTTACGTCTATCACCAAAACCAGGGGCCTTAACAGCTACAGTTTTAATAGTGCCACGCATATTGTTAACCACTAAAGTTGCTAGTGCTTCACCTTCAACGTCTTCAGCAATAATAACTAAAGGTTTACCTGCTTTAGCTACTGCTTCTAACACCGGAAGGATTTCTTTGATGTTTGAAATCTTCTTTTCACAGATCAAGATATAAGCATCTTCGTGTTCTGCTGTTTGATTGTCTTTATTGATAAAGTAAGGACTTAGATAGCCACGGTCAAACTGCATACCTTCGACCAGTTCAAGTTCCATGTCGAGTGACTTGCCGTCTTCAACAGTGATAACACCTTCCTTGCCAACTTTTTCCATTGCATCAGCGATGATCTTACCAATTGATGCGTCTGAATTAGCAGAAATAGTACCTACTTGTTCAATGCTTTGGTTAGTATCACATGGCACTGAAATGTTAGCAAGTTCAGCTACCACTGCGGCTGTCGCTTTATCAATTCCACGCTTAAGATCCATCGGATTCATCCCAGCCGCGACTGCTTTAGCACCTTCACGGACGATTGCTTGTGCTAGCACAGTAGCAGTTGTTGTTCCGTCACCAGCATCATCTGCTGTTTTACTAGCAACTTCTTTGACCATTTGAGCACCCATGTTTTGGAGGGCATCTTCTAGTTCAATTTCTTTTGCTACAGTAACACCATCTTTGGTAATGTGTGGTGCCCCATAACTTTTTTGAATAATAACATTACGTCCTTTTGGACCTAGTGTAGTTTTTACCGCGTTGGCTAAGATGTTAACACCTTCAATCATTTTAGTGCGAGCTACGTCGCCAAATCTTACGTCTTTTGCTGACATTATACTTCCCCCTCAATTGTTGCATAAATTTCTTCTTCGTTGAGGATCAAGACTTCTTCCCCCTTAATTTTAACTTGTTGTCCAGCAAACTTACCAAATAGTACTCGGTCGTTAACAGCAACACTCATCGGAACGATAGTTCCTTCAGTGGTACGGCGACCCTGTCCTACTGCTAGAACAATACCTTGATCTGGTTTTTCTGCTACGTTGTCTGGGATGATAATACCGCTTGATGTTTGTGTATCAGCTTCAATACGTTTTACAACCACACGATCGTGGAGTGGGTTTAATTGCATTTTCATTTCTCCTAATTAAGCAAATAAATTTTTTCGTTTTACCCCTAAGGCATAAAACTACTAATGTATTAGTATACACTAGCAGAAATATTTATGCAAGGCTATTTGGCTAATCTTCAAAAATTTCTCGCTCTCTTAACCAGTCACCTTCTTCGGCACTCTTGATCTTTTCACAGATCTGGCAAAGCGTTTGGATGTTTTCTGGTGCATCGATCTGCTCATCTGTCCAACCTAGTAGTTTACCTTTTTGGCGAGTAACTATATGGTCACAGATTAATGTAGCTGATTGGGCACTTAATTTCTTAACATCATCGGTATTACGATCAAAACGTTTATCTTCCCGCGGGTCATATTTACACCAATCACAGCACCATGATTTATGAAAAGTATATGGGCGATCTGGGCGAGCCATACCGCCGTGTTTTTTCATTCTCAGCTGATGTGTATTACAATAACTATCACTACCTGCACCTTCATAGATAGTTAAGTTTTCACCGCAACCTAGGGCCTGACAAACAAGCCCCCTTTCAAGCTGGTGCTTGATAGTACCAGAAGGTTTCATTTTACGGGCCGGGATTAACATGTTATACGTCCTCCGGTGTGTAGGGTGTATTGATGTTAAGTTCTGGAATCGGACCTTCGTAGTAAGTATTAACCAAATGCCACAAGTAAGTACCGCCTTGAGTCCAATCCTTGTTAATTCGAGCTTCTTTAACATAGAATTCACCTAGACGTTCACAGATCCATTCATTTTCTTTTTCTTTGAAGTCTAGATAGCTCTTTTCTACTAACTTCCAAAATGCTCCATCGGGACTGAAGTCTGCATTGAACTTATCATTGAATAGGGCATGTAATTTGAACAAATCCATTTCAGTATACTTCTCTCTAGCATTGTGCCCCATAGCAAACCAATTGCCCAAGATATACACTTCCTTAGGATCTGCTGGGCGTTGATCTTGACAACTAATACCTAGATAAGCAGTCAGCTCTTCAATCACCGATACAGGATACTTAACTATTTCGTCGATACGACTAATAGCACCAGGTTGGTCACAGTCTCCAAACTTTTCTGCTGTGACAAATAACCCGTTATCTTCAAGACACTTTTGCTTGTTGGACGCTTCTATCCATTTTTCGTTAGTACTACCGTCAATCCTAACACCATATACCTGTTGTTGGAATACGTCAATCTTATCTAATAACTTTGTGCCATCTTCTGTATTTTTACTGATAAAGTTGTTACGGATTTCTGCTTTACCAGATACTTCATATATACAAACAGGTATTTCAACATCGTCGGAGTCATTGAGTATCATATTAGATATTATATATAATACCATAGCAGTATGCTGTCCGTCCCAACTAGCAAATAAAATTTCTGTGCCAATTATCCTATAAACCTGTATAGGCATGATTTGGAATTCATTGAATTTAGATAAAATTTTAATCACCCAATCAATGTCTAATTTACGTTGCATGGTGTCATCAATGATGATCTGGCTGAGTTTAGCTTTTTCCGCCTTACATAATCTAAGTTGTTTGAATTTAGTAATTGACGGATATCGTCTTTGGAATTCTTTGATTGCTTCAGAGAGCATATAACGTTTATATTTCTGAGCTGAGGGCGGTAATACTAATAATGTTGTGTTTAATCTATCTTTGAGATTCTGATAGAAAGAAGCATTTTGTTGATAACGACTATTGACTATGTCGCAATAACGAGGTTGCTGAGTCTGAAAGTGTATCATGTAGTTCTCCAAATTGTTTACCTTGCAAATTTATTTTCGCACGGTACAGTTTTACAACTGTAACTACACTATACGCTCATTTTGAATATTTGTCAATGACTTTTTACTGAAAATAAAAGCCCTTGCGGGCCTTTATTAATCTTGTTTAACTTCACGCAATGGTGGTTCATAATTCCAATATGGACGATCTTCTTCCTCAACGGTTTCTTCAACTTCAAACAAATAGTCTGCTGGATTAAGATTAAGTTGACTCTTGTGTACAAAGAACCGTTCCATTTCACGGGGATACTTGTGCCACTTGCGACCTGCTAGGGTACCATCGCTGAGTGTTGGAACGAAATCACGATCATAAAACCAATCATAGATCATTTGGCAGTTCCAATTGAAGCGAATAGGTTGGTGTTCGACCATTTCTAACTGTACCACAGGTTGATATTTAAGGATAGTCTGTTCTGCGCCTTGTACTACATCAAACTCATGACCTTCTACGTCCACTTTGATGACATCCACATCAGCGAAGCCGTAACTGTCCAAAGTGGTCAATTGGACTGTTTGGGTAGGTGGCTCAGTTGGGCGTGTACGCACCTTACCTGTACGTGTTGGTAAATGTAAGTTGTCCAAATAATTGTGGCCGGCATTATCTTTCTTAATGATAATTTGACTAGTACCCGGTTGTGAACTTAATGCGCAGTCGTAAGTGGTAATCTTACCTGTAACCGTTGTATTAGCTAGGCCATCACGTCCAGAGGCGTCTGGATACCAACCTTTGGCTTGATTGCCCTGTGCCTGTGCCAGTGCAATAGTACGAGTAAGCATACTGTAGGTCTGTGCTGTGGGTTCAAAGCTATGAACCTCCTTTGCCCAGGTAGCATACTCGATGGTATTCATGCCGATGTTGGCACCTACATCAATAATAGTCCTAGCATTAGGTTTAAGATCACGTAATCTAATCAAATTTTTCTTTTGATAAGGGCCTGCGTTGGCAATACGTTGTTGATAAAATACATCATCAGTGTAGATCCAATATTGACGACCATGACTGTTGGTGACGAGTGATTCTGTATACTGCGGTATAGCATTAGACATAATTTTCTCCTTGGTGTCTTTTACACAATGTTCCCAATGCATGGGACAAGGTATTTGTTGTTACAATAATATTTATGATTCGCATCACAGACTATCAAAATAATTAAGTTCTTCAATTGATAATGCTGGCCGACGTTTAGCACCGTTCAGACGACACTGTCCTTTAGCAATACGGGTTTCTAAGATACGTGTTTCCATTGCTTCAATTTTAGTTTTACCCACACCTTCTAAGTTGATAAAACGTATATAGAGTTGATCTAGGATAGTGTCTAAGTCATAGTCTAGATCATTTAGATCTTTGCGTATTGATGCAAATTCTTTAGTGTCAGCGACACGCCCTCCTTTACTAGGATTACCACTAACTCGATCGGGCATGCTAATACCAGTGAGTTTAAATGCATGGCTTAGCCACCGCTGTTTAATCCCTTCGCGAGCAGTCTGTTTATCAGCACCACTGATACCCAGATATAACATACCAAATCCAGGAGTCTGTTCAGTTCCTTCTAACCAAAGTGTGTAAATGCCTTTTGGCATTACAGTATCGTTATTAGTACGGATAGTTGCCTTACCACCTTTACGACTTTCGGTAATATAAACATGGTCTGTAAACTTGATTTTTTCTTTAAACTGCTCAATGATTTTACTCATTATTCTCTGCTTTCTTTATTGTTCGTACTAGTAGTATAACATTATTTTAACCAAAAGTCAATCAAACTTTAACCAAAAAGAAACCCACCGAAGTGGGCTCCTGCTATTTTTGGTAATAAGGTATAACTACCCCATCGGTACTAGTTTCTAGACTAGTGCAACTGCACGTTCAGCAGAGCCAAAGCGGAAGCCTTTGCCCATACTTACTTTTACAGTTCCGAGTTTAGATGTGTTTTCTGCATCTATAAGTTTTGCTTCTTTTACGGAGATCGCCTACCGTGTTGCCGTCTCTGCTATCTCGCCACGTCGAAACCTGGTCACCCCCCTAAAATACTCTTGCTAAAAAACACTTTGGTGGAGATGGCGGGAATCGAACCCGCGTCCGCAACGCCTTCACTTCGAAGGGATTACAACAATTCTTTTAGTACCTATTAGCTAGGTACAATGTTTGATGCTTGTTTGCCTTTAGGGCCTTCTGTTACTTCAAATCTTACTTCTTGGTTTTCTTTTAATGTTTTAAATCCTGAACTTTCAATTGCTGAGAAGTGAGCAAATAAATCGGGGCCCCCTTCATCTGGAGTGATAAATCCAAAACCTTTTGCATCGTTAAACCATTTTACTTTTCCTGTTGCCATTGCTTTACTTTCCTTAATATTTCTAAAATTGTAACATTAGGTATGTTACTGACCATCTTAGCCTTACTTGTTACTACAGATTGGACAAGTACATCCTAACTTATGGTACCAAAATAATATGCTACTATTTCTTTTCTTCATTACATTAACTCCCAAACGCCATTGCGATATTGCACAACTTGGCCTATGTTGTTGTATCCAATTTCACCTTGCCATGGACTTAGTGCAAATTGTTTAGTAGTAGGTTCCGTTGAAATCCAACCTACAGTGTTTTCTCTTGTCCATTTATCGTATGCGTCATTCATACAGATATTTATAAACAAAAAGGGGCACTCGGCCCCTTAATGGTACATTTTGAACTAAAACTAAACTTCTACTTCAGTCCACCCTGCAGGTTGTTCAGTTGCAGGAGTTTCTACTGCTTCAGCACGTGCCTTCAATGAATCCATTGACACCTTAACAGTTGCTGAACCGTTATACTTATGGTCTGCCGCATTAATAGCATCAGCAAATTTAACATACAACTCAGAACCCTTAAGATATGTAACACAATCTGCTTTTGATATCGCAGACGGCAGTTCAACAAGATTAATGTCTGCATGACCATCTTTGTTCAAGATCTTAACACGACTAACAAAATCATTAGCGAAACGAACTTTTGTAATACCCTTCAAAGTCGAAATTCCAGTTACTTTAAACATAAAATTATCCCTCTTAATTTCTAACTTAAACTACGAAACCCTTACGAGTTTCACCCTTAGGAAAATGAAACATGTCGCTCTTTCATTTTCATAACCTTTATTATACACTCAAAAAAATCAAAAGTCAACCAAACCTTAGTCAGCCCTTGAACCCATGTATGCTTTGAAACCATATTTAGATAATACATCAGCGTAAGCCTGAGCACCAGTTTCTTTAACATCCATGCTTTGTCCATGATAACCACCAGGACCCCATAGGCTCATACATTTTGGTTTATAATCTTTTTTGAAGCCCATTTTTGCAAGTGCTTGAGCTTCTCTTGAATTGGTACGTGAAACATATACTTCAACCCACGCAAAACCACAATAGGCCATCTCACCGTGTTCGCTTAAGAATTCTTGTTGTGCCAGATTAGCGGCTTGTTCAGCTTCAAAGCGAACTGAATCAATGTAAGTGTCTTTGTAAATTACAGTTTCAAGTTCTAGTTCCATTTTGTCTACTCCTAAGTAATAAAAAAGTCTTTTCCTTATTTCTTAAGTAAATTATAGCACCAATTTAACCAAAAGTCAACCAAAATTTAGATTATTTTAGTATATTTCGCCTTGACCAATAAGTGTATGATACCATTGGTAAAAATTTGGGATATGGAGTGACCATTCTTCGACGAAGTTGATGTAGTTAGTGGGGGGCATCGCACGATGTAGATATTTTGGAATGATTTCATAGTTGTTGACTAAAAGTAATACTTCTAATGCCTGAGGATGTTGTCTTTCAATTTTAATTGAAATGTTTATAGGATCTAATAGATCAACTTGTCCTTTTATAGTTTTTGTTTCACTAATCAGTTGATCAAGTACTAGCTCATCATTGATCGTAACCCAACAAGGAATATTTTCTCCAACGGGATTTATTACTAGATTAATGTCTAGTTTTAATGTGGGCTTAGTAACCGTAGCTTCGTAAAAATTCTTCATATTCTGGTAGATAGTCTAATATAGTATTGTTGTGTATTGATTCATATGCGTGTATGTATTTTATTAAATCGTCCCTAGATTGTTCTATGTTGTTAGGGTCCTCATATTTTTCTAAGAAGTCAATATATTCAAATACAACCTCATTAATGACTGTGTCTATTTTTTCTGATACTCTTCTATTAATTATTTTATCCTGTGATCGTTCTAAATTATATTTTTCTACTATATTCTTTAGTTTTGCAATAATCTCTGTTCTTAGATTGCTAGGCAACAGTTCCATTCTAAGACAACTTGGGAATGTAAGTATATTGCAACTTTCTGCAATGATATGATTATTGATCATAAATTCAAATAGTTGATCTAAATGATAGATACTAAAAATATTTGGTGTGATTCTTAAACTAATGAAAAGATTGTGGTGTTTTCTTAGTTCTAAGAACTTATCCACGTGCTCTAACACGCTATTAATTTTGCTAGGCCATCTGATGTAATCATTCAATGGTGTGACAGCTTCTATGCTCAGCCCTAAATGAACTGTTTTAAAGTTGTCGACAATATATTCAATCCTATTATCATACACCGTGCAATTGGTTGTAGTGCCCATGATTGTGTCTTTGGCAATATCTTTATCTATCAATTGATTGCAAATATTGTAAAAACTTTTCATGTACAATGTTTCACCTCCTAAGAAATGAATGTATTTTATATAAGGAAGTGCAACAAGTTCATTGATAAATTTATCAACTAGTAATTTATCATCTGACCAATTTTTAATACGTAGGGGATCGCTAAACATCACCGGCTCAATTTTATGCAAATTTTTATGTTCTTCAGTAACCCTACTGCTGTATCGAGGTGGGCACATGATACAGGCACTATTGCAGGTATTACCTAAATCGATTTGAAAATCGCAAGGTAATTGATTTGTTTTTCCTTGATTAGAATAACTGTATTCAAATCTATCCCAATGGGGGCTTGAGCAAAATGTTTTGTCAAAATCGGATTCTACAATACCGCTCTTAATTAATTGTCGCTGTCTTCCAGCTGATTTACCGGTTTTTTGTTCATGTTGGCAATCTTTACATAAATCAGGACTAGTACCGTTTAACATGTCCGATCTAATATCGGTCATTATATTTGATTGTAGATATTCTACTAATGTTGTGTTTGCGATGGTATGTTCACTACCAACTTCGTAGTCACCCCATCTACAGGGTCGATATTTCCCTTCTGGGCTGATCCTAATATGGAACCATGGCGATGAACAAAAATTGTCTTTTAACATACTATCTTTTTGTAATAATTTCATCTATTAACCCATACTCTAATGCTTCTTGGGCTGACATAAATTTATCTCTCTCCATATCAGTACTTAGTTGTTCAAATGTTTTACCTTTTGAATTGTGCTCAGCATAGATCTCAGTTAGATATCGTTTCATTTTGTTAATTTCTTCTGCTTGGATCTGTATGTCTGTCGCTTGGCCACTAGCACCACCACTTGGTTGATGTATCATGTGTCTAGCATGCGGTAACATCAAACGCTTGCCGGGGGCGCCTGCTGTTGCCAACAATGATCCCATTGAACAGGCTTGTCCCATAACAATAGTTGAAATGTCGGGTTTAACAAACTGCATGGTATCGTATATGCTCATCCCTGCTGTCACTGACCCGCCCGGACTATTAATATAAAACAGGATATCTTTTTCAACGTCCTCACTTTCAAGGAATAAAAACTGTGCTACTAGTAGACTAGCAGTATGTTCATTAACATCAGTATCTAGGATAACAATACGATCTTTAAGTAATCTTGAATATAAATCATAACTGCGTTCACCTTGGCTGGTGCGTTCTAAAACCATTGGGACTAAATTAGGCATTTCGTAATCCTTTCTTTGATCGTTCGTTTAATTGCTGACAGTGTACACAATACTGCACTCCGGGTACTAATGTTCTTCTAGCCTCAGGAATCTCATCCCCGCATTCTTGGCATTCTTTTGCACTAGGCTTTAGACTTTGTTCTTGCATCTGTCGACGAACATTGGCTATGGCATTCATGTTGTTGTGGATAGCATGAAGTTGTCCCATCTCTGCTTCTTCTTCATTGTTATAGACAAAATCGTCATTTAATTCTAAATTTTTGATCATGTTATTCCTTTTTCGTTTGCCTAAAGTTAATTAAACTATTACTTATAACTGCAAATATTATACATTCAATTTAATGCAAAGTCAATTGGAATATGTGTTAAATATGCTTATATTATGAATATCAACTATATTAACTCGCTGGCATCTGATGACGTCTTAGTCCTCCAAGCGCCGTATCCTTGGTCCGCAGATTTTAAGGGTCAAGTTACTAACGGACTAATAACTCACAATCACGTGATAGTGTTAGTCACTGAGCTACATAATGACAGTGCAGAATTTTGTCGTGGGGGTGTACATCCTAGGATACATTATCTTGTCTGTGGGTTTGTTGACGGAGTTGACACTATGCCCTGTATGGATTGGTTTGCACAAACAGTTGACAACTATCACAACATACAGCTTAAGGCGGCGAGTAAATTAACACCTTACGTATCTAAGCCCAAAGCATTTGACATATTGCTAGGACAACAAAAACCCCACAGACAATTTATATATGACCACATCGTCCGGCAAGGACTGGAAGATAAGGTTGTGTTGAGCTACATTCAGGATCGAGGTTCCGTGTTGGGTAACACCAATTGGATCTGGGAACCGGGTGTGGAAGTTGATGAATCTATCCAATGGACTGTTACTACCGTAAAATATCGTAGTCGGTACTTACCTTTGAGCCAGATCATTCCAGTCAGCGTGTATGCAGAGACTGCCTACTCTGTAGTCGCTGAAACTAACTTTGACAATCACTACAGTTTCTATACGGAAAAGATAGCCAAACCAATACTGGCCGAAAGATTGTTTATTGCAGTCAGTGGACAATATTATCTACGCAATCTACGTCGATTAGGATTCCAAACATTTGATGGCATAGTTGATGAAAGTTATGATACTGTAGAAGACCACCGTAAAAGATTTAAGATGTGTTGTGAACAGATTGATTATTTAATCGGTCAACCTCAGGAAGATATATTAGAAAAGATAAGACCAATAACAGAACATAACAAGAAAGTTATGTTAGAAACTGATTGGCTTATAAAACCAAATTTAACTCCTTAGCACGTTCAGCAAGTTTAAAACTTGCAAGATTTTTACCTTTGCTTTCTGACATTATATCTGCCCTTTCTAAAAATGTCAATGCCCAATCGTTAACTGCGGTATTCCAATAAAAGTCTGAATGAGCTCTTAGTTTTTGTTTCTTGTATCCTTGTTCCAATAACAGTTCTAGATCCGGTTTAACATTACTACCATGCTCAGTGAGAAGGTCCTCTCTTGATACACTGTAATGTATGACTGGACGAACGCCACGCCAACTATCAATGATTCTGCTAAACCTGTCGTCATTAACATCTATGTATTCTCCTGTTTTAATAAAGTGATGATGTACATCTAGCACTAGAGCACAATGGTCAACTAGTTCTAAACTGGCATCTAGTCCCCATGTCATTTCGTCGTTTTCTATTGTAAGTGTGTTGCGTGCCTCAGGACTTAGACGTTTGAGTGCTTTTTTAATGCCATCTGGACCTTGCTTGCCTGATATGTGTACGTTACATTTAAAGTCTTGGAATGTCTTACCGTATCCCATCCAACGGATCATATCATTATGATACTCGAATTCTTCAATGCTACGTTCGACAATACCTGGGTTAGCACTTGCCAGAACTGTAAACTGGCCTGGATGAAAAGATAAACGGACCCCAAGATCACGAGCCAGCTGACCCACTTGACCAAACGCCCGCTCTGCGTAAGCAATAACGTCACTGCGGCGCCAAAAGTAACTCCACTCATGCTGAGTATAAACAGGTAATAAATCACTTGAAAGCCGAACCATTCTGAGATGTGCATCTAATCCTCCTACCCTTTGTACCAGTTTACGTGTTGACTCTGTGTTATGAACCATAAGGTCCCACAGGCGTTGTTCTGCTACTTCTCGTGTTTGATTGTTTAGCCAACGCACTGTTGTTGAACGTGTGTTGTATTCTTTGGCATCGTCTTTGGGTTTAATACCATCAACTTGATCTGGACGATCAATCCACTTGCATGCAAAACCTATACGTTTAATATCCAAGATATTTCCTCAGTTCCTTGTCTTTGGGCTCGAACCTCTCACCTTTGTAAAATATACGATAGCTTTGACTACCATACTCCCCAATACCATACAGCATTGTAGCATCATCTCCGTCCCAAGTCAAGTAGTCTTTGGTCATACCCATCAATCTAGTATAACGTAAATTTACCAATCCCAATGGCCATATGATTGATTTGACAAATTCTTCGTCAGCATCTAATAAGTTTTGCGGTTGTGGGAACCAATGGAGGAATTCAGGTAGTACCTGTTTGACTATCTTTCTACCTGTTTGATTAAGCATGATAACACCCAAGAAGTGTTCCCAGCTATTGGAAACTTGTTCTTGTACCATTACATTATCTCTGAGTGGAGTTAATAGCATTCTTGATATATAAAATATTCTGATTTAGGGTACTTTTCTTCAAAGTTTTCTTCTTTCATATAATCGTTTAGTTGTCCTTGATTAAAGAACATTCTATCAAAAACTTTCTTGTGGTTTTTATCTGTAACTGTGAGGTAATTGCTTTTTGCTTTTCCTGCCATGTTATCTCCAAAGTTCTTGTTAAAGACTAAAGTATAACACTTTTTGGTTAGGAAGTCAAGAGTTTTATTGAGCTTGTGTTGGTATGCCTTCTTGAATCAGTAGTTCCATTTCTTTATGGGTAAAACATCCGGCATAACTGGCATAAACTTCTGTTGGATATTCTATTCTTTGGTTGTATATATGTGTAGCCAACAAGGCGTGGACTTCGCATACATATTGAGTAGGAAAATCTAAAACTATTGACTCGGACATACATTCATTTGTTAATGTAAGACAAGTGCCTAGCACATAGGCCCAAAGTTCCATTACTTACCACCACCCAGCGGCACGGCCAAACCCAAAGATGTTGTTTATAGCAAAGTAAGTTGTTAGTATCATTGGAGTGGGTATGCCTCTACGATAGTAGGCATATATTGCTGTAACAGACCCAACAAAGAACCCAGGATACACTATCATCATGTTTGGATTTTGTGCGTTTATTGCTAAGGTCAATGATGCTATTACTGTAAAAACTAAACTGGCTTGTTCAAAGTAAAAGGCAATGGGATCTTTGTGGTAGCTGTCTATCCACATTTTTTTGATATTCATGCTATTCGATTATGCCAAACTTAGCCCAACGTACCGCACCTAAACAGATCCATCCTACTGGACCTCCGGGCGCTGGATTCTCATTCCATACTATGGTTCCAGTAATAGCATCGTAGTTTGGAATTGCACTAGCTGAACTCATTGGAGTATTGCCAACACGTAAGTTTTCTATCTCTACGCTACCGTCAGTGTCTAGTGTTAGATTAGTATGGCCGTTTGCTCCAAGTACTAATCGTTGGTATCTAGGCATGCCAATGAATGCGGTGTCTTTACTTTGTTTAGCAACTACTAATTCTACTTCTTCATCCCATATAACAAAGGTAGCACTTGGCTCAATGGTATTCACTCCTACTCTGCGTGTAGTTACATATAACGTATCACTGAGTAAAGCTTCACCTTTGGTTTGTAATTCTTTCAATTGACCTACACGCTGTAGATTACTGTCAGTGATGTGATAGCCCAATTGGCTTCCGCTTATTACGTCTTTGCCTTGTTGGGTGATCTTGTCTAAATCAAGACCTTTAGTTGTTAGATCTTTGTGTATAGCATCACTATGCACTTGCAATAACTCTTTGTTACCTTTAAGATTTTCAACGCTCAATTTAACTAATTGTTCAAGAGCTGACCCTTTGATCTCACCATCTACTTCTAGGTCTCCTTTAATCTTAGCATTAGGAGCCCATATAGATTTCTCAAAAGCCACGGCATTATCTAATATAGACATTTGAACTTCAGTACTACGATCGTCGATGCCAGTGCTACCAAAGTTTTCTACTATTCCTCCTTTGATCATGTCACCAGAGAATTTAAAGCCATTGAAGTCTATGCTAGAATGGTTGATGCTGGCCTTGCCAAATGCACCAGTTTGCACCAATGCTCCAATCTTTGCTTCAACTATGCCTTGTATTACAGTATTGATGTCCATGACAGCCACACGTTTAGCAACTTCTTTGGCTATCTGTTCATTGGCAGAAACAGTTACGCTCTTGCTTAATTGTGCGGTGATCTGTGCTAATGTTTGATCTAGTTGTTGTTTGGTCTTTGTTTCGATGTTGAATTCTAACACACGCTCTTCAAGACGTTTGGCGATGATCCGTTCGACGATAGCAGTAACTTCAGTATTGGCTATGGCTTTGACCACTTCCTCAGAAATTTTTCCACGCAGTTCTTGCTCGATGGTTCCTTTAAGGCTATCTAATAGACCGGAGATGACAGGTTGCAGTTGTTCGTTGATATCCATAACTCTCTTTGAAAAACAATGTTAAAATGTTATACTAATTACATGCTCATAATTCTTTTTTATGAGACTTTTGTACATTAAATTCTTATGTACATAAAAATTCTTTGCGCCGGCATCCATACTAAACTTAGCCATCTGTTTAAAAAACATGCTACGCCTATTATACGGCCCGGAGGTCGTTACGTTTTGCCCATTCATCTCATAGACCATGGTCTTCCATACATTTCTATCATGTGATGCATGTTCGTGGTGTTCTAAGAACACCTTGCTTTCGCCGTCCCTACGTATAGCCAACGGATGGCTAAACTCTCTGTCTCTAAAATCCTGATTCTTGTAGTCTCTAAATGTAGTAACTAAAAGATCTTTGGCTAATCTTGACAATGTTTGTACTTTTCCCAATTGATGATCTTCTGAATTGGCAAATGTAAAATATTCATCAGTGGCCATTACCCAGCTAAAAGATTTGGCATAAGTGCCTAGATCTTTCTCATCAATATATGTGTATTTAATGCCTTTGCCGTCCAGGAATTTTTTTGTTGTATCTGTCACTTCAGTAATTGAAATATTGTCGCACTTAGTTACCAACATGAGTGCGTTAAACCCGTAGAATAGGATGCTGGTTGGTGCACTGCCATGATGATCCGTAACCGTACGTACTATTTCTTTTTTACGGTCGATCACTTCTTGGTATTTAGGATTAAACTGGAGTGCCGTTAATGACAATTCAGTATACGTGGCAAATGTTTGCGGCATATAATTTCATTTGTAAGATAAGTGTTACAACTATTTATTGGTTTCACGCAACAAATCTAACGTCACACAATGAAATGAACCACCTAATGTGCGGCTGTGTCGCAGTGTCAATGGTATAACTGTAAACTTTAATGATTTTAATGAGTTGATTATAGCTGTTTGCGCGGTATCAATAATGACAGTATTGTCGTCTATGCTTAAACAATTCATACCTACCCATTTACTTGCGTAGGGGTATTCGTGGAAGGATTGTGGCACACAATTTGTAACCCATATTTTTTCCCAACCGTCAAATACCTTAGGACAGTTAACACTATTAACACGTGAAGCATTTAACATTACCACGCCTTCACGTAAAGGACAAATTGTTGAATCAATATGCACACCTGCATATAAGTTACAACTTTCTATCTTAATCTCTGGTAATTGTTCTTGTAGCCAATCAATGGCCTGTTGATTGCCGCTGGCACTTTCTAACACTAACCAAGTATCGCCAAGTCTACATACATTAGCGGCATCTAAGGTCATGCCTTGATTGCGTGGCATGGTAAAAACATTTTTTGCTGAGTTAACAACGTAGTCTAAAGTTGCTAATTCTTGATCTCTACAAGGATACATCATAGCAGGATCAATTACTGTGTCGCCTGCTATGATTAACCTATCCCTTGGGCAGTAGTTATACATACCATCTAGATTTACAAAGTCCATATCATTAGGACGATGTACTTCTACTCCGTGACCAGCGAGAGTGTGGCATAGTAATTCAAGGTCCTCGTTTGCTTCATCTACTATCCATTGGGGAACTGCACCTTTAGGAACTGG
>Ga0335396_10004087_pt1 | contig 16112 bp, 10 predicted proteins | sample FRY02_FD_205743 | JGI IMG/M metagenome (GOLD analysis project Ga0335396, IMG submission 205743) | Freshwater microbial communities from Lake Fryxell liftoff mats and glacier meltwater in Antarctica - FRY-02 (spades assembly) (version 2) | ecosystem: Environmental > Aquatic > Freshwater > Ice >... | reverse complement strand
GGTCTTTCTGTAGCATATCCATCGGTTATATCGGGCGGGGGAATTACTACTAGCGTGTTTAGTGCTTGGGGTGCAGCAACGACGGTTACTCCAACAGGATTGCCCGCAAGGCCATCGATTTCCACTAATCTAACCAACCGGTACAATCACCCATTTAGAAATGTAACTCAAAATGAGTGTGTTCGAAGTGTTGGTCAAGGTGGTATCATCAATCCTCAGCACACAGGCAGCAGCCCGATTTCCATGGGGGATGGTAGTGTGAAAGCTGTTTCAAGTGGTATCAGCATTAGAACATGGGCTTTCCTTATTAATCCTGAAGATGGCCAATCACTGGGTTCTGATTTTAACTAATCAGGGTGTTGCTTTTTAAACCTCAGGCCTAGGGAGCTTAATTGCACCTAGGCCTTTTTGCTTTAACTAGAAGAGTATTTTTGTGATAAAGTGAATAGGGTTAATGTTTATTCTTTAATTACGAGGCAGTAATGAATCTTTTTAAAACACGAAAAGGGTTTACGCTTATTGAATTGCTTGTAGTTATTGCGATTATAGCCATCTTAATTGAGCTTTTGTTGCCTGCGGTTCAGAAAGTGCGAGAAGCGGCTAGTAAGATGGCTTGTACCAATAACCTCAAGCAAATGGGCTTTTAGCCCCAAAATTTGCTTGTTAATTGTTTGTGTTCCAAGTAATATTTATATTTGTAATTGTTTTTTCTTTGTACTTGTGACTTGCCGAATTTCTTTTTTTAAGGAATCCCATCATGTTTTTAAGTTCTAATAGACATAAGCGACTAGGTTTTACATTAATAGAATTGTTAGTAGTTATTGCGATTATAGCCATCTTAATTGGGCTTTTGTTGCCTGCTGTTCAAAAGGTGCGGGAAGCTTCTAATAAAATGTCTTGTAGCAATAACTTAAAACAGATCGGTTTAGCTGTTCATGCGTTTCATAATGTGAATGGTACAGTACCTGCTGGGGGTATCTCTGACAGTCCGCCAATCGGCACGGGTGGTGGCTGGGGCAGTGCTTGGACTGTTTGGATTTTGCCTTACATTGAGCAGCAAAATCTTTTTAATAAATTTATATTCACCGGGGGTTCTGGTTGGGGGAACGCCAATAATTACACAGCGGCTTCCAATATTAAAATTCCAACCTATATTTGCCCTTCCAGCCCAGTTGGTAAGATTGCACCCAGTCCATTTGCAGGAACCAATATTTCTAACAATCATTATGTAGGTGTTACGGGTGCAGCTCCTAATGCTGCAATTGGATTTACTGAAGCTAGGTCTAATCAAGGAAACACAGGCACTGCAGGTTGTTGTTCTGGCGGGATTTCTTCTGCAGGCGGAGTATTAGTCCCTGGGGCCCCAAGCGTAACCCTTACTAGCATCGCAGATGGAACCAGCAATGTAATCCTTGTCAGCGAACAAAATGATTATCTTACCACCGTTAACAATAGTCGCGTGGTCTGGGGTGCAGGCCTTCTGCACGGATTCATGATCGGTTGGTATACCACCGGAACCCCACCGAATGCGTGTAATAATGGCGATTGTCGAACCTTTCAAATGACTACAGTTCGATATTCCATTAACCAAAAATCTGGTTGGACTAATGCTCCAGGCAACTGTGGTACCCAGGGGGTTTGTGATAACATGGGAACCAATACGCCATTAAACTCTGCGCATTCTGGCGGAGTGAATGCTGTTTTTGCCGACGGCTCCGTAAAGTTTATCAACGATAATGTCAGCTTGTTGACTCTTTCGCGGTTGGCAACTCGCGATGACGGCACCCCACTCGCAAACGACTACTAGGCTTTATGAATTATTACTAATCGCAAGTATTCGTCTTTATTTATCACACCTTGTTTTATCGGAGTTTGAAATGTTTCGTAATCTGATGGCATTCGTTTTATTAATAGCTTGTTTCGGTCTATGCGTAGGGTGTGGCGGTGGTAAAGTCAAGGTAGCGACCAAGCGCGTTCCTGTTTCTGGAACCGTAACTCTCGATGGAAAACCACTCGCAGTAGGTAGGGTGACATTCGATGCTCAAAATGGAGAGCCACCTACTACTTGCGTTATCTTGAATGGTGTATATATGGGAGCTGTGATGATTGGTAAAAACAAAGTTATGTTAATTGCCACCATCAAACAGACAATGAAGGAAAAGATGAAAATGGATGGCCCTGGTTATGATGAGATCGTTGAATTTAATGTTCTTCCAGATCGTTATCACAGTAAGAGTGAAATCATCAAGGATGTGGCCGACTCAGGGCCCAATAAGTTTGATTTTGATCTGCAATCAAAATAATTAAATCGCTCTAATGAATAAGACCATTAAAGTTTTGTAGGTTAGTAGGGATTAATTTTTAATGGTGCCCTACTTTATTTCACTCGCTAACATTTCTGCAAGTTCAATTGCTTCAAGGTCTATCCAAGTTGAGCTCTTTTTATCTGCATGAAATACAAGAAGCCTCAAGGATAAAACCCATGAGGCTTCTTTAAATTATTTGATTTTCGTTTTAGCGGGCTGCTTCCGTTTGGAATACTTTTAAATAGGATGCGATGTAATCCCCATACATTTCACGCAATTCTTCGGGCATATCCTTGTAGCCAGAGATGGTTCCTCTGCACTTTTTTGAATTGCAAAGGCATTCTTCGGGCATATGGTGGATTTCGTATTCAAAGGTGGCGTAATCAAAAGTAAGTTCTTCATTGGGCTCAATGTGTCTAAGAGCTTGAGCCTGGGTGATCTGCTCATCTGCTTTAATTAAAAGGCCGCAATTGGGTTCGCAGGAGTGATTGAACCACCCCAAAGGATGATCAGGAACAATGTGGCCATCAGGCGAAATTTGGATTGTGTGCATGGTACGCACTGTGGTGGGTTTGCCCCAAGCTTTAAGAATAAGTTCACCTGGAACAAGATTATCTGTGGCAATGATTGCCTTCCCCAAAGGGCCATGAACAATTTTAATTTTAGAATTTATAACCCGTTCACCACTGTCCATTTGTATCTCCCTGCCGTTGCTTTCCTTTAGTCGCGTCGAAAGAAAATCAACTGCATCATCAACCGAATCTGGCTGAATCACCAACAAATCACCGGGTAGACATTTTTCGAGGCCGCTCTTAAGCGCAGCTACACCGCCACGCACCTCTTCCACCTCTTTAACCCGGATCCCGTCAATTAAGCCTTCATGGAACAAAGCGAAAATTTCGCCATGCTCTCTGCCACGAAGGTAAGTGTCTTCATAAAGTACGACCCTATCGAAATGGTCGCCTAGTATTTTACCTTGTTCAATGATGTCAATATTACGACGATCACCTGCGGCAGAATAAACCACATTTCGTCGAATATGGGGCAAATGTTTTATTGCCTCAATCAGCCTTGATAGGGCCGAAGTATTGTGGCCGTAATCCAAAACAACGGTTACACCATTTAATTCCATCATATTGAAACGGCCTGGGGCTTGTATCAAACCGCCACCAAAACTTATCAAACCTTTTACGATTGCAGAAATAGTAACGCCACAAGCCCAGGCCCCTGCCACCGCTGCCAAGGTGTTTTCAACTTGAAACCCGACCAATCCCCCATGAGTAATTGGGACTTGGTTAATATTTAACAATTGTTGTTCATTGGCGCCTTCAGCTAGGGTAATTTTGCCATTATTAAGGAACACTGCCCTGCCCTCAAGCTTGCGATGATTTTTAATAATTTCATTATTTGAAGATTGGGAGAAGAAAATAATCTTGCCTGAGCAGTACTGTTGCATCCCAACCACATAGGCATCGTCCGCATTCAAAACAGCGTATCCATCAAAATGGGTTGCTGCAACCAAAGTGCTTTTGGCGTAGGCGAGTTCTTCTAAAGTTTCAATATCGTTAAAGCCAAGGTGGTCGCCTTGGCCGATGTTGACAACCACAGCAGCTTGGCAGCGATCGAACCCAAGGCCTTCACGAAGCATGCCCCCGCGAGCGTTTTCGAGCGCGGCACTTTTTGCCATCGCATGTTGCAAAGCGCATTTTGCGCTTTTGGGCCCAGAGCAATCGCCTGTAAACAAGCGCTGGTCATTTAGGAAAATCCCTTCGGTGCAGGTCATTAAAACAGGGGAATGTTCTTGCGCCAATAAGTGGGCGATGAAGCGCGTAGTGGTGGTTTTTCCATTCACCCCGGTTACCGCTGCTACGGGAATTCTACCCTCATCCCCTTCCGCAAACAGTAAATTGAGCAGAGCGTTTGCAGCATGGTTCCAAGCTGCATCATCTTTCAGGTAATAGGAAATATCGGGATTCGCCCGGATTCCAAGTAGGGTAAAACTTGAATCCCCAAGATTTACATCCAATTCGAGTTCTGCAACATCAAGGCCAACGACTTTGGCAGCCATTAGAACGGCTTGGCCGAGTTCGCTAGAGTAATCAGAAATCGGCTTGGGAACCCAAACGCCATCGATATCTTCAAGATAAGAGGCGATTTCTGTTCCCACGACAAGGGCGTAAACTCTTTGCCCCTTGAACATGGGTTCGGTAAGCATGTAATTGGTCTTGGCTTTGATGTTTGTAAAAACCTCGCCAAGAGATTCGAGACTTTCGATAGCAATAGCGGGGTTGCTTCTAGAGGTATACCGAGGCCTTAATAAGAAAGGAAAGCCTGATTGGGAAGCATAGGCTTCAACTTCTGGAAGCTCTGAAACAGGGGTGTTCTTGGGGACAGGTAAGCCGACATCTGCAAGCAGTTTGGAAGCGGTGAACCAATCGTAGGCAATCCATGAGGCGACTGCGCTGGTATGATCTGTAAGCGATCCTTTGATGCGCCTTTGCTTAAATCCTTGGCCCAGTTGAATTATGTCTTGGGCCAAGATTTGAAAAGGGATGCCCCTTTTTCTGGCTTGTTTTCGCAGTGCTTCTTGCAAAGGAGTTAGTTTGTGTTTTTCGTAGCATTGCTTGATTTTTTCAAGCCACAAGTTGATTTCTGGATTGATATCATCAATCGCAGCAAGGCAGATGTTTTTAGCAGCTTCAAGAGCTAGTTTCCCTGTGTATTCTTCCTTGTATTCGATTGCGACTTTGTAAACACCTTCTTGATGGGTAAGGCGGGTTTTGCCATAGCTAACCTCAATTCCAGCAAGACATTGAAGTTCAAGAACCACATGTTCAAGGATGTGAGCAAGGTAGGTTCCTCGTTCTAGGCGCAGGAAAAAGCCACCTGGTTCGCCTACGCTGCAGCGATGTTCGAAAAGCGAGGGAATCCAGAGTTTGAGTCTTTCATTAAAACCGGGAAGTTCAGCGGAGGAGGAATCTTTGAAGGGTCCAAGGTCTAGCCAAGCTTCTAAAACCGGAAAGGTTGCCCAAATATTTGGTCCACGAAGGGCCAAAATCCTTTGAAATTCCATTGTGATGCGTCTTTCGATTTGCTAAACGGATTTTATGGCTGCTTGGGGTCACGACCCCAAAAAACCTATTAGAGCGAATAAAATAAAGCTGCGAACTGAACAAGTTATTTAAACCCAAAGTGAGAATCAAGTTCTGTCTCTTCTTTATAATTATTACTCAATATTGAAAAAAACTTGATCTGAGCTAATAAAGATTGGAAAGAAAGTCGGGATTAAGGTGTTAAAATCGGTAAAGTTTGAACCTTGGGCTTAATTGGTTTCTTGAATGAAAGTAACCTTGGATTCTAACGAGTTGGTTGAAGGTTTTCACATTTTTTGTGAATTTTTCAAGTATAATCACTTATTCGTAATATTTCGCAAAGATAGGGTTACCTTTGAGCAGCAAACCGGTTTTTAATTCTGGTGCAAACCCCGCAGGAAAACCTGCTTTTATTGAGTTGGAAATCGACCTCGATCATAATCTTTGCTTTCACCCAGTCCACTTGAAGCTTTTGCAAAACAAGCTCGTTTGTCATAAAAACAATTCCAATCCCAATGAGTTTCAAGAGTGGACGCTTGGGCCCGATTCTAAATTTGAAGCCAGCTACAACCACGGGTTGGGTACCCTCAAAATAGCCCCCGGTTCGGGCGCTGCGATGCGCTGGAATTTCACCACCCAGAAAAAGCCCCAAGTTCATCAGTTCATCCAAGATTGTAAAAAAGCTCTGGGGGTGGTTGTAGAAACCATCACCACTATATGCCCCGGGTGTGGAGGCATCTTGCAAACCGATGAACTCTGCCTGACTTGCAATCCGCTTCCTGCGCAAAAAGGTACCTCGTTCAAGATGCTGCTGCGGCTTTTTGAATTTTCTAAGCCGCAAATGCCTCTTATCATCCTTGGCTTTTTCCTGACTCTTATCTCCACACTCGTAGGCCTGATTCCGCCCTACCTCATTATGCCACTGACCGATGATGTACTTATTCCAATGCAACAGGGCAATTTGAAAGAATTCTCTCCTGTTTTTTATTACATTGGGCTGCTTGCCTTGGCGGGCGCTGCTACCTGCATTCTAGAATTGGCCCGATCTTTTTTCTCTAGCTGGGTTAGCGAACGCATCAGCGCCAACCTTCGCATGGAAACCTACTCGCATCTTCATTCTCTTTCCGTGGAGTATTTTGGAAGCAAAAGAACAGGCGACATCATGTCGCGCATTTCTAGCGATACCAACCAGCTATGCAATTTTCTTTCCTCGCATGCGGTAGATTTTGCCTCGGATGTGCTCATGGTTTTACTTACTGCGATCACTCTTTTTGTGATCAATCCTTTTCTTGCACTGGCCAGCTTAATCCCATTTCCATTCGTAACTTTTCTGGCATATAAAATGCGCGGGCACTTGTTGCGTGGCTATCGTAAAAGCAGTATTGTTTGGGCCGATATGACCAGCGTACTTGCGGATACCATTCCGGGTATTCGAGTGGTAAAGGCGTTTTCTCAGGAAAAACACGAAATCCAGCGCTTCAATCATGCCAACTCCGTGGTGGTTGCTGCCAACGATCATATCAACCTCTGGTGGGCCATTATCTGGCCCTTGATTACTTTCATCACCACACTTGGCCTTTTGATCGTATGGGTTGCAGCATCATGGCAGATTTTTCAAGGCCATATTACGGTTGGCGTTCTTACTGCCTTTCTTGCTTACATCAGCAGGTTTTATACGCGCAGCGAATCAATGATCCGGTTTATGTCTTATGCTCAAAAAGCCTCTGCAAGTGCAGGCCGTTTGTTCGAAATTCTTGATCGAAAGCCCAGTGTGCCCGAACCTATCAAGCCAATCGCACCCAACAAGTTAGGGGGCGATATTGAAATCAGCAATCTGCGATTCAGCTATGGTTCACGCGAGGTGCTTCATAACATCTGCCTTTCGATCCGCCAGGGCGAGATGATTGGAATTGTCGGCCCGAGTGGTGCGGGAAAGACCACGCTCATCAACCTTATTTGCAGATTTTTTGATCCATCCCATGGCTCGATTTTTGTTGATGGTACCGATATTCGCAGTTTCCCGGTTTCTGATTACCGCAGAAACATTGGCATTGTTCTTCAAGATCCATTTCTTTTCTTTGGATCAATCGCAGATAATATTTCCTATGGCAAGCCCGATGCAACACGCAAAGAAATCATTAATGCAGCACGCTTTTCTAAGGCCCACCCCTTTATTCTTAACCTGCCAGAGGCATATGATTCTTTGGTGGGAGAGCGGGGGCAATCGCTTTCTGGGGGCGAAAGGCAGAGGGTTTCTATCGCACGCGCACTTCTGGTGAACCCGGGAATTCTTATCCTTGATGAAGCTACCTCCGCACTTGATGCAGAAACAGAAAAAGAGCTACAAGCCGCACTCGAAAATCTAGTCGAAGGCCGTACCACTATTGCTATAGCCCATCGCCTTAGCACTCTTAGGCGTGCAGATCGCTTGATTGTGATGGATAACGGTGCCATTGTTGAGACTGGCACTCATGTCGAGCTTTTGCAAAAAGAGGGGCTTTATTTCAGGCTTCATAAGGCACAGCAAATGCTTGCAGCAGGATACACCATTTAATGCCTTCACCTAACAACACCAACCAACTATCCTTGTGGGCCGAGTTCGATTGCAATATTTGCATCCGCCTTGGCGATGGCACGGCGATTAAAAATCTGACCCCTCTGAGCTTGTTTCCCCTTTCAGAGGATAGCAAAAACATTATCCTTCTAGATGCAAAACAACAAGAAGTTTTCTATATCGATGATTTGCACCAGCTTGAGCCCGAATTGGCAAATGATATCCAAGTGGCGTTGCTTCGAAATCGGCTCATTTTTAAACTTATCAAAATCCATAAGGTCAGCAGTCTTCGGGCTCCTTCAGAGTGGAAAGTGCTTACCGACCGTGGCGAATCTTCTCTCGTTTTTTCATCTGAAGAAGCCATTCGTAGACTTCCTGAAGATGGAGCCTTGATTCAAGATTCCCAAGGAATTCGTTACCTTGTTTCGAAGATTAATGATTTGGATTCGTTTTCCCGGAAGGTGATCGAGTATTACATTTAAACAAACATGAATATTAAAACCATGCAAAATATGAAATTTACTAAAGGCCCCAGTGCGTGGTCTAAGCATCAGGTTTGTACCCTTGGCCTTGAGGCTTCACAGATCAAACCGCCCAATGAGTCGAGGCTTGTTTTATTAAAAGAACTTGATCTGCCTTTGCCTGATAATTCAGAATCGTTGGGATTATGGCTTGCACAGTTGGCTAGTTCCCTGCAGAAGTTTGCATCTTATAAGGGAGATTATTTTTCTTATCGAAGCTGCACTTTAAAAAATGCCGGTGAAAACCTTTTGATCATTGCATTTTCTTATTTGGAAGAAGAGGTTGCCCGCGATTCGCTTCTTTGCGCTTTGTATTTGGCGCAGGTATCTACAAATTTGCCTTGCGATAGTTGCAATAACATCGCCAAGCATCTTCGAAAGTTGGGTCATAAAGTTGGTCTTGGGCCCAGTACCTATGCAATATGGGAAGCCGCTTTCGAGCAACAAATTCCGGTTTGGAAGTTAAGTGATTGCAGTTTGCTGCAGTTGGGATTAGGGAATCAACAAAAGCGGGTTTGGACTGCAGAAACAGGGCAAACACCCTTGCTTGCAGAAAATATCGCCCAAGACAAAGACTGGACTCGTCAACTACTTGAAACTGTTGGTGTTCCGGTTCCCCTAGGCAGAGTTGTTGTCTCGCGTCAGGATGCATGGGCTGCAGCTCAGGAAATCGGGCTTCCTGTTGTTGTAAAGCCCCAGTTTGGTAGCCAGGGCAATGGCGTCTCCATCAATCTTATTTCAGAACAGCAAGTGCTTGATGCTTTCGATAATGCCAGTGCCTTTAAGTGTTCAGTAGTAACAGAAAGCTTTAAAGAAGGTGCGGATTATCGTATTTTAGTAATTGGCGATAAGATGATCGCTGCTTCCCTTCGCGAACCTGCGCAAGTTGTAGGCGATGGCGTTTCCACTATTACTCAATTGGTTGCGTTAGTGAATCAAGATCCCCGCAGAGCCGAAGGCCATGCAGGCGTTTTGAGTCCTATCCCACTTGACCCGGTTTCGCTTTCTGTTTTGATCTCGCAAGGCTTAACTCAGGATTCAATCCCGGATAAAGGGGCAAAAATCCTCATTCGAAAAAATGCAAACCTGAGCACTGGTGGCACCGCAAAAGATGTTACCGACTTGGTTCATCCTCAGGTTGTAACCCTTGCAATTTCTGCTGCCAAGCAATTGGGGTTAGATATCTCAGGCGTTGATATTATCTCTAGTGATATTTCTAAATCACTTACTGAAACCAACGGTGCAGTTGTAGAGGTTAATGCAGGGCCCGGCCTTCGCATGCATCTTGAGCCTTCCGAGGGTAAAGGGCGACCTGTGGGCAAAGCTATTGTTTCGATGCTTTTTCCGAAGCCCGCTAATGCCCTAATTCCGGTAATTGCAATTATTTCTAACAAAAGGGCAAGTTCGATTGCTGCACATATTTTTCGAAAAGCCCAGCAGTGCTTTGGTACTACGGGTTTAGTTGGCTTTGAAGGCTTATTCGTTGATGATATGAAAATAGCAAAACGATCAGGGTGCGCTGGGGCAGATGTTTTAAGATTGTGCCAGCATCCTGATTTAAAAGCATTGGTTGTAGAGTTTAGCTGGGATGAATTCACCCAAGAGGGCATAGGCCTATCTTGTTACTCTTTTATTTTTTGCGCAGATGCCCCCGAATCAGAGATTTTTACCCAATCTGAATTGTTGCATGAAGTTCGCCATGGATTATCTTCTTCGGGTAAGATTCTTCTTCCTGAAAATCTTGCATTCTTGGCCCCTTCTCAGCCTTCGTTTTGGTCTAAAGTTTTGGTTTGCTGCAGTTCACCTTGGAATGAATGCCTGAAATATCTGGCACTAAATCCTAGTGGGATCTTTCAAATTCATGATAATATGCTGAGCTTTTATCGTGGTGAAACCAAAGAATCTGAACGCAGTTTGGTTGGTAAACCCAAACATGATTTAAGTATAAGTTCGGTGGCTGATTATCTGCTCGAGCAAATTCGCAATTAAATTCGCACGAGAAGGGGTTTTATTTTGTCTTCGCTTGCCCATGAGTTTTTATGGATGCTAGAATTTCGTTCGATATTTCAGAAGCGATGCGATGTTGTTGGGTGCCATCTTTCAGCCCTGAGTTAGATATTACCATTTTTGACGCAATTGCGATTGGGTTGAAACCTGCGATAATCGCTATCGGTGCAGTGCCAGGCATTTTTCTGCCACTATCCGAGGTGTCCATTAGAAAGAAGGGTTGGCCGCCCCCTGTTGTTGGGTCGGAAAGCGCTGCATCAACCGCGATTTTTTTATTGCCTGCGCCAAACCCGATGGCATTCTGTGCTGCTTTGTTGCCTTCATTCATGCCCACAATTTGACCGGTTAATCTCCACCCTTCCCCCTGCGGAGTAGTTGGTTGATTCCAAAATACCGCGGGCAGCCCCGCCTCTGTAAGATTTTTAGCTACCTGCATGGCGATGCTTTGGCCAATAGGGGTATTTCGATCATGGCCTGTTATTGCATCGGAAACTCTTGGTCTAGAATCTGCCGCTTTTCGTAACGGTCCTTTTGGAAGAAGGGAATCATCTTTGGCCAGTTCATCTGCGAGTGCTTTATCCATCGAGAAAGGCAAAACAAAAATTTTGGAGGGATGTTTAGTCGGCCAAGTGATGGGCGCTTTTTGCGTAGTGCTTTTGGTGGGGCCTTGGGCAATAGTAATGCTGCTAATTGAACAAGTAAAAAGGGTGATTGAAAGAAAGCGTATAAAAGATCGATTCATTTTCATCTTCCTTGATTATGTGGGGCGCTTTTTTGTGAGTCAAGTGTCTTATATTAATTGAAATTAATCAACGCTGACAAGTCCAATTGCATCTTGATACTTCTATTAAAGGTTTTAATAAAGAGTGTTAAGATTATAGGTCGAATTGTCTGAAAATTGTGGAGTATCTTCCCTGACTTTTTCTTTACTTTTCTAGTGCGAGCAGGCCAACGGATGATTTTCTCAATACCTGCAATTATTGCACAACCCGGCCCGCCCATTATTTATCCGATATGAAAAGTTCCTCGCTGAATTGGCGGAATGTTAGTAAAGGATTTAGCTTCGCCATGTAGGTGATATTCCATGCATCTTCGGAAAGAACTACGGTTCTTCTACGGTGGTCCTCAACGAGTCGTGAACTGTTGGTCAATGAGAGTTTGTCAATATTTGGCTTTTCGCCTTTCACCCAAGCCGCAGCTTTGTAACGCAGCGGTTCTATCTCCGCTTTGACCCCGTATTCCACATCGAGACGAGACTTGACGACATCAAACTGGAGAACACCAACCGCTGCTAAGATCGGCTCGCGTACATTGGATTGATCTTCAAAAACTTGAATTGCCCCCTCATCTGCAAGTTGCTCTAATCCATCTGCCATCTGCTTCCTGCGCGAGGTATCTAGGCAGCGAATGACTGCGAAGCATTCGGGGCTGAATTGCGGCAACCCCTCGAAGTTAAGTGGCTTGCCTTCGTGGATCGTGTCGCCAAGTCGCAACCCGCCGGTGATGGCTAGCCCCACGATATCACCGGGGAATGCTGCACCAACTTCTTCTCGTTCGCGGGCGAAGACTTTATGAGCGCCTTTGATGCGCACTCGTTCTCCGGTGCGTGCATTCTTGGGGCGAGTATCCTTGGTAAATATTCCCGAGCAGACTCGCACGAATGCAATTTTATCTCGGTGCATCGGATCCATGTTGGCCTGAATCTTAAATACGATTCCTGCAAAGTCGGGCCGGTTAGGCGGGACCATGCCGGTATCGCTACGGCGCAAACCCGGAGGCGGGGCTAACGACAAGAAGGCGGAAAGGAACGCTTCCATCCCAAAGTTGTTCATTGCGCTGCCAAAAAAAACGGGTGTCATCTTACCTGCGAGGAATGCATCATGATCAAATGCGGGGGCCGCCCCATCGAGAAGCTCCATATCTTCTTGGCACCGTTGCGCTAATGATGGATCCATATGTTGTTTAAGTTCTTCAAGTTTCACTCTACGGATTGGCACTTGCAGCGAGCCACTGTCGGTTGGTTCGAACAGCACCACCTCTTTTTGCAACCGATCGTAAACACCACAGAACTCTGGCCCATTGCCTATCGGCCAGTTTACAGGTACCGCAACAATACCCAGTACCTCCTCGATTTCGCCCAGCAAGGCAAGCGGGTTTCGACTAGGTCGGTCCATCTTGTTGATAAAGGTCAGGATGGGAATTTCCCGAACTGCGCACACCTTAAACAATTTACGAGTCTGGGTTTCTATGCCTTTGGCCGCATCTATAACCATAACAGCACAATCTGCTGCTGCGAGCGTCCGGTAGGTATCTTCGCTAAAATCCTGGTGGCCCGGGGTATCTAGCAAATTGATGATGTAGCCCTTGTAGGCGAAACTCAGCACGGTCGAAGAAATGGAGATGCCCCGTTGCTGTTCCAGTTCCATAAAGTCTGAGGTTACTGTTTTACGAGTCTTTCGGCCTCGTACCGTTCCTGCAACATCAATGCAGCCTGCATATAGCAGGAATTTCTCGGTAAGGGTGGTCTTGCCAGCATCTGGGTGCGAGATGATTGCAAATGTGCGCCTGCGGTTTGCCTCGATGGCGAGCGAATCTGCGCCCGGTGCCTCTCCTGCTGCGTCGGTAGGAATCTGTGGTGGATCGAGATCAGTATTCAAAGGTCAGACTCCATAGATTTGCCGTTATTCGAAATAGTGTCCAAAAGTTGCAATCGGCCAGAGAAGATTTTAGCCGAGCCAGAGGTACGGTTACCAGAACATTCCGATACGCCTTTTGGCGCAGTAAACATCTTTTTTACGCCCGACTTGGTAGCCCATCTCTGCCGTACCAATGAAGGCGTGAGCGAATTGCTAGTCGCAATAAAGACTGAATTTACAGTGGTATTATGACGGTATACAAGAGTTCCCTGATGGGTAGGCAGTTCAAAAGACTCTGTATTGGAAATTTGCTGCACTATCATCCCTGCCGAATAATTAACTCACCTTATAAACTAGCATCCCACCCACAAAAAGCAAGGGCGAGATAGGGCTGTGGGTTGCCATAGCACAACCCACAAACCCAAGGATCGCATCCCCAATCGCAGCTTTTTAAATCTTCTACCCACATGCCTAACCTTTCTCTTTTACTCTTTTACTTTTCTTCCCCCAACTCTCAACCCTCTTCCCTCTGGGAAAAGGGCCCTTCGCTTCGCAAGCCCAGCTGTTTTGCTTTTACTTTAACTTTAACTTTAACTTTACGCTTTTCTTTCAAAACCTAGTAAGCAGTCCTATGGAACGCAGTCCATGGGCTTTGAATACCTTGCAAAACTTTCCCAAAGCCCACCCACCGCGTTCGCTGGGACTGCCGAAGCGAGCCGCGTCATTCGCCTCTGCGATTCAGTCCCAGCGGGACGATATGCTGTAGCCATGGGCGTAAGCCCGTGGTCAGCATCTGCAATGGCAGGTTTAGCACAAAAACCGGTACCCCAAGAACTCTACTTGCCACCGCCCACCTCAACAGGGCTATCTGCCGAAGCTGCTAGGAATTCGATGTTGCCGGTGACGACATCGTACATCGCGCCGACGATCTTGATGCGCCCATCTTGGACGAGGGCGTTGAGCGTCCGGCTCTGCTTGAGGACCGCTTCGACCACACGCTCCACATTGCGACGGGCCACGGCATTGACGAGCGACTCCTTCTCGGACGCCGGCTGTTGCTCTACGCCTTGGCAAACGAGTGGGTCGATCGATTGCTGAATGTCGAGAATGATGTGGTCGAGGTGCTGGCAGCCCGTGGCCTCGGAGGCAGTCTGGGTCGATCCAAAGAGATTGACAGCAGCAGTCACGGCCCCACACCGAGTGTGACCCATGACGAGAATGAGTTTGGCCCCGGCCACGGCACACCCGAATTCCAAGCTTCCCAGTACCTTTCTACTCGTTACATTCCCAGCGATGCGGACGCTGAAGATGTCTCCCATACCCAGATCAAAGATCAGTTCGGCAGGGGTGCGGGAGTCGATGCAACTAAGCACAACAGCCAGGGGGTGCTGCCCATCGGCCGTGGCGTTCACTTGGCGACCGAGGTCGCGGGTCAGACGGTGACCGGTGCGGAACCGCTCGTGGCCGTCTTTCAGGATCTGTAACACCTGCTCTGGGGTAAGTGCGGTCTGAAGCTTGCGGGTGGAATAGTCCACATACTTGGTCTGGTCCTCGAGTCGATACTTGCGCCAAAGCCCGAGTAAGCTAACCTCCACGCCGCGGGCGGGTGCAGTTTGATCCTTGAAGTCGCGTATCAGGTCGAGTATGTCTGGGTCGATGTAGTCGGTACTCTGAGCATCGATCAGGACATGGCCACCGCGGGGCACCTCATCGAGAACCTGCGCCAGGGCGGCCCGGTTGAGAAAGCTGACCTGATTGGCGAGTTCGATATGTACGACATCGCCGCCTAGGTGCTTTTCCACGAAGCATCGGATCGGCCGCCGCGCATTTTTCCAGAGAATAAAACTGATGCTGACTGCGAGCCCAATCAGGATGCCGATTAATATGTCGGTCAGGACAATGGCCACCACTGTCAGCGCGAACGGGGCGAACTGGTAGCGCCCCGCATTCCACATCTGCTTCACCAGTGCCGGGCTGGCCAGTTTAATCCCCGTGACCAGAAGTATCGCCGCTAGGCAGGACAGCGGGATCAGGTTTAGCCACACGGGCAGGAGCATGACGCTGACCAGCAGCAAGATGCCGTGGAAGATCGCCACCAGCTTCGTCTTACCCCCTGCGTTGACATTCACGGAACTGCGGACGATCACCGAGGTGATCGGGAGTCCGCCAATGAGGCCAGATACCATATTCCCAACCCCCTGAGCCACCAGTTCCCTACTCGGGGGTGAGGTGCGCTGCTGGGGGTCGATTTTGTCCACCGCTTGTAGGTTCAGCAGCGTCTCCAGAGAGGCCACAGCGGCAATCGTTGCGGCCGCGCCATAGACCGCCGGGTTCGACCACTGGGAAAAATCAGGCGACTGCAAAAACCCGGCCAGGCTATCCGCCACCGGTACCTGCACGAGGTGACTCGGGGCGATGAGCCAAGGCTCGCCTAGTTTGCGGAACACTAGGCTGATCCCAATGCCCAGCAGCACCACGGCCAACGGAGCGGGGAGCGCCGAATGCTTCAACCGATTCCACTTGCCCCAAACGACCAACACCACAAGCGACAGGATGCCGATCAGTGCCGCGCCTGGTTCGATATCGCTGAGCAGTTCCCAGATTTCCGAAAAAGTGTTCTTGCCATCTGGTTGCAGGAAGGCCATATCACCTTCTGGGTCGGCATCGTGGCCCAGTACATGGGGGAGTTGTTTTAAGATTAAGAGTACGCCGATTGCGGCGAGCAGGCCCTTGACCACGCTGGAGGGGAAGAAGACCGCAAGGAACCCTGCCCGTGCAATCCCCAATATAATCTGGATCAGGCCCGCGATGACTACGGCGAGCAGGAACGCCTGAAATGACCCCAGTGCGGCGATCTGGGCCACCACCACTGCAGCCAATCCAGCGGCCGGCCCGCTGACGCTGGTGTGCGATCCGCTCAACATCCCCACCAAAATGCCGCCAATGATCCCAGCCAACAGACCCGAAAACAACGGCGCATTCGACGCTAGCGCTAT
>Ga0335396_10004065_pt1 | contig 16180 bp, 15 predicted proteins | sample FRY02_FD_205743 | JGI IMG/M metagenome (GOLD analysis project Ga0335396, IMG submission 205743) | Freshwater microbial communities from Lake Fryxell liftoff mats and glacier meltwater in Antarctica - FRY-02 (spades assembly) (version 2) | ecosystem: Environmental > Aquatic > Freshwater > Ice >... | reverse complement strand
GTCCGATGCGCGCGGTAGCGCGCGCGAACTCCGTGCCGGGAAGGTCACTTTAAAGAGGAACAATGTGCACACATGCCCAAGATGAAACGAGGCTGCTCCCCAATGTCAAAAAGATTTGCCTGACACCTATTCTGATGCGCTTCCACGCCCACGCCCGGCTCAGGCCAGCAACGGAGCACCTCACCTGGCACCGCACCAAGCACCGGCTTTAAACCGCCCCCCCTTGCAACGGCACCCACAGACTGCTTGTGGTTGACCTTGGAAGCTTCCTGGCAACACTCGACAGCATGGTTCGTTTGGGCACCCTCGTCGCCGTTTTTGCATCGCTCTTGTCGGTGGCAAATGCCGAGCCCAAGCTCCTTGAAACCATTGAGGGATGCACCTTCATCCGCACTGACTGGGCGGATGGCGACAGTTTCCAGATCAGCAAGGCCGATGGAACCCTGATGACAGTCCGCATCTATGCGGCCGACTGTCTTGAGTGGCACGTCAGCGACGACACGGACTCCCGGCGGCTCCGCGATCAGCGGCGCTACTTTGGAATTACCTACGTGAAAGGGAACGCACCGAACACCATCGACTTTGCCAAGGACTTCGGCAAACAGGCTGCTGATTATACTGCCAAGCTGCTGAAGGCCCCCTTTACCATTCACACCCGGATGCAAGGCGCACTTGGCGATGGAAGGCATCAACGGTTCTACGCCTTCATCGAAACTGCCGACGGTAAAGACCTCGCCACCGAGTTGGTGATCGCCGGTCTTGCCCGCGCCCGGGGAGTCTCTGCCGATGGCCCGGGCGAACGAAGCCGCGAACGCTACAAGGAAATCCTCAGCGATATGGAACTTCAGGCAGCAAAGCGTGGAAAGGGAATCTGGGAGTTCACCGACTGGGACAAACTTCCGGTCGAACGTGACATTCAACGACTCGAAGATGAGGAGGATAAAATCGGCCAAGGCAAAGAAGCCTTACCTGAAGATTTCCGCCTCAATCCGAACACCGCCGGAATCGATGCTTTAGACTCACTCCCTGGAATCGGCCCAAAGCTAGCCGATGCTATCGTTGAGACCAGAAATGACGCGCCTTTCAAGAATCCAGAAGATCTTATGCGTGTCCCTGGAATTAAGCAAAAGACTCTAGACAAGTTCCGCCACCACCTTGAATTCAAAAGCCCATAGGTCATGGCTCCGAGCGCCCGCCACCTCAAGGGCGAAACTAATCGCCCGCCACTCGTCTCTCGCCGAAATCCCCGCTCTACGAACTCCAGAAGAACGCCTGGACCTGATCAAGGCCGAACTCGCAGGCGCCACCAAGCCCCGCCCCTCCACCCGCAAGACGCTGAAAGACAAGATCCAGTCCGCATTTGAGAACAAAACCGAACCGGAATTCATCGAGAAGAGCATCAAATCCTTTGTCCAATCCGGCATCCTCGCCTTCACCGAAACCGACAAGGTCACCTACGAGGCGGCTTGAACTTTTCTTCCTGCGTCCCGCCTTTCATTCGAACTTGAGGGGGATCGCAGAAAAATTCCCGAGCGAATTTGGATCATCCGTGAACCCACTTTATGCTGGATCGGCTCCGGCGCTTCTTTCTTGTTCCGCAATGATGGCATCAAGCTGCCCGATCAACTCTCCGGACCTGAAATTCAGCACATCCCAGAGGATGTCCGTGTCGATTCCATCGTAGCCATGAATCAGCCAGTTGCGCATGCTGATGATTTGCCGCCACGGCACACCGGGACAGGCCTCCCTCAATTCCTCTGGTAACCGGGTCGCGGCTTCACCGATCAGTTCGGCCACCCGCTCGGCATGGCGGCGATATCCTAGAACTTGGTCAAGGTCTTCGCGAGTTCCCCGTCCAGCCAGTTCGCAGGCTTCCACGGCGAACCCGCGCATCTGGCGCAGAGTTTCCGTTGAATCACGCTTCGCCATACAGAAGCTTAGAGTCACTGAAAATCCCGGCCAAGTACCGCCCCAACATCGCCGGGGTGTTCAAATCCACCTTGCGACCGAAGAGTTGCGATAGTTCCTCCGCGATTTGGAAATGGTCCAGACCCGGATGCCTTCCCACCTCATACTCCACCAACAGGTCCACATCGCTTCGGGCGGGATCAAAGTCCTCCCTTGCCGCCGATCCGAACAAACTCAAGCGTCGGATCCCTCGGGCCACGCAAAAGGAATTGAGGATGACGGGGGATGGCAGAACTGCCGAACTCATGGACAAAGGCTGCCATCATTTCACCGCCGGATCAACCCGCGAATCCACGCGTGGCGGGGATCGCCGATCGCCCGACTTCGAAATCTGACTGTGGCGTCCTGTCGTCCGCCCACCCCGAAGTCCAGCTCTACGACGATGCTCAATCGATCTGCCGGACATCCCGAGGCCTCGATTTCAGCCTCTCGAGCGTGGGCATCAAGGCCGCAGGAAGAACTTCCATTCTCCGCCTCAACGACCGCAACACCCGAGAAATCCTCCAATTCGCCTGCGACTTCGGCAGCAAGTTCATGGACGTAAAAGCGGCGGACGTCGACCACATCCCGATGGTCCAGCCCGAAAGCGGCGGCATCTCCGGCCCCGGCCCGGCCTTCCGACAGTTCGCCAGCATCGGCGACGAAATCACCTACGCCACCCGCTGCCTCAAGGCCTGGCACGAACGTGGGGATCTTCTCGGCGACATCGCCGTGATTGGAGAGATGGTGGATCGGAGATGGTGGATCTTGGATCATGGAGTCCACCCCAACGGGGTGAAATACGACAGCCCAGGGCAACGCCCTGGGTTCCAAACCAGAAAATGAGCCCGCGCTTGCCCGGCGCGAAGCTCCAACCAAGCGCTCCGGTCTTGCGTCTTCTGCCTCCAAGTCTTGTCTCTCTCCCTCATCGGACTCGGCCAAGTTGAAACCTCGGAAACCTCAGACCGCCCAGAACAGTTCCACGACAGGATCCATACCCGGCGATAGGGTCCGTTCAGCAAGGGCGGGGGTCAACACGTTGCACTTGAAAACCGGATCCTTCCAAAGCTCGGTTGTCCGATGCGCGCGGTAGCGCGCGCGAACTCCGTGCCGGGAAGGTCACTTTAAAGAGGAACAATGTGCACACATGCCCAAGATGAAACGAGGCTGCTCCCCAATGTCAAAAAGATTTGCCTGACACCCCTTTTCGACCCTTGCTTTTCGTCAGAAATCATTGTATTTTTTCTGACGTAAACTGCCCGCCATGAACAAACACGCCGACTCCATCGACTCCGCCATCCTCGACCGCATACGGACGGGGAAGAAGGGTCACGTCTGGACGCCGCAGGATTTCCTCGATCTGGGATCCCGTGCCGCCGTGGACAAAGCGCTTTCCCGCAACTGCAAGAGTGGCACCATCCGCCGTGCTGGCCGCGGTCTCTACCACGTTCCAAGGACACACCCGGCACTGGGCACGCTTGGCCCCGGCTACGATGCCATGCAGGATCTTGTGAAGCGCAAGGCGGGTGGTGACGTCTTTCCCACGGGTGCCCATGCCGCAAATGCCCTCGGTCTCAGCGACCAGGTGCCGATGCGGAGCTGGCATCTTACCACCGGCCCGAGTCGCCGCATCCGCAGCGGCAAATCCGAAATCGTCCTCCGCCACGTTTCTCCGCGCTTCGTTTCCACGAAAAACCCGAAAAGCGCACAGGTCATCCTCGCCCTTCGCTGGATCGGCAAGCAAGCCGTGGATGACGACGTGATTTCCAAGCTCCGCCGGCATCTTTCCCCTGCCGACCGCTCGGCTCTGCCAGCCGACGCCCCCTGCGCTCCCGCATGGATCGCCGACATTTTCCACCGTATCGCCAAAGACCCGACTCCCGCCTGACCATGGATGCCTTACTAAAGCTTAGCCCCGCCGACCAACTCGACGCCTACCTTGAAGTAAACCGGGCAATGGGTCTCGATGCGGCGAGCGTCGAAAAGGACTTCTGGGTCTGCTGGACGCTGCGCTAACTCTTCTCCCTTCCCGGCATCGGCGATCACCTCACCTTCAAGGGTGGCACCTCGCTCTCCAAGGCCTGGAAACTCATCGAGCGCTTCTCCGAGGACATCGACATCATCGTGGACAAGGACGTGCTTGGCTTCGGTGGTGACGCCGCACCCGACAAAGCTCCCAGCAACAAACAGCGCAAGGCCCGGCTCGAAGGCCTCATGGATGTCTGCCGCGAGTGGGTGCAAGGCACGCTGCAACCCACTCTCACATCCCGCATCCGCGGAAACCCTCAGTGAAACCGGCTGGCAGCTCGAAGTCGATCCCGACATGGCGGATGGCCAGTGTCTTCTCTTCCACTATCCGACGGCCTTTCCTGCCAGCGCCGCAGCCTACGTCCGCCCTGTCGTCAAAATCGAACTCGGTGCCCGTTCAGACGACTGGCCCCACGAGGAAAAGCCCATCCAGCCCTATGTGACCGAGCGCTTTCCCCAGCTCGATCCATCACCCCCATTTACAGTCCGCGTCCTCGCAGCCGAACGCACCTTCTGGGAAAAGGCATGCCTGCTCCACGCGGAAACCTTCCGGCCACTGGGCAAGCCGCGCAAATTCCGCATGGCCCGCCATTACTACGATCTTTGGTGCCTGCTCCGCGCTGGTGTCGGTGAAAAAGCCCTCGCTCAGACCGCACTTTTCGAGCGTGTCGCCGAACACCGCGAACTCTTCTTCCGCTACTCATGGGTGGACTACACCACCCACAAGCCCGGTAGCTTCCGCCTAATCCCGCCACCGGAACACCTCGCCGACTGGAAGTCCGATTACACCGCCATGCTCGGCCCCATGTTCTTCGGGGAAACACCTGGGTTCGATGACATCCTCACCCTCGCCGCCGCCTTCGAGAAAACCTTGAACGCCACGGCGAAGGCATGAGTAACCCTCTCTCAATACCCCGCCAGACCCTAGCACTCGTCGGCTTCATTGTATTCACCTTCTGCGCGCCCCTGCTCGGCATCTTCGCCATGCCCGACCAATGGTATGCCGCCCTCAACAAGCCCGCATGGAATCCGCCCGGCTGGATCTTCGGTCCGGTCTGGTCGCTGCTCTACATGATGATGGCCGTGGCCGCCTGGATGGTGTGGCGGCGCGCCGGATGGGGAAAGGCGCTCATATTCTACTTCATCCAGCTCGCCCGGAACGCCGCATGGACGCCGATCTTCTTCGGCGCACATGAACTGGGCTGGGCGCTGGTGGAGATCATCGCCCTCTGGTTCGCCATCCTCCTCACACTCCGCAGCTTCCTCCCTATCAGCAAGCCCGCCGCCTGGCTGCTCGCCCCCTACCTCGCCTGGGTGAGCTTCGCCGCATTCCTCAACTTCACTCTCTGGCGGATGAATCCCGTTTAAGTCAGGCAAGTTCCAGCCATGCGGCGGAGACTTGGCGAATGGGGCGAATATCGTCAACGAAAGCGATCCAGACCATATCCAGTTCCGGCGAATCCGGGTAGCACCACACATCCTCGCTCAGCCACTTTCTTGGAAATCATAGAGATCCGCACAACGGCATGATACGGGCATATATTTCGATCCGGATCGGTGTTTCGCATGGGCTTCGCTGACACATCGTGAAGAAATTCCCGGTAACGAGCCCCCGCAAGGAACACGACCCGGTCAACCGCCGCCAGTATCGGTCGGAGCTGCTCGAGGACCCGCGCCGCCCAGGCCTTCCTCTCCGCAACGCCCATCTTGGTGAGTATCTTCTCGTAGGGGCCAATGACCGAGTCAGGGTCGACCAATCCGTGCTCGGCCGACAGAATCTGCCACGGCCCACCGTTCATCTCAACGTAAGCCCGCGCCTTCCGAAACCAGTCGGAACAGTAGAGGTCCTTCGCAGCTACCGGTTGATCCCGCTTGCGCGGCACGCACGACACCAGGTGGAGGGTGGTGGCGGGGGAGGGAGTCATGTGGCTGGGGGTTAAAGGCTAACGGAAGCCCCGCCCAAACCGAAGTGAATTCAGACAGCCCCACCGCTCTTTGCGCGTCTGCATCGAGGAAGATTCCAGGCATTCCGCGATGTCCGTAGCCAGAAATGTCAAAGTGTTTGGACTGACCCCTATCACAAAGCTTGCCCGGCATAGCGCAGCGACGACGGGGCATGACCCGGGCCAAGGAACGGCTGATGATCACGGATTCGGGGAGGAATGAGGTTGCGGAAAGGCTGGAATCCACGACGGAAACCGTCTTCGCCGTTGCCTAGCACAGGGGCTGACGCGATCTTTCTTCAAGGAAACTGTGAATTGGAAAGCTCTGACCCAATTCACTGATCCCCTTCACGAACGGGTGAATCGGCCTAATTTCCTAGTTTTCACTCCCGCCAGAGAATCATCTCGTCGGGAAAATCGTCCCTGTGCCGCCACGAAGTTCTTCTCCGCAGCACGTCGATACGCTCAAGCTTGGGATGACAGCCAGTCTTTCTGATCAATTCGACAATCCATGAAAGTGGAACGGGATCGTCTTCCTCCGCGACCATCGCCTTGATACAGCGGCGCAAATCTGTTTTCGCCGGATGAACGCGTCCGGTCGCGTGATCGAGGCGGAAACGCCTACTAACCGTCAACTGCTCGCAAAACGGCACTCTTTGATCCAAATCCACTCCGTTGAGAAAATTCTCAAGGCTCGTTCCCCCGAACCAAAGATCGGGACAAGCTCCAAGCTCGTTTTCCAGTTTTTCCATCCGAGCCTCATCCGATAGCTCACGTGCGATTCCCTGCGGACTGTCCCGGAAGATTGATTCCAACGCCGCCTTGGCAAGGAGACCGTGATCAGGGTCTCCGTTCCATCTGACCAATGTGAACCAGTCTCCCAATTCGACCCACGATCTCAAAAGGTCCTCATTCAAGCGGCGGAAATGATCCAACCTCAATGACACCTGTGTGAGAAACTTGGCCTCCACTTGCCTGACCCTCTCTCTGGTAAGTTCGTGGGTTTCGGCGCTCTCTTCCAAGGTCATCCCAACCAGAAGCCGAAGATTTAGCATCTCCATTTCCGCAGGCGTCTGCTCCAAGAGCACATGAGCCAAAGAAGCTGCAAAGTCCGCTCCCGAGCCATCTGCATCAATAGGAAGGAAACGCGAAGCCAATTTGAAATCTCCAGAGACAAGGCTGCTGATGAATGTCTCCAGTTCATCAACCGATTTCCGGCCAAGATTCTTTTTTGCTTTGAACCCGGAATATCCCAAGCGTTCCCATTCAGTGAGAAGCGCGTCCAGCGTAGCGATTTGATTCTCTTCGCAATAGTGACTGACGCGGATAGGCAGAGCGAGTAGGGAACATGGAAAATTAACGGGGACATTCCACCGCTCCATCGTTTCGAGAGCCTTCGTCATTGGTGGGAGATCCGGTTCCAGTTCTATTTCCGGATCGTTCTCCTGCAAGGTTTCCAAGATATCGCAAAGTCTGGTGATTTTTGTTTTTCCAAAGCTATACAGTCGGCAAATCCCCTCGCCATCGTAGTCGAGAAAATCCACGAGGCACTCATCCCCACGGGAAACATACCATTCAAAACCTGCCTGCTTCGCGAGATCACGAACCCTCGACGAAGCCAAAGCAGTATCCTTCGCTTTTCCAGATAGTATTTCCCAGCGTAGGGTGATTTTCGCCATTTTCGTAGTCACGGCTGGAACCCCTTCTCACAAGCAGCATCGAGCATATCCAGCATCGCACCGCATTCGGGTGTTTTCGGGTTTTTGCCTCTATCAAGCTTCGCTCGGAAATTCAAGCATAGGGTCTGCTGCCAGGGTTCCAAGTTCCCGGTTTCCTTACCCCAACTTGCTAAGTCATCCCAAGTCCCCTTGCGGAGCTTCTGAATTTCACCAAACAGCATTTGCCATGACATCTTCTCCCTTGCCCCCGGTTTGGTTCCCGAACCGTTGGCTTCTGCGGAAGCGGCAGGCTTCCTGCGCTCTCTCGCCAACTCCGGAACCTCGATCTTTCTAGATTTGAAACCGTCCCAGCATTCTTCGCGTTTCGACCACTCCGTCACATTGCGGCCTCCCGCTGTTTCCGTCAGATAGGCGAAGGCTTCGATAGCAATGCCGCGAAGAGCCTCTTCTACATTTTCAGGTAGCTTCTGAGTTTCCCAAATTCCCTGCAGGTCGAGATTTCCGCTGGTTTGACGAGAAAGCCATGCCAGCGAGTAAGCGACCACGTTTGCCCTGTATCCTCCCTGCTTCAACCCGGTCACGATTTTCTCTGCTCTACGCCACAGAATCGCCTTTGCTGCCAGTCGGCGGAAAAATACCTGATCGGGAAGTTCGGCCTTTGTTTTTGTGCGCCGCAGAGTCCACTCCACAAAGTTTTTCTCCGCTCCCTTTCCAACCGTATGGGGAAGCTGATCCCATGCGTGCTCATACTTCGCCACATCCGTCTTGGTGAACTTTTGCGCCAGCGGATGCTCCGCAAGCCAGTTTTTCTGGCGGGCGGGTGTTCCCGCTCGTGCCTTGTCATCCAGATGAGAACCTCGCGCCCGCTCGTAATACCAGCGAGTTCCACGGGACATCCCGTCCGGCGCAGGCGCCCATATCGTCCGGGAGAGGGATTCCAGTTTTTGATGGAAAACATCGTTCGCGGAAAAGTCCGCCGTGTTCACCTTGTTCTGGCTATTTGCGTAAAGCGAAATCAGCGGCACGAACTCCGCAACCTGCTCTTCCCGGTGTACGACCGTAACCTTCACCTGCACCGATACCTTGGAAATATCTGCCTTCTCTTTCCTCACCGCATGATAGATTGAGGCCGTCGTCTGTCCACCGTTCACAATCTGGAAATCCCGCAGCAGGCGCAGCGTTCCGTCCTTAGAAACCTCCACAGTCTCCGCCGTCGCCGAGATGCCGTTGTTGTAAGCTAGAAAACGTTGGGGTGCCTCACGTAGCGTCGTCTGAATGCCCTTGTTCACCTTTCCACGAGCTTGGAGGTATGAGCGCACGTTTTTTTCGAGCAGACGCGGACCGTAGTCCCCGTAAATCCTTGCCAAAAGCGTCGCCGGGAAAAACGAAAGATAAGCCGTGTATTCCCCAGTCCCATCATCCCGGGAAATGCACGGCACACCGCCGCCGTAGTCCCCCTCCAGATCGATCACGATCGTCTCCCGCTCCTGTCCGCTCCCCAGTAGCCTACGCATCTTCTCCAGATCCCAGAGGAAATGCTTCACCTTCACCCCGTGGATCAGGCAATTCACCTCCTCGCTCTGCTTCGCCACACCATTGGTCAGGAGGAAAATTCGCGCCGTCTCCAGCTCAGCTCTCCTCCGGTAAATCGTCTGCACGGATTCGTAAGGCGGGGCGCTTTCCTCCATCTCGTGCATCCTTCCACCGAAACCGGTCAACGATGCCTCCAAAAAATTCCTCGCCCATTGGAAATGCTCCGCGATACGTGCCTTTGGGATCAATTCCCCTTCAGTATCCGGCTCATATAGGGTCACAAACAGATCCACCATCGGGGCGCTGTCGTCCTCTCCCTGCGAGTGGATGTGCCACGCATTGATCTTGAAAGCCGGTGCACCCCTGCGTCCCGGCTTTTTAGCATGCCCCACCTCCCACGTATCCACGTGCCCATCCCGCGCCAAGTATTCCAGCATCACCTCAGTAAAACCGTCCTCCGGCCCCTCCAGATCCTGATCCCCGGCACAACGCGCCCGCACCTCATCGTCCAAATGCTTTGCCAGCTCCTTCAATTCCATATCGATCATTTTACTGTTTGTTTTAAAACATCCTCCACACTTTTCCGGGATACTACAAACCCTGCCACTGCATCCAGCGAGAGATCGTAAACCACACCGCCTATCCCCTGTGGCAAAAGCGGCGGAGTCAGACGCGGAAAATCACCCTCCACCCGGAACATCTCCACTTCCCGGACAACAAAGCCCCGGCTTCGGTGCTTCTCCTCCTCCGCATCCAGCCAACCTGCCTCAAGCAGCGCATCCTCGAAAAGCTCCGCAGCCGCATGACCCCGCAGCGACTCCCTTAGTTTCGAGATGCGTTCCGGCAGGGTTTCCCCCGCACCATCCTGCTCATCCACCGCCACTTGGATTAAGAAAAGGTTCTCCCACGGCTCCGGGTGCAGTTGCCGCTCGCTTGAAATACGAACCACTGCAGGGGATTTTGCCGCCCGTGTTTTCACCTCAAGCGCAACAGTGGAAAGCTGAAAATCCTGTGGAACGCCGAATGGTCCTTTCCAAGCATCAATCGACGTTTCGATTCCTAGATCGGGAAATAACAGATCTTCGAGAACTTTCAATTCGCCCCACAAACCACGCCGTGCGTCATCGGAAAGACTTCGCCCCATTGATGCCAGAAATCGCTGCCACCGAGCTAACGCCGCGATGACACGCCGCGCCGCATCCGCTTCTGTACCTCCAACAGCTTTCTTCGCCAAATCCTCTGCAAGAGCCGTGAAAACATCCTTTCCGCGGGGATCTCGCAACCTAACAATCAGGGTCGATTTTCCAGAGACTCCATGATCAAGGAGCAATTCTAATCCTCTGCATTCCGGCCAAGCTGCGCGCGGTGGCAGCGCGGCGGTGTCGGCCGAGAACAATAATAGCCGCACTTTGGACGGAGACTCCAGACCCACGCGCAGACGCTGTCCGCTATCCGGTGTAGCGAGTCGTGTGAAGCTTCCCGCTTCCACATTCTGCCCGGATGCAATCTCGGCCTCCATTTCCTCCCAAAGCTCCTCAATCCTCTTCATCGAAAATGTCCCCCAGTTCGTAGCGATCAAGCTGTTCCTTGATCCATACCTTGTTCACTTTGTATTGCACCCGACGTGCGCGATCCGTGGCCGGGAAGCTCAACGCCAAACCTGGGACGAAAGGGACTTCTTTCAATCCCTCAACGTCTTCCGTGGAGATAGCGTATAGGATCAAAAGACCACGACCGCTAGGCCGGAGCTGTCTTACTTCTTCCCTGATGCGGCTTGCACCCTCGTTGCCCCGTACTTTTCCGAGAGCGATCACCGCTTCTGAAACCGGTCTCCCGATTAAAGCCGTGACCGTTTGTGTTTCTTCTCCTGGGCGTATGAGTGGGATTTGATTAGCACGTTGCGTGATTTCTAGTTTTGCGAGAGCTTCGGAAAGTAACTCGGGCGTAAGTTCAAGCTCATCGAGATCGAGAATCTCGTGAGCAGGATCTTGGACGTTGGCCTTGCTGAGACTGTAGTATGATTCGTGGGGTGAGACGTCCTTTCGCCGCACAAGTTTCACAGTTCCTCCCGCGATTTCCGCCTCTTTGCGCACTCCTTTGGGAACGATAACCGTCCACTCGGCCAACCCCCCATTCTCTTCCTGAGCTTCGATGAAACTACGAAGTTCGGGACCAAAGCGGCTGCATTTCGGATGGGTAAAGCCCGGTTTACGAAGGCGCTCCAAAAGCCCGAGGATCTGTGCGCGAGTTGCAGTCCAACGCAAATTCCCGGAAGAGTCCGACCTGGAGTCAGACAAGGATTTCAACCATTCCTCGCAAGTCGCAGCACGGTCTTTCTGAATCTCCGCATCCCGGGTGAAAAACGCTGTTTGCACAAGCTGGCCGGCAAAAGTCACTTCCCTACTTTCACCATGTGCCATTTTGTTGAGTGCTGTGACAAGCATCCCGTCAGGATGCTGCCTCACCCGGAGTCCGTAGTCTGCCGGGGTCAGGCGAGCGTTCGACATGTGTTCGAATTCCCTTTTCAGCTCCTCCTCTGCGAAGGCGACATGACGGAACCAGTCACGGAGTTCGTCAGTTGTGTAGAGCCGACAAAGATCGAGATAGCCTTCCCTGTAGCCGAACCATCGCCCCATTTGCATTAGGGTGTCATACATTTTGGTGGATCGGAGGAAATAGCTTACGGTCAGCCCCTCTAATGTGAGTCCCCGTGAGAGCTTGTTCCCGCCAATTGCAATAACATAAAGCCCTTCCGTTTCACGTCCGTAGTCCAATAGTTCTCCGCTGGTTCCGTGGATTGTCCGTATAGAGATTTTATCCACCACCACCGAAAGCTCTTTAGCGATGTCCTGCCATTCGGCTATGATCAGTTGCTCGTCTCCCTCGCGCTCCCTGACGGCCTCGGTACAGGGACAAAAATCCTTTTCCCAAAGTTTTTCCAATGTTTGCCAGATCTGGTTTGAACGATCGTATCGAATCGCTCTCCGAACTTTGCTAAATTCTTCATCCAGAAGTTCGCGAGTTCCTTCCTGCACAGCCTTGTAATGGGTCACATGAATCAGCATCGAACAGTGAGCTTTCTTCTGCCCCCGTAGGCGTCGCGCTGCGCAAGCCAGGACGAAAGACAGCACTGCATCTACCATTGAGCCCGGTAGTGTGGCCGGACGCCAATCCGACTTGTGCTTGGCAGGATAAGCATCCTCATGATCTGAAACCTCGCGGAAAACGAGCAGTGGGGTTGCATCTTCAATCCCGGTTTCAAGCTCAGCGGAATATCCGAAAATTTTAGCCGGTCCTACATAACGCGAGCTGGGTCTTACGTTGACGATGAAATCCCTAGGGAAGAGATCCTTGCCCTCCTCATCACGCTCGGATTCAGGGTCGATGAAAATATTGGCAAAAGGTGTTGCGGTGTAGCCAATGTAAGAGCTCTGCTCGAATCTTGCGAGGATAAGGCGTATCAGTTGGTTGGTGCGGGTGATGTTTGTCTCGTCGTCATCCGCAGCAGGCTTGTCCTTGGTGTTAATGGAAGCGTTGTCCGCCTCGTCGTCGATCAGAAGAAGGGGTAGACCCTCTATCGGTTGTCCCTTTTCCTTGTGTCCCAAACTGCCTCCCGCCACATCGAGCCAACTGAGAATGTTCCTCAGTGGACTCACATTTTTCTTCACCACCATAATTATCGGCCCGCCTTTTAAACTGACATTGACCGATTGCGCCCGTGCCGTGAAATCACCGTTATCCGCGCTGCTCGTCATGGTGGTGATGCCAGGGGTATTGCCGAGTTCCGGTGAAATGATTTTGCCAACCCCGATTCGGTAATCCGATCTCCCGTTAGTAGGCCTTCGCTGGCTGTCAAAACCAACGATTCCCTCATCAATACGTTCCTGCGTCTGGGCACGTAGGTTTTTGTGAATGCCACCCAGGACGATGATGATTTTGTATCCGGCATCCAGTGCCTTCGCGATCACACCCGTGTAGTTCGCGGTTTTTCCGGATTGCACACTACCGACGACCATTCCTCTTACATCCCATACACCCTCTTTTGTAGGGTCTTCGATCCGGTCCAACACCGTATCCGTTTGCTCGTCCACGGAATCCAGTTCCTTTTCACCGAAGCTTTTCTCTTCTGCTAGATAGGTTCTGTAGCGCCTCCAGAACCGCATCGGCTCGATGTTTGGTTTACGTTCGATCCACCAAGGGCCTACTTTTCCATCAGTCAGGAAGATGGAACTCTGTGTCCAGACTGAAGCCGCATGAGCGATCTCAGCAACCAGCTCGTCAATCCTAACAAAAAGATTAGGTTTGGTGATTTTCGCTACTCCGGCGTAAAGATCAACAAGCGAACGAATATCTTCTGATGTCCGTTTAGTCCCGTCGCGTAACTCCCGGCTCACATTGTCTAAAACCAGTTTTTCAGCGTCATTTAGATCAATCATTAATAGGGTGGGTTTGAGTGGAGTTGAGCAACGAGTGCCGGATGCGCGTTGAAAGGCTCCCATGCCGCAAGCATTGGCATGATTTGGGGATGATCCAAACCCTTGTCCTTTAGCGAATGCCATGCGGTGACTAGCATCTTACGGACTTCGAGATCATCTCCGGCGGCGGGGCTCACACTTTCCGCTGCTCCATCATCTGGTGGATTGGGATCAATCAGATGCGTGGGAAAACAGTCTTCGACAAGTTTCAAGAGCCGTTCGAGCGAAGGGGCGTCGCCGGACTCTTTGGCGGCCAGTACAAGAGGATGCTCGCGGTTAATCCGGTAGCTCGTCTGGCCGTGCAGGACAACCTGTTCCCAGACGAACTTCATTTCAAAAGCCGAGCCAGGCGAAATGCGCGATCCTCGGAATGTGTAAACTCGCTTCGCTCGTTCCCTCGTCGTCTCACCGATTTTGCGAAGCGCCTCTTTGAATTGCTCGGGTGGTGCCGCTTTTCGCTTTGTGACATCTATCTGCCACAAGTCGTCGGACTGGTTGGTTATTGAAATGCGTATCCGCGCAAGTTTGTGATGTTCATCCTTTCTCCAACCACGGAATCCGAGCCAAGAACCGGCCACCAGAAGCCGATCCTGCCGGTAGATGTAAAACCCCTGTCTGGCCACCCAGTCCCGACTATCGCCTGCTTTTTCCCGTGCTGAACGATCAGTCACTTTCGATTCGTGAGGCATGACGAATGGCTCGACCAAGACTGTTGCACCATTCGAATCGCGCAGCCTGTGGGATTGGAGAATTTGCGTAGCCTCGACGACGAAAAAAGGATCGACTGGTGTGATTCTGTTATTGTTTAGGTAAATCTGCACACCGTTCCGGGCTTCGATAATCCGATGAAACACAAGTGATAAGTATTCTTCCACCTCTTCGCACTGCCGCATGAAGGACTCTTTGTTGCCTGCTCCATCTTTATTCGGGATCCCTGAAACCCGGTCGAGATCCTGAAGCAGAACAAGTGTTCCTGATTTTAGGTTTTTCAAACCTACTCGATCCTCCATTGCTCCGTCACGTGTAGAAAGCAGAACATGCCAAGCATCCTTCTCTGAGAGATGGTCCAGATCCCAGCGCATCACGGATTCCTCCACGCCTTTCATCTTCGAGATTACCGTCACACAACGGCACTGCGAAAACGATGCCGTTTTTAAACCCAATCCGAATCTCCCAAGATCGTGATCTCCTCTATGATCATTTGGGTTGCGGCTTCCCAGCCTCATTGCTGAACGCAGGGCCTGTTTGTCCATACCTTTTCCATCATCGCCAATGGATATGGTGGAGGCCGCTCCATCCCATGTGAAATCTACTCGGATAATTGTGGATTTAGCTGAAATGCTGTTATCCACAAGGTCTGCAATGGCACTTCCCAAGTCGTAGCCAAATGCGCGCAATGATTCGACCAGCGAAGCCGCACGTGGCTCGACGACTTCAAAATCGTTTTCCGGCAAGCTTTTCAATTTTCCCTTAGGCTACAGACTGTCGATTTCCCCTAACCGATTTGAGAAGTTCCGGGTTTCTGGAGCAGGCTCCAGCCATCTGAGCGTCAGAGCAGTAAAACTCCTCGTCTGCCATGAGTCCGCTCTCATAACGACGCCATGCTTCCCTCCCTATACGTTCCAGAACAACCGGCCATCCGCTTTGAATATAGCGCGGATTGATGAGCCTTGGATCTCCTGCGGAGACCACCGGATAATCCTCTGTATCGTTGCTTACTTCTTTACCGTGTTCCAGCGCACTGTCCGGATGGAGACCCATGAAAATGAAGCTGATCGAATACCATGCCTGCTTGAATACTTTGCTTGGCACTTCCTTCAATGTACGGGAATCCAAATCAAGCAGCGGAACAACCCAACGGACGGCTTCTTTCTCGCTGCTCGGAAGCGGTGATAGATCGAATTTAATTTGTTTCTGCTGCTTTATCGATTTTTTGAGAAATGATTTCACCGCGATTCCAACTGCCTCACCCACCAGAGGCGGCACAGCATTCCCAATCACCCGGAACTGGTGCGTACGTGCGACCGGAAACTGGAACCAATCAGGGAAGCTTTGCACCCGGGCAGCTTCGCGGGGCGTTAGGGTTCGGGGTTGTGTGGGATGGATAAACATCAGTCCGTCCTTGGCCAAGTGTGCAACAATAGTGGAACAGGGTCGGTTGCGGTGTTGTCTGGTGTAACGATCCTTGAAAGTGGTCTTGTCGTAGGGGAAATCGAACTCGATGCCGCGCCGCATCGCTTCCCCGGAGTTTTCACCTTCTTTGAGTTTGAGGAAATCGCCCAGATCCCGCTCGCTGTGAGGACGGGCGCGATGGGCGGTGAGGAGCTTCGCTTTTTCCACCTCCATCACTTGAAGCAGGTAGCGCGAGGAACGGGGGGTGTATTTGTCAGCTCTCCGATTGGTATCATATTCCCGTTCCTCATCACCTTCCCCGGCTTTCAGAGGCGGGAGATCACCGATGGCCTCCCATAGCGTGGCATCCGGGATGGCCCTTTTCGGGAGCTTGAGCTTCGGATGGAAATACCCGGGAAGATCATTGCGGGTGCCGACGAAAAGCTGGCGGCGGCGCTTCTGT
>Ga0335396_10004060_pt1 | contig 16187 bp, 15 predicted proteins | sample FRY02_FD_205743 | JGI IMG/M metagenome (GOLD analysis project Ga0335396, IMG submission 205743) | Freshwater microbial communities from Lake Fryxell liftoff mats and glacier meltwater in Antarctica - FRY-02 (spades assembly) (version 2) | ecosystem: Environmental > Aquatic > Freshwater > Ice >... | reverse complement strand
CGTCGCCAAGCAGCGCTACATACTTAGTCTTTACAATTTTTGACGCCAACACAAGCCGCTCATTGAATCCTATTGGAAGATGTTCGTAATGAACTGTTGGGCCCATCTTGGCAATCAATGACTCTGGAGCCGAGTCAACGGAACCATCTAAAATACATAGTCGCACATCGGTAGAAGACCAATAATCAATCTGTCTTTGTAGGTACGCCGACCGGTTGTACGCGGGGATGACGAGAGTCAGGTCGTGTAGCCCTTTAAAATCCTCCACTAGCGAGACTCCATGATTTCGAATTGCACCATTAGTCTTCGGCTGGTGTTTCGGCGACGCGCTTTTGCAACTCGTTAACCACCGAGGCGTCGGCGAGAGTAGTCGTGTCGCCGAGGTTGCGGCCCTCGGCCACGTCGCGCAACAAACGGCGCATGATCTTGCCGCTGCGAGTCTTTGGCAAGTCGGGCGTGAAGTAGATGGTCTTTGGCTTGGCAATTGGCCCGATCTCGGTGGCGACGTGGTCGCGCAATACCTTCTCGTCGACTTCCATCCCCCCGCGCAACGTCACGTAGGCGATGATCGCCTGACCGGTCATGGCGTCGTTGGCGCCGACTACGGCGGCCTCGGCCACGCTCGGGTGCGAAACCAACGCCGACTCGACCTCAGTTGTCGAAATGCGGTGGCCAGAAACGTTCATCACGTCGTCAACTCGACCGAGCAGCCACAAGTATCCCTCGTCGTCGAGTTTGGCGCCGTCACCCGCGAAGTATCTACCAGGAAATCGGCTCCAGTATGTTTCGCGATAGCGCTTCTGGTCGCCCCAAATGCCGCGCAACATTCCGGGCCACGGCTTGGTCAGCGTCAGGTAACCGCCGCCCTTGCCAACATGTGCGCCCTGCTCGTCAAGCAGCTCTGCGCCGATACCAGGTATCGGGAACGTCGCGGAACCGGGCTTCGTTACGGTCACACCCGGCAGCGGCGAGATCATGATGCCGCCGGTTTCTGTCTGCCACCACGTGTCGACAATCGGGCAACGCGAGCCACCGATATTTTCGTTGTACCAGATCCACGCCTCGGGGTTGATCGGCTCGCCAACCGAACCGAGCAGGCGCAGCGATGACAGATCGTGCTTGGCGGGTTCTTGACTGCCCCACTTCATGAAGGTGCGGATCGCTGTCGGTGCGGTATAGAAAATTGTCGGCTTGTACTTTTCAATGATCGACCAAAACCGGTCGTTGGCCGGAAAGTTCGGCACGCCCTCGTACATCACCTGCGTGGCGCAGTTTGCCAGCGGGCCGTAGACGATGTAACTGTGTCCCGTTACCCAGCCGACGTCGGCGGTGCACCAAAAAATATCCGACTCCGGCCTGTGATCAAACACGTACTTAAACGTGTACGTAACGTGAGTCAAATAACCGGCGGTCGTGTGCACGATGCCCTTTGGCTTGCCCGTGCTGCCAGATGTGTACAGCAAGAACAGCAGGTGCTCGGCCTCCATAGCTTCGGCTGGGCAGATGGGGTCTGCCTTGGCAATCAGCTCGTGATACCAGTGATCGCGGCCCTGCTTCATCTCGATCTCGTTATTGCCGCGTCGCACGACGACGACGCTCTCGATCGTCATCGTTAACTTGAGTGCCTCGTCAGCCTGCGGCTTGAGCCCGAACACCTCACCGCGGCGCCAGCCGCCGTCGGCGGTGATCAAGCACTTGGCCTGCGCATCGTTAATGCGATCAGCGAGAGCCTGCGAAGAGAAGCCGCCGAACACGACGCTGTGCACCGCGCCGATGCGCGCGCACGCCAACATTGCCACCGCCGCCTCTGGGATCATCGGTAAATAAATGTTCACGCGGTCGCCCTTGGCGACGCCTAAATTTTTAAGCGAGTTGGCTAAACGCTGCACCTCATCCAACAGCTGCGAATACGTGATGACGCGCGAATCGCCTGGCTCGCCCTCCCAATAGAACGCGACCTTGTCACCCTTGCCGGCCAGCACATGACGGTCGAGACAGTTGTAGGAAACGTTGAGGGTGCCGTCGGCGAACCACTCGGCAAACGGCGGATCCCAATCGCATACCTGCGTGAAGGGTGTCGACCATTCCAGCAATTCGCGGGCCTGGCGCGCCCAGAATGCGTCTGAATCGCGGTCGGCCTCTTGATACAGGCTCTGATCGCTGGTCAGCGCACCACCGACGAATGCGGGCGACGGTGCGAACTTGCGCTGCTCGTACGAGAGCGCGTCAATTGCATGCTGGTCACCAGTCACTTTCAGTAACCCCCATCTGTGCAGTGATGTTTATAGATGCGAGACTAGACGATCGTTATGGGATCAGAAAAATCGGCGTCGGCAGAGACGCGCCAAAATTTTAGACCCCTCGATTGGTTGCTATCAATCGGCATGGCGCTGACTTGGGGTTCGTCATTCCTACTGATCGATATCGCGATTCGTGCTTTTCACACTTCGGTGGCGCCATTCGGTCGCACTTTCTTTGGAGCAGTTGCGCTGCTGATGATCCCAAGCGCGCGTGAACGAATCGCCAAACAGTACTGGCCACGCCTGATCGCCCTGGGTTTTGTGTGGATGGCCTTACCGTTTCTCTTGTATCCGCTCGCCGAACAAACGGTCTCGGGCAGCATCGCGGGGATGATTAACGGAGCGCTGCCGGTCGTGGTTGCCGCGGTGACTGCCATGTGGGTTCGTTCGCTGCCGAGCGGTCGCCAAATATTTGCGGTGCTGGTCGGTATCGTCGGCATTGCGCTGCTTATGCTTGCCCTACTCTCGTACGGCATCGCGCTCAATTTGGCACGACCACTGCAGACCATCTACGGCCCTGCGACGCTGATGCTCAATGTCGTGGTCGTGGCGTGCGCAATTTCGATGCCGTACGGCATCTGGGGCATCAAGAATTCAACTTTCTCATTTAGAAGTCTCACAGCAGTTGCGGTGCTCGGCGTAGTTGGCACCGGATTCGCATTCTGAAGTGTCCCGGGTTTAGTGCAGTGCCTGGTATACACCGTGTTTTGTGTAGGCAGATTTCTTTAATTACGCCATTGTCAATTGCTTGAATTGTAACTCGAGTTCGAACTCGACTGGTGACAGCATGCCTAGCGCTGAGTGCCGTCGTTGGCGATTGTGGAACACTTCGATTTAATCGAACATGGCTGTTGAGAGTTGAAGTCGAGTCTTCCAGGACTGACGATCCAGAAGCTCGACTTGGATACGACTCCAAAATGACTCGATAACAGCATTGATGCTCCTATATGTCAAGAGTGTCGTGTTTTTTGTTTCAGGCGGCTGTGGCGAGGGCGTTGCGGGTGTGGTGGTCAGTCATCAAAGCGTGATAGACCTCGCGTGCGACGAACCGTTTGAGGCAGCGGATGATGTCTTTTTTTGAGAGTCCTTCGGCGCTGCGACGGGTGACGTAGTCGATGGTGGGTTGGTGCCAGCGCATCCGTACGATCACGATCCGGTAGAGCGCCGCGTTGGCTTGACGATGCCCGCCACGAAATAAACGATGCCGGTTCGTGACACCAGACGAAGCCGGGATCGGACACACTCCGCAGAGCTTGGCGAACGCTGCTTCTGAGCGGATCCGTTCAGGGTTGTCGCCAACGACAATCATCATCTCCGCAGCCGAGTCCGGCCCGATCCCGTATGACTCGCGTAATGTCGGGGCTGCTGCCATGGTGATCGTGTCGAGAACTTTATCGTGGGTGACAATCTCAGCAGAAAGGGCGAGCCACCGGTTAGCGAGCGCGCGCAGGGCGTGCTTGACAGACGCGGACGGGTTGACAATGTCACCAGGCTCCAAGGCGACACAACTGTCGATCAGTTTGCTGTTGGTGAGCGGCTCAAGCGTTTCACGCAACTCGCCCGGGGCGTTAACGATCAACGTCTTGAGCGTGATGATCGCTGAACTACGGGCTTTCACGGCGGTATCGCGAGCGATCTTGATTTGTCGGACCATCTCCGACGAACCATCTGCCGACTTCGGGATCGCAGTCGCGATGCCAGATAGCACTGACCGGGCGGCGGTTTCAGCGTCGATGGTGTCGCTCTTACCGTTGTTGCGACGCTTGCGCCGATCGCAGTGGTTGACCTCCACAACCCGAACGGCCTGACGACGCACGAAACTCGCCAGCCCGACCCCGTAAGAGCCAGTACCTTCAATCCCGAACGTCTCGAGCGTGCCAAACGTGCACGCCCATTCCACCAGCTCGGCATGGCCGACTCGGTCCGCCGACACACTCAAAGTACCCAGGCGGGTGCCCAGCAAATTGATCGCGACAGCGACATGGACGTGTTTATGGGTGTCAACTCCGACGATCACCTTGACAGATGGATCGACGAGCGTAATGCTGTTCAACATGTTGTTGACCTCTTTTTAATAGGTTGACGACGCCGTCTGGTCGGGAGGGCGGACAGGACTGTGATGGGTCTCTAAGCCAGGCCCCTATTAGGTCACTGCCCACCCGGCCAGACAACATCTGGATGAGTGCTGACCAGCCGGGCCGACAGATCAATGCAAAGACACGAAGTCATTCGTAATAAGAGTCAGACCCTGCTAGGCAGCGACACCATTATGCTCACAATCGAAACAATCACCGATGGTTCCCATCGAGGGAAGAAGTCCATAGTTAACGGCGCGCTCGCTAAAACTCCTTGAACCCAAGTTGAACGCCGTGGTCCGAATGTATGACCGTCTCGTTGGTGGTGCGACGACGTTCGATAGCCATCGTCAAAGCGTTGACGACGAGAGCAGTATTGGCACTGGGGTCGATCGCCCAGCCCACTGCCATCTTCGAACAGGCGTCGAGCACGACACAGCAAAAGACCTTGCCCTCTCGAGACTTGCATTCCAGTGGTCGTCGCAACACTTTGGATTTATTGCAACTCTAGAAGTGAATCTAGGCGCTCCGCTGGCGTGTCCCAATTGAGCCCTTTTCTCGGTCGAGTATTGATTTCGTCGGCGACAAACTTGAGGACATCGACGCTGTGACGTGACAGGTCGGTTCCCTTTGGAAAATACTGTCTGAGTAACCCATTCGTGTTTTCGTTGCTGCCCCGCTGCCAGGGGCTCGCCGGGTCACAGAAGTACACATCAATGTTGGTCGCGGTGGTGAACGACTTGTGCTCCGACATCTCAGCACCTTGATCCCACGTCAGCGTTCTTCGCAACGGTGCGGGGAGATCGCGCATCGTGTGTACGAGTCCGTCGCGCACTGTCTTCGCGGTGCGATCTTTTTCTAGGTGAACGAGCATGACGTATCGGCTTGCCCGTTCCACGAGGGTGCCAATCGCGGACTTGTTCAAGTTACCGACTATCAAATCGCCTTCCCAATGCCCGGGGACAGATCGACCATCCGCCTCGGACGGTCGAAGGGCGATAGAGACCATAGGGTCAACGAATCTTGTTGCTCGACGAGCAGCGTCGCGACGAGGTTTACGTCTAGTTCGGCCGTACCTAGTCACCGGAGTGATTTTGCGTTGCAACGCTCCAGGATGTGGCGTGTAGATCGCCTGATAAATGGTTTCAGTCGCCACGCGCATCTTGGCATCGTCGGAGAAGTCCTTGCGGAGTCGATGGCTGATCTGCTCCGGTGACCTTCTTCGCTGGAGATTGGTGACCACATAATCGCGCAGCGGCCCAGATGCCTGCAACTTGCAGATTCTCGGTCGAGGCCGCCGCGCAGCGGCGGCGCGATGAGCACCGTAGGGCATATAGCCAAGTGATGACGATGCGTTGCGGCGCAGTTCACGGCTGATAGTCGAGGGCGCGCGGCCAAGCTCTCGGGCAATGGAGCGAATCGAATGACTACGTCGATGCAGATCGTGCAATCGCTCCCGCTCCCGGAGTCCGAGAAATCGAAAACTGATAGGACGTTCAAGTCGGTCAAGGTCGACCTTCTCCCCGTGGAAGTGGGCGGTTCGTGACTTATTCACATTCGCCAGTATCTCCGCAATTCGATACTTGATCACCCGACCATCGGGATAGACGCGACCCCCGTAGAACTGACGAATGCCCTTATCCCAGTCGGACGCGCTTCGCTTATCGGTGCCGACTCGTCCCATTGCCTCGGCTCTGGTCAACCCCTCGGAACGCAGCTTAAGGAATTTGTCCCTCTGCGTCCTGACACTCTTGCCAGTGAACACACCGGCTTGATGAGCCCACTTGTAACAAGTGATTCGAACAAAGCCCAGCTCACGGGCAACTAGCGAGACGTTGCCCTTGACTTTGAGCAATCGAATAAACGTGGCCTTCTCCTCACGGGTGTAGAGGCGAGGCCGCCCGCGCGGAGTCGACAAACCCGCCAGACGGATCCATCGATAACCAATGTCAGGGCTCACTCCGACATGTAATGCCGCTGCTCGAACCGTGCCACCACGATCCAGCCTTCGAAAAAACTCTCGTTTCTGTAACTCCGACAACAGCCAACCCCCTTAGGTCAGGTGTTGCGACGACCCCTTGAACCTAGGAACGCCACGAGCATCAGTGTGCACTTGACGAATGACATCAGTAAGCCATACGTGGCGCACACTGCGCGCCGACGGGACTCGCCTACGCTCCCGAGTAAAAACTGCTTTCCGGCACGTCAAGTATTCGACAGCACCGCTGAATTGAATGCCCTCGGGCGACCATCACTGCGACGGCCGCCCGCCGGCTTTTGGATTAGTGGTTCCCTTCAACAACTCTGTGGCCAACTCATGAACCGCCAGATCAGCTTCGAGGTGCTTAATCGAATGACGTGCAGCGTTGAGCTCGTTGACTTCGGTTGTTGTCAGTCCAGGCTCTTGACCACTGTTAATGCGATATTGACGTCGCCAGGCGTAGATCGACTGGCCACTCACCCCGAGTTCCTCGGCCACTTCTCGAACGGCCTTTCCGCTCTCAAGCAAATCGATTGCTCGTCGGCGAAGCACCGGATCATACTCTCGTCTTGCCATACTGTCCTCCTTGGTAGATGACAGTAGCGAAATCAAATAATCCGACTACACAAAACACGGTGCATACCAACCAGTTTGCAGGTTTCCAGTCGTGGTGACCAAATCTTGTTGACGATACCAGTTGCTTTCTTGTTCGGCGGGTGGGATGTCACCGATCTCTGAGTGAGGTCGTCGGTAGTTGTACCAGTTGATCCATTTCACGATCGCGAGTTCGAGTTGACGGCGTGTTCGCCATGGTCCATGGAGTGTGACGAGTTCGGCTTTGAACATACCGTTGAGCGGTTCAGCCATTGCATCATCATATGAATCTCCGATGGTTCCGATCGGCGCGGCCAGATCGGCGAGGTCGAGACGGTCGGTGTATCGAATCAACGTGTATTGTCCAGGTGAGGTTCCCAGGGATAGTGGATTGGAATTTAATCAGCACCGATCGCCCCGAGTATTTTATAAACGGTGTGCACCTCAACGGGGCCAGCGCGATAACGATGGCACGCGCAATTTCAGGGGCCCCAGATCAATTCCCGGATTTAGAGACAATGACCACGATGGTTACGCCATCAATCCGATCCTCTCACTTGCAGGGCTGAATCGACACTACAGAGAGATCTATTCCAACATCTCGCGAAAGCGTTGCCTTTAGGCGTCCATTTCGCGCTGTGATAGCAAGTATCGTGTCAGGGATCGGTGTCAGGGGATCATTACAATCAACATATCTCATGTCAACTCCGGACTTCGACTCGTTACCAAATGCCTTCGCAAGAATTCCGTCCCACTCGATCTCGTAGTAAAAACGTCCTCGTGCGTTGAATCGACTAGTGGTCTGGTCGTTGAACATAATGATTTTTGAACTTTTGAGCCCATCGGATTTTTGAAGGGCGACGACAAGTTGGTCTTGTTTTAGGGAATCAAGGTAGTAGGCGTGCATGAAAGTTATATTCCATGCAACAAATAGCCCGACTAAAAATGCCGTACAACGTCGCTTAAACGTCGAATCCACCTGGCCAATAAAGCCGACGATGATTAGCGCAAAACCCAAACCGAGCAGCAACTGATGGCGTGAGTCCCATTCGCTCGCTCGTGGAACAAAATTAAGCATCCATTCTGAGACATCGGTCATTCGACCAGAAGTCAAATACGGGAAGGCACCGACTGCAGTTATCGTAACTCCGGCGACAATGATCGCGTATCTGTTGTCTTCAGGAGAGCATTTCTTGTTTGACTTCATGAACCACAAGATCAGAATCGAGCAACAAAGCAAAAGCAGCACGCCCCTTGCGGTACCCGATGGCCTGGGTGTGAGATACGCCAGTTCGGCCCCTAGCGGCGGATTTACTTGACGGCTAATGATCCAATAAAGAGGCGATAGCGAGGCCAAGAATGCAGTCGACAAGTAGGCAGACAACCTACGGGGATTTGGCACGGACAACTTTGTATACAGGAAGTGTAAACATGGTATTGAAAAAAAGGTAATGAGCGAAAGTGTCGAGAAACTCAGCAGAAAAAGTGGTATCGATAGTGATCGAACAATAAGAGATCGCTTGGTAACCAGGAGGTACCAAGCTAAAAAAAAGAAGAGGAACGAATAGGAGTAGACGAACAGTCCCATTGAGACACGAGTAGAATTGATCGGAAGAATTAAAAACAAAATAGTAACTAGCCGGACTTGTTCTGGACGCAAAAGTTTGACCGTGCTAAGAATATGAAAGAGACACCAACCAGCAACAAAGAAGCCAACAAGCATGATCAATCTAAATAACTCTGGTCGGCTACCAAGTACATCCACCTGAAAAAAGCCATGTATTGCGGGATATCCGTACTGATCCCAGTAATTCTTCGTTTCGTTATCGGACAAAGCGAAGTAGGTATACCAATCATCCCAAAAATATGACTTAAGAAACAAGAGCACTAAGCAGTACGACAAACCGTAGGCCGAGAAGGCCGATTTCCATGGAAATCGATGCGTTTGAACTAGTTGTGATGATGACACATTTTGTTGCATAACTCAAACTTAGCAAAACACCAGAGAGTCTTTTGCATGGATCTTTCTCGGGCTCTTGCCAACCTCATGACTCCGGAGTCAAGGGAGCAGCATTTCAGAATTACCGTTTACCGAAATCGCATTAACGTTAGTGACCTTTTGTCCAACAATTAAGACGCTCTGACCAAATGGAGGACTGACCCACCCCTCGATCATCCGCATTATTGGGATGATAAGTCGATCCCAGGCTCGCAAAATGAGTCCATCGCTCGGCCGTAGGCGACACACTTTCATTCCCAAAAACCACGCAAGCCACCCGAGAGAATTTACGTAGGTAACCTTGACCCTCGTGAACCCTGCGCCTTCGAGAAGTGCACGCGCGCTTCGTTTTGTATAGCGGCGACAATGACCGACATCGCGATCGAATTTACTCATTAACATCGGGCTGGCTGGGGCAAATGCGACGACATATCCTCCGGGTTCGAGTGCCCGAAACGCTGATGCGAAGGCTACGCGGTCGTCCGAAATATGCTCAATGACGTTAAGTGAGACTACACACGAAAACTTTTCTGGACCAAACTCACCCAGTCTCTCCATCTCTAGTTGCTCCACCAAAACGTTGCTGTTCGAGTCGAATCGTTTTAAAAGCAACGCCAATCGACCTGATGAGCTCTCCGACAGCGTCAAGTGCTCAGCACCAAGGTCGAGCCATTCCAAGGCGTAGTCGCCCAAACCTGAACCAATTTCAACGGGGTTTTTACCTAAGTATGGAAAGGTCAATTGGGCGAGCCACTTCCGATAGTTGGTCGCACTCTGAACCACTTCGAGAATTTCTGTTTGGTAGCTGTCGTCGTTCACAGTTCTCCCCCTACTTGTCTGGACTAATGCGGCCTTCGAAGCCATTCCCACTATCTATCGGGCGCGAAAGCTGGGCTTCGGATTCTCACTGATCTCCGTTATTATAGGCGTAGTGAAGTTCTGCAAGTGCCAAGACTTGTACTACTTGATTACCAAGCAACAAATCAGAGATCGCTTCTCGTTGCGAGGAGATAATCGCATGAAACTTAGATAGCGCCGCATCAAGCGGGCGGAGTTGTCGAGGTATCGGTATATCTTCACGGCTCTTGCACTTAGCAGTGTCGTTGTGGTAGATTTCGATTGTCCCCCTATCGAAGTCATCGAGGTGGATAATTCCGCGCTCTTGGAGAACTGAAATTCTGCGAGTGTTTTTTGGAAATGCAGTACCAAACAGCGATGTAGTCTTGACATCACCGCTGAATTGTAAGTCCAGTCTGATGTTGTAGCGCTGGTTATAACCGATGTTACCCACGACGGTTGCTTCGACCCTTTTCGGTGTCATTTGCAAGAGGTCTAGCACCAGCGCCACATCGTGCGGACCCCAATCCCATAGCGGGGATACGGTGTCGCGAATGGGCAATGGTCCTCCACCCCATGTCTCGATCCTTAATACCCTGCCGAGGTTAGAACTTGCTTGCTTGAATAGTTTCCACGCTGGTGAGTGAACAAAAATGTGATCTACTAGCACCCGTGCATGCAGTCGACGCCCAGCCTCGAGAAGGATATTGGATTCTTCTAGGTTCAAGGTAAGTGGCTTTTCTATCCAGGTCGGAAGTCCCATGTTGATCGCAATCAACGCCACACCAAAATGTTCTTGCGGCGAATTGGCGATAATTATGCCGTGAAGGTTTTCGCCTTTGAGCATCTGGCTTGCACTAGTGTAAATCTTCGCGGATCTGCTGCCTACTAATTCACCATCAGCAATTCGAGTAGCAATCGCGGCTAGATGAAAAAATTGATGGTGTTCGATCGACTGTGCGATCACCTTTCCCCAGCGACCGAAGCCGACCAGCCCAACGGAAGCAGGGCCAGCGACTATGCGCGACCGGTGTAGTTCTGATCGGTCCAACTGAGAAACCTCTTTATCCCAGTTTTGAGGTCAACTACGGGTTCGTAGCCTAGTTCAGTCCGGGCCTTGGAGATATCCGGACACCTTCGCATCGGTTCATCCTTTGGATAATCCGCTGGGTGTGGAATAATCGATAGATCAAGAGTCTTCCCAAGTACTGACTCAATGACAGATACCAAACCCTGAATATCAATCTCGGGATCGGGGTTCCCGATGTTGTATGCCTCACCACTGCGACCGCGCAATAGAGCAAGAAGGAACCCAGCAATAGCGTCGTCAATATAGCAGTACGTTCTCGTCTGACGTCCAGTTCCATAGACGGTTAAAGGGGCTCCTTTCTTAATCTGGCTCGCAAAGTTGGGAAAGACCCTTTGGTCAGATTCTCGCATTCCGGGACCGAACACGTTGAATGGACGTACAACATTTGTGTGGACGTCAAAATCCGAATGATAGATATAGCAAAGAGTTTCCCCAACTCGCTTACCTTCATCGTAACAAGCACGTGGACCCATGGTTGAGACGTTGCCTCGATACTGTTCCAATGTCGGAACGTTTAGCGAATCCGGATCACCATAAATCTCGCTCGATGAGAAGAACAGAACTCGTGCTTTGTGATCCTTTGCCACTTCTAAAATATTCTGAGTTCCTAAAATCGAAACGTTCAAGGCTTCAACTGGGTGTTTCATGTAAATTGAGGGGCTTGCAATCCCGGCTGCATGCATAATGAAGTCAATCTTCTCTCCGATGCGTGGGATCGGTAGGGAAACATCGTGTTTTAGAAATGGCAATGAAGTACGTTTCAGGCTGTTCATCAGCGGTTCCGACGAAACAAAATTGTCCATGAGGGTTATGCGGCAGGGTGTCTGCAAGATATGTTCGTTCAGGTATACGAGAGCCTTGGTAATTTGGGTGCCAAGAAACCCTGCAGCTCCAGTCAATAGAAGATGTTTCCCTGCTAGTTCGGTCGCGCTCTGTCCTAGGGCACTTACAAAGGTGTGCATGCCTGCATGATCTGCGGTTAACGGTTGATTCACAATGTCACCAATTCTGGTAGAGGTATGATGCAACTAATGTCATGATCAAATTGCGCCTTGATGTCCTTGACTAAGTGTTCAGCAAAATTCCACGCCAAGATCACAACATGAGATGGAGGCATAACCTTAAAATAGTCTCGTGAGACAACAGGAATATGCAACCCAGGGGTGAAGAGGCCCTGCTTTAGCACGCTGTCATCAACGATGTACTTGATGATGGATGAGTCGAGTTTGAACTGATGCATCATGGTCGTTGCTTTGGCGGGTGCGCCAAAACCACATATCAGATTATTCTCTATATCAATTTTATTTAATAGTTTCAAAAGACGATCTCTCAACTGATTTATTCGGTTTTCCATCGCACTGAATGTCTCAACCGACCGCAACTTGGCTTGGTTTTCCATTTGGATCTGTGACTCCACAGATGTGCTGATCGGTTGTAGACCACCCGCGTGTTGGACAAATAACCTAATTGAACCTCCATGCGTATTGATAAGTTCAACATCGAACACCTCGAGCCCATGGCGGGAAAAGAAGGACCGCAATGGCTGTACAGAGTGGTATGACACATGCTCGTGATAAATAGTGTCAAAGAGCAGTTTGCCAACAACGTCGAGGAGATATGACACTTCAAATACAAGCGTTCCGTTAGGTGCAAGCAGTGACTTGACGCCCAGCGTGATGTCCGTTAACTGGGTTGTGTGCGCGAGCACATTATTAGCAACGATAAGGTCTGCGAATCCAGACTCTGCACTGATGTCCTTTGCCACGCTATGTGAGAAGTAATCATTTCGTGTCGGAATTCCACCGTCGTTGGCCATAGCAGCAATGTTGGTTGCCGGATCAATACCCAATACGCGCATTTCATGCTCGATAAATCGCTTTAGCAATGTTCCGTCGTTGGATCCAATCTCAACTATGAACCGCCCAGGTTGCAATTCGAATCGCTGCGTGAGTTGATCTGCCAGGTCGTAGAAATGCTTAACAAAACTCTTTGCAGTCCCAGAAACATAGGCGTAGTTTGAGAACATTCGTTCTGGGCTTACTTCGTGACCCAGCTGTACGTGGCCACATGAATCACACATATTCAACTGGAGAGGGTACTCTTGCTGGGGCAAGCTTAGGTCGCGTTCATGTACGAACTCATTGGCTAAAGGTGAATCCTCAAGTGAGAATAAATCAATGAGACTTTGAGACGCACAGAGAATGCAGTGATCAATTTTACGCACGTTGGTCATCTGCTGGTCAATCGTCAATGAGTTTGACCCGAACGAGGTCTGCTTCGTACGATTCTTGATCGCGCGGACGACCGCCAAAAGCGATGAAGGTCGAGTCGGTCAGGAACTTCATTGCATGCTCGACTAGAGGCGGCGTATAAATCATGTCACCTGGCACGACTCGAACCTCGGTAGGTGGATTCGTATCTCCGACTACGCGATGATAATAAACCATTTCACCAGATACCAGATAGCAGTAATGCCAATCATCCTGATGGTAATGGTTTGCCCTCACGGCTCCCTGCGTGCTCGTCACATAGATGACGCTCCGAATTGGGGTATCGAGAATGTTGTGGAGTGAACCTCGGCTGTCCGTAAATGGCGGAGGGAGTTCGACGTGAACATCATTGTGCGTAGGATCCATGACCGTCAGTCTAACTCCGAACCGCTACTGGACTTTAATCGAGCGAAAGCGGGTGACGATCATCATGCGAATGACACCAAAAATGTGTCGTGCGTGAATCTTCTTTCCTTCAGAGTATGGTCTCCCGAAATAGTTAATTGGAGTGTCGAACGCTACAGGTTTGCGCTTCATCAAGAGCGAGAGAATTTCTGCCTGTTGACTCCAATTTGCGGTTCGTAAACTTGAAACATCCAGCATGGATCGTCGAAAAACGACATAACAAGAGTAGATGTCAGTGAATGTTGTGTTGTGGAGAACATTGAATAACAGGGTTATGAATTTGTTGCCAACTCTGTGCCAGAAATAGTGAACTCGAGTAACTGAACCGCCAGAAAGCCGCGTTCCGATGACTAGATCCGCTGACCATAAGAGTATTGGACGCAAGAGCTTTTCGTATTCTTCCGGGTTGTATTCCAGGTCGGCATCTTGAAACAAAATGAAGTCGCCGCTAGCAAGATTGAGTCCATCAATGACAGCCGCACCCTTGCCACCATTATTTTCCCTGAAGTGGATCTTGTCGTACAGGTTCGGATGTGAACGCAAAATCTGAGTCGTACTGTCCGAAGAGCCATCGTCTACAACGATGGTCTCATATGCGACTTCTTGATGATGCTGCGACCTCACCCTTGTCAGAAGTTCAAGGACCGTCTTCTCTTCGTTGAAGACTGGGACGAGTATTGATACAAGTGGTTTCAAAATGTCCCCTGACCCGAACATAGGACCTTCAAGCCAGCTGCTCGCCATTCTGCGTGCTCGATGATGTTTCGGGTATCTAGAACAAGATTTCCTTTCATTTCATTTAAAATTTCGTACGGGTTCAAGATGCTGAATTGATGCCATTCGGTAAGGAATACTATGGCATCTGCATGAGCAGCCGCAGCAGAAGCAGACGAGAACATCTTAATGCGCGGATCGCTTGGGACTGCTACGACTGGGTCGTATGCGGCGACGGTCGCACCGCGACTAATGAACCTCTTGGCAACTGCGATTGCGGGGGAATTTCGTGAGTCGTTCGTATTCGCTTTAAACGCCAATCCCATGAGCCCAATACGCCGACCCACGAGGCTGCCCCCAAGTTCTTTTTCAACTCTGTCCACCACGCGCTTGTGTGCTCGTTCATTGCTATCTATGGCCGCAGTTAGAATCGGCATCACCACGCCCACTTTCTCGGCCGCGATCCGCAGCGCCGGAAGGTCTTTGGGGAGGCACGAGCCCCCCCATCCCGGGCCAGGATCTAGGAAGTGTTTACCGATTCGAGCGTCGAATCCGACTCCTCGAATCACATCGCGCATGTTAGCGCCGATTTCTTCACAGAAGGCTGCAACATCGTTGACAAGCGAGAGTCGCGTTGCTAAAAGGCAATTTGAGACATATTTAATCAACTCCGCCGACGATCGATCCGTCACCACACGTTCTCCCGGAAGGTCGGCAAACAACAAAAGATACTCATCTGCTGCGTCTTGAGTCGGAGTTCCAACCACGATTCGATCGGGGTGCATGAAGTCTCTCACCGCAGAACCCTCTCGAAGAAACTCGGGGCTTGAGAGCACGGTTATGTCAGGGCGATTAACCAGCCCACTCACGAGGTGTGATGAACCGACCGGAACTGTTGATTTTGTTACCAAAAAACTTTCACCCGGCAGCAACTCACGAATTGAACGTACTGCAGCGGTGATGTAACCGAGATCCGCTGAGCCATCTTCATCCTGTGGGGTGGGAACACAAAGAAAGGTGAATTTCGCATCTCGAATTGCCTTCGCTGGCTCATCGGTGACGGTAATGCGCCCCGACTCCGTGCACTGCAGGTACAAGTCGAGCAGATCTGGTTCGAAAATCGGGAGCGTGCCTCTTTGAAGCATCTCGATTTTTGCCCCGTCGGACTCAAGGAAAGCGACTTGGTTTCCAAGGTGAGCCAGGCAAATTCCGGTTGTAAGTCCGACGTAACCAGCACCGACAATTGCTACCGATTTCATTCGTGACCATCCAATGTTTGACAGACTTGAGCGTTGTCGGTCATCCGCAATTATACACGGTGAATCGACCTTAGTTTTGCGTCAGCTTCCCAGAAATCCTGAGAGAATCAAGAGATGCCACAAATATTGCAGTACACAAATGAGTTCAAGGATCAGGGTGGGCTCAAGGGGCAAGCGCACGATCGATGAATTCGGGCGAGGGTGCGAACTTGCGCTGCTCGTACGAGAGCGCGTCAATTGCTTGCTGGTCGCCCGTCACCTTCAGTAACCCCCTTTCGCAGAGTGTTGTTGATAGATGCGAGACTAGTCAATCGTTATGGGATCAGAAAAGTCGACATCGGCCGAGACGCGCCAAAATTTTAGGCCCCTCGATTGGTTGCTATCTATCTGCATGGCGCTGGCATGGGGTTCGGCATTCCTGCTGATCGACATCGCGATTCGTGATTTTCATACTGCGGTGGTTCCGTTCGGGCGCACTTTCTTCGGCGCCGCTGCGCTGCTGATGATCCCAAGCGCGCGCGAACGAATCGCCAGACAGCATTGGCCGCGCCTGATCGCTTTGGGGTTTGTGTGGATGGCCTTACCGTTTCTCCTATTTCCACTCGCCGAGCAAACAGTTTCGAGCAGCATCGCGGGGATGATGAATGGCGCACTACCTGTTGT
>Ga0335396_10004050_pt1 | contig 16201 bp, 2 predicted proteins | sample FRY02_FD_205743 | JGI IMG/M metagenome (GOLD analysis project Ga0335396, IMG submission 205743) | Freshwater microbial communities from Lake Fryxell liftoff mats and glacier meltwater in Antarctica - FRY-02 (spades assembly) (version 2) | ecosystem: Environmental > Aquatic > Freshwater > Ice >... | reverse complement strand
CTGGCGAGGCTCATGTACAGGTTGTGGTCATGAGTCAAAATGACGCCACCCTGCGTCAAGAGGCCAGAGCAGTGGCAGGGGTGTGTCTCTCTCAGCGCATGTCGGAGCGCATGCGCGAGCTGGGCTTGCACGGCTCTGATGCCACGGAAAGCTACGTCGCGAACGAGTTTTTGTCTATCATCAATCGAATCGAAAAAATCGGCACTAGCGCCTTTCTATCGACCCTGGCCAATCCGGTGGATTCCATCACATGCTGGTTGATTGGCATCGCAACCACGTTTATCGATTGGGTGCAGACCATCGACTGGAAACACTGCTCGCTGCCCTCCGTTGCCAATCAGTTTGTATTCCGCTGCGTGTGTGGCGACCACGCGCACTCCGTGGCACCTGCCCGACGATCGCAGCTCGCTGCAGACGGAGCATTCTGGTGCACGGGACCACTTTTCATGCTAGACGGCAGGGGAGAGGACCGCCTGATCTGGAATCCGTACTCGTTGGCCCAACTTACTGCTGCCGAAGAGCAACATGCGACTTTCATCAAGTGCATAGCCTCCGGGGCGTCGTGTGAAAAAGAGCGCGTGAAGCTGTCGAAGTTGGAACAGCAGAACGTCAATGTCATGCCAGTCATAACCAGATGCCGGGACAACTACAAAAACAAGCAGTGGGACCCTGCTGTGCTGACCCTTGGGCTCTTCACGCAGGAGCAGTGGCTCGGGGCGCCGCATCTTCTTCGCAACAAGGACATGGACACTGTGGAAGTCACAGGGACCACGGCGAAATTTCAGCGAGCCCTGCGCAATTTGGCAAGTCTCATTGCGCCATTGGAACTAGACGCCAAGCTCTGGCAATGCCTGCACGAAGCAGTGATGTCGGGGAACCCGTTGATGGAGGGCGTATGTCGCCGCGCCTTCACAGCCGTGTCAGACGACACATATTTTTCCTATGTCAAGACCTCGAGCAACCACTTCGCGAAAATAGACGCCTGCTTGACGTATTCCGCCACTAATGCCGTCTTCAACCCCGTGAACAATGCCTCTATTTCTCCTATGCTCTGGTCAGCTGGTAGCGCCAACCGTATGCCAGTGTCGGAGCGACACGAAATTGTACTCAGTTCGAGCGAAGACCGGCTGCAACTGGCGCATACGCGTCTGACCACATTGTTTGAACAGCGCATCAAACCCACTTTGCAGACAATGACCCGAAGCATATCTGACAACCTCAAAACAAATTTGTGGAGCATGGAGGGCGACGAGCTGCATCAGTTCGTCGACTGCATTGTCATGGGGCCTTACGCCTCCGCTGATCTGTTCAGTTCGTTTGACACTAGTGGAGGAGGGGGGAAATTCAGAGTGCCCCGATATCACCGTGGCGACGAGCGGTCTCGCTTGTACGTGCATGAGACAGCAGAGCAGAGAAACCCGGGTGACCGTGCGGGAGCCACTGGCTCAGAGGCGCGGCGACGTATCATCGATGCAACTCTGCAGTATGTGCATGATCGCACAGACAACATCACCCGTGCTGCAGCTGTGAATCGTGTAAACCTTATTCGCAGCAAATTTTTGCACATGCCCAATTTTTACTGCACGTGTCCGAACGCTCAGCCCGCCGATATGACATGCTGCCAGCGCGAGGACTGGACCCAGATTGCAGACATTGAATTTCACACCAAGGAACTTTTCGCAAACGTGTACAATTTACAGACGGCTGTGCTCGAGGGAGCGATGGACGCTGTTTTTGACAGTGATCTCATGTCACAAATTTGGACCAGCACGGACTTCACATTTCAGACTGACTCCCCACTGACCGAGTCCGAGCGGGCGGAGCTCGCGCACGCCTATGTGTTTGACTTTCAGAAGCCCGTGCGCGAATACTCTCCGCAAGAGGTCCTCTCGCAAATCTCTGGCGCCACACTATGGCAACGCTGCACCTCCCTGCTCTCGGCATCGTTTTTTACGCTTCCTCTTGTCGCTGGCGGACACACGGTCGACACAAACGTAGTGTATGATCCCACCATGGCAGACTCTGACGCCTATTTGCACGGCATGGAGGAAGCCATTCAAACAATTATGCACCGGGCTCGCAAAGATTCCCCATTGTTCTGGAGCCATTCGCACCGCTACGTCGCTTCCGACAGTGTGTGGTGCGAGCCAGTGCACGATCCGGCCGCTCATGAGAACTCCTCCTCGGCCTTCGAAGCGCAGCGCTGGTACGAGCAGGATTTTGCGGATGAAGAGGTGCGCGGCGGGACTGCACGGCATGCAGTTTTTCCCGGCGAAGTCGCCGCGAACTGCCTGTGTGGATGGACCAAGGGGGAGCAGTGTCACATGCCAATTGTTTGCAGCGCCCTGCAGCCGGAGCTGGCCATGATGGAAGCATGGCTGCGTCTCTGCAACGCCACTTACACCTCCCGCGACGATCTTTTCGATCTAATGCACATTTTGCAAACGTCAGAGTACGAGCCGGCGGTGGTTGCGACGTGCCGGGACCTGGTCCCCGATGTGGTGTGGGGCCTGCTCTCTCCTGCCGATCAATTCGCATGGTACGCCCAGGACGAAACGGTTCCTGCGACAGTCAATTTGAAACACATTGCGACTCATGGCCCCGCAGGCGTGCGGCTTGGGCTTTTTGCGCAAAAGGAGCATCCGCATTCACTCGCGGCGTACATCAAGAAACATGACCTGGTGCGGCGTGATCCTCGACATCCCGGCATCAATCGCAAGCTTCGGCACACAGTGGCCCAGCCCGTGTGCGCCTCAGGGCTGCGCGACTTCCTCAAGGAGGACCTGACGCAATACTTTCGCGACGTGTTGTTTCCGATGGCGCACAGCGTGAGCCAGGCTCCAGTCGCTGCGTACTGCTCAACGTGGGCAGTCGAGCGTACGATCGAGCTGGCCATGCGCCAGATATATGGTCTCGAAACACCAGATGAGATGCGCGTGCAGGCCCAAACCGCAACGCTGTGGCGCAAGAGATGCGACATCCAGCTCAAGCAAATAGGCATCTGTCTGTTGCGCGGGGTATATGATCTCGTACCCGTGGAATCTCAGGTCGTGCCGACCTCGTGCGGATTTCAGATCGAAGCCGCGCATGGATGTCATGAAATCTTCTACGTGACTGCCGGCTGCATCATTCGATGCGACGCGCATTTTTACGATCCCTGCCTGTGCTCTCCGCAGCAGTGCACAGATATTCGTTTCTCGAAGGACACTTGTTCGACAGGGCAATTGGCTTTCAATGCTGTCACCACAGTGACGGATGAACGCATCCTGTTGTACAGTATGAACTGGCCCACTTCCCTCCCCGCAAACGAGGGTGGCAGCGTCCGTGTGGAGGAAATGAATGCGCTACTTGTAAAAATACATGCCAGCGTGCATCTCGTTTCATTCGACGACGCTACTATGCTGCCAAGAATGGCTGCCCTCATCGTGTCACAGCAGCCATCGGACGAGACTAGTGTTCCGCATTCTCACTGTGACGACCTGCTAGATTATTTTGACGCACAAGCACAGCATCCGGTGGGGTATCATCCCACGTGTGCATGTCTGCGAGAGGAGACCGACATGCGTGGCTTCAACTCGTGGATGTCTGTGCCGCACGACACGTCAAGAGCATGGGCTGTGGATCCTGTTCGCATGCGAAACATGACTGAATACTCCACCAGTTTTGGCGCCTCACATCTGGCATGTGACGCAGCCGTGTACGGTGCGTATGCTCATCAGCTGAATGGTCTTGATCTGACATCCCGATGGGACGAGACTGCGGTTGCCGACGCCGCTGTCCCCCGAGCAGCTCGAATTGTGCACGAGGCCGACATGAGCACCCGAGGCACTCCTTCTGGCAATCAGTTTGACACCGCGCTCGTGCCCGCAGACGACACAGCTCTCATGTGGCGACACAGCACCGGCTTGATTCGCGACTGGGTCTCTCTGTTTGGGCGTGACGCGGACCTCGAGGCCGCTCTCGACACTGCGTGGCCGCACTGGCTCGGGGACGTGGTTGACACTTATGGCACCACGGAGGAAAATGTGCCCGCCGGCTGTCTCATGCCGCCGTTGATGTTCTGTGTACCGAATTCTGCCGACTGTTGCAGTGGCGTTGAAAACTGTGGCCTCGAGTGCAAAACACGCGGAGAGGAGGGCCCAGAGGGACTGCTCGACAGCATGCAGGGCATTTGTGTCGCAGCAGGCACCTGCTTTCAACACCGTCACTGCGGCGACGAAAGACTCTGCTCTGGCGAAGGAGTATGTGTCGAGGCCCGCCTGTATGTGCAAAACGACATGGATGCTTCTGTGGACGCGCAATTGTTTTCTGACGATCGTGTCTCGTGCCCCACGTCTACGGCGGGATTCTCTGCGCACGAGGGAATCCCAGACTTTGCCAGGTCGCATGGGATGTGCAGCTTCAGAGACTGGTATGAGTACCAAAACCTGACCCGCTCGCACTTGCCAGGCCCTGACGGACTGCTTCACGTGCCAGACCAGATTGTGCACCGCACCGATTTGCATGTGCCACACACACTGCGCGCGGCCAAGACCTTGCAAATGCAGGCGCATGCGTGCGACCGGTCATATCAGCACACGGAGCTGGGAGTGTGTGTAGACGACGAGACACGGCGCGTGCAGGCTTCTCGTGTGTATGAGAGCGAGGAGTTTGAGATACCCGATGCAGCTGTCCCCCATGCCACAGCGATCCGAACGTGGCAAGACGCTGACGTGGCCGCGGGCATTCGCTTTTGCGACATGGGCCGCTCGCTCAGTCGTTCCAACGCCATCAACGGCTTTCTCAGTCCCTATGAGTACGAAGACGCTTTGACCGGACAGCGCCAGGACACCTTGAGTCACGTGCCAGCCACCGTGGGACGGTGCATCGACTTTGCCGTGTGCGAGTCGCAACGGTTCACGGTGCAAGGCATCGCAGTGCAGCAGCGCTTGGTCCGACAAGTGCGGTTCGAACAGGACGGCATCGTGCTGTCAGCCGACCATCGGCCGTACACTCATGCGGACGCTGAAGCATGCTTGGGCGCAGGGCACCTGCTTCTGAGCGACGACGCATTCGAGAGGTGTGTCGTCGACCGCATGACCGTGCCTCTCCTCAATGTCCTCTTCAGTGCAGCCCCCGCTTTTCTGCCATACGACACGGAATTTTACAGTGACAATGTCTTGTCGGCGCAGTGGTCGGGCGAGGCCCAGACGGCAGTCTTCGAGCGGCTACGGACACGTTGTCCGCGCGCCATGTCGCAGCCTATTGACGACCGAGTGGGTTTTGCGCTCTTTTCGCACATGCTCAAAATTCTTTCGGGAACGTATGCGCCGGGGAACGCATTCAGCGTCACTCGATATGTAAATTTGCTGCTGCCAGCCATCTTCGGCATAGATGCCGAGCGCGCCAGGGACTCTACGCGTGGCTTCGACGACATCTCGGAATACTTGGAGCTGGCCACTTGCGCGCGCCACCTTGACACACAAATGCAATTGAGCGTCCGGTCCCTCTTCACCAATAACCAGGCGTACACCTCGGAGTCTGTGCTACAGCAGCAATTCGTGGGTGACTCGTTGTATGTGTTCCACGCACGTGCCGTGGTGCACCTGCCCTTCCGCTGGTTCTGGCAGTGTGTGGTGCTCTCGCGGAGCGTGCAGAGTAACGAGAAAGGTGCTGCCCGCGACTGGTTTCGCAGCCTCACCGACGAAACAGCGACAGCATTTGAAGAGCAGTGCGAGGTGTTTGCGCTCGTCACTCCGCCGTCCGAGCTCATCTCAGTCAAGCTCCGCTTGCAATCGTCACCGCACATTTACACAGTCACGGACGATATTCCGGAAATGGCAGCAGCCATGGCGCACGACATTGATGACACTGTGGCGCTGGCACTGTCTGCCTTGGGCCTGCCCATGTTTCCTGACGTGTATTACATGCGCAAGACACTAGACGACGACTGTCTGCACCACAACCTTTTTGTCCTCCGATCGTGCTGGCACAAATACGGCCGCGATGCCACTCGCATCGTCGATGCCGAGGAGCTTATACAGACTCCTGAGGGTGGCACTGTTCGCAGTCTGTACCATATGATGAGGCTCTTGATATTTGGTGTAGACGCATACTCAAACGACCTGTATGATTTCACGCTGGCAGACTTGGAACACGACGGTGTGGTTGCCATGAGTCTGTCACTCGAGACAATGGTTCGAGCCAACACAAACTTTTTCCCGGCCATTCGCTTTTTGCACCTCGATGCGTACAATCAAATACCCACGTCTCAGCAGCCACTCCGTAGCGGAATTGTCGACCCGGCGTATGCCGCGTGTGTCGAAAACTGCGAGGCCGTGTCGCCTGAATTCCGTCTCCGGCGATTCGAGTATCTCGTGCAAGACGGTAACACAGTCGCAATCGACGTGTACGCAAACAACAACAAAGACCGCAGCGTGGTAACAGCACCCGAGGCCGAGTATTTGCTGGTGCAAAGTTTCCGCAAGCTCATCTACTTTCAGTCTAGTTTCGCCTCGAACAATGTGCACCGTGACACCCGAGTCTCGAGAAGTTTCATGTCTGCGCACGGCCTGACCAGACTCGAGACCACGGCCGCGCGAGAGTACAATTCGTTCATGCGCACGAAAACCTTCAAGTGTGGCGCGAGCATCGAACACAACTTGCCGACCAACCGATTGCACGCCACACTGGCACAATGCGTGCGCAATCTGCAGCAGGCCGTTGGCTGGGCTGTGCCCGCCGGCGGTCTCTTGCATTTGCAAGTGCCTGCCGCTGTCTTGCTGCGAGGTTTTCTGGTGTCCTTCACAGAGTCTGGAACAGGGGAGAGCAAATTCTTGCAAAACTTGACCTCGCCCAAGTGGGCGTCTAAGGAGTACATAGCAGCCTTTGACACGATGTGCTTTTCGTATCGAGGCGATACGTCCACCATCAATCCGTACTGGGCGGTCAACTACGACACCGAAACTGGCTGTGACACATATGTGCGCGACGAGCTGCGTCTGACCGACGGTCGCTGTCTGACCGAGAGCGCCTCGCAGTCATGCGCGGAGCGCTTCCCTGCATTCGACAGGGCGCTCTCTGACCGCTTGCCATCCTTCTGCCGCGCACATGGAAATGAGGTTAACACAGGCAAGCGCGGGACCTTTCGGCCTGGCGTGAAAGAGTTGTGCGACCGCGCCCCAGCGGCGCCAGCCGAGTGTCTTCTGCGCCACGGCTCGTTCGGAGGCAAAGTCGGAATGCAAGTGCCGGACCTGGACACGTATCATGTCACGCGCAAGCAGATTGGTCTGTGGAAATTCAGCAATTCAATTTTCCGTGGCTCTGTGCTCAGAGAGGCCAATGCAGCCCACATCGAGGCGCTGCAGCTGCTTCCCACCGATATCGCAGGGCATTCTCTTGGCTTCACGGTCGACGCAAGCGGGCAGCTGGTACTACATTGTGTGAACCTGGCGGGGCAGGCGCTCGAAAGCTGCCGCGTGTCCAACCAGCACTGGATGCACAACATAGAAGAAAACTGGGCCTGGCAGCATGCCCGGCAAAAGGCACTCTGGCCCGCTACCGAAAACACAGCATCCGTGCCGTGGACATGTCCGTTACATGTGATCCGGGCGCACTCCGGTTTCGCTGACACTCGCAGCATTCGCTCCCCTAGTCGCGACCGCAATGCCTTTCGCTTTGGGCACATAACAGGACAGTACGCATACGCGCATCCCATAGTTGCGGGCGCCCGTGCGCTGCTGCTGATGCCAAGCAGATACATGTCGCCAACAGCCGCTTGCACCGCAGACGCCGCGGGCATGTCCGCTTGCCACTCCAGCGCGTTGCTACTGCGCAGCATTGCACACGCGCGCGAGCTCATGTGGCAAACAGTGTCTTTTCCGAAATACCACACCTCGCCCGGAGTCTCGTGTGACCAAATTCTGGACTGGCCCCATCAGCCGTTTCTGACCTGGGATGAGCAGGTGAGTTCCGGCACGACATACGACAAATTGCATTGCAGCGTGTTGGACCGATTGCCCCAGTTTCAAATCCAACTGCAGGCTCGCGCAACCGCTCGGCAGCGCCCCAGCCGCGACAGCGTCGATCCGGGCGGTGTGTGTCACATGGGCCGACTGAGGCGCATGCCAGTGCACGTTAGACCTTCCGAAGTGTTGCAGCACTGCGCGCAGACAGCTGACGCGGACGCTCTGACATGCCGCTACTTCGACCCCATCAATCAAACCAGCTCTGTACGCGAGGAACGCTCGCAGGTCAAAAAGCCGCCTGCAATACAGCGTGGCGTGACCAAAAACACCCCGTGCGCAAAATGCGAATCACATCGCGAAGCTGCTTTCATACACCCCGACGGTTCCATGCAAGACACGCCGGCCTCCAGGCGCATGCTTTCGACTGGCGAGCAGATGCAAATTTCCACAGCTCGCATGGTGTCAGCATACTTGCGACGCCTCGTGTGTCCCGTAGCAGCTGACGCCCCGTGTGCCGAGCTGCTGCGAATTTTCAACACGGAGCACTGGACGACCGGGGCCTTCTTACAAGGACTCTTCGCTGCCAACAACTCCACGGACTTCTACAACTCCTTCCACCATGCCCCGGAGGAGGCGAACACCGAGGGCGGCGCCGAGGACGACGAGGTGCTGTGGCAGCGCAATTGGGTATGGTGCGACCCGCGCACCGGGCTGTGCGCGGGCTCCGTCGACAAGCAATCATGGGTGAATCCACAGACCCGCGGACCTGCATGCCGCGCGGCGATTTCGCAGAGTGCCACACACGCCTCGTCCACCGTGCACTTCTGCATGATTGACGCGGGCACAGAACGCCTGTGCCAACTGGTGGTCGAATGGAACGCCGAGATCGCAAGCATCCTCTGTCGAGCAGCGGGCCTGGCCTCGTGCACCGACTCAGGCTTCTTCTACAACCCCGCGGGTTACTCGGCTGACAACAGACAGTTCGAGCACGACTCCGTGCGCGACTACTACCAGTCCACAAACACATGCTACGGGTCCGAGGCTCCGTCGCCGATGATGACAGAAATGCAGCTACGCAGCAACGAGCGCCTGCTTTCGAAATGTGCCAGTGTCAAGCTGCTGCCGTTTTTGGACATGTTGATGGGTCTTCGAGACGCTGCACACCTCGTGGTTGAAATCATCTATTACGCAGCGCAAGCCGTCTTCAACTTGGTGCACATGATAGTGCTGGGCCTCTTCCCAGTTCCGTCTGGAGTGCAAGCCGCGGCAAACAAAATAATACTGTACATCCGGCTTTTCTTGGACAGTCTGTCCGAGGTATTGGATCTGCTTTTCAGTGCGATGTTCGAATTGCTCTTTGGTGGTGGAGAAAACAAGCGAATTGTGGAGATCCTGCGATTCGTGTGTACAGCCGTGCAGTTTATTGAGGAGTATGTAATAACCAAGGGCTTCTGTGTTGTCATGGAGTTTTTGTCTACTGTCTACAAATGGATGTACGATTTGTTGTTACAAATTGTCAACGTGGAAGCCTTTGGGGTCAAGATTCTGTATTTCCTGTACCCCATAGTGGGCAATATTCTTGTTTTCGCTCAGAACGCACTCAATATTGTCATTACTATCGTGTGCCACTCTCCTCGCATCAACTGTGAAATGGGCCCCTACGAACTTGCGGATGATACCAGCAGGGGAACGCTGCCAGTTGCATCGCGATGCTGGTCCTCGTACACGACCTTCTTCGGCGACGGCCAGTCGCTGTCGTGCACGGCCGCAGACACCTGCAAGCGTTCGCTCACGGACAGCACGCTCGTCATGTGCGGCGTGTGTCCGTTGGAGAGCCCCCCCAACCCACTCATCTTTCAATTCGGCTGCGACACCATCATCAAGACGTGCACCTGTGGCACGCCGCGCCTGGCACCGGCTTACTGCTACAGCAATGCGGAATGCGAGGCCCCCGGACAGTCCTGCGTGTTCATCGACTCGGATCTGGAGCCAATCGAGGCTCGCACCAAGTGTGAGTCTTGCACAACACGCCCGCTCTGCATGATGCCGCGCGGGTCAAGCGTCGGACAGTGTGCATGCGGCCTGCGCGAGCTCGAATTTGCCCGGTGCCGGCAGGAGGACGTGGGCAATTTGATTGCGCTTCCATTCTCGAAACTGTGTGTCATGCAGGCAGACGCAAGGTACAGCGCCTCCGTCTCGTACACAGCCCAGTTTTCAGAATCAAGTGTCACCCCGTGCATGGCGGTGGACGCTTCCACTTCGTATTGCATGCGCATGCCGGACCTGCTCGACACCTTTTTGATCGTGTCAACCCACACCAGGCAGTCCCGCCGTCTGCTACTCGACGTCGGCACCAACGACGTCATGCGCCTGAACGCCTCCTTCACACAGCAGCCGCTGTGCCGGGACGCTCTGGACAGCAATCTCGAAACGCACGTGCGGCGGCAGTGCGTCTCCATGTATGTTCTCAGCGCAGCAACAGTGGCGCACATTGGCTTACACGCCGATGTCTCGAAGTGCGCCTTCTGTAGCGTCGAGGACATGTGGCAAATGCTCACGCAGGATCCTATGATTCTGCCCTTCCTGCTGGTGCACCCGCACAAGTTGTGGTACGTTCTCATGCGGCACACCTCGCTCTCACGAGCACTGCACCTGGCACGCAGTCTGCAAGAACAGACTACCGACGTTTGGCAAGTGCTGAGCAAGACAAACCTCTCCGACTACATTGGCATTAACACCAGTGCAACAGGCATTCTCCTGACCAGCAAAAACACGCGCGTGCTGTCGCACCACGTTGTGCTTCTGCTGCAAGCCCTGCTTCGCGGGCAGGCTGGCAACGCGTCTGGAATTCAACTGGGCTCGCGTATCGAATGGGGTTGGCGTGCAACAGACGCCGCTGCCGTCTCCTCCGTTGAGCTCTTGCACGGCATGCACGACGCCCACACAAACGAGTCGTCTGGGCGCAAGCTGCTGTCCTTCGACAATCTGGCACGCGACGTGGAATTCGAGGTGCAGCGGGCCTTTGCAACACAAAACACCTACACGTCACAAATTTCGTCGGCATTCGATTACAATTTTCCCTTGGCCTTTTCGCCGGAGACGGACCAGTGGCTGGACTCGTGGCCGCCCACGCTGGGATCCAGCGCCCCAGGCACAGACAGGACGTGCGCACCAGCGCGGGATCTGACCTTCATCGCATATTACGCCTTTGGCAACGTTTCCAAAGCGTACCAAGTGGTTTCGTTCCCGGCAAAGGTCTCGCTTCGCCAGGCCTTCCCGCGGCTGCGAAATGCGAGCACAGCGCCTCGGCCGATGCAGAGCAACTCAGCGCTCGCACCCGGCAGTGCCTCCAACGTTGCCGTACACGACCCCCTCGTACGCGGCATGATCTGGCTGTTGAACAAATCCGCTGCGGCTCTCGGCCTGCGCGACACTTTGTTTTACGACGCCCTCTATTCTGTTTTTTACGAGATCGAGAACAATATAATTTGCGACCTCGAGGCAGTACAGACCTGTTCGAAGTGGACAGTCAGCATGGGTCACGGTCTGGTGGTGGTTTTTGTCTACTTTTTTGTGCTCATAGTGCTTCTGAGTGCGTTCAAACTAGAAAATTTTTCTATGTTTGTCGTGCCTTTTTTGTGGATCATGCTCTTTCGGCTCTGCTACGGATATGCATGGACGTGTGCCCCGCTGCTGCCCGTGTGCTTGTTGGAGGACCTCTACTCCACAGTCAGTGCGGTCTTCCCGAAACATCTGCAGATACCACAAGCCCTGTGGCGCGACACAACCTGCGCCGACGTGGGTGTGGTGGAGCCCTCGTGTCTCAAAACATGCCAGGACGAGCCATTCGCGTTCACCGACGTGCAGGCCGTCGTGGCGTGGGCCCTTGCCGAACTCGGGGCGAATGTCACCGAGGCCGTTTCGGTCGCGCGTTTAATTCCAATGTTCAACACGTCAGTCTTGCGCGAGCAAATACTCCGTAACGACAAAGTCCTGGAGGACGAGGACGCTAGTCTCGTGAGCAGCAACCGCTTGTGCGCCGCAGTCAACAGCTACCGACTAGTGCCCTACATGGCACTCTTATTTCTCGCGCTCGCACTAAGTTTCATTGCCCTGCGCATCGCAGTGTCACTGTTCCTCAGCGCATTCACAGGCGCATTTGCTGCTTTTGCGCCTTCCTTCACCCACTGACACAAAAATTCGTACAAAAGTTTATTCCAATCCAAAATTATAATCGTCTTTCGTCGACCACATTACACTCTAAACTGGAATAAAAATCTTCTAGTAGATCAAACGGACGACCTCTCCCTTCAATCTCTTCCTGATACCCTTCATCATCTCCAAGTTGATGAGCATCGCCTTGGCAAGCTCAACCTCCGCCACCACTTCCACCTGCTTGCCTCTTTTGACCTCAATTTGTCGTAAGAAATCGTTGTAAAGTGTCTCGCACGCCTCGTGTGCTGTGGGCAAAGATGATAGCGCCTCGTCTATGTACGTATCGTGGAAGCTATCCGTCCGCGTGTCTCCATGTACCGAGAAACGCTTTCCTTCGCGCCACAAGAGGAACCTGGCAAAAAACTCGCGCACAGGCATCTTGAACTGGCGAGTGAATTTGATTGTAATGTCCAATTCCTCAAAAACATGTGCATAGATAAGCACTTGCTTCCATTGCTCCTCTTGCTTCTGCCGTGCGTGCAACAGCCTCACCATCATTGTCTCGCGCAGGTAATAAATAACATTCACGCGCAAATCAGCAACGATTGCCAAGAACTGGGAATACCGCTCCACCAGAGGGCCAATCGCATCGTCGTCTTGCAACTGCGAATCCTCAAAATCCATCTTGATTCCGAACAGCTTCTCGCACTCCATGAGCTGAGCATGCGCCTGCACAGAAAAACCAAGCAACAAATTGACCTGAGTCGCCTCGATGATAATGTTGATCGCTTCCAAATTGAGGACGTGCACTTTCGGCGTACGACCGAAATTTCGCGACACCGCACTCAACTCGATGACTTTACGCACCAACTGATCGCGCAATTGTGCGTGCAGATGAATGAGCGCAGATTCGGAGAACTTTGCTTTCATCACCTCGTCATTGAGGAACATCTGCACCCCCAAGCCGACACTCCTCATCTTCGCGCACACGAAGTTGTGCTCAAGCTTGTGTGATTTCTGGCATGCCCCCGAACAATAAAAGCAACTGTCGCAGCCCGCGCATTTTATGCAACCGGAGTTGATCTCGCTGCTGTGCGGGATCGTGCAGGATGGATTTTCGCACCATCTTCGCACGCGAGAGACAACCTCCTTGTCCGGAGTGAATACAAGAGAACGAAGTTTTTCCACATACTCCATGGTCATCTTCATTTGTCTGCACTTCTGGGCTACCGAGGCCAACAATCGACAATTCGATGTCAAGTCGATCGCTTTGCGTATGTATTCTGGCTTGTCGCGCATGCTGTGACATACTATATCCAAATGCACCTTGAACTCCCACGTTTGGAAATTCAATTCGAACAAGTCTAGCATGCACATCAAGGACTCGGCCACCAGCACCTTCTTGTCCATGAGCGCAATGAGTTCTGAACTCTTCTCAAACCTGAGCTTTGCATCAAAAGCACCACTCACCCTTCGTTTGAGAGGCGCAATTTCGTTTTCAAGCTCCACGAATTGCAGAAAGAAAGGCAGGTTCTGCCACCCCTCATCGAAGAGTGGCACATTATCGCCTCCCATGGTCTGCGATATCATTGCGTGCTGCATTTCTGCCCGCCGCATGTATCTTCTCGCGTCCACCCCCTGACCCAAATACAGGAAGCATGCTGCCGCCACGTGCATTGCAAGGCAGATGTCTCTGCACAAGATGGGTCGCTTGTCAGCACGAACCAGTTGCATCTCCACGCGCCTATCCGAAATCCGCAACTTCATGCTGTCCACGAACGACAACAATCTTTTGCGGCGTGCGTTTTTGTTGCGCACATGCTCCTGCATGTTGGCCGGAACCAGGACGCGGGCAGCCATCGACAGCTGCGGATCCGGAAAGTAGTTGGATGCGACAGTGCGTCCCACCACTGCCACGCTGCAGCAATCGCGTTTGTGATCTGGCCACGATTTTTTCTGGCAATCACGGCTGCAGTACCATACGTCGTGACATTTACTGCAATGTCCGCCAGACTTTGTGTTGCCCAGCCCAGGGCAATCTGTATTGCCGCAGACATCTTCTTCGTCCGAATCACTCGAAACATCACCTGGGGGTAAGCTCGCGCCAGAATGGTCAGAATCTTTGTCCCTTTCACTGCCTCGTGAAACGCCCATTGCTGCACCTGCAACGTCAACGCTCTCACTCGTATCTATATCATAGATTTTGAATTTTGCAAAGCTCTTGAGCACATCGAAAGCAGGAATGTCCTTTTTAACGACTGCCGCCGCAGAGCGTGGCTCTCGAGCTCCCGCCTCGTGGTCCTCCATGCCTTCTGTGCAGTCGGACAAACACTTTTGTGTTTTCACTTAAATATGCCTCTTCGAGATCCACGAACCCAAGCTAAAATTGGTTGACTAAAAATTAGTATGTTTTTCGCCTCAAAAACAAAAAATCAAAAGAGACCTACAAAAGAGCCATGTTTCAAAAATGAAAAATGCTTTTTCAAAAACAATCAAATATTTGTACCAGAGAAACTGAAAATTTCTCAGAGATAGGGATGAATCATAACGCCGACTTTTATAAATCAATATTTCTACAAAAAATATATATATATATATATTCCCACGTTTTGAAAGCAAGGGCATTTTGGAAATGAAAGTTTTTTTTGCTCGTGTTTGAAATTGCATTTTTCACCAAGCACAAATACGAAGTTGGTCGAATGTGGAATCATCGCCAGCTCTGCGGTAATGAACGGCACTGCTGCTCCTTTCATCGTTGTGTTGTGTCCCTTTGTTGGCGACGACTACACTGTTCGCTGCCCGTGCTGTGCAATTGAGAGCTGCTATCGCCAGTCTGACGGCGAAACACTGCGAGAGCGCCCGCTTTGGAAATGCTGCGAGCTTGGACACAAGTTTCTTGTGCGTCTTGACAACACACTCTTGTTTGAACGAGTAGCCTTCGTGGACGGCTCCGAGCACCCGCACAACATGCAGTCGTCAAAGAAGAAGGCGCGCGTGGGTCCGAGTCGCACTGAAAAGGTGTCGGCCGGGAGTTTTGTGTGCATGGGCATCGTGGAGCCCGTGGAGCCCGTGGAGAAGATGAAGACCGCGTCTACCGCACTCTTTATGAGTCCGCCTACGACGGCCTCCTCGCCGGCACTGGTGCAAGCTCAGGTGCAGGCCCAGGTGCACGCTCTGGTGAAAGCTCAGTTTCAGGACAAGGCACAGATCGAGGCGCAGGCTCGGGTGCACGCGCCCCCTGCTGCTGGCAGCGGAGGGGCAAGGAGCGGACATGCGAATCGCTGGGACATTTCGGACGATGACGAGGACATCGATATTGACGCTGCCCTGCGCACGATGATCGAGATCGAAGCAGAGAAGTGTTTTGCACACTGAGACATTTTTCTTAATAAAATTTTATTTATGCATATTATTGACTGTGTGGTGTGCACTGCTTTCACTCAAACCCGGGCTGGCACAGACAGTCTGCAGCTGAGACGGAGCCGCGTGTAGTGGTGTTGTGTCCGCTCGTGCACTCGAAGCAGTGCGGCATCTGGAAGTTCGGCTGGTAGTGCGCGTAGTCGCATGCGACGCACGCGCCGGCTTGCTCGTGCTCGCCGGGGAGGCACGGCAGGCACGCGCCGCGGGCGTGGCAAAAATCATATAGTATGTTGTGCTGCGACACGTTGTGGCCCGCGGCCGCCGTGCGCGCAAAGTAGGCGTCGACGGCGGCAACAGAGTGCGCGGCGACGGCGCCCTCGGCGCATGGCGCGGCGGGTTTGATGCTTATGGAGTTCACGCCCATGATAGAGTGCCATTGGCAGATGTAGAAGAGGTCGCCGCTGTAGTCCTCGGGCACCGTGAAGGTGGTGCGATACAACGTTGTGTCCACCACGACCGGAAACAGCGGCGCCGCGAATTCCACGAGACTGTTCCACGTCACCGCCGTGCTGGTGGTGATCAGTGCCGGGTGCCCGCTCGGCCACTCCAGCACCACTGGCACCCCGCGAGTGGCGAGTACGTTGGCGCCGCCGTAGTTGCTGACATCGATCACAAAGGTGTCCTCGAAGCAGGTGGAACACACACTGCTGCCGGTTGATGAGAACGTGCCGCGCGCGCAC
>Ga0335396_10004034_pt1 | contig 16246 bp, 14 predicted proteins | sample FRY02_FD_205743 | JGI IMG/M metagenome (GOLD analysis project Ga0335396, IMG submission 205743) | Freshwater microbial communities from Lake Fryxell liftoff mats and glacier meltwater in Antarctica - FRY-02 (spades assembly) (version 2) | ecosystem: Environmental > Aquatic > Freshwater > Ice >... | reverse complement strand
TAGATGTAGCTTATTTTAATACTACAGGGATAGAAACAGCGGAGACGAATGGAGATGCTACTTTAATAACAAAAGATAGTATATTAACAGATAAAGAAAGGGCTATAATTTTTAGTAGCGTAAAAGAACCTAAAGATATTAAATACTGGGAGCAGTTGCGTACGTTTAATAAGGCATTTTTGATGTTTAAACCCTACATTACTTACTACGCTAAAAACTTCGATTATTTAACCGCTCAAATTACTAAATGCACAATGGCAAGATTATTACATAAAAGCTATAATGAAACTATAAACGACATACTGGAAGTAGTAGAGGAGAAAAAACTCAGAGAGACGCTGGTAAAAAAAGCTCTGGAGAGTTTAGGGGAATTTTCAGCTATAAAATACCAGGAGAAGGGCTTTTTACCTTTTATAATAATACCAGACGCACATACAGACGGTACAATATGGAAAAGGATAGAAGACCTAAACGACCAGATAAAAGACGCTAAAAGATACATAAATACAATAAATGCTTTTTTAAAAAAACTACTCCCTCTTACACCCTATAAACAATTTGTAAAAAAAGAGGAGGATAACATAAAGGCAAATGTAGAGCAGTGTAGAGTGAATATAGAGCATTATATTTTAGATAGAAATATAAACACAACTGTAGAAGATTGGGAGAGATTTACTATACTCCGCTGGGAGGATGTAGAGGTAGAGGTAACGGATGAGGATATAGAGGATATTAAAAGTGCTGGAGTATGAGGAAACTAGAATTTAAAGTAAATACAGCCCAGCCTATACCAGTAAAAGAAGTAGAGAAACTACATAAACAGCCCAGAGGCTACCTAAAAACTACAGCTAAATTAGTAGGTAAAGCTACAAATGAGACTACTTTATTTACTCTACCAGAGGCACAAACAGAGATAGGAGGTAATTTTTTAAGAGAAGTAATTAGTAGAAATACGGCTATTTTAGGAAACTATCTTTTACAGTTATGGCAACAAAACGGAGGAAGAGAGCTAGTAATAGATAACCTAAGCCCTATAGCGAAGATTATGGGTAATAGTAACTATGAGATAAAGATTTATTTACTTTATTTAGGAGGCTATGTATATCCAATAATAGATAAAGATAAAGACGGATTAACACTAACTACAGAGCAATTATTTAAGATAAAATTTAAATACAACTCTAAAGTAGCGGATAAATACAAAGCTGGAGACTATACAGAGATAGGGAGCGGATTAACTAAGTTTATCAAAGATGAGCCTATAGATAATATTACAATAGAACCCAGCCCTCTATTTATAAAAGCTTTGGATGGTAAGGGCTTGGGTAATGTACTGGTAGTAAATGATAAATTTGTAAAATTAGCTCTCAGCCTTACAGACATAGCTTATAAGATTTTTACCTACTCAGCCAGTAATAAACCCAGCCAAAAAATAGCAGAGGATAACCTGGTAAAACACTTGGGGCTGGAGAAACAAATTAAAACACAAAGTCGACCCAAAGTAAGAGCTACTATCCTAAAAGGATTACAGGAGCTACAGGATAAGGAACATATTAAAAGCTACTCCTATGAGGATAGTACAGGTATGTATTTATTTGTGTACTCAGATAAATATGTAAGACACCAGGAACTAAAAAATAGTAAATAGCTCAACTTATAGCTACTACTTTAAGGTGTCACACAATACGAGAAACCTGTCACACAATACGAGAAACCTGTCACACAATACGAGAAACCTGTCACACAATACGAAAGACCTTTTATAAATGATTGATTTACAGTATAGTTACAAGCCTTTTTTTTCCTTAAATATATCTAAATACCTCTAAAGGTATTTAATGGATAAACTCTCCTTACAGTCGTTTATCCTTTTTAAAAACTATGGACCTGAGTGCAATTTATTAACCCTCTGGAATACTATTTAACAGTTTACTAAGTAATAAAAAAAATAATAGTAAGTATTGAAATAATAAAAATATTACTATTTTTACATTAGTAAACAGTAAATTACTAAAGTATGGAGATAGTAAAAATAGCTCAGGAGATAACTACAGTAAGCCCTCAGAGGATAGAAGAGCTGGTAGATGCTTTTATAAACTCTCAGGATGTAAAGCAAAGCTCCAAACTACTCTACAGGAGAACGTTAAAACAATATTTTAACTGGGTAGAGATTAAGGGCTACCTACTCTCTGAGATAGCCAGACCTCAGCTCCTGGAGTATAAAGAGGAGCTACTAAACTCTAAAAAAAGTAGCCTAACTGTAGGCTCTTACATTACCTCAGTAAGACGCTTTTACGAATGGACGGAGGCTAATAAATTCTATCCTAATGTAGCCAAAGGGATTAAAACCCCTAAGAGAAAACAGCAATTTAAAAAACAGCCTTTACTACCAGCTCAGGCTACAGCTCTACTAAACTATTACCAGGATAAAGCTCTAAGAGATTACGCTATAATTAGCCTCCTCCTTAGAACTGGATTAAGGACTATAGAGGTAATAAGAGCCTCAGTCGAGGATATAGTATTTAAAGGCTCTCAGAGAGTGCTATTAATACAAGGTAAAGGGAGAGATGAGAAAGATAATTTTGTACTCCTTACAGATAAAAGCTATAAACCCATAGCGGAGTATTTAGCTACCAGAAGCAATACAAACAGCTCAGAGGCTTTATTTACCTCTACCTCTAATAACAGCAACGGAGAGAGACTATCTACCAGAACTATAAGCTACATAGCTAAGGAGGGATTAAAAGCTATAGGACTGGATGAGAGAGCTTTTACAGCCCATAGCCTCAGGCATACTACAGCGGTTAATATTCTGAGAGCTGGAGGCAGTTTAGAGACCGCTCAGTTTACTTTGCGACATAGCAACCCAGCCACTACTCAAATTTATACAGCTACTCTAAATGAGGAGCGGAGGCTACAGAACTCAGGAGAGGCTTTAATAGACAGTATTTATTAACCATTAAAACAAAATAATATGAACTTTCAGGAATTACAAAAAGTGCTAAAGGGCTTAGAATTTACAGACCTGGTAAACCTTTATTTAGAGGCTAAAATAGGTAAGCCAACCTCAGCGGAGGATTTACTCCCAGCTGATGCAGTAGAGGCCCTTTACAGCCTAGAGGAGGCTATTAATAAGGTAACAGACCCAGAGGAGATGTTTTAATAGACAGTATTTATTAACCATTAAAACAAAATAATATGAACTTTAAGGAGTATAACAAGCTAATGGCTCTGCTCAGTAAGTTAAAAATAGAGGACGTACTACTACTTTACATAGAGGCTAAAACAGGTTCTCTGGAGGATATAGATAAGCTACCAGTAAGTTTATTACAAGCTATTGAGGAGCTGGGAGTTATACTAAATCGCTTCAATGCGGATCGCCTCTATGCGGATAAGGTGATAAAAAACCTCTTTAAAGATTAATGAGCCTACTCTCTACAGATATAACCAAAGTAAAGAGGCTCTCTCTAAGGGAGGTAAAGCTACCTACTCCAGAGCTAAGAGTAGATCCTATTACTCCTATGCTGGTAGAGGCCCCTCCCTCAGATGAGGAGATAGCCTACAGTAAATTAGTAGCTATTAACCCTCTTATAGAGGAGCTGGTAGATAGCTTAAACCTGGTAAGCATTAAGACAGGAGAGCGGATAAAGACAGTAGAACTAAGGGAGGAGTATAAGCCTCATCCAGAGCCAGAGCCAGAGATTAAAGAGATAGATAAACCTAAACTAATAGCCTTAGCTCAGAGAGTAATAGAGGGAGCGGATAGCTGCAGTAAAGAGGATATAGTAGCCAGGATAAAAGAGGCTACCAATGTAAGCCAGGAGAGAGCGGAGATAGGATTTAATTTAATACTACAGGCTGGAGCTATAGAGCGCACTCCAGGAGATGCCTACTATTTAACAGGCTCTACTCCTTTTTGAGTAATATAAATAAACATAGCAAACATAAAAACATGAGTAATATAACAGACTGGATAAAATACGAGCTTTACCCTACTCTATTTGAGAGTATAGATACAGCTCTACCAGAGTTTAATTTTAAGAGGATAGGCGGAAACTGGATAAGCTCTAATAAGCTAAAGATAACAGGAGAGGACGGAGATAGTAAAGGTAAGGTTTATGTATGGGAGACCGCTCCAGGCTTAATAAAAGACTTTACCAGAGAGACCTCCTCTATAGTGGACTATGTAATAAAAAGAGACGGAGTAGAATTTATTCAGGCAGTAAAGGCCTTAGCGGATGTAGTAGGACTACAGCTCCCTACAGACCCTAATTTTAATAAAGAGGACTACCAGAGCTACAGAGATAAGGCTACTATTTTAGAGGATTGTAATGGCTACTTTATTTACTGTTTAGAGAACGCTACAGGAGAGGATGAGGTAGGCACTTATTTAACCTCCAGAGGCTACAGCCCAGAGGACGTAAAGGCTATGGAGCTGGGCTACATAGCAGACCAGGATAAACTCTTTAAATACCTACTAAGTAAAGGACATATTCAGGCCCTTATAGATAAGGTGGTAAAGCTAAGTAAAGGGATAGGCTCTACTCATAGGCTTGCTATACCATACAGGAGCGGAGGCTCTATAAAGGGATTTAAGTTTAGAACTACAGGAGAAGCTACTCCAAAGTATTTAAACTCTACAGGACTGGATAGGATAGGAGGCTTTTTTAACCTCTTAGGGATTAAAGGAGATAAGGATATAGTAATAGTAGAGGGAGAGCTGGATAGCCTCTCAGCTACAGCCAGAGGAGTAGAGAATGTAGTAGCTACTGGAGGGAGTAGTATAAACTCAGACCAGGTAAAAGACGCTATAAAAAGAGGAGCTAAGAGCTTTACTCTCTGTTTAGATACTGAGCCAGGCAAAGAGGAGGCCACTACTAAAAACATAAACTCAGCTATAGAGGTAATACTGGGAGAGGGAGTAAACAGGGTTTACATAGTAACACTACCAGATTTAGGAGGAGGTAAAACAGACCCAGATAGACTAATAAAAGAGAGCGGAGTAGATAGCTTTAAAACAGCTATAGCTCAGGCTTTACCTTACTATGAGTATAAGCTCCAGGAGACGCTAAATAAATACGGCAAAATAGAGGCGGAGAGAGTGCTACAGGCTAAGGATATAGATAGTTTGCTGGATGAGGTAGTAGAGACAGCCTCCCACATACTAGACGCTACAGACAGAGATAGATATAAAAAACTCTTTACCTCTTTGGATGCTATTAAAGGGCTGGGTATTTCAGAGGAGAGCTTATCTATTACAGTAGATAGATTAACCTCTACCAGAGATAAAGAGGCTCAGTCTAAAGACTTTAAAAAACTACTCTCAGAGGCTACTCAGCTACAGGATAAAGGAGAGATAGATAAAGCTCTGGAGCTACTGGATAGTAAAGTAAAAGAGGTAAAGCTAAAAGATAAGGCTACAGAGTTTAGTAGCTTAATGAAACCAATAAAAGAGGAGGAGCTAAAGGAGAGATTAACCAACAAACCAGAGAGCCTAAACTCAGGCTACACTATAGGAGGAGAGCCTCTATTACTTCCCTCTGGAGCTATTAGTATTTTAGCAGCTCCTACTTCACACGGTAAGACCACGTTTTTAATAAATTTAGCTTTAAATGTAGCTCAGGAATACCCAGACAAAGAGACTTATTTATTTAGCTATGAGGAGGACGGAGATAGTATTTTAATCAATGCTCTAAACACTTACTTGGATGAGGAGATAAGCTCTAATAACAGGAGGACACTAAAGAGCTATTTTACTACAGGATCTACAGAGTACATAAAGACCCAGAGTAGAGACTACTTTAAAGCGAATAAGGATAAGTTTTTTAAAGAGCTTATAGATACCAGGAGACTAAATATAAACTACAGCTCTTATAATTCAGATACTATAATAGAGGCTATTAGATACCTCCACAAACACGCTAAGCCAGGAGCTATATTTATAGACTATATCCAGCTTTTAAACCTACCAGAGGGAAAGTATAAAACCTACTCCAGACAGGAGGAGATTAAAGAGATATGTATAGCCCTAAAGGATGTAGCAGTAGAGACAGGCTTACCTATAATACTGGGAGCGCAATTTAATAGAGAGGTAATAAACCAGCTTAAAATACACGCTACTAAGATAGGAGAGGCTGGAGATATAGAGAGGATAGCTAATTTAATAGTAGGCTTTTGGAATAACAATTTTAAGCCCTTAGCTACAGAGGGAGAACTAAATGAGATTAACAATAAAGGAGCTACTACTCCAGATACTCTCTATACTACTATCTTAAAAAATAGAGGAGGCAGGGTAGGACTGGAGGAGACACTATCTTTTGACGGTAATACAGGACGTATAAAAAACAGTAGTAACTCTGGTGGTAGTTATTTTAAGTAACCAAAGTAAACAGGATAATATGAGTAAAGTAATTAGTATAAGTAACCATAAAGGAGGAGTAGGCAAAACTACCTCAGCTATTAATATAGGAGCTGGTTTAAATAAGCTGGGTAAAAAGATACTACTTATAGATTTAGACCCTCAGGCAAACCTCAGCCAGAGCTTAGGACTTATAGAGCCAGAGCGGAATATTTACGGAGCTTTAAGAGGAGAGTATAAACCTCAGCCTATTACTATATTAAAAGGACTGGATCTAATACCATCTACTTTAGACCTCTCAGGAGCGGAGGTAGAGATGAGCGGAGAGGCTGGGAGAGAGTATATCCTCAGGGAGCTAATAGAGCCCATAAGAGCCTCCTATGACTACATACTAATAGATAGCCCTCCCTCTCTGGGATTACTTACTATAAATGCTTTTACAGCCTCAGATGAGGTATTGATACCACTACAGGCTCAGTATTTAGCTTTACAGGGATTAACCAAACTCCTGGAGGTAATAGATAAGATTAAGAAACGGCTAAACAAAGAGCTAAGAGTAGGAGGAGTTTTTATAACTCAGTACGATAGTAGGAAAGTATTAAACAGGGATGTAGTAGCTACTATAGAGGCTCATTTTAAGGATGAGGTATTTAAGACCAAAGTAAGAGATAATATAGCCTTAGCAGAAGCTCCCTCTCAGGGCTTAGATATATTCAGATACAGCCCTAAAAGCTATGGAGCGGAGGACTACCTCTCTCTCAGTAAAGAAATATTAAAAAGAAAGTAAACAGTAATTACTAAGTAAACAAAACAAACATTAAATTTGTAACTATGAGTAAAAAGAATTTCACAGGAGGTTTAAGCTCTCTACTAGGAGACCAGCCAGACAAACCAAAGAGAGGGAGACCAGTAACCCAAACTAAGGAGATCACTAAAAGCTCTCAGGAGGGAACTAAAGAGAATGAGACCAGAGCAACGTTTATAATAAATGAGGAGCTACTGGAGAAACTTAAAGCTATGGCATACTGGGATAGGTGCTTAATTAAGGAGGTAATTAATACAGCCCTACAGGAGACAGTATCTAAGTATGAGAAAGCGAACGGAGATATTAAACCAATACCTAAAAAGTAAAAGATATGGCAAATACAATTGTTAAAAGTATACTTATAGGATTAATAGCTGGAGTATTAATTGGCTTTACTGGACTGGACTGGGACTTTAAAGTTAGTTATTACGCTTATGGAATTATTGAGCCAAGCAATTTAGTTTTATTTGGAAAGTATGGAATTCCTCAGGCTATAATAGGAGGTATTATTGTTAGTTTAATCTGTTTCTTAAAATACAATAAAAAGTAATGAGCACAATAATAGAGGGTATTAAATTCTATACCATACCAGAGACAGCTGCAGCTCTTAGGGTAACTCCTCAGACTATAAGAGCCTGGATAAAAAAGGGGAGGATAAAGAGCCAGAGGATAGGGAGACCTATACTTATTACAGAGAACAACCTAAAGGAGTTTTTAAAAGTTAGCAAATAACCCTAGTACCATAAACATTACATTACAGAAGTAGAAAATAGACAAAAAGATAGAATGAATAAAAGCAGAATTATCAAAGCGGAGGAGGCGTTAATCAATAATAAAAAATTAGTTGATTTACCGCTTTTTATATTTAGCGAGGGAGACCAAATAGCCCTACCAAAAAAATGCTTTGAGGCTCTAAAAAAAGATTACTCTAAGTACAAGCTCAGTAGTATAGGCTCTGATCCTTTATCGGATGAGCTAGACAGTTATCTTATAGACAGGGATAACGAAATAATAGAGAAAATAGAAAAGGGAGCGGTTTACTTAAAGGGAGGCAGTAGTAGAATGATAATTATAAACCCTATTTAAACAATGGAGCTAATAGATACTAAACAGAGATTTATAGAGCTTAGAGCTAAAGGCTGGAGCTTTGATAAGATAGCTAAGGAGCTAGGCAAAGCGAAACAGACGCTAATAGACTGGAGTAAAGAGCTACAGGATGAGATAGCAAACTGTAAAGCCTCAGAGCTGGAGTCTCTTTATGAGAGCTACTATCTATTAAGGGAAAACCGCTTACAGACCTTTGGAGCTATGCTTGCTAAGATTAAAGAGGAGGCTCTAAAGAGAGACCTCTCAGACGTGCCTACAGATAAGCTACTGGATTTACTCTTAAAGTATAACAACCAGGTAAAGGATGAGGTAATAGAGCCTACCTATAAAAGCTCTCAGGAGATTAAAGAGGAGAGACAGGATAGAGAACTACTGGAGGAGCTTACTACTCTACAGGGAGAACCCATACAGAGACCAAAAGTAGGCTATAAGATTACTAAACAAACCAAGTAAACAATGATTACAGAGAAACAAATAGAGGCTAAAGACATTAAGAGGCTACTCCTAAGAGTTTATAAAAGATACTCCGGCGGATCTATTACAGAGGCTCAGGCTTATAAAGAGACCTATCTATTAAACTCTGTATTAAAGGCGATAGAGGTAACAGACCTAGAGGAGAGGCTAGAGAACATAGAGAGCGCACTAAAAAGAGATTAACAGCTATGAGTAAAAAAGATATAGGTAAGATAATTGCTACAGGCTCAGCTAAACAGAGGCTTATACTCTTCTGGGAGGATGCCGCCCGGGCAAAGTACCGACAAGAGAGGCGGTTAACAGACCAAATGATGACAGAAATTTCAGAGAGCTTTAAAAAGCCTAACGAAATACGGCTCTGGAATAAATGGGTAAAAATAGACAGGAAGGTGTATGAGGCTACTGTTAATTTACAGGGCTTAAAATTTCAGGTATTAATGCACTACTCAAACCTGAGAGGCCATATCCTAATATGGGAGACTATACAGGAGGCTGAGGTATTAAGTAACCATATTTTACACGAAATAAAAGACAAAAAGGAGCGGATTAAAATAGCCTCTCAGGCTGGTAGGCTAGGTAATTTTTTATTTACCGATATACAGACAGATAAAGAGGGCTACCTAGATATAAATATAGGACTTAATACAGATGCCTATAAGGATAAAAAAAGTAAGCTAAGAGGCAAAAATAGCCTTTGGCATTTTATTAATAACGCAAAAGAACAAGCCCTAAACTCGGCTATAGTGTTTTTATCCTGGAGAGAGGCTATCCTAGATTACATGAAGGAGGAGGGCTTTAGCATTAAGTTTTATAAGGATACAATTAATTTAATGACTGAGAGTGTACATGAGCCTATAATAGGCTGGACTAAAGACAAAATGGATGAGCAACAATTTATACCAGGCAAATTTAACAAACGAGCGGATGAGCTAAAGGCTAAATGTTCTATTGCACCCGATACCAGAGAGCTAGAGGCAGACCCAGCAATTTATAACTACTTTAAAAAAGAGTTTTTAAGGAATGAGGAATAATCAAAAACAGACAAGGGGAGGGCTATTAGCCCCTAAGAGGTTAAAAAAGCCGCCAACTACTGAGGCTCTATCTCCTTTACCGGACTCAGGTAATATGCTAGGCTATACTGTTAGCGGTACGACAAATCTTATAGTAAAGCAAAGCGAAACAAAGATAGGAGCGGAGGTAGAGAAACTACATAAACAGCCCAGAGGCTACCTAAAAACTACAGCTAAATTAGTAGGTAAAGCTACAAATGAGACTACTTTATTTACTCTACCAGAGGCACAAACAGAGACAGGAGGTAATTTTTTAAGAGAAGTAATTAGTAGAAATACGGCTATTTTAGGAAACTATCTTTTACAGTTATGGCAACAAAACGGAGGAAGAGAGCTAGTAATAGATAACCTAAGCCCTATAGCGAAGATTATGGGTAATAGTAACTATGAGATAAAGATTTATTTACTTTATTTAGGAGGCTATGTATATCCAATAATAGATAAAGATAAAGACGGATTAACACTAACTACAGAGCAATTATTTAAGATAAAATTTAAATACAACTCTAAAGTAGCGGATAAATACAAAGCTGGAGACTATACAGAGATAGGGAGCGGATTAACTAAGTTTATCAAAGATGAGCCTATAGATAATATTACAATAGAACCCAGCCCTCTATTTATAAAAGCTTTGGATGGTAAGGGCTTGGGTAATGTACTGGTAGTAAATGATAAATTTGTAAAATTAGCTCTCAGCCTTACAGACATAGCTTATAAGATTTTTACCTACTCAGCCAGTAATAAACCCAGCCAAAAAATAGCAGAGGATAACCTGGTAAAACACTTGGGGCTGGAGAAACAAATTAAAACACAAAGTCGACCCAAAGTAAGAGCTACTATCCTAAAAGGATTACAGGAGCTACAGGATAAGGAACATATTAAAAGCTACTCCTATGAGGATAGTACAGGTATGTATTTATTTGTGTACTCAGATAAATATGTAAGACACCAGGAACTAAAAAATAGTAAATAGCTCAACTTATAGCTACTACTTTAAGGTGTCACACAATACGAGAAACCTGTCACACAATACGAGAAACCTGTCACACAATACGAGAAACCTGTCACACAATACGAAAGACCTTTTATAAATGATTGATTTACAGTATAGTTACAAGCCTTTTTTTTCCTTAAATATATCTAAATACCTCTAAAGGTATTTAATGGATAAACTCTCCTTACAGTCGTTTATCCTTTTTAAAAACTATGGACCTGAGTGCAATTTATTAACCCTCTGGAATACTATTTAACAGTTTACTAAGTAATAAAAAAAATAATAGTAAGTATTGAAATAATAAAAATATTACTATTTTTACATTAGTAAACAGTAAATTACTAAAGTATGGAGATAGTAAAAATAGCTCAGGAGATAACTACAGTAAGCCCTCAGAGGATAGAAGAGCTGGTAGATGCTTTTATAAACTCTCAGGATGTAAAGCAAAGCTCCAAACTACTCTACAGGAGAACGTTAAAACAATATTTTAACTGGGTAGAGATTAAGGGCTACCTACTCTCTGAGATAGCCAGACCTCAGCTCCTGGAGTATAAAGAGGAGCTACTAAACTCTAAAAAAAGTAGCCTAACTGTAGGCTCTTACATTACCTCAGTAAGACGCTTTTACGAATGGACGGAGGCTAATAAATTCTATCCTAATGTAGCCAAAGGGATTAAAACCCCTAAGAGAAAACAGCAATTTAAAAAACAGCCTTTACTACCAGCTCAGGCTACAGCTCTACTAAACTATTACCAGGATAAAGCTCTAAGAGATTACGCTATAATTAGCCTCCTCCTTAGAACTGGATTAAGGACTATAGAGGTAATAAGAGCCTCAGTCGAGGATATAGTATTTAAAGGCTCTCAGAGAGTGCTATTAATACAAGGTAAAGGGAGAGATGAGAAAGATAATTTTGTACTCCTTACAGATAAAAGCTATAAACCCATAGCGGAGTATTTAGCTACCAGAAGCAATACAAACAGCTCAGAGGCTTTATTTACCTCTACCTCTAATAACAGCAACGGAGAGAGACTATCTACCAGAACTATAAGCTACATAGCTAAGGAGGGATTAAAAGCTATAGGACTGGATGAGAGAGCTTTTACAGCCCATAGCCTCAGGCATACTACAGCGGTTAATATTCTGAGAGCTGGAGGCAGTTTAGAGACCGCTCAGTTTACTTTGCGACATAGCAACCCAGCCACTACTCAAATTTATACAGCTACTCTAAATGAGGAGCGGAGGCTACAGAACTCAGGAGAGGCTTTAATAGACAGTATTTATTAACCATTAAAACAAAATAATATGAACTTTCAGGAATTACAAAAAGTGCTAAAGGGCTTAGAATTTACAGACCTGGTAAACCTTTATTTAGAGGCTAAAATAGGTAAGCCAACCTCAGCGGAGGATTTACTCCCAGCTGATGCAGTAGAGGCCCTTTACAGCCTAGAGGAGGCTATTAATAAGGTAACAGACCCAGAGGAGATGTTTTAATAGACAGTATTTATTAACCATTAAAACAAAATAATATGAACTTTAAGGAGTATAACAAGCTAATGGCTCTGCTCAGTAAGTTAAAAATAGAGGACGTACTACTACTTTACATAGAGGCTAAAACAGGTTCTCTGGAGGATATAGATAAGCTACCAGTAAGTTTATTACAAGCTATTGAGGAGCTGGGAGTTATACTAAATCGCTTCAATGCGGATCGCCTCTATGCGGATAAGGTGATAAAAAACCTCTTTAAAGATTAATGAGCCTACTCTCTACAGATATAACCAAAGTAAAGAGGCTCTCTCTAAGGGAGGTAAAGCTACCTACTCCAGAGCTAAGAGTAGATCCTATTACTCCTATGCTGGTAGAGGCCCCTCCCTCAGATGAGGAGATAGCCTACAGTAAATTAGTAGCTATTAACCCTCTTATAGAGGAGCTGGTAGATAGCTTAAACCTGGTAAGCATTAAGACAGGAGAGCGGATAAAGACAGTAGAACTAAGGGAGGAGTATAAGCCTCATCCAGAGCCAGAGCCAGAGATTAAAGAGATAGATAAACCTAAACTAATAGCCTTAGCTCAGAGAGTAATAGAGGGAGCGGATAGCTGCAGTAAAGAGGATATAGTAGCCAGGATAAAAGAGGCTACCAATGTAAGCCAGGAGAGAGCGGAGATAGGATTTAATTTAATACTACAGGCTGGAGCTATAGAGCGCACTCCAGGAGATGCCTACTATTTAACAGGCTCTACTCCTTTTTGAGTAATATAAATAAACATAGCAAACATAAAAACATGAGTAATATAACAGACTGGATAAAATACGAGCTTTACCCTACTCTATTTGAGAGTATAGATACAGCTCTACCAGAGTTTAATTTTAAGAGGATAGGCGGAAACTGGATAAGCTCTAATAAGCTAAAGATAACAGGAGAGGACGGAGATAGTAAAGGTAAGGTTTATGTATGGGAGACCGCTCCAGGCTTAATAAAAGACTTTACCAGAGAGACCTCCTCTATAGTGGACTATGTAATAAAAAGAGACGGAGTAGAATTTATTCAGGCAGTAAAGGCCTTAGCGGATGTAGTAGGACTACAGCTCCCTACAGACCCTAATTTTAATAAAGAGGACTACCAGAGCTACAGAGATAAGGCTACTATTTTAGAGGATTGTAATGGCTACTTTATTTACTGTTTAGAGAACGCTACAGGAGAGGATGAGGTAGGCACTTATTTAACCTCCAGAGGCTACAGCCCAGAGGACGTAAAGGCTATGGAGCTGGGCTACATAGCAGACCAGGATAAACTCTTTAAATACCTACTAAGTAAAGGACATATTCAGGCCCTTATAGATAAGGTGGTAAAGCTAAGTAAAGGGATAGGCTCTACTCATAGGCTTGCTATACCATACAGGAGCGGAGGCTCTATAAAGGGATTTAAGTTTAGAACTACAGGAGAAGCTACTCCAAAGTATTTAAACTCTACAGGACTGGATAGGATAGGAGGCTTTTTTAACCTCTTAGGGATTAAAGGAGATAAGGATATAGTAATAGTAGAGGGAGAGCTGGATAGCCTCTCAGCTACAGCCAGAGGAGTAGAGAATGTAGTAGCTACTGGAGGGAGTAGTATAAACTCAGACCAGGTAAAAGACGCTATAAAAAGAGGAGCTAAGAGCTTTACTCTCTGTTTAGATACTGAGCCAGGCAAAGAGGAGGCCACTACTAAAAACATAAACTCAGCTATAGAGGTAATACTGGGAGAGGGAGTAAACAGGGTTTACATAGTAACACTACCAGATTTAGGAGGAGGTAAAACAGACCCAGATAGACTAATAAAAGAGAGCGGAGTAGATAGCTTTAAAACAGCTATAGCTCAGGCTTTACCTTACTATGAGTATAAGCTCCAGGAGACGCTAAATAAATACGGCAAAATAGAGGCGGAGAGAGTGCTACAGGCTAAGGATATAGATAGTTTGCTGGATGAGGTAGTAGAGACAGCCTCCCACATACTAGACGCTACAGACAGAGATAGATATAAAAAACTCTTTACCTCTTTGGATGCTATTAAAGGGCTGGGTATTTCAGAGGAGAGCTTATCTATTACAGTAGATAGATTAACCTCTACCAGAGATAAAGAGGCTCAGTCTAAAGACTTTAAAAAACTACTCTCAGAGGCTACTCAGCTACAGGATAAAGGAGAGATAGATAAAGCTCTGGAGCTACTGGATAGTAAAGTAAAAGAGGTAAAGCTAAAAGATAAGGCTACAGAGTTTAGTAGCTTAATGAAACCAATAAAAGAGGAGGAGCTAAAGGAGAGATTAACCAACAAACCAGAGAGCCTAAACTCAGGCTACACTATAGGAGGAGAGCCTCTATTACTTCCCTCTGGAGCTATTAGTATTTTAGCAGCTCCTACTTCACACGGTAAGACCACGTTTTTAATAAATTTAGCTTTAAATGTAGCTCAGGAATACCCAGACAAAGAGACTTATTTATTTAGCTATGAGGAGGACGGAGATAGTATTTTAATCAATGCTCTAAACACTTACTTGGATGAGGAGATAAGCTCTAATAACAGGAGGACACTAAAGAGCTATTTTACTACAGGATCTACAGAGTACATAAAGACCCAGAGTAGAGACTACTTTAAAGCGAATAAGGATAAGTTTTTTAAAGAGCTTATAGATACCAGGAGACTAAATATAAACTACAGCTCTTATAATTCAGATACTATAATAGAGGCTATTAGATACCTCCACAAACACGCTAAGCCAGGAGCTATATTTATAGACTATATCCAGCTTTTAAACCTACCAGAGGGAAAGTATAAAACCTACTCCAGACAGGAGGAGATTAAAGAGATATGTATAGCCCTAAAGGATGTAGCAGTAGAGACAGGCTTACCTATAATACTGGGAGCGCAATTTAATAGAGAGGTAATAAACCAGCTTAAAATACACGCTACTAAGATAGGAGAGGCTGGAGATATAGAGAGGATAGCTAATTTAATAGTAGGCTTTTGGAATAACAATTTTAAGCCCTTAGCTACAGAGGGAGAACTAAATGAGATTAACAATAAAGGAGCTACTACTCCAGATACTCTCTATACTACTATCTTAAAAAATAGAGGAGGCAGGGTAGGACTGGAGGAGACACTATCTTTTGACGGTAATACAGGACGTATAAAAAACAGTAGTAACTCTGGTGGTAGTTATTTTAAGTAACCAAAGTAAACAGGATAATATGAGTAAAGTAATTAGTATAAGTAACCATAAAGGAGGAGTAGGCAAAACTACCTCAGCTATTAATATAGGAGCTGGTTTAAATAAGCTGGGTAAAAAGATACTACTTATAGATTTAGACCCTCAGGCAAACCTCAGCCAGAGCTTAGGACTTATAGAGCCAGAGCGGAATATTTACGGAGCTTTAAGAGGAGAGTATAAACCTCAGCCTATTACTATATTAAAAGGACTGGATCTAATACCATCTACTTTAGACCTCTCAGGAGCGGAGGTAGAGATGAGCGGAGAGGCTGGGAGAGAGTATATCCTCAGGGAGCTAATAGAGCCCATAAGAGCCTCCTATGACTACATACTAATAGATAGCCCTCCCTCTCTGGGATTACTTACTATAAATGCTTTTACAGCCTCAGATGAGGTATTGATACCACTACAGGCTCAGTATTTAGCTTTACAGGGATTAACCAAACTCCTGGAGGTAATAGATAAGATTAAGAAACGGCTAAACAAAGAGCTAAGAGTAGGAGGAGTTTTTATAACTCAGTACGATAGTAGGAAAGTATTAAACAGGGATGTAGTAGCTACTATAGAGGCTCATTTTAAGGATGAGGTATTTAAGACCAAAGTAAGAGATAATATAGCCTTAGCAGAAGCTCCCTCTCAGGGCTTAGATATATTCAGATACAGCCCTAAAAGCTATGGAGCGGAGGACT
>Ga0335396_10004027_pt1 | contig 16266 bp, 17 predicted proteins | sample FRY02_FD_205743 | JGI IMG/M metagenome (GOLD analysis project Ga0335396, IMG submission 205743) | Freshwater microbial communities from Lake Fryxell liftoff mats and glacier meltwater in Antarctica - FRY-02 (spades assembly) (version 2) | ecosystem: Environmental > Aquatic > Freshwater > Ice >... | reverse complement strand
CATAGCGCACACACTATACCAAATCGTGCTCTCCTACGGAGCGAGCGGACTTGAAGTGCGTTTCTCCTACGCTTTCATGTCGCCTGACCCCGTTTTCCCCGATCCCCATCACGAAAACGGATCAACCATGCAAGCCGTTGACAGCAAAGTTCATCGCAGATTCACTCATCGCGGTGGTGTATCTGTTAAAAAAAGAGGCAAGCGCTGAGCTATGAAAATTCAGAGATCAAACAAACCACCAACATCTGAAGCGGAAGTTGCGAAATTAGAGAAGAAGTTAGGCTATAGTCTTGATCAAGGCTATAGGCAGTTTCTACTAAAATACAATGGAGGCGTTCCTGAGAATACTCTTTTCACCATCCCAGATTGCAAGGGGGAGGCATTGGTGGATCACTTTTTAGGTGTGGAAAGACCAGATGAAAACATTCAGGATTGGATAAATGAACTCCGTGCTGAATTGCCCGAAGGCTTTATTCCGATAGGATTTGATCCTGGAGGAAATGCGATCTTGATGGACCTCACAGATGCCACAATTTATTACTGGGATAGCGCAAGGTTTTTTCCACAATCGACAGATGATGATAACACTTTTTGGATTGCCAACTCCTTCGCCGAAATGTTGAAACAGCTACGGTCATAAGACCAGCCAACAGTGATCGAGGAGCGGGCTTGCCCGCAGATCGCGGAAGGCAGTGGCCGAGTCGTGACGGCGACGATCACGCACGCGAATGACGACGTGCGCACCCTGACGCTGGACAGCGGGGAGACGCTGCACGTCACCGGGAACCACCGCATGTTCAGCGCCACGGCGGGCGACTGGACCGCCGTGAAAGATCTGGAAATCGGTGACGAACTGCAAACCTCACGCGGCAGGCAGTCCGTGGCGGCGCTGGGCTACCAGCACGGGCGGCATCAGGTGTACAACATTGAAGTCGAGACCGAGCATTGCTACTTCGTGGGGACCGGGGAGGCGCTGACGCATAATGGGTGTGTTACTGAGACACAGAAGAATGCAGCAGAGCTTCGCAATAACCTTGAGCGCGAAGGTCGTGGTCCAGTAGCTGGCGAGGCTGCGGGACACATAGTCGCCTCCACAGGTAAAGAGAAGCAATTTGCGCCTGCCGTCGAATCACGCGAAATTCTCAAAAAGTATGGTGTCGGAATAAATGATGCTGCAAATGGCGTTCCTGTAGGCACACCACGTCCGCATAATGAAATGCATACAGGCTCATTTCACCAAGGAGTTCGGGATACATTGAAAATACTGCTCAATCTATGACTGAAAAAGGTTATGGTGCGAATGCCATCCGTTCAGCACTCAGAAAAGACCTGCGCAACATTGGCAAAACCGCACGAAGAAGATGAGTAGAAAAATACAAGATGATGTTGAATTGGAGGAGACAACCTTAATGGCGGCAAGAACTGCGTTTTTGGACTTGTTTAAAAAACACCCGGGCAAGTATTATTACTGCTCGATGTTCACAGATGGACTTGCCAATGGTCCAGCCATCACAGCCTGGTCTTATGAAGCTCTATACCACGCCACGGCTGAGGCGGTAGATCAACAGAACGCTGAAAATTGGCTGAAATGGTCCTACGGTGAGTCTCCGTTTTTCTGTTATCGGGATGATCTCTTCGAGCCTATTCGTAAAGCCTTTCAAGCAAGAGGTGGACTAGATTCGAAAACATGGAGTGACGAGTTTGAATCTCGAATGCGGATCATGGAAAACGTTATGCGCAGACTTGACGGAGAAAACATCTTCGGCGTTGGAGAATTACGTAAAATGTTAGTTGTCGCAGTGGAAATTATTCCGCCCGACGCATCCAATACCGAGAGAGTGAAACGGCTGAATCCACCCGAAGCCATTGCTATGTGGATGGCCGAGTACGACAATTCGTGAACCAAGAAGAATAAAGTGCCTGTCCCTCTATTGGGTTTGCCTGGGACACGGCCAATAAGCTGATGGGCGTGACACTGCCGGACGGGCATGCCTACGGCTACCAGTATGATTACCGGGGCCGCCGCGTGGGCATCGCGGAGGGTGGCAGCATCGCCAGCCCGCAGCAGACGGCAGTGAGCTTCAGCGATGGGCTGAGCGTGGCGGAGTGGGAAACCTCCGGCTCCATGCCCCCAGCTCCAGGCTCCAGGCTCCATGCCAGCAACGGTGGAATACCAGCGCGAAAATAAAGTGTCTGTCCCTCTATTGGGTTTCATGCAGTGACGTGATCGTTCATTATCAATGGTTTAAGTCACTGATACCCCCCGCCGCAGGAAAGGGTCAGGGTCGATAGTTGACAGCTTGGATGAAAATCCAGGCTCAAATGGTGAAGAACCCCAGCAACCGGGATCATCATTGCTGACATGACCGAGTGAGCTGAAATCAGCCGGGGAAATGGGTTGAGCGTGCAACAAGTGGACAAACAAGCATGCGGTCATGCAGTTGCCCCCTGCCCACGTTTGATGCGGTGGTGTCGCCGCAGTGGATGGCCGGTTGAAGGCTCAATAAAGACGTTACGGCTGACAAGATTCTTTTTTGATCCGAAGGGAAATATTCAAGCCGGTTCATCCCATGCCGCGCTTGGCCTATGCCTTATCTGACGCTGACGTAGGTTGGGAAGGCGCGGATTCGCTCATGGCAGGAAGTCGCAGGATGAATAACGCCGCAGTGTTACGAAATTCCGGCAAGCGTGGAATGCGGGGGAATTGGCCGGATCAGAATCTCTGCCACCTCTGCCACCTCTGCTCCTTGGCCTCTCTGCGGTAATTTCGAACTACCCACTGCTCAAGCCAGCGGCAGGACGTTCATTTTGCCGCAGAGGGGCAGAGAGGCGGAAGGGGGCAGAGAATGGAATTCGTTCTGCTCAGAAACTCTGCCACTTTTGCTCCTTGGCCTTTCTGCGGCAGGCACCGTGTATTCATTTACGTTGGCGTCTCCACCCGGTCCCGGTGCAAGGCGAGGGGATGACGTGATTGACTAGCGAACTTGTGCGAGTATCTCGCGGACCAATCCGGGGCCGCGATAGACGAGGCCGCTGTAAACCTGCACGAGGGCTGCGCCTGTCTTCATCTTCTCGACGGCATCAGCTCCGCTGAGGATGCCGCCGACGCCGATGATGGGTATTTGCTCTTTCAATAGCATGCGGAAGGCCTGTAGGACGAGGTTCGAGCGCTCGCGGACGGGGGCACCGCTCAAGCCGCCGGTTTCTTGTGCCAGGGCATGACCGGCGACGGACGTGCGGTCGATGGTGGTGTTGGTGGCGATGATGCCGTCGATGTTTTGCTCGTTGAAGACGCGGGCGAGGGCCTCAATCTGCATGTCATTGAGGTCGGGGGCGATCTTGACGAGCAGGGGCACGGTTTTGCCATGCTCTTTTTTCAAAGCCGCCTGTTCCTGTTTCAAGGCGGCGATCAATCCGCGCACGGCGTCTTCGGCCTGCAAATCGCGCAGGCCTTTGGTGTTGGGCGAGGAGATGTTCACGGCGATGTAATCGGCGACGGGGTAGGCGGCTTTGAGGCAGTAGAGATAGTCGTCCGCGGCCTTCTCATTCGGTGTGTCGAAGTTTTTGCCGATGTTCACGCCGACGACTGCCGGGGTGCGTCGGTGTTGGAGTTTTTTCACGGCGGCATGGATGCCGGGGTTGTTGAAGCCCATGCGATTGATGAGCGCGGCATGCTCGGGCAGGCGAAACAGGCGCGGTTTGGGATTCCCTGGCTGCGGGCGTGGCGTGAGGGTGCCGACTTCGACCGCGCCGAAGCCGAGGGCACCCCAGGCCGCGACCGCGCTGGCGGACTTGTCCATGCCGGCGGCGAGGCCGAGCACGTTTGGAAAGGTTAGGCCCATCACCCGGCGTGGTTGCTGTGGCGTGCTGACGACGGAGCGCAGCATGCCGAGGCGATGCGCGATGATCATCATTTTGACGGTGAAGGTGTGCGCCTGCTCCGCGTCGAGGCGGAACAGCCAGGGCTTCATCACAGGATAGAATGTTTCGATCAAGGTCATGCGTCAGGAGGGAGGAGGGATTTCACCACAGTGGCGACGGCGGCACCGAGCCGCGCATGCGCCGCTGCATCCAGATGGATGCCGTCACTGCCGGGTTCGATGATGGTTTGCGTGTTCAAATAGGCGCAGTCGAGTGAGGCGGCGAGTGCCGCGTAATGTCTGGGCAGGTCAAGGCTGCGGTCGCGCCCCTGGGGAAGTTTTGCGGCGACGTCTGGCAGGTGTGATTGATCGCCGATGGCGGGCGGGCAGAGGAGGAGCAGCTTGGGTGGTCTGCCCGCGATGCCGGCGTCGCTGCTGAGAATCATCTGCGCCAGGATTTTTACACCGTTGGCGATCTCGCCGGGCGAGACGCCGAAGACGGACTTTAGATCATTGGTGCCGAGCATTAGCACCACTAGGTCGAGGGGCTTGTGGGATTCGAGCAGCGCGGGCAGCACGGCCTTGCCATTGCGTGCCGCGGCGAAGGGATCGTCATGCACGGTGGTGCGGCCGTTTTGACCTTCTTCGATCACGCGGCGGCCGGTGCCGAGCTTGCCAGCCATGACGCCGGGCCAGCGCACGTCATGCGGATGACGCGCGGGCAGGGGAGCGGTGATGCTTTCAGGCATGAAGCCCCAGGTGTTGGAGTCGCCAAAACAGAGAACGGTTTTCATCAGGCGCGCATGATGCCGTTCATCTGCGCGTGGGCAACTGCTCTCCGCATCTGTTCACAACCGCCACAATCGTTGTGTAAAACAGCTAAATTCTAGCTTGCGCGAGTTTTCGTCTGTGTTAGACATCTCGCCCCCCGCCGCAAAAGCGGGGTTTTGAGTTCCCCGAGACTCACCCCCTTTATTTATCCAAGTATGCGTGTCCGTACCTCCGTTAAACCCCTCTGCGAACTTTGCCGCGTGATCCGCCGCAAAGGAGTTGTCCGTGTTGTCTGCAAAAACCCACGCCATAAACAGCGCCAGGGTTGATCCCACTTTTTTTTACCACCCTAACTACTGTATTATGGCCCGCCTGCTTGGAGTCGAAATCCCGAACGAAAAGAAAATCGAATACTCACTGCCTTATGTCTATGGCATTGGTCTTTCCCTCAGCCGCAAAGTTCTTGCTGCTACCAATATTGATCCAAATATTCGCGCAGGTGAATTGACCGACGAACAGATCGCTGCCATCACCCAGGCCATCCAGGGGCTGAAAATTGCGATCGAAGGTGACCTTCGTCGTGAGATCCAGATGCACATGAAGCGCATTCTGGGTATCAACTGCTACCGTGCCCATCGTCATCGCCGTGGCCTGCCAGTGCGCGGCCAGCGCACGCATACCAATGCCCGCACGCGCAAAGGACCGCGTAAGACCGTCGGCGCGCAGAAGTCCAAGTAAGCAACGCTACCTTTCCCCCCTATGGCCGAAGAAACGATCCCCACCGCTCCCGCAGACGCAGCTCCCGCTCCGTCAGCCGCCCCAGCTCCTGCCGCACCGGCAGCGGCTCCATCCGCAGACCAGCGCCCTTCCGGCAGCGGTGATAAACAAGTCTCTCAGAGCGTCTGGCTCGAGATCGGTGGCGAAGCTGCCGAGCAGAAGATCGTCAAGGCCAAGGGTGCCAAGAATGTCTCCGCTGGCCTTGTTCATGTCTATGCTACCTTCAACAACACCATCGTTACCGTCACGGATCGTGCGGGTGGTGTGATCGGCTGGTCCACCGCTGGTAAGATGGGCTTCCGTGGTTCCCGCAAAGGCACCGCCTATGCCGCCCAGGTCGTGGCGCAGGATGCCTGCCGTCAGGCGATGGGACATGGCCTCCGCGAAGCTGAAGTGCGTCTCCGTGGCCCAGGTTCCGGTCGTGAATCCGCCGTGCGTGCCGTGCAGGCTCTCGGTGTCGAAGTCACCATCATCAAGGACGTGACACCCGTGCCACACAATGGCTGCCGTCCGCCTAAAGCCCGCCGCGTTTAATCTTTCAAGCTCACTTTTTACTACTCTACTATGGCTCGCTACACTGGTCCTCGCGAAAAAATCAACCGTCGTTTCGGCGTTGCGATTTTCGCCCCTTCCAAGGCTCTCGAAACCCGCAACTTCCCGCCCGGACAGCACGGCGCGCGCAACACCCGTCGCAAGACTTCGGAATACGGCACCGCCCTCGCTGAAAAGCAGAAGCTGCGTTTCCAGTATGGCCTCATGGAGAAGCAGTTCCGCCGCTTCTTTGCCGAAGCTCAGCGCCGCAAGGGCGTGACCGGTGAAAACCTGCTGCAAATGCTCGAATTGCGCCTCGACAACGTCGTGTATCGCATGGGCTACGCCAACACCCGCTTCGCCTCACGTCAGCTCGTCAGTCATCGTCACGTCACGGTGAACGGTAAGGTGGTGAACATCGCCAGCTACCAGTGCAAGCCCGGTGACGTCGTCGCCGCGCGTGCCAGCAGCCAGCGCAGCCAGCAGCTCATCGGTCGTTTCCTCGAAATGACTCAGGGCACGCCAGCCTCCGATTGGATGACCGTGGATCGCGACAAGATGACCGGCGTCGTCAATCGCGTCCCAGTGCGCGAGGAGATCAACCCGATTGCCAACGAGCAGCTCGTCGTCGAACTCTACTCCCGCTAATCCCTTCAGAGCAGACTCAATTCTCAAAAGGGACGCTTTCGAGCGTCCCTTTTGCTTTCCCGCCGCAACTCCCGCACTCACATGACCCCGACACGTCTCGAACTCATTGGCACCGAAGTCGCCCTCGTTTGGAAGGATGGCACGGAGCAGTTTATCCCGATGGAAAAACTCCGCGCTGCATCACCCAGCGCCGAGAATACCGGCGAGCGCGACCTGCTGGGCAACAAGATCGGCGGCACCGATCAGAAGAGTTTTCCGGGCGTCACCGTCAAGGACTGGCGCATGGTCGGCGGCTACGCCATCCAGTTCGACTTCAGCGATGGGCATAATACCGGCCTGTACACGTTTGATTATTTGCGGGCGCTTTGAGCAGGGCCGGAATGACGAATGGGGGGCGACGTCGGAGTGATGTAGGTTGGGCGTGTGCGGCGTCGAGGATGCGCATGCCACAGACTGATTCACGCCGCCGCATCGCCCGATTTCTGGAGCGTGATCTCGCGGCGGAACTCTCGAACCGACGGGCGGGCTGTCGCCACACCCATCCCACGTCCCTCTCGGCATCATCCCGATGTCACCTCGACGAATGTAGCCCGTCGTTGGGACTTTATTCGGCATTCATCATTCTGGTTTCGTCATTTCATTCTCCCACCACACTGACCACGATACTTCGCGTGTGCGGCGCACGACGGTGCTCAAAGAGGAAGATGCCCTGCCAAGTGCCGAGTGCGAGTCTGCCATTCACGACCGGGATCACTTCAGACGTACGCGTCAGTGCCATGCGCAAGTGACTCGGTATGTCGTCCGGGCCTTCATGCGTGTGAACGAAGTAGGGCGTGTCCTCTGGCACGAGATGATCAAAGAAGCTGTGCAGGTCCGTGCGTGCGGAGGGATCAGCGTTCTCGTAGATCACCAGGCTCGCGCTGGTGTGCTGCACAAACACCGTGGCGGTGCCAGTTTGGATGCCGCTGGCGCGGACGATCTGCTCGCAGCGCTCGGTGATCTGATAGGTTCCCTTGCCGCGTGTTGGAATGGAAAAAGTTTCAGCGTGAGCGGCCATGGGGTAGTGGATTAGAATAGGAAGTTTTTCAGATCAAGCAGCGCTCCGCCGAGGTAACGGGTGACATCGGTGGCACAGACAGATTCGTGCGCCATCTCTTCGCGCATGACAGCTCGTTCCGCCGCACGACCGCACAACCACGCCCCCAGACCGGCGCTGTGATGCAACGAAATGCCCTGTGCGGCCAAACCTGCGCACACGCCGGACAACACATCCCCCATGCCACCACTGGCCATGCCGGGGTGGCCGGTGGTGTTGAATAGGGTCTGCTGTCCTTGCGAGGCGATCACCGTGCGGACTCCTTTGAGCAGTAGCGTGCGGCCTGTGGCGTTTTCGGTCAGGGCTTCGACCACCTTGCGGCGCCCTAGGGCGTGCCAGCCGGGGAAATTGCGCAGCAGCCGGTCCAGCTCACCGGGATGTGGCGTGAGGAGGCGCGGGAGTTGGTTCGTCTGATCTAGAACCGCTGGATTCTGAGCCAGCATCGTCAGCGCGTCCGCATCCACGATCGTCGGCACCGGGGACTGCTTCAGCACTGCAAGAACTTCCTTCGCGTGATCAAATCCCAAACCGGGTCCGATGACGAGCGCGTCGAATCGCATTTCCAATACATCACGATAATCATCCACCGGCTTCACCATGATCTCGGCGGGCACGCGACCTGCGATGAGCGGATAAACAGCCGCCTTCACCAGCAGGGTGATGAGTCCCGCGCCCGCCCGCAACGCCCCACGGCAGGCGAGGTCTGCCGCACCGAGAAAGCCGCGCGAACCGGCAATGATGCCGACACGCCCCGCGTCTCCCTTGTGCATGTCATTGGCCCGGCGTGGCAACCATGGCCGCAAGGTGGCTGGCGTGAGTGCAACGGCTGCGGCATCTCCTGCGCATTCACCGAGCTCTTTGATCGGCACCAGCGCGATGCGGCCCACATAATGATCCGCGCCGTCTTCGAGCAGTCCCGCCTTGATCTGCGCCACTACGGCGGTCACATCTGCCACCACGGCGTCCTCGCAGGCATTGCCGTGATCGCCGTTGAGGCCGGAGGGAATGTCCATCGCGATGGTGAGCGCATGCTGCTGCATGCGCAGCGCGTTCATCTCACGCGCCAGCGTCTGCAGTTCCGGCTTCAGCGGTCCTTGCGCACCGATGCCGAGCAGTCCATCGAGGCTCACGATCGGGCCAGGCGCAAAATCAAACGTCGTCGCATCCTCAATGACGCGCAGTTGGCTGCCGAGCGCCGCGAAATGCTCACGCGGCAGCTCCTTCATCGCCTCTGGTTCACAGCTCATCCGCGCATGCAGCTTCCAGCCATCCGCGAGCAGCTCACGCGCGGCGACCAACGCATCGCCTGCATTGTTGCCTTTGCCGAGAAACAGCACCAACGAGCCGGGCACCGGCGCAAACTGTCGCACCACGTTCGCGATGCCGCGTCCTGCCTCTGTCATCAATACCGCCGCGCTCACGCCGCGTGCGAACGCGGCCTCCTCAGATTGCTGCATCTGGCGGCAGGTCACGATCATGGCCGTTCCGCCGCCTGCAACAGCAGCGCTTTGAGTTCGTTGGCGGAGGTCAAAGTGGCCTCCACCGAGGCGGTGGCAGGTCGAGGAATGACGCGTGTTCCTTGCGTCTCTGTATCCAGCGCACGTTTGATCTCGGTCAGTCTGCCACTGTCTGGAGAGCCGCAGACAAACAGGTGCATGAGTCGTTCGCCATCATGCCGCAGGCCTTCATGCAGGCGCTGCAGTGCCTCCGCTGTGTCGGGAATGACCGCAAAACGCAGCCCGCGCAAAACCGACTCGCCGGTGATCTCATGCGCGATGCCCAAGGTCTCCGCAATGGCCTGCGTGTTGCCTTCGAGACGTGCGGAATCGTCGTTGTAGAGCACCAGCAGCATCACGATCTCGCGTGGGCGCTGTTTGCCGGTCAGCTCGGCGTCGATGTTGGACATCTCATCACCAAAGCGTATCCGCCGCACTGTGTAGCCCATGTTTTCCGCGCCCATTGTAGATTCGAGATAGCCGGGAATGCTCAGGTAACGATCCGCTTTGCCCAAAGCCTCACGCACGATGTCCGCGTGCCGTTGAATGCCCTCCATGCTGATGGGTTTGCGCAGCGCCATGGCATACTTGAACGAGCGGTCCGCTGCCTGGTCCTTTTGCCACTGCCAGATACCGAACGAGGCGATGCCGAGCAGAATGGTGCCAATCGGCAGTGCGACGAGAGCAAAACGAATCCAGCGTCCCGGATCGGCAGAAGTGGGGGCGGTATCAGTCATGGACACACACCTCATAGCAAGATTCAGCGGAAAGCGAAGGGCAAAGAGTGTGGTAGATCGGTGATGTCAGAAGTGAGTGGCTTGCAACATCTGACCGCTTACCTCTGACATCTAACTTTGCCTTCCGTCCGCTCTCGGCTCTGTCTCTGCTTGAAACGCCGCATGTCCTGCGGCATGAACACGGCCCCTCCAAACCACCATGTCCGAACCCCGCAAGACCCTCGAAGAACGCGCTCAGATGTCCGACATCGACCGCCTGCGCCACTCCAGTGCCCATGTGATGGCCACCGCCATCCTGCGCCTGTGGCCGAACGCTCAGTTCGCCTATGGCCCGCCAGTGGAAAACGGTTTCTATTATGACTTCGATCTCCCTGACCACCGCATCACGCCGGATGACTTCGAGAAGATCGAAGCGGAGATGAAGAAGATCTCGAAGGAGAATCAAAAGTTCGAATGGAAGGGCGTGTCTCGCGATGAAGCCATCGCTTTGGCGCAATCCGGCCGCCTTGGCGGACTCGCGGAGCGCCCTGGCAATCCGAGTGTGTTCAAACTCGACCTGCTCGAAAAAATTCCTGAAGGCGAGCAAATCAGCACCTTTCAAAACGGCGACTTCATTGATCTCTGCGCCGGACCGCACGTCGGCTACAGCGGCAAGTGCAAAAATGTGAAGCTCATGTCGGTCAGCTCCTCGTTTTATATGGGCGACGAGACGAAACCGCAGCTCCAGCGTCTCTACGGCACCGCGTTTCCCTCCAAGGAAGAGCTTGAGCAGCATCTGGTGCAGCTTGAGGAGGCCAAGAAGCGTGATCATCGCAAACTCGGCAAAGAATTGAAGCTGTTTCACATCGACGAAGCGGTGGGGCAGGGGCTCATCCTCTGGACGCCGAACGGAGCCATCCTGCGGCAGGAACTGCAAAATTTCATCAGCGAGGAGCTGCGCAAGCAAGGCTACAGCCAGGTTTTCACTCCGCACATTGGTAAGGTGGGCCTCTACAAAACCAGCGGGCACTTCCCGTATTATAAGGAGAGCCAGTTCGCCCCAGTCATCGAAAACGATGACCTCGCGAAGGTGGTCAAGGAAGGCTGCGGCTGCTGCGAAGTGATGGAGCGTCTCGGCGCGGTCTCCGCCAAAATGCGTCAGGAACTCAACGAGCGTGCCGGCAAAGAAATCGTGTCGGAAGACCGCGTGCTGCCGGATGAGCAACTGCTCGACGGCTTCCTGCTGAAGCCGATGAACTGCCCGCATCACATCAAGATTTATGACAGTCAACCGCACAGCTACCGCGATCTGCCCGTGCGCCTCGCGGAGTTTGGCACGGTGTATCGCTGGGAGCAGAGCGGTGAGCTGAACGGCCTGACACGCGTGCGTGGCTTCACGCAGGATGACGCGCATCTGTTCTGCACTGAAGAGCAGGTCGCCGCCGAGGTGCTCGGCTGTCTCAGTCTGGTGAAGATCGTGCTCAATACGCTGGGCATGACCGACTACCGCGTGCGTGTCGGCCTGCGCGATCCCGACAGCAGTAAGTTCACCGGCAATCCCGAGCAGTGGGACAAAGCCGAAGCCGCCTGCCGCGAAGCCGCCGCCACACTTGGCGTACCCTTCACCGAAGAGCCCGGCGAGGCCGCGTTCTACGGCCCGAAGATCGACTTCGTCATCAAGGACGTGATCGGTCGCGAATGGCAGCTTGGCACCGTGCAGGTGGACTACGTCCTGCCTGTGCGCTTTGACCTGACTTACAACGGTGCCGACAACAAGGCGCATCGCCCCGTCATGATTCATCGTGCGCCCTTCGGCAGCATGGAGCGCTTCTGCGGTGTGCTCATCGAGCACTTCGCCGGTCATTTCCCGACGTGGCTTGCGCCTGAACAAGTGCGCATCCTCACCATCAGCGAGAAGACCGATGCCTTTGCCGATGAAATCTACGCCCAGCTCAAAGACGCCGGTCTGCGGGTGTCATTGAACAACGATGCCGACAAAATCGGCGCGAAGATCCGCCTCGCCCAGCTCGACAAGATCCCCTACATGCTCGTCCTCGGCGAGAAGGAAGCCGCCGCGCAAAGCGTCGCCGTCCGCCACAGCAAGAAGGGCGACCTCGGCGTCAAACCGGTCGCGGATTTCATCGCGGAGGTCATGGCGGAGGTGAAGGAGCGCCGGTTGTAACCTCAGGCTTTCTTTGCCCGCAGCACCTGGCGCATCGTCATGAAGGCGATGGTCAGTCCGACCATGTTCAGCGCTGCGGCACCGAAGAAGGCGGCGCCGGGCACGGGTGGTGTGGTCGTGATGAAGTAGCCGAACAATCCCGTCGCAAGGAAGGGGCCGATGATGCCGGCGAGGCTGTTCAGGCTCGTCACCGCGCCCTGCACGCCGCCTTGTTCATCTGCGCCCACGCTTTGGGAGATCAGCGCCTGCAAGGCGGGAGTGGCCAAGCCGCCAAGCGAGCCGATGGCGATCAGCGGATAGACCATCCAGCCCTCTGGTACCAGGCCATAGCCGATGAAGGTCAGCGTGCTCACTGAAACGCCGAGGATGATGGCGCGGTGTTCGCCGATTTTTGGAATCAGGGTGCGTGTCAGTCCGCCCTGGACCAGTGCGGCGCACACACCCACCGCCGCGAGCGACCAGCCGATCATTTTGGGCGTCCAGTTGAAGCGTAATCCCGTGTACAGTGCCCAAGTGCTGGGATAGACTTGATGCGCCACGCTCAGCACGAAAAAGGCTACCGCCAGCCCAAGCAAGAGGGGATGTCGCCGCAGGCTGGAAAAGGCACCCACGGGATTGGCGTTCTTGAAACGAAACACCCGGCGGTTTTCCAGCGCCAGCGACTCCGGCAGGACGAAGCAGCCATACAGCCAGTTGAGCAGCGTCAGCACACCTGCGGCAATGAACGGCAGGCGCAGATCCCAGGTGCTCAACAGCCCGCCCAGGACCGGCCCGATGATGAAACCCAGTCCGAACGCGGCCCCAACCAGCCCGAAATTTGCCGCCCGCTTTTCCGGTGGGCTGACATCGGCGATGTAGGCGGAGGCGGCGGAAAAATTCGCTCCCGTGATGCCCGCGATGACGCGACCGACAAAGAACCAGGTCAACGACGGCGCAAACGCCAGCAGGAAGTAATCCAGTCCTGATCCGAGCAGGGACAGCAGGATCACGGGCCGCCGGCCGAACTGGTCGGATAGATTTCCCAGCACCGGGGCGCAGAGGAACTGCATCAGCGCATACACGGACACCAGCAGCCCATACATGTGCGAGGTGTTCGCGACGTTCCCGTCCAGGAACTGCTCGATCAGCTTCGGCAGCACCGGCACGACGAGTCCGATGCCCAGAATATCGAGCACCAGTGTGAAAAAGATGAAGGGCAGGGCGGGCTTGCGCATGCGGCGAGACTGCGGGGAGTGAAAACGACTGCGCAAGTCAGCTCATGCCAGCCATCACTCGCCCGGCAGCGGCTCCGTCGGCCACGTTTCCACCCAGGGCAGGCCGTAGGCGTTCAAATCGGCCATGAAGGGGTCGGGATTGAGCTGCTCCACGTTCCAGACGCCTGGCTGGCGATACTCTGTGGGATTGGTGAGGAGCTGACGCGCAGCGATCATCGCAGGCACGCCGGTGGTGTAGCTCACGCCCTGGCTGTTCGTCTCCTTGTAGCAGTCTTCGTGATCCTTGATGTTGTACACGTAGTAGCGCTTCGGCTGGCCGTCCTTGCCGGTGCCTTCGATCCAGTTGCCGATGCAGGTCTTGCCCTTCGTGTCCGCGCCCAGCGTGCCGGGTTCTGGCAGCAGCGTCTTCAAAAATTCGATCGGGATGATGTCCATGCCCTTGTGCTTCACCGGATGGATGCCGGTCATGCCCACGTTCACCAGCACTTCCATGTGCTTGATGTAAGCGTCGCCAAAGGTCATCCAAAAACGCGCCCGGCGCATCGGGATGTGCTTGGTTAGCGACTCCAACTCCTCGTGGTAGAGGCAATAGATGTTCTTCGGGCCGATGCCATCGGGGAAGGAGAAGCTGCGCTTGATTTCGAGCGGCTTGGTCTCGACCCACGCGCCGTTTTCCCAGTAGCGACCGTTCGCGGTGACTTCGCGCAGGTTGATCTCGGGATTGAAATTCGTGGCGAAGGCCTTGCCGTGGTCGCCTGCGTTGCAGTCGAGGATGTCGAGGGTGTCGATCGTGCTGAAGTGATGCTTCAAGGCGTAGGCGGTATAGACATTCGTCACGCCGGGGTCAAAGCCACAGCCGAGCAGCGCGGTGAGGCCTGCCGCTTTGAATTTCTCCTGGTAGGCCCACTGCCAGTGGTACTCGAACTTCGCCACGTCCTTCGGCTCGTAGTTGGCGGTGTCGATGTAATGCACCCCTACTTCGAGGCAGGCGTCCATGATGGTGAGATCCTGATACGGCAGCGCCACATTGATGACCACCTCGGGCTTGAAGCTCTGCAACAGCGTCACCAGCTCCGGGACGTTGTCTGCATCCACGGCGGCGGTTTGAATCGGGCGTTTCAGTTCAGCGGCGATGCTATCGCACTTCGACTTGGTGCGTGAGGCCAGCATGATCTCGCCGAACACGTCGGGAAGCTGGGCGCATTTATGAACGACAACGCGGCCAACGCCGCCGGCTCCGATGATGAGGACTCTGTGGGACATGAAAAATGACGAAGGTGGAATGCCGAATGCCGAATGCCGAATGATGGCGGGACAGACGAGTCTAGCAGGCATAGGGGGATTGCAAGCGACGGAAGCGTCTGCTTGCGCTGTTCATCACCTGTAACTTTTCAGGAGGGTTGAAGCCTGAAAGGCTTCGGTAAGAAAGCCCAGGGATGAGCGAGGTTTGGTGAGCGATTCCCTGGGTTAACGTGCGTAGCACGTCCGTGCAAACCCAACGCAGCGGTGGAACGCCCGGTTCACTAGCAGCAGTGCTCCCAGTCGCTGCTGGCGGCTCTGGGGCGCCGCTGACACCTGCGTTTTGCTTCCCCTTGCGGATCGCTTGATACCCCAGGGAATCGCTCGTGCCTCTCTCATCCCTGGGCTGAAATCCTGAAGCCATTCAGGCTTCCTCGAACACCTGAATAGATACCTTCCCCGAATGAAGCCAAATCTCCAGCGCAGATGGATCGCGTGTTGAGACCATGAGCGCAGACGGGCAGAGCAGGCGCTGGGTTGACGAATGGAGCACCGGGGGTCATTGTCGCAGCGACACAGCGCCTTTGGTTTATGCGGATGCTCCTTCTTGCCACTTTCCTCACGACAGTCCTGCACGCTGAAGAGGCGGTGAGGAAACCGCAGGCGGTGCAAACGCCGGGAAAGCTGGGGTGCTACACTTGGATCATCACGGTGCGCGGGCAGGAGTATCGCGAGGTCAAGGTCACGAATGTCACCGCCAGTGAGATCACTTTCACTCATGCCGCCGGCGTAGCGAAGCTGCCATTGATCGAAATGCCCTACATGATGCAGGAGTTGCACGGCTTTGATCCGCATGAGGCCGCAGCGGCACTGCCGCAGGTGAAGCAGCGGCGTGCGCTGGGGATTGTGGAGGCCGAGCAGAGCAAGGCTGACATGGCGGCGCTGCTGGCCCGCCAGAAGGCCGAACATGCTGCCATCAATCAGTTGGAAGCACGGAAGATATGGAGCCGCATTGAGGTGCGAGAGGTCGTCAAAGACGGAGCTTTTTGCGACATCTGGCCCATCGTACTGGTGGAGCAGCCAGGGAAATTCGATCTCAGTGGCAAGCCGGTGAAGGTGCCGGGCATCACCCAGCAAGCCCCTGATCGTGTCTTTGTGGCAGGAATGACCGAGCTGAAGGTGAACAGCGTGCGTGCCGACTGGCTATACCCCGTGGATGTGGCGCAGCGTCTGTACGCCATCTCCGCTCAACGTGCCTACACGGAACGGAAAAATAAAAGCCCCGCGCGGTGACAAGGCACCGCTGAAAGTCTCATAGTCTCCCCATCTCATGGGCTCCCAGTCTCTCCGTCTGGAACTCCTTGCCATCCCCACACGCCTCCGCTTTCATGGCCCCGCTCCGGTCCGCACCCCACCCATGCCCGACGACTTCCAGTTCGACGTCTTCCTCAGCCACAGCGCGAAGGACAAAGCCATCGTCCGCGACATCGCTGCGCGACTGAAGCAGGACGGCGTGAAGGTGTGGTTCGATGAATGGGTGCGCAAGCCCGGCGGCAGCGTCCTGGCGAAGATTGAGGAAGGGGCTAGAGCCAATGCCGTTAAGTTATAATTAGAGCCTGTCCCAAAGGCGGGCGTTTTTCAATCGGGGCGTTTTCCGCGAACTTGCGGAGATTTTCGAGCGGCATGATGGCCTTCTCTTGGCTGCTTGACGACCTCTTCGCGGCTCTTTGATGTTC
>Ga0335396_10004015_pt1 | contig 16299 bp, 13 predicted proteins | sample FRY02_FD_205743 | JGI IMG/M metagenome (GOLD analysis project Ga0335396, IMG submission 205743) | Freshwater microbial communities from Lake Fryxell liftoff mats and glacier meltwater in Antarctica - FRY-02 (spades assembly) (version 2) | ecosystem: Environmental > Aquatic > Freshwater > Ice >... | reverse complement strand
GTAACAGCCGATCGTGGGAAAGTGGCGGGCAAATGTATCGCGTTTTTACGCGCGCTTACGACAAAATAGTCAACGCCACACAATTGGTGCGCACCGCCCAACTCGTTGAGTTTCGCCAACAAATCGATCAAGAGGTCGTAAAAAGCGGCATACACGTGCAACGCTTGGCACGCATCTTTAAGCAGCGCTTGGCTACCGTTAAGCGTGAAGGTTGGCGATTTGCTCAAGAAGAGGGCTATTTAGACGGCAGCCGCTTGTCTCAACTGATTACCGACCCCAACCAGCATGCCATTTTTAAAGATGAACAACCGCGATTAATCAATGACTGTGCGGTAACAATTTTGATTGACTGTTCAGGGTCAATGAAAGCTCACGCACAACCCATTTCATTGATGGTTGATTTAATCGGTCGCGCCCTTGATATGGCGGGTATTGAAATAGAAATATTGGGTTTTTCAACCCAAGCCTGGAATGGCGGTCGTGCCAGACGCGATTGGGAACGTGCCGGTCAACCTGAATTACCGGGTCGTTTAAACGAACGACTACATCTCATTTTTAAATCAGGAAATGTATCGTGGCAACGTGGTCGCCAAGGCATTGCAGCATTACGTAAACTTGATTTGTTTAAAGAAGGGGTTGACGGCGAGGCGGTTGAATGGGCCTGCGACCGTTTAATGGCGCGGCCGGTTAAGCGTCGCATACTCATGGTGGTAACAGATGGTTGCCCGATGGACACCGCCACCAACCAATGCAACGATGAGTATTACCTTGACCAACACCTTAAACAAGTACTGACTAAGCAAGCGCAACTTGGTCAAGTCGATATTTGTGCCTTAGGCGTTGGGCTTGACCTTGGGTGGTTTTATAAACGACGTTTAGCGATTGATACTGAAGCCACCATCGACAACAACACCATCATGTCGATCGTTGATTTATTAACTGCTAATCATCACTTTTTTTCATCATTGTAGTGATACCAATGATATAAAAATCGTTGCCCAAACCGACGAAACGGTGCAAAAGCACGTGAGCGCACAACGTTAAAAACGTTAGGGTATTCAAGCTCTGAATTGTATATTGGCAAATCTAGCATTGACATCTGTTTGCCCGCAATACGTTCGGCCATACGACGACCGGCATGGGCAGAAAAAGACACGCCATTGCCACCGTAACCCACCGAATAAAAAACTGATTCACTGGCGATGGGTTGCATAATGCGCGGCATCATGTCGTGACTGACATCAACCCAGCCCCACCATGAGTAATCAATTTGTATGCCGGTTAACGCAGGGAACTTACGATGTAAGCCTTCAACCAACATAGCCATGTGTTTAGGGTTGCTCGCATCGGCGCCGGTAATTGCACTACGGCTACCCATTTGCACTCGATTGTCAGGCAGCAATCGGTAATAAAAGCGCAAGGTACGGGTATCGGTGATGACTTCGTTCGTTAAAAAATTAGTGGCTTTGAGCTCTTCTGGTGTGAGAGGCCGTGTAACCAGCGAATTTGATAAAATCGGCATAATTTTAGAATCAAGGCTGCGATGCATGCCGTTACTCGTGTAACCGCCGGTTGCAAAGCCAACTGCACGGGCTTTAACCACGCCACCCGGTGTGCGTAAATAATGCATGCCGTTACGCGTTTCCATATCAAGCACGGGGCTACCGGGGTGTACTTTCACACCTAACTTGCGCGCCATACGTAAATACCCAAAAGCCAATTTCAATGGGTGCACACCAATACCGTCAGGTTCGTGCATAGCGCCAAAGCTTTCAGCATCGTTAACGTACTGTTCTTTAACGTCGCCTTTACTCAACATTTTGGTGTCGTAACCAAACACCTCACGCATCACACGGGCTTCGCTACTTAAAAAATCCATCTTCGATTCTTTATGAGCAATGTAAAGGTGGCCACCGCCCTGCGGTTCGCATTCGGGCACTTCAGCCACGAGGCTCTTAAAGGTTTCAAAACCTTCACGTATTTCTGCATCAAGACGTAATGCTGTTTCTTTGCCCCAACGCTCTATCCACTGTGAACGATACAAGCGACCGCTCGCATTTTGACCTTGACCGCCATTGCGGCTGGTGCAACCCCATGCGGTGCCATTGGCTTCGAGTACAACAGCTTTAATGCCATGCTCTCGCGCTAAAAATAAAGCGGTTGATAAGCCGGTAAACCCAGAACCCACAATAACCACATCGGCTTCAATATCAGCTTCAATAGGGCCGTCATCTTCTGGTGGTGTACCCGCTGAAGCAACCCAATAAGTTGGGGCATACTGACGGCCTTGGCCTGGGTTGCGGTCAACTAAAGGGTCATAATGTGGGTCATAAGGTTTGAGCAAGTTTTCAATTTTTGTCTCGGCGTTCAATTCATTCTCCGACGAAGTCAATCTATTTTGGCTTCGATAAATATATTTTAGGTGCGTCGAAATAGAGCAGCCATGCACCAAAGAATAGCGACTCTGCTATGTGAGGGTTAGCACCAGATGAGAGATTTTGATAGAGCCAGAAAACCCCTCGTCGTCTCTGGCTCTATCAAATAAGCCTCGCTGGCTCTACGGCTAATGGTTCTGGGAAAATAATATACAAACATCAGCGATTAAAAAAAAATCGAAACACGTCATTGAAACAAAGTACAAAAAGGTTGGTTTACATATGAGTTCGTCACAAAACACCGTAACCGTTGAAACGTTAAAAGCGTTTGTACAAGCTTGGAATGATCACGACTTAGAAGCTTTAATGCGTTTTGTGACTGACGATTGCGAGTTTCATGCTGTCGGTGGCCCCGACATACTAGGTCGTACGTTTAAAGGCTCCGCACAATTGCGTGAAGGTTTTGCTTTAGCTTGGCAAACCTGCCCCGATGCATCATGGTCAGATGGTGACTATTTTGTATCTGGTGATCGCGGCGTGGCTGAGTGCACCTTTGCTGGCACCAAATCTGACGGGTCTCGTATAGAGGCTCGAATGGTCGATGTATTTACATTCCGTGATGGCAAAATCGCGGTTAAAAATGCATTTAGAAAGGATCGTCCTACGATCACAAAACGTTAATTATTTTCCTGGAGACATAAAATGATATTAAAAAAAACAATTGCGTTATCAGTATTAGCTGTCAGTGCGCTGATTTCAACCAGCGTTTTGGCTACCACGTTTAAAGTTGCTTTAGGCGATCCCCAGGGTAGTGGTGGCCAATGGGAATTGGCCACATTCTTTAAAAAGTCGTTTGAAGAGAAGGTCGCTGGTAAACACAAGATTGACTTGTTTCCTAATAGTCAGCTCGGTGATGAGCAAGACACCGTTAGCAACGCAGCAATGGGCGCACTCGATTTTTCAACTTTAGCGATCAACAACCTCACACCTTTTTCACCTACAGTGGGAGTATTGACTCTGCCTTACGTCATTCAAAGTGCCGAAGAGGCCAAAATTTTGACCACAGGCCCTTTGTCGAAAGAATTGATTGCTAATACCGTTCGTGATGCCAAAGTGCGTATTATAGGCTGGTCATACACCGGCTTTCGCGTGTTGACCAACTCTAAAAAACCTGTCACCACTCTTTCAGACCTCAAAGGTCTTAAAATTCGCGTACCTAAAAACGAAATTATGATTGCAACCTACCAAGCATGGGGCCTTAACCCTGTGCCAATGGCTTGGTCAGAAACGTTTACGGCATTGCAACAAGGTGTTGTTGATGGTCAAGACAACCCATATGCAACCATCGAGGCTATGAAGTTTTACGAAATTCAAAAATACATCACAACTATTCGTTATGTATTTTCTCTTGAGCCGTTGATCATGAGCGAATCAGTCTTTCAAAAACAGCCTGCTGATGTTCAAAAAGCCATACTTGAAGCCGGTGCAGCGGCAACTGAGCACAGCTTTGTATGGTTAAAAGCATCAGAAGACAAAATAAAACAAGAGTTGATGGCTAAAGGTATGCAAATTTCTGCCCCTGCTGACGACGAAAAAGAATGGATCAGCAAAGCCACCACGCAAGTATGGCCAAAGTTTTACCAGAGTATTGGCGGAAAAGATAAACTTGACCAAGCTTTAAAAGCACTCGGTCGTTAATTAAAACGTCCCGCTTTTAACTTTCATGCACAGGTTTGTTATGTAAATTAGGTAACAGGGGTTTCATCTCTGTTACCTAATTACTTGAAAATTAAAATTTCCTTACTTAATGGCGTGTAGAAGCGTGGAGCGCGTTTATTAACACCCACCTTTTAATCAGCTTTTGATTGGTCATAAAAAGGGCCTCACCTTTGCACGATTGATCAATTGGCATCTCCAGTCAGTTGAGATTCACCTTTAGGAGCAACTCGCCATGGCGAAGCTTCATACCGTACTTAAAAAATTAAACAACGTCGAAACAGTCGTTTGTGAATGCTTGCTTGCCAGTTTCGTGGTCCTGTTGTTTGCGCAGATAATTGCCAGGCAAGTGTTTAATCATTCACTTGCCTGGAGCGAAGAACTATCAACTTACATGTTTGTTTGGTTTGCATACTTGGCTGCTGTTGTAGCCACCAAAATGTCGGCCCACAACCGTGTTACCTTCCAATTTCAATACTTCCCACCTTGGGTTGGTAAATATTCAATGATTTTGGCTGATTTAATTTGGATCACTTTCAACGTTTATTTTGTTTACCTAAGCTACCAGTTTACTTTTGTGCACATGAATGTTTTTTGGAAGTCGCAGACACTCGGCATTCCTATGAAATATTTTTATATGATTTTGCCGATAGCATTCAGCCTAATAACTATTCGCATTTTGATCAATCTATACGCCACTATATTTTTAGGCGTGGAACAGATTGGCCCCGAAACGGCTGAATTGCAAAAACTAAAACAACAAGCCGCACAAAAAGCTTAATTTAAGCATTGTGACTACAAGAGAAGAGACATGGATACCTTTGTAGCAGAACTATTATTTGGTGGTTTTTTTATACTGCTTTTATTGGGTACGCCCATATCGGTTGCGTTGGGTGGCGCCGCAATGATGGCATTTTTGGTGCTTGATAAAAACCCTATTACCTTTGTGCAAATTGCCTTTACTTCGGTTGGCAGCTTTCCGCTTATGGCATTACCCGCCTTTATATTAGCAGGTGCTTTAATGGAAACAGCCGGTATATCGAAGCGATTGGTCGATATTGCTGAATCGTTAGCCGGCCCCATTACGGGTGGTTTGGGGGCTGCCACCATTTTGGCCTGTTTATTCTTTGGTGCCATTTCAGGTTCAGGCCCCGCCACGACTGCTGCGGTGGGTATGCTGATGATACCTGCCATGACCAAGCGTTCTTACAACACAGCGTATGCATCAGCGGTCACAGCTGCTTCGGGTGGCTTAGGTATTATCATTCCACCTTCTATACCGATGGTTATTTTAGGTGTTTCAGCAATGGGTATGATAGCCCCGCCTGAAGCCGTTGCGAAATTCGGTCAGTTTTCATCAATTTCAATACCCAAACTGTTTGCTGCCGGTGTTATACCGGGCCTGCTGATGGCTGCAGGTTTAATAGCGATGAACTACTTTATTTCAAGTAAAAAAGGCTATCGTGGTTTATCTGATAATTGGTCTGTGCAAGACTTAAAAGTTGCGTTACGTCGCGGTATCTGGTCTATTTTGGCACCAGTCATTATTTTGGGGGGTATTTATACCGGTATCTTTACCCCAACTGAATCAGCGATTGTAGCCATTTTTTATACCTTGTTTGTAGGTATTTTTATTCATAAAGAAATTCAGTTTAGACTTGCCGTGGCCGCACTACGAACCACTACTTGGATAACTGGTCGCATACTATTGATTCTTTTTACTGCAACTGCTTTTGGTCGACTTTTAGTTGAAACACGTATGCCTGCGGCAATAGCTGAATCATTATTAAGCTTGACCGACAGTATTTACATCATCTGGCTCTTAATTATTGCATTATTGCTGTTTGTGGGTATGTTTATGGAAACGTTAGCAGCAATCATGATCTTAGTACCCGTTTTATTACCTATTATGTTCATAATGGGCGCTGATCCGACCCATGTCGGTATAGTCATAATTTGTACTATTTCAATTGGTTTTCAAACCCCACCGTTAGGTGAAAATATCTTTGTGGCCTCGGGTATTGGGGGTGAAACGGTTGAACGCATTGTTGCAAAGATATGGCCGTTTGTGCTGGTGTCTTCATTCACCGTGGTTATTATTGCGTTCTTTCCACAACTCTCATTATGGTTACCGGGCTTGATGGGGTATAAATAAATAACAGACTTAAATTAGATTCTATTTCTAAATTGTTGCATCGAATCTAATATGAGCTGAGCTAATTTAATAATCAGCTGTAAACGAATTAGGTTTAACGACCGGCCAACAAATCTACCGTTTGCGCTAAGCGTTTTATACCTTCCTCAATCGCTGAGGAAGGTATTGATTGGTAGCCTAGTCGAACGTAATTACCCGGCGGTTTGTCTGCCATAAAAAAAACATCGCCGGGTTCAATTAATACGCCTACTTTTGCTGCCTCTATACCTAATGTTATGGCATCAACTGATTCGGGCAGACGTAACCAACACGACCCGCCCCCACTCACCGGTACAACCTTGCATTGTGGGGCGAAGCGAGTAAGTGCCTGAATTAAAACTCCATAGCGCTCTTTCTGTGCAGACGCCATACGTCTTAACTGCGCGTCATTGTGGCCAAGCGAAATAAATAATGCCAAAGTACGCTGAATAAATGTTGAAGGGTGCCTAAGCATCAAGCGTCGTAACGCTCTGAGTTCTGCAATCAACTGCGGTGCCGCCACAATAAAGCCGATGCGTAAGCCAGGCGCTAAACTTTTGGTTAGGCTACCAATGTAGATGACACGGTCATTTTGATCTAAGCTTTTTAAAGCAGGTATAGGTTCGCCTTCAAAGCTATTTTCACTTTCAAAATCGTCTTCAATAATTATTAAATCATGCCGGTTTGCTAACTCAAGTAACTTCTCTCGCTGAGCAAGCGGCATGGTGACACCGGTTGGGCATTGATGGCTAGGTGTGGTGTAGAGATAATCAAAATCTTTTAGATCTTCTGAAATAATTAAGCCGTCTGGGCCGATCGATAAGGGCACCACTTTTTGTGTGCGACTGGCAAAAATATTACGTGCATCGGGGTAACCCGGGTCTTCTATACCCACTCGCGTTTTTGATCGAATCAATAAGTCGGCCACCATATATAAAGCGTGCTGTGCGCCAACCGTGACAATCAATTCTTCAGCCCCAGCCCAAACACCTCTACGGGGTAATATTTTAGTTCTAATTTGTTCAACCAACGACGCATCGTCGCGGGTAATCAAATCGGGAGCCCATTCTTTAATATCAAGCACGTTTAATGTTTTGCTACAGCTTTCACGCCACGCGGCGGTTGGAAATAGCGCTTGATCAAGTTGGCCATACAAAAAGGGAAAGGGGTATTTCTGCCAATCTGCCGGTTTTACAATACTGCGTTGTTGCGATGGATGTAAACAAAACCGTTTGTGCCAATCGGTTTGACTGGCCGTTTGTGTGGCCTGATTGTTTTGATTGTGTTGACTGCTTAAATGATTTAAATCAATTAGATGAGTTAGATTGCTTTGATTGCTTTGATTGTTTTGATTACCTTGCTTATGTGGGTGAGTTGATTTTTGTAACAATGAGCCTTTCAACACATCATCGCTTACAAAATGACCCCGCCTTTCGCGCGAAACCAAAAACCCCTCATCGCTTAACTGCTGATACGCTAAAACCACCGTAATGCGACCGACCCCAAGCTGTTCTGCCATTTCACGGCTAGATGCAACCGCCGCGCCGGGTGACAAGATGCCTTTTAAAATAGCTGTCACCAACATTTCACGAATTTGCCCTTGAAGGCTCAAATGTGGCCTTGAAGATTGTGTAAAGAGTTGTTTCCACATGGCGTCATGCATACATCTAGCGCCTTATTTTAAAAAAACATTTATATTTTTATTATCGCGAATAAAATTAAATTGCGTATGATGCCAGTATAGCCACAAGACAAAGGCAAGTGAAACATGAAAGCCATCACCACACTGATTAATGCTCAATCACTCTCAACCCTAATGCATAGCGAGCCAAACCGTTTGTTAGTGCTTGATTGCAGTCACGATCTAGCCAAACCTGCTGCGGGCCGACAAGCTTATGGTGCAGCGCACATACCGGGCGCTCACTTCATAGCATTAGACGACACGTTAAGTGGTGAAATGACCGGTAAAAATGGCCGCCACCCCTTGCCTGACCGTGCGGAATTGGTGCAAGCCATGCGCCTACTCAGTGCAGACGATGACACGCAAATTGTGGCCTACGACAATGCGGGTGGTATGTATGCTGCACGCTTGTGGTGGCTCATGCGTTGGCTAGGCCACAATGCTGTGGCCGTGCTTGATGGGGGCATTCAAAGCTGGCAAGCCGCTGGTCTACCCGTTAGCGACCAACCCTCTGTGGCACCACAAAAAGGGTCTTTTTCAGCACATCCGCCGCTAGTCGGTACGGTAAATTATGCCGATGTGAAAGCAAACATAACCACCCAACGCCATCTTTTAATTGATGCGCGTGGTGCTGATCGCTACCGCGGTGAAAACGAAACGCTTGACCCAATCGGTGGCCACATACCGGGCGCAGTGAATCACGTTTTTAGATCAAATCTTGAAGAAAACGGTTTATTTAAAACACCCGAAGCACTTCGTGCAACATTTACGGGGATCATCGGTAAACGGTCTGGGGCAGACATCATTATGCAATGTGGTTCGGGCGTAAGCGCTTGCCACAACCTATTGGCGTTCGAAGTAGCGGGTATACCTGGTGCATTGCTTTACCCCGGCTCATGGAGCGAGTGGTGCACACAAGAAGGTGCTGAAATCGCAACGGGGCCTTAGTAGGGTATGACTTTGGGCTGAGCTTGGTGAGGCTGAGCTTGGTGAGGCTAAGCTTGGTGAGGTTGAGCTTTGTGGGGTTGAGCTTTGTGCATCATCTTAAATATTTCCATTTAAAATATTTTTAATTCGGTCGTGCAAGCCCGGCCCAAAGTTTTTTTCTACCCATTCATCGTCATATAGGTGGGCGTAACGGTTACCGGCATCGCATAACAAGGTCACAATGCTGCCTTGCAAATTGTTTAGTGCCATCTCTTGGCTTAAGCGTAATACACCCATCAAATTAGTGCCGGTTGAAGGGCCAACATGTCGGCCTAACCAAGTTGATAACACCCGCATGGCAGCGACTGAATCAAGATCAGGAATGGGCAAAATACGATCAACCGCCGACCTGATAAAAGATGCTTCAACACATGGGCGACCGATGCCTTCAATGCGACTGCCGCGGTCAGATTTTAAAGTGACATCACCCGTTTGGTGATACGCCGTAAACACTGAAAACTCAGGGTCAACCACAGCAACTTGAGTTGGGTAGCGTTGATATCGAACGAAACGACCAAACGTAGCAGACGTACCCCCCGTGCCCGCCCCCACGATCACCCAAGAAGGTATGGGAAACCTTTCGCTGCGCATTTGCGCAAACACTGATTCAGCAATATTGTTGTTGCCGCGCCAATCAGTCGCCCGCTCAGCATATAAAAACTGATTCATAAAATGGCCTTCCGTTTCTTGCGCAAGGGTTGTGGCGGCTTGGTGTACTTGGTTTGCATGATCAACAAAATGAACTTTGCCGCCGTAAAAGCGAATCAGGTCGCATTTATATTGTGCGGTAGCTTGTGGCACGACCGCTATAAATGGCAGGCCAAGTAGGCGTGCAAAATACGCTTCGCTGATTGCGGTCGACCCTGATGATGCTTCTACAATGGTGGTGTCTTTTTTTACCCAACCATTACATAAAGCATATAAAAAAAGTGATCGTGCTAAGCGGTGCTTTAAACTGCCGGTTGGGTGGGTTGATTCATCTTTAAAGTAAACATCAATATTGGGGTGGTGTAGGGGCGCTGACAACTGAATGGGCACCAGGTGGGTATCGGCCGACCGCAGATAATCGGCTTCAATTTGCCGTACGGCATGATCAACCCAAACACGATGGCTTACAGGCATGAGAAAGGCTCCGATAGTTCTGTTAAACGCGATAACACCCAGTTTGATTCAACATCATTTAAATTTAAGCTTGGCTCAGTCAGTACGGCGGTTATGCGCGGCAAGGCAATGTCAACCGGTATGCCGTGTTCGGCCATTTTGTCGCGCAGTTGATCAAACAGCAACTGTGACAGGTCTTCGCAATAATCGTACCGTGTTTCGATTTCTTCACGCGACGCAATGGGTTTAGTTTTGCCTGGCGGTACAAATAAGGCAATAAAAGATGGTGGCACAAATATTTGCCTGTCGTCATTCATTTTTTGTCGTCATTCACAATTTAGTCACTCATTAACGTCGAACAATCACGACGCCTATCTGCGCTTACGCAATCTAAGCACAGCACCCAAGCCGTTTAGTCATCTTTACACTTAACCACCGCAATAAGCCTAGGGGGCTTGCCATCGACGGCTTCAAATGCGGTTGATTTTAAAACGGTACAGCCTGACACCAAGACAATCGCCTGAAGCTGCCTATCGATAAGTGCGGGTGTGTCTTCAGACCAACTGACGTTGCCACCCGCCACTTCCCACGTACCATCGTTAAGTTTTAAAACGCTCATACGCTGCCCTTCTAAAACAATCACATGACGGTTAGGTGATTGATGATAATAAACATCATTTTGGCAGCCAACCATTAGCGCGCTGAAAAGACACACGGGCACTAAAAAACGTAAATGATTTATGAGTTTTGTCATGTTAGTTCGATTTCTTGAGACGTGACTTCTATCTTGAGTGTGTGTGCACCACCCCCACGAATCAACCCACGTAAAGGTGATACATCACCAAAATCACGGCCATATGAAAGGCGCACATAGCTTAGATCAGCGATGGCTTGATTGGTAGGGTCAAGCTCAAGCCAACCGCCTGGTGCGCCCGGGCAATAGGCGTTAACCCATGCGTGCGATGCATCGGCCCCACGTAACTTAAGTTGCCCCTCGGGTGGCTTGGTTAATAAATAACCACTGACATATTGTGCAGGTAAACCAATGGCTCGTAAGCAACCGACCATAATGTGAGAAAAATCTTGGCAGACACCCGCACGTTGTGTAAAAACATCTGCGAGCGGGGTGTGAATTTCTGTTGCCTGGGGGTTGTAAACGAAGTCTTGAAAGATACGCTGATTAAGCTCAACAAGCGCGTCACCAATGTTGCGTTTGAAGGTAAATGATTGCATCGCGTAATCGTGTAAATCACGAAACCAAGGTATAAAAGGGCTGGGCCAAATAAACTCTGCTGCCGGCGCGTAGGGCTGCTCAAGAGAGTAGATCATGGCATCTTTTACTTCTTGCCAAAGGGGTGTTTTAGTCGGCTCAAAATTAATATAGCGGGGCTTATTCAATACCTCACAATTTAATTTCACAATAAGTTCTTGATGTGGTTTTACGAAATTAAAGAAGGTCCGTTTATTACCAAATGCATCGTCATTCACCACTTGAAAATCAGGTGTCGGGGTAATATTTAAACTTGATTTAACGACCTGTTGCCAACCCTTACTGAGCGGCTGTAAATAGGCCAAGTGGTGGGCGAGCTCAACCGGTTGGAAATATTCGTAAATGGTGTCGTGCTCGACTTGAATGCGCATCATGAGGAAAAAAACCTTTCTTCTGCGTGCACAAAGAAACGTCTTGTAATTTGCTCTGAAATTTGATCACTAATGTGTCGCATACTAAACGCATAGTTTAACAACGACTGCTCATTGGGCGCACTGGTGGGTATTAAATTAAGCTTGTCAGGTATTTGTGCATGCGAAGGCAAATTCATCAGCTCAGCATTCAATTGTTCAACAATGCAATTAATGGCACGAGGGTTGGTTTTATCAACAATTAACAAATCTAACAAGGCCGCGTTATCTTGTTGTCTTTGAAACCGACTGCGAAAGGTAATGACGCTATCAAATAAAACCAATAATGAATCAAAACCTCGTGACGTCTTAACCGCTTCATGGTGAAAAAATGTATTTAAAATATTTGACATGGTTGATAGTCGTTCAACATATCGACCAATCATTAAAACGTGCCAACCTAAATCACGCGTCATACGGTCTGACTGATAACCCACCAACGCTGCCAAATAAATTTCCACATCATCAAGCATTTGTATGGCGTTAACTGACCGAAGCGTACCCAACACATCTTGTGCTTGAGCAATATTGGTTCGCTGCAAGAGCTTAGCTTTTATGCGGGCCGGTATACCGACATGCTCGGGTGGCAATCGATCGCGCACTGATCGTATGACATTTTCTAAGGCATCGACTGTATCAAATATGCCATAAGCACCGCGCGTATTAATTTGTGAAACCAATGCATCACCAAAGACCAATGGCATCGTCGATATGCTGGGTGTTTGAGGTGGAACCAAGCGCATGACTGATGCCAAATCGCTCATCGCTTGGCCTAACTCGGGCTGATTATCTTGTTGATTGGTGCTGAGCAACACAAGCGATTCACGCGCAACTCTGATGGTGTTTTCAAGTCGTTCGGTGTAGCGCCCCATCCAGAATAAATTTTCTGCTGAGCGGCTTGATACCAATTCATTTTCTGCTTGCCAACGAGGGCGCGCAATGCGGTTAGAAAGCATTGAGTAAGTATTGACGTTTTCTTTTGATATGACCCATGTGTCTAAAGTACTGCCACCACTTCGCATTGACACCAAATGCGGGTCAAGTGATGCAATCCGAGTCATGGCGCCTGGCATGACTTGCCATGTGCCATCTGCGCCGGCTATTGCATAGAACCTAAGCATGGCGGTACGGGGAATGATTTCGCCGTTGCTCCAGGTGGGCACTTGAGAAAACGGCAAATAGGCTTGCGTTGTATAAATCGAGGGTTGCGCGTTGATGCGCTGGCGCCAGCTTTCTAACTCATCAACATTGAGCAGGCTGCCAATAGCTGGGTCAAAGTGTTGCGCCACGGTTCTGGGTACAAAGGTCGGTTTAATAACTTGACTGCGCAACATCGGTGAAACATTTTGCCACGCGGCAGGTTCGCCACACCACCAACTGTGCAGCGAGGGCATTTCGAGGGGGCTTGCTAATAAATGCTCACTGATAGCTGGCAAAAAGCCCTGTATAGCGGGTGATTCTAAAAAGCTAGTGCCCAATGCGTTTGCCATCACAACCTTGCCTGCTCGCACGGCTTGTAACAAGCCGGGGGTACCCAATGCCGAGTCAGCTCTTAACTCAACCGGGTCACAAAAGTCATCGTCTAAGCGTCTGAGCAAGCCGTGAATACGCTGCAAACCCTGCAAAGTTTTTAAATATACTTTCTCGTCACGTACGGTTAAGTCTGCCCCCTGAACAAGGGGTATACCTAAGTAACGCGCTAAATACGCGTGTTCAAAATAGGTTTCATTAAAGGGGCCAGGGGTTAGTAAAGCAAAGCGTGGTACACCCTCTGCAATGGCGCTGGCGGCTGATTCTAAGGAGTCAAGTAGCCGACGATAGCTTGCACCAATATGTTGCACTTGCATGTTGCGGTAGGTGTCTGGAAACATTCTTGAGGTGATCAACCTGTTTTCAAGTATGTAGCCCAACCCTGAAGGCGACTGGGTGCGCTGACCCACCACCCACCATTGACCGTCCGGGCCTCTAGCCACATCAAACGCGACCGCATGTAAGTAAATGCCGTTAAGTGGCTTAACGCCTTGCATGGCGTGCAAGTAGCCTGGGTTACCTAAAACGAGTGCACTGGGTAAATAATTACCCTTTAATAAGTTTCGCTCACCATATACATCTTGCAAGATACCATTCAAAATTTTGGCTCTTTGTGCCAACCCACTACTAATGTGCGCCCATTCTTCGGGGCCAATGAGCATCGGTATGACATTGAGCGACCAAGGCCGTGACAACTGCATATCTGCGTAAACGTTATAAGTAATACCGTTTTGTTCAATCAGCTGACTCACCGTTTCGGTGCATTCATTTAGGCCTTGAAGCCCTGTTTCACCCAAATCATTAAAAAACTGCTGCCAAACCGGACGTATTTCACCTTGCTCACCACGTAATTCATCAAAATGCCCGTTTTGAGCAGGTTGGGCACGATGCGAGACCTGTTCAATGACATCGACATTTGTTTGGCTTGAGGCGGCGGGCGTTTGAACCATTGGCGTAGTTGCGGACATGTTTGGAATGCACTGGTATTATTAAAATGACGATGATGTAGTTTAAGGCGAAACTAAGCTTCTTGAATATGTGAGAACAATTTCATGGTTATGAATACGAGTGCGACTGCTTTTGATGAAATGGTTACTAATGCAGCTGAAAGTGTCGCACAATCAATTATTCAGTCGGGCGGGGTTAGGCCACATTACCAAATTATTGCAAACTGGCTAAAAGAACAGCAAGACGCTGCCTTACGTGCGCGTCACGATGAAGCTGAATTGTTATTTAGGCGTGTCGGCATTACTTTTGCTGTGTACGGCAATACCGACGGTACTGAACGCACGATACCTTTTGATGTGTTGCCTCGTTTGTTTACGGCTCAAGAATGGCGGCGTTTAAAAACGGGCGTGCAGCAACGTGTGCGAGCACTAAATATGTTTTTGCATGATGTGTACCACGACCAACGCATCATTCGCGACAAAACTGTTCCCGCTGAACAAATTTTAACGAACGCCCAATATCGCCCACAAATGCAGGGCGTTCCTGTTCCAAATAATATTTATGCACACATTGCTGGCATTGATATTGTGCGCGCAACACATGGCACTGAAGCCGGTGAATTTTTTGTTTTAGAAGATAATCTGCGTGTACCTTCAGGTGTGTCATACATGATTGAAAATCGCAAAATGATGATGCGATTGTTTCCTGATTTAATTGCCAAACACCGTGTTGAACCCGTCGCACATTACCCTAGCCTGTTGCTTGACACGTTACGGCAAGCCGCTACACGACCCGATGCATTCGTTAATGTTGTGGTCTTAACACCTGGCATGTATAACTCAGCCTATTTTGAACATGCTTTTTTAGCCCAACAAATGGGTGTTGAGTTGGTTGAAGGCAGCGACTTAGTTGTTAAAGACGATGTCGTTTTTATGCGAACCACCCAAGGTTTACGCAAAGTTGATGTCATTTACCGACGCGTTGACGACGACTATCTCGACCCCGAGGCATTTAGGTCAGACTCTACATTAGGCCCGGCTGGTTTGTTGCGCGCCTATCAAGCGGGCAATGTGGCCATATGTAACGCCATCGGTACAGGTGTGGCTGACGACAAATCAATTTACCCATACGTGCCCGACATGATTCGCTACTACTTAAGCGAAGAACCGATCTTGTCAAATGTACCCACGTACTTGTGTCGCCGCCCCAAAGAGCTTGATTACGTGCTGGCTAATATGCATCAATTGGTTGTTAAAGAAGTGCATGGTGCAGGGGGCTATGGCATGCTGATTGGCCCTGCAGCGAGCCAATCAGAAATTGAAACTTTCAAAGCGCGAGTGCGCGCCAAACCCGACAACTATATTGCACAACCCACGTTATCTTTATCAACCTGCCCAACCTTGGTTGAGTCAGGCATAGCGCCTCGCCATATTGATTTGCGACCCTTTGTTTTATCAGGAAAAGAAGTGCGGCTTGTGTCGGGTGGCCTCACACGTGTAGCGCTTACAGAGGGCTCATTGGTCGTCAACTCTTCGCAAGGTGGTGGCACCAAAGATACCTGGGTCATCGGTTAACAAGGAACTTTTCATTCATGCTTTCAAGAACAGCTGATCATTTGTTTTGGATGTCTCGTTACACCGAACGGGCTGAAAATACTGCCCGTATGCTCGACGTTAATTATCAAATGTCATTGATGCCACAATCAGAAAAAACGGTAGAAGCCGCTTGGCGTGCTTTGCTTGATTTGTCTGAACTAACAGATGATTTTTTAACTCATTATGAAACCATTACGCCAACCCATGTGATGAACTACATGGTGCAAAATACCGAGAACCCTTCATCGATTATTTGCTGCTTACAGTCTGCTCGCGAAAACGCTCGCGCTGTGCGTGGCACCATGACAACTGACCTGTGGGAAAGTATCAATACCACTTGGCTGGAAGCACAAAAGAAAATTAAGCAGGGCACATTAAATGTGGCTCCTACTGATTTTTTTGAGTGGGTCAGATTTAGGTCTCATCAATCACGGGGTGTTCACATTGGCACCATGCTACGCGATGAAGTGTATGACTTTATTGGTCTAGGCCTTTACCTAGAACGTGCAGACA
>Ga0335396_10004009_pt1 | contig 16319 bp, 16 predicted proteins | sample FRY02_FD_205743 | JGI IMG/M metagenome (GOLD analysis project Ga0335396, IMG submission 205743) | Freshwater microbial communities from Lake Fryxell liftoff mats and glacier meltwater in Antarctica - FRY-02 (spades assembly) (version 2) | ecosystem: Environmental > Aquatic > Freshwater > Ice >... | reverse complement strand
GGGAAGAACTGCAAGCGTGGTGTGCACTTCTCGATTGATACGCCCAGAAAGATGCGTGTCATCCTGTATTGCAAGCACTACGCAATGCTCTGCACATCGTTCTAAAGTATGCTTGGTATGTGGCGCTATGATTGCTTTTGCGGTTACTTTGGGATGGTCAAAAAAACGATACGCACCCTTCAAGTCGGCCCAGTCGGGGAATTGATCCGGATGGCTTTGTGCGGGGCGATTTGCCATAACTGTAGCTATTGATACCAATCTTTTGTTAAGCGGGCATCACCTAATTCGGCTTTACCGAATTCGCTCATTGCCCATGTCTTCTTATCCATGCGTTTGCTTACTCCACCTACATAAATAACCTCCTTCAACAAATTCCATGCCTTTTCGTCTACCCCAAAATATTTGTGGGTAAGAGTGAGGAATGCTTGCAGCATGTATTGGTTCGTTGGGCCATGAGCAAAAGCGAATAGAAACGCCTCACTTGAAGGTTCAATATAATTCTGGCCCTTCCACTTTCTGGAAGCAATGAGCAGTTTATAAATTCGTTTAAGGCACTAATAGCGCCGTTTCCTTTACCACTTTTTCACTTCCCAAGGTTTTAAGTTTGCTTCATAACCCTGCCCTGCAAGAATAAATGAAAACTTCTTAAGCGATAAATCTACCTGCAAATTTTCTAGTGATAGTTTTGTTACTGCTTCTTTAGGGGCATTGAGGCCAAGCAGGGATTGCTTCATTTATTCTGGATTAAATAATGGCGTCTTTTCTTTTTTTGAAGGATCTACAAGAAAAAAGCGTTTAACACCAAAGGTATCCGAAGTTTGAAACCAGAATTTCCCAGCTTCACCAATGCGATTGGGTTCAAGGTTATCTAGATTGATGAGGTTGCGGAATCGCTTGTCGAAGTTGGCAGCGCGTTCAAAATCGCCTTTTATCTTTGAATTGGTAGGAAAATCTTCGGCCCAAATTAAAGAACTAAAGAACCCACAAAATTAAAACAATTGACAACGGACGCTGCACAGCAATTCCCGGTCACATTAGGACTGATAGTGAATCTGGGTAGATGCAATGGTGGCAAGCCATGCAGTACGGGTAAGTTGAAAAACTTCGGTTGAGTCGGCCGTGGTGGTTCTGCATGTCACGCGCAGGGGCATGTTTTTCCTGTTTCTCTCTGTTTACACCAATTGCCAAAGCGGCGAAACTTCCTGATTTGCCCTGATGGCGAAAAGCCCTGAGCTTTAATTACCCATAGGTCGCCTTTCTCCTATTATGGCGCTAAAGCCGCCGGGAATTGCTGGACGCTGCATAAGGACCTCTGGAGAAAATTACGATTCTTCCTCGTACCTAAATAATTATAGGAGTTTCGCAGGGGAACTAAATCGCCCCAATTCGGGTGAGATTTGGGAAAGACAGGATGATCAGGGAAAAATGAAAACTGCCCAAACAACCAAATTATGGGCAACAAGGGAAAGATTAAACAAAAAAATTAAATATGTAATATTTTGTATTACTTAATATTGCCTTGTGGGCTTCAAGGCCATAAATTACAATTAAGAATTACTTAGTTTTACCATACTTGGAAAGGGAGTTTATGAAATTAATTATAAGATTTGTCTCGGTCTTATTTTTGTTGCCATCATTCGGAATTTTATTTTTTGGTGAATCCGAAAAACTTAATCCACTAACTCGCATTTTTATCCAAGATCATGATAGCAGAACCATTAAATGGGCTGATGTCAGTGAATCAAAAAACAAAAATATATCCATCTCATCTTTCTACGAAAATGTTGTCATTAATCATATTGATCTTGGATCTGAAAATAATAAAGCCCATAGAACTGAAGCATTTTGCAATCTTGGTACTCATATTCTTTGCGTTACGGGCCAACAAGCAACTTCTGCTCTTGTTATTTTAAATGCGATGGAACCTAACCCAAGTCCAAAATTTATTTCACTCAACGGAACTAAGGGCACGAAACCAATTAATCCAATTGTTACCGTTGATAAAGATTCTAAACCAATTGCTTTCGTTTTTCATGATTCACAAAAAGGAAATGAGGCGGATAATTTTTTGGATATTATTTACCTTGATCCAAACAAAGATGGAAATTGGAATGATGCTGAAATTATTAAAAATTTGAAAGTTGATAAAAGTTTCGTACAAGGAAACTTTGGGCATCATGACTTATCTTTTGACGCAGATAATAAATAAGGTTTTATTTCTAATCCAGAAGATAATACTATTGAAGTCCTTTCGCTTAACGATTTTAAGATTGTTCAATCTTTTAAAATTAACACAGGAATGCCGACGCATATTATTTCTAGAGGCGGTCTTCATATTTCAGATTAATTGATCCCTAACAAACCTTAAGGTTGCTATGAAAATATCGAATTTTTTATTCTTTTGCTTGTTTGTAATTATCCTTAATTCCGCTTTTGGGTGCGCCCAAAAGATTCAACCTAAAGGAATTAAAATTGTTGCAACCTTTAGTGTTCTTGCGGATCTTGTTCAGAATGTCGGAGGAAATAGGATTTCGCTTGATGTTTTGGTAGGCCCAGATAGCGATGCACATACTTTTGAACCTTCCCCCGAAGATTTAGTAAAATTAAATAAAGCTGTAGTTGTATTTGAGAACGGGGTAGATTTTGAAGTTTGGCTTGACAAGCTGTTCGCATCTTCTAAGTCAAAAGCCAATCGCATTGTTGTTTCCAAAGGTTTAATTCTTCGTGATGGGTTGCACAAACACTCGAAAGAGGAGGATAATAAACATCATGAGAATGAAAGTGATCCACACATCTGGCATGATGTTGAAAATGTAATACATATTGTAAAAATGATTAACACTGAACTTAAAAGAGTAGACCCAGATGGTTCCGCAGAATTTGATTCGAACACTGAAAATTTTCTTATAAAATTAAATCAACTCAACAATTGGATAAAATCGGAAACGGATGTTCTTACTAAAAACAAGAAAAAGCTTATAACCAACCATGATACTTTTGGGTATTATGCGGATCGCTATGGTTTTGAAATTCCTGCTAATGCCTTATCTTCTTTTAGTACTGAGTCATCCGAACCGTCTGCCAAACAGTTTGCAGACTTAATTTTAACCATTAAAACAAGTAAGGTTCCTTCTATCTTTGTTGAAAATGTTCACAATGCAAAGATCATGGAAAAGCTTGCCCGTGAATGTAAAGTAAAACTCGCACCTCCACTTTATACCGATGCTTTGGGTAAAAAATCAAGTGAAGGTGATACCTACGAAAAAATGATGCGTTATAATACTAAAACAATAATTGAAGCTCTTACGAATGAGTAATTTCTTTTTTGGATATTCTTCTGGAAAGCATGCAGATCCTGTTCCTAATGCAGATGCTTTGGTAGTCAAAAATTTGTTTATGCGCTATCATAATTCGAATAAAGATTCTATTCATAATGTTTCATTTTTAGTCCCTGTGGGGAAAAAAATTGCTCTAATTGGTCCTAATGGTTCAGGAAAAAGCTCGCTCCTTAAAACTATTGCTGGACTGCTTAAACCTACTTCAGGTAATATTCTCGTTTATGGTAATCCTGTTGGTGCCTGTCATCATCGAGTCGCTTATTTACCTCAACGAGGTGAAATTGATTGGACTTTTCCTATCACGGTTCGAAAATTTGTTTTGACTGGCAGGTATGTTCACCTTGGGTGGTTTAAAAGTCCTTCCTTGTTCGATTTAGAACTCGTTGATATTCAACTTAGTAACCTAGGTTTAGAAAATTTATCTAATACCCAAATTGGACAACTTTCGGGGGGTCAACAACAAAGAATATTATTGGCTAGAGCTCTCGTCCAAGAATCTCATCTACTCCTACTGGATGAACCATTAAATGCAATTGATGCAGAAACAAGTAATATTATTTATCAACTTTTAATTAACTTGAAGCTTCAGGGTAAAACTTTATTAGTTGCAACTCACGATTTAGAGCGATTAAAATATTCATTTGATGATGCTATTTATCTTAGTGACGGATGTCTTTTTAATTTAAACCAAGAAAATAATTTGGATAATGATTTAACTAAGGAACCATTATGGATTGGCTAATTGAACCATTTACTTTTAGTTTTATTTGGTATGCCATTCTATCTTCTAGCTTAGTAGGAATTTCCTGTGGCGTTTTAGGCGTTTATGTTGTTCAACGCCGTATGGCTTTTATTGGCGAAGCTCTCTCCCACACTACATTGCCAGGTTTGGTCATTGCTCACCTCTATGGCTGGAGTCTTACTTTTGGAGGTATGATCGCGGCCCTTTTAACTGCATTGCTTATTGGTTTTGTTTCACGAAAACAAAAAATTAAAGAAGATACTGCTATTGGTGTCATTTTTACTGGGATGTTTGCTCTTGGTATTATTTTAATGAGCAGAACTAAATCCTATCGTGACCTAACACACATACTTTTTGGTAATGTCCTTGGTGTTTCTGAAAATGATATTTACCTTATCATCTTGGTAACTTTTATTGTGCTTTCAGCTTTATTTCTATTTCATAAAGAATTAGAACTTGCTTCGTTTGACCCTACTCATGGCGAAGTCATTGGAATTAAATCTGATAATTTGCGGTTTTTGCTTCTTGGTTTACTAGCACTTGCCGTTGTTACTGGAATACAAGCAGTTGGAGTGATACTTACTAATGCACTGCTAATTACTCCCGCTGCAACCGCCTGCCTATTAACCGATTCCCTCATAAAAAGAATGTTTTTTTCATCTATTATTGCGATAAGTGCTTCAATATCTGGAATTATGCTTTCCTATTTTTTCCATGTTTCAAGCGGAGCAGCAATCGTACTTTCTTGTACTTTTTTGTTTGGCCTTATTCATTTATCAAAATCATATTTTAATAAAGATTATTAAATTCATTATTGTGATTTGAACTTTCTTAAAAACAAATGAAACAAGATTAAAATAAACGCTACATAGGGTAAATTTCAAAACCAAAGAGAGAAGCAAAATTTCAATTTTATATTTCATTTTTAAAAACATTTTTAGGGAAAGTGATTATTGCTCAAAAAAAGTATAATTTTGTTTGACGAAATTTTAAAAATTGTTATACTTAATATTACTATTACTAGTTATACTTAATATAACATCGTAAACACAAACAATGTTATAAGTTGTATCAATTAAATTTATAATGGGAGTTTTATTATTGAAATAGCAACCAAAATAAAAACCCTTGGACAGGTTGTTTTTTGTTTGGGTTGCTGTTGTGGACAAGTTGACCGGGGTCGGCCCGAAGTTCCTGTTGATAAAATTAAAAAGGCTTGGAAGGACTATAAGTTAGGAAAAACAATCGCTCTTACGATTTCAGGATGTTTGGGTCCTTGTGATATTCCAAATGTTACTTTATTTATGCTTCCTGATCAGAATATTTGGCTCGGTTCTATAGAAGGCCATCATATTTACGATGAGATTATTTCTTGGGCAATAGATTCTCACCAAAAAAAGCGAATCGTTCCCCTTTCTAAAAACTTAGAAAGCTTTAAGTTTGATAGGTTTAAAATTGCTTCGGGTGTTGCTTAATTTAATTACTAAAGAAGATAAAATGATTAAAACTAATTCTAAGCATAATTTCAAATTGCCAGTCACTGTCTTATCTGGATTCCTAGGATCAGGCAAAACTACTTTGCTAAACTTTATCCTTAATAATCGCAATGGCAAAAAAGTTGCCGTCATCGTTAATGATATGTCTAGCATCAATATCGATGCGGAACTTATTAAAAAAGGTGAGGCTTCTCTTAGTAGAACTGAGGAAAAACTGATTGAAATGCAAAATGGCTGCATCTGTTGCACTCTCCGTGAAGATTTACTTAAAGAAGTAGAAAAACTTGCTAAAGAAAATAGGTTTGATTATCTACTAATAGAATCTACTGGTATTTCAGAACCTTCGCCTGTTGCCGAAACCTTTACCTTTGAATCTGAAGATGGTATTTCCCTATCAAAAATGTGCAGGCTAGACACGATGGTTACGGTTGTTGATGCTTCAAACTTTATGTCGGAGTATTATGCCCCCGACTATTTAAATGATAGAGGACTTGGTTTAGACGAAACTGATGAAAGAACCATTACTGACTTACTAATCGAGCAAGTTGAGTTCGCAAATGTCATTGTCATAAATAAATGCGATTTAGTAAGTAAAAAACAGCTAAATAAGTTAAAAATAATTCTGAAGAAGTTAAACCCCTCTGCAAACTTGATTGAGTCTAAGTTTGGCAATATTGACTTGAATGATGTGTTAAACACCAATCTTTTTAATTTTGAAGATGCTGCTAATCATGAAACTTGGCTTAAGGAAGCTCGAGGAAAAGAAACTTCAGAATCTATAGAATATAACATTAAAAGCTTCGTTTTTGAAGCTAAGAGACCTTTTCATCCAAGCCGTCTATTTTCATTCTTTAATAAATTAAATTATAAAAAAATCATTAGATCTAAAGGTTTTTTTTGGCTCGCAAATCGTAATGATTTTATCGGCTATTGGTCACAAGCAGGATCTTCAACTACCTTGGAGCCTGTTGGCGTTTGGTGGGCAACTATTCCCTTAGATGATTGGCCTAATTCAAAAAAAGAAATTAAAGAAATTAAAAAAGATTGGGATTTTTCTTATGGAGATAGAAACACAAAAATTGTTTTTATAGGTCAAAATCTTAATCAAGAAGCGATTGTTAAAAAGCTTAATAATGCCCTTCTCACTTTAGATGAAATGGCTCTTGGGCCCGAAGGGTGGAATAAACTAAAAGATCCTTTCCCTGCTTGGCTTAAAAACAATCCAGATCAAGTTTAATTTTTAAAGAAGAAATTTTTATGTTTAATATTTTAGGAAATAAAGACAAGCCTAACTTAGCTCAGATCTTATTAATCAAGGATTGGGTAAGAGATATTAAATCTTTGACACCGGATACGACGATTACTGTCTCAGAACTTCATTGCGGTGAAAACGATTGTCCTGATCTTGAAACAGTGATTGGAATACTAGAAGGGCCTGGCAAAAATGAAAAATTTAAGATTATGAAACCTGTTGATTCTATCACCAAAAATGACCTTCTTTTTCTTTCTTTAACAATTGAGTAAAACTATGCTTAACCCTTCTGATAAAGTTCCAGTCACAGTGCTTACCGGGTTTTTAGGATCTGGAAAAACTACTCTTCTTAATCACATATTATCCGCAAATCACGGAAAACGAATTGCTGTTATCGAAAATGAATTCGGTGAGATTGGGGTTGATCAAGATCTTGTAATTAACGCAGAAGAAGAAATTTTTGAAATGAACAATGGTTGCATTTGTTGCACGGTTCGTGGTGACCTCATACGCATCCTTGGCAATTTAATGAAAAGAAGAGATAAATTTGATTATATTATCATCGAAACTACAGGCATGGCAGACCCTGGTCCGGTTGCCCAAACTTTTTTTGTTGATGATGAAATGCAACAAAAACTAAAATTAGATGGTGTTATTACACTTGTTGATACGAAACATGTACACGAACATTGGGATAATGAACAAGTCAAAGAACAGATAGCTTTTGCTGATGTAATTCTATTAAATAAAACAGATCTTGTTTCGGAGCAGATTTTAAAAGATTTTGAAGCTAAAATAATATCGATGAATTTTTCTGCTAAGATTTACCGCACTCTAAATTCAATCATTGATATGGATAATATTTTAAATGTTGGTGGATTTAATATTGAAAAAGCTTTAACGGTTGATCCTAAATTCCTAGAACCAGAATACCCTTTTGAATTTGGTGGTGTTTTTGATTTGAATCAAGGTGTTTACAAGATTTTGCTACAAGATGGCCCTGATCCTTCAATGGATCTATGTGTTTTAAAAACAAGTTCTGATGACCGAGGTGGACTTGATAAAGTAACGCTAGATGCTGTGCTAACTTTTAGTGATGAACCTAATTGTATAACACCTGAAGGTAATTTAATTCTTGGTAAAACTCTTAACCAACTTGACTTAACGCATTCTTCTAAAACATTTTACCTTAATATTTCTGAGAAGGGATATTATGCAATTTTCACTCAACATCATCCAAACGAATTCTGTATGAAAATACTTAATTCAGAGAAAGAAATTCTTAGTCTAGTGTCCCACGAATACAAACCGGATCACCAACATGATGAAGAAATAGGATCGGTTGGGATAGAAATTAAAGGCGACCTTGATGGGCAAAAGTTGAATACTTGGATGCAGGATGTTTTGACTAATCAAGGAAAAGATATTTTCAGGATGAAAGGTGTTTTAAGTATTAAAGGGGAAAAAAACAGATTTGTTTTCCAGGGGGTTCATATGCTTTTTGATGGCAAACTTGATCGCCCTTGGAATAAAGGAGAGCGATCAAATAAATTGATATTTATTGGTCGTAACCTGAATAGAGAAAAATTAAATGAAGGGTTTAAGTTATGTTTGGCCTAAAAACTTTTGCACTTAAAAAGAAGTGGAATTTAGAACTTGGTGACCACATCATTTCATTAATTTCTTCTCCTGATGGGCAATTCTTAGCAACCGCTATTGTAAGTGGTCAAATTTTCATTTTATCAAAAAAAGATGGAACAATCTTTCGATCATTTTCTGGACATCAGTTTGGAACAACTTCTGTTTCTTGGCTAGATTCCAATACAATTGTTTCCGCTGGACAAGATGGTAAAATTAAAATTTGGAATATTTGCGATAATGTTTTATTAGCAGAGTTACTAGGTGGTAATAATTGGGTCGAATGCATTTCGGTAAGTTATTGTAGATCATTCTTTGCTAGTTCTTCTGGTAAAATTCTTAGAATATGGAATAAAGCTGGAACACTTTTACAAACATTTTCTGATCATACAAGTACAATCTCTGATTTAGCTTGGAAACCAAATTGCACAGACCTAGCTAGCTCTTGTTACGGAGGTGTCGGAGTTTTTAACCCTGCCAAGTCTAATAAAATTAAAGCATTTGATTGGAAAGGTTCTGTTTTAAAGCTTTGCTGGTCACCCGATGGAAAATATTTAGCAACGGGAGATCAAGATTCAACAGTTCATTTTTGGATTTATGCTTCCGGGCGTGATCTTCAAATGTGGGGTTATAGTGCTAAAGTTCGGGAATTATCTTGGAATGCTAATAGTAGATACCTTGCTACGGGTGGAAGTTGTACTGTTACAGTTTGGGATTGCAGTGGTAAAGGCCCAGAAGGAACTAAACCTATTAGTTTAGAAGCTCATGACCAATCAGCGTTAATTAGTGCCTTATCCTATCAAAATAAAGGTAATTATTTACTATCAGGTGGCCAAGATGGATTAATTGCTCTTTGGCAACCAGAAAAAACGAAACAATCAATTTCTGAGTTTCTTCTGAAATCTGAGATTACCCAATTATCGTGGTCTTCAGATGGAAAATCTTTTTTTGCTGGAACAGATGTTGGAGAAGTTGTTTTATATTCAATTTAAAAAATGAAAAATTTAAATCAATATTTTCTGCTAATTAAGAAACCGTTTTTTGATTCTTTTTTAAAGATCAATTCTTATGATGTTTTTCCGGAATTCAGCAAAAAGTTTCGAAAAATAATATATACACCTTTTAGTGTTTTATTTTGCACTGGTTTGATTGGTCTTTTCTGCGGTTTTTTTTTACACCCCCAAGGTTTTGCTTTAGCCGTAGGTATTTTTGTCATTTTAATTATGGGTCTTATTTTTCCATTTGTTACCCTTTACGGAATTTCCATTACGCTTTTTTTTCCAAAAACTAGTTGCATTGAAGGCGAACCTGTTGAAATTATTTTAAAAATAAAAAACAAGTATCCTTGGCCTGGGTGGGGAATTACTATTCAGGATGATTCCTGCGATATTGAAATAGAAAATAACATTTATATTTTATTTTCAAATATCATAAGTTTTGCAAATTTTAAATGTTCTTGGTTTTTTACACCTCTTGTTAGAGGGCGTTATCCTAAACTTACAACAAAATTACTTACTAGTTTTCCTTTTGATTTAATCACTCATAAAAAAAAATTATTGTTAGATAATAAACTTATTGTTTGGCCTAAAACTTATGATGTTTGTTGTATTCCTTTTTGCAAGTCTGAAGATTTACTCCATGGAAATTTTTCTAGAAATAAAGCTGGGAATTATGGTGATGTTTTAGGTGTTAGGCCTTACCGGAGCGGGGATTCCACTAGGAGAATTCATTGGGCTCAGTCTGCAAAACATGACAAATTGATTGTTTGTGAATTACAATCAATTTCAAGGCCATCTATTCATTTATTGCTTGATTCAAATAAAAGTAGTCACACCGAAACCGGTGTTAATTCTTCATTTGAATGTTCGGTTCGAATTATCGCTAGTTTTGCTAAAAGTTGGATATTAGAAGGCGCAACGGTTAGTTTAAGCGCCAATAAAAAAACTATCAATGCTTCTTCGGGTGAAAAACATCTTGAAGTTATTATGAATTATTTGTCTGAAATACAAACAGATGTTGATGATAGTTTTTTATTAAATGTTAATAAACTTAGTGATGTTAAAAACCGAATCATAGTTTCAATAACCACGGATATCGGAAAAGCTAATCTACATTTAAGTAAAAACCAAGAAAATCAGATTCATTGGGTAATATTAAAAAAAGATAATTTTGAAAATAATCATAGTAATAGTAATGTTAATACTCATTTGAATGCTTGGATTTTTATTAACAATAATGAAGAAATGCCATCTAAAATCTTAACCCAATTCAAGGGTGGTTGAAATGATTCAACAAAAAAATATTGCTCTCGAAGCTTTAACTTTTTCATTATTATTTATTGCTTCCATTACTGTTGACTTTGCTTTTGCCGATGGAATGCCAATTTTTCCTGTCTTTATTGCCTCTTCCACGGCCATAGGTCTTATTTATATTCTTGGTTATTTAATAAGAAAATATTTAACTAGTTATCTTAAAAGTACCGTTTTTATTTTTTTATTTTTATTGATGCTAATTATTTCTCCTTTTATTTTAGAATTTTCGAGAAGGTTACTTACTCAGAATGGTTTACCTCTAGAGATTTTAATAATACTCGCTTTTCGGAATTTATGTTTTGGTGTAAATTCAATTCATTCCGACTTAAATTTGCTTAAAATTTCTGCAATATCTAGTTTGTTTCTTTTGCTTTTTGGGATTAGCACTGCCGATCATTTTTTAATTATTTATTTGGTTGGATTATACAGCGCTGTAGGGAGTCTTTGGCTGCTAATAAATTATTTGAATCGTATAAACTTTGGCAATAATTCTTCAAATTTTTCTTTTACTGAAAAAGTTTTATTTAAAAAAAACAGTTCCTCAATCTTTATAATGGTTGCTTTAATCATATTTATTTTTTGTGGTTTAGGTTTATTCTCCATTAGCCCTAAAACTCGTTCTTTCGTGCTTGGGGAATGGTTTTCTACTTCAGGTGGAACTAGTGAATATAGTCAATTTTCTAGAGGCGGTGTAAATAATGGTGATGATCAAATTAAAGGGGATAATCCTAACGGCACTGGGATGGTTGATTCTGATACCTTTATGGATTCGCCTTTACCAACTCTTTATGATTTGATAAACGAACTGTATGGCGAACCATTTAAACCCAAAGATAGAGAACGAGCTATTGCGTTAGATTCAAATACTAAAACTTTGGAACCTAAAAAAACAGCGAAAGATAATTTAAGACCAAATAAAGATTTTTCTACTTCTCGACGGCAACCGAATAGGACTAAAGAGATTCAAGAAAGATTGGCAAGGGCTGTGATTGAATTAGAGGGTAGAACTCCCCTTCATATTCGATTAAGGGCTTATGATACATTTGATAGAATAACTTGGTCGGAAGAACAAAAATCAAATAAGAGTTATAAGTTAATTGAAAAAGAAGCTGAATCAAATTGGATGAAAGTGGTTAACTTTAATTCAAAATTTAAAAAATCAGAACCGGAGATTTTTAAATTAAAAGTTTGTAAAGATATTGGTTCGCTTGTTCCTACTTCGCCAATGCTTTCTCGATTTCGAGTTGGCAAAGTTAATCAACCTGATTTTTTTACCTGGTACCAAGATGGAATACTTTCATTTAAAGATCGGGGTACACCAACTGGCACAATTGTTGAATCAGAATCGACATTTATTAAACCAGAATTAATGGAAAAGGTTTCTTTTACTGAAGTTCATACACTAAATGTTAATAAAAAACATCAAGTAAATATTGCATTAAAAATTACTGAACTAGCAAAAGAAATCGTTCAAGATATTTCTCCTGGATGGTTTCAAATTCAAACCGTTGTTCGATATGTAAAAACTAATTTTGAATTAGATGCAAACGCAACCGTGCCAGATTCAGTCGACGATTCAGTTTCTTATTTCTTGTTTGAAAAGAAAAAAGGACCTGATTACCAATTTGCGAGTTCCCTGACAATCTTACTTCGCTCGCTTGATTATCAAACTAGGCTTGTAAATGGTTATTATGCAAAACCTGAACATTATGATTATATTTCTAAACACACCCCTATTAATAATGAAGACCTTCATTTCTGGACCGAAATTCAATTATCAAATGGCGAGTGGGTTTTATTGGAACCCACCCCAGGATATGAAGTTGAAAAGCCTTTATTAGATTTAATGGAAAATTTGAACCTATGTTTTATTTTAGCAATCGGTTGGGTTAAATCAAATCTAATTTTTTTAACCTTGATTATTTTTTGTTTTTTAATCATTTTAAAAGTACGCATTAAATTTATTGATTTTATAGCAACATTAATTTTTTATAATTTTCTTCTCAAGAAACCTAGGGAAAGTCTTATTTATTTTAAATGGTTAGTTGAATTACGCGCGAGACTAATTGGGAAGCAAAAACCAAGCTATCAAACTTTTTCTGCGTGGTTAAACAATTTTAAAATTAATAAAAATTTAGATCAAAATAATATTCAATGCTTAAAACGAATGATCGATTGGGCTTCTTATGGTTACTCTACAAATGACCGGTGGGATTTCGAGAGGATTAAAGATGTTTTGAAAAACTCTTGTAGTATTTATACTTTGAAAGAATTTCAAAAAATAAATTCACATAACAAAAAAATTAAAGAGGTGAGTTAATGCAACAAACTATTTCAAATACTGTTCAAACATCAAACAAATCTATTGGTAGTTTGTTTTCAAATTTAAATAAAACTCTTAAAGGGAAACCGCAAGTTGTAGAGTTTGTGATCGCTGGTTTATTATCACGGGGGCATATTTTATTAGAAGATTTACCTGGTTTAGGTAAAACAACTTTGGCAAAAGCTTTGGCAAACTCTATCGGAGGTTCTTTTTCTCGTATTCAATGTACCCCCGATCTTTTACCAGGGGATATCACTGGTTTTAGTATTTTTAATCAAAAAAACAGGGAATTTGAATTTATAAAAGGTCCAGTTTTTTCAGATATTTTACTTGCTGACGAAATTAATCGTACTACTCCTAGGACTCAAAGCGCACTATTAGAAGCTATGGCTGAACGCCAAGTAACAGTTGATAATTATAAGCATATTTTAAATCCTACTTTTTTAGTCATAGCAACCCAAAATCCAGTTGATCACCATGGTACCTATCCTTTACCAGAAGCTCAATTAGATAGGTTTTCGATGAAACTTTCCATTGGTTATCCTGACTTTAAAAGTGAATCAGAATTATTAGCAAGTGAAATTGGCAATTTTAAAGATGAAAATTTAATTGAACCATGCATTTCATTAAATGAATTAGAATCTTTTCAAAATCAGGTTAAAAATATATCAGTCAGCGAGAATGTTCGTAATTATTTAGTTGAGCTTGCAGGTTCTACTAGAAAACACCCCCAAATTAACCTCGGATTGAGCCCCCGAGGTGTACTAATTTGGCAACGCGTTTCTCAAGCTTGGGCTTTTTTAAGACAAAGAAATTTTGTTACTCCAGATGATATACAACAAGTAGCTCAACCTGTATTAAGTGTTAGGTTGAGTTTAGCCCCTGAAAACGAAGCATTGGTAATAAAACAAATATTAGAATCCGTTTCTGTTCCAAATTAATTTAGGATAATTGGTTATGACTTTTAATTTTTTATGGTCAATTTTTTGCCGGCTTGGTCAAATTTCAATTGAATCTTCTTCCACTCTTGTTGTGGGATTAGTGGTTGCAGCAATTTTAAAGAATATGGTTGGTTCAGAAGGAACCAGAAAACTATTTGGCGGAGACAATTTAAATGGACTTTTTCGCGCTTGGGTAATTGGTTCTTTATTGCCAGTCTGCTCAATTGGTGTCATCCCAGTGGCTTTTGCTTTGCGAAGGGCAGGGGTTCCCAGTTCAACTATCCTTTCTTTTGTTTTGGCTGCTCCCCAATTAAACCCACTTTCACTTTTATATGGCTTAACTTTATCTGACCCGTTAATCGTGATTTTTTTTATTATTGCAACAATGATAATTGCAATTCTTGGGGGGGAAATTTGGAAAAGATTCTTTGAAACAAAAGAAGATAATATTATTATTTTAGATGATATAACTCCTGTATCAGGATTAAAAAGATTATTATCAGTTCTTTTTACTTCTTCCAGCGAACTTGTTAGTATTAATTTTTTATTTATTGCGACTGGATTACTTTTTACCGGTCTAGTTTCTGGATTATTACCCTATGGCATATTTTCTAATACCATGAGGCATCATGATATATTCTCACCTCTTCTTATGACACTTTTCTCTTTCCCATCTTATTTAGGCGTTTTGCCTGGGATGATGAAAGTTGGGCTTATTTTTGAACATGGGAATTCCGTAGGTGCTGGTTTTATCCTTTTTGAATTTGGCGTAGGATTTAATTTGGGTCTTTTGTTTTTTCTTGGTTACATTTATGGTTGGAAACGAATTTCTTTATGGGTCTTTATAATTATTTTATTTTCCTTGGGAATAGCATATTCGATTGAATACCCGCTATATTTTGCAAAAGAAGAAATTAATCATACCCACGCCTTTGATGAATGGAATAGCCCTTTTTCTAGCGAAACGGTTGTAAATTGGGAAATGGTTTCAAATAAAATTTCTCAAAAAATCGAAGTTTTAGAGCCCTTTGCTTTAGCTCTTTTATTTATTTTCATTTCCATTGGACTGCTTTCTAAATTTAATGGTTTAGAAGAAAAAATAAATATTTGGTTAGTAATGAAACCAAATGTTGAAAATATAAAAAAAGGATCATTGGATATCGAAGTTCCTAATGTTGTATTAGGTATTGTCTCTTTATTAGTTTTAATCCTTTTCAGCTTTGTTGCTTTATTTATTTATTATCCAGCCCCAAAAGAAGCGTTTTCAGAAATAGTTAAAGTTCGGACTAATAGTTTAGTAGCAATAAGAACAAATCATAAGGAAGAGGCAATAAGGCAAATTCAGCAATGGGATTTGTTAACGCGTAAACTTCAAGTAGGAATTTTTTTAAGAACCGGGATTCTTGATCCCGAAGTTTCCAAATTAATCGATCAATTACGCGAAGATCTAGAAGAAACTCGGGATTTTTTAATTGCCGATAATAAAGAAGAGGCTGTTAAGATGATCAGTAGAATTGAACAAAGCTATCAAAACTGCAAAAAAATAATACTAAAGTAACCGTTCAATGAAAAACCCTTCTTGCGAAATATGTTAGCCTTGGGGTTTTCAATAACTCTAGGGAGAACACGCAATGTCGATTACAAAAAATCTCAGATCAGAGCAACGCTGGCGGGATATTATCAAGGATTTTTCAGGAGGGCGGTTAATTTATCTGGTTTTATTCCCTACGGCGTGGAATCTCCGAAGGGGCATTTCATTACTGGCGTAAAAAATTACACCGCCAATTAGAACTAAAACTAAACCCGACCCCAACTCCAATTTTTGTGCCCGTGCGTTTGCTAAATCAAACAAGTTTTCAAATCAAGGTGCATTGCCCATCGGGACATAGGGTGTCCATTGCCGGAATGGACAACCAAACTTTATCATCATTATTTGCATCTCTAAGCGAAGGTGCATCATGCTGAATCTCCCCACCTCAAATATATTGCTGTGCGTTGAACCAACAGATATGAGGAAGAGTTTTGACAGCCTGGCAATGCTGGTGCGTGGTCACCTAGGAGGCGATCCATTGTCAGGAAGTTGGTTTTTGTTTCATGGGAAAAAGAATGACCGCTTGAAGATTTTGTACTGGGATAGAGATGGCTATGCTTTGTGGTACAAACGGTTGGAAGCGGGAACATTCCAGTTTCCAAATGTCACCCGTGACGCCAAGAGTGTTGAGGTCTCAGCATCTGATCTTGCATTGATTTTGAATGGGATTGACCTTGGATCGGTGA
>Ga0335396_10004005_pt1 | contig 16328 bp, 12 predicted proteins | sample FRY02_FD_205743 | JGI IMG/M metagenome (GOLD analysis project Ga0335396, IMG submission 205743) | Freshwater microbial communities from Lake Fryxell liftoff mats and glacier meltwater in Antarctica - FRY-02 (spades assembly) (version 2) | ecosystem: Environmental > Aquatic > Freshwater > Ice >... | reverse complement strand
GCCACCCAACCCTCAACCCCCACCAACCCCACCCGCGCTTAAGCCATGCCAGCCTTCTTCAGTGCGCGCGCGCCCGCCGTCACCTTCAGCTTCTCGAGTTGGTCCTGCGTCTCCACTAGCTGTTCCTAAAGACGAACTGCTGGGCATCAGCGTCTACGGCTGCCAGCCCGGCCCAATCGACTTCGACCAGCTTCACCCAAAGATTCAGGCCGTCGCCGCCGGCTCCTACCGCGAAAAGCAGCCGCCCGAAATAGAAGGCAGTGGCTACAGCCCGCCGGCACTGGAAGCCGCGCTCTGGGCGCTCTACACCACGTCAAGCTGGGAAGAAGGCGCGCTCGCCGCCGTCAACCTTGGCGACAACGCCGACACCACCGCCGCGATCTACGGCCAACTGGCTGGCGCGATCTACGGGGTGGAGGCAATCCCGGAGCGGTGGCTTGAGCTGCTGGTGATGCGGGAGGAGATTGAGGCGGTTGCGGGCGGGCTGTGGGGGATGGCTGGCACGGGCTGGCGCTGAGCTTTGCAGGTGTCGCTGAGCATGTTCATCGCGGCCAGTCACGGATCAGTCGCGGCGACTAGCCCTTGAGGATGATCCTTCGAGGACGAATCCGATCTTCTGACCGTCGGGGGCGCTGCAACTATTGTCTAACCAAGGGCGTCGAGGATTCGATCGGCCGTCATGAACGCATCAAGTGCCTGCTCGCCCGAAACCTCGTCATTCCGCCCATGCACAACACCGTTTCGAGTGGTGTTTAGGTTCTCGAGTCCTTCGTCATTGCCATCCGCCAGCAATTTCTTGTAGATCTCGAGGCGATCGTTGAACGACAGGCAGTTGAGTATCCCGGTGGATTCGTTCCACTTCTTCTTGCTTTCGTCGGCAGCCGCAGCCGCCTTCCATTGCTTGGGACCGATGGCTGATTTTGCCTGCTCCTCATTGATCGACCCGCTTATCTCTTCCGCCAGACGAGCATCCACGACCTGAATCATGCACATGGTCGCTGCGAGCCCCGCCGGGGCAGAGAAGTCAGCGACCGAGATGATGTGCCAGTCTGGATCTAGCGCCGATGTTCGAATGAGAACGGGCAATCTCGCCGACGCCGTTGCGCCTCCTTCGTGAATCAGGGTCGTCACTTCGCCAAGGGCTGTCTGTTCGCTCAGGATCCGGTCGGACGGGAAGTTGCGGCGGAGTTGCTTATTCGTGAGAGCTTCATAGAGGGGTTGCCCGGCCTTCTCGGCGTCGAGTTTGATGCGTTCCTTGATCTCTGACTGGAGGACGTATCGGAGCGTGCGGTATTGATTGACACCGTGGGGCCCGTCCTCCTCTACGGCGATCACGAAGCAGTCGAAGTCTTGATTTTCCATATGGCTTAGCACCTCTCCTGTCGGGCTGTCCATCCCGTAGTTGAGGTCGAGCGGCTGCATCATCATGCCGGCCGTGATCAGATCCTTCGCAAACTCGCGGAGTGTCTTCCTTTGCTGCGTCATGGGTCACCTCTGTAGGTAAGCGGGTAGGTGTCGGTCAGCACGTCGGAGCGCAGTGTCGCCCGTCGGCTGGGAGATGTCCACCCGCAACCCGACGAGGTCATCGGCGCGGGCGCTGGCCCCGCCGAGGCCGGGGCTTACCGCTTGGGTTGCTGAGCGGCTTGCCGGCAGACAGACAACCGGCGGGCGGCTCGACTCGCACGCTTTGATCGACGAAGCCCAAGACCTACATCCGGCTCAGTGGCGCCTACTTCGGGCGTGCGTCATGCTCCTACCGCGAAAAGCCGCCGCCCGAAATCAAAGTCCTCGGCTACAGCCCGCCAGCACTCGAAGCCGCGCTCTGGGCGCTCCACACAACTTCAAGCTGGGAAGAGGGCGCGCTGGCCGCCGTCAACCTCGGCGACGACGCCGACACCACCGCCGCGATCTACGGCCAACTCGCTGGCGCGATCTACGGGGCTCAGGCAATCCCCGAGCGGTGGCTGGAGCTGCTGGTCATGCGGGAGGAGATTGAGGCGGTTGCTGGTGGGCTGTGGGGCATGGCCGCCCGGCTCGGCTAAGTGGCCCACCGGTTTCCTTGGAACTCGTGCTGCTCTTTACCGCTCAGCTCTTTGGTGCTGTTATTGATCCGCACGAAGAATGAGTCCTTGCCATCGCCGTTGCTCACGAAGACCGGTGAGGCTGCCGGGCCGACGTCAATTCGCGAAACCGTCTTGCCATCGAGTTCAGCGAACCCCAGTTGAATTTCGGCGGCTGCTGCCTTACCGAGGCGAGTGCTGGTGAGGTCTGAAAACCAAAGACCCCATCCGTCGGTGTCGGCCGACTTCAGGAACGGGTAGTCGCCTTCGATTCCAGGGATCTCGCCGGAGTCACTGACGCCAACCAGCAGCGTTCCGCCGGAAGTGTTCATGAACGCGGCGACCGACTTGAGTATCGCCCGCTCGATGTCCGGATCCTTCTCGCCGGTGTGGAGGTTGAGTCTCCCCGTGCTCTTGAACTCGACAACCTTGCTTTCTCCGGCTTGGATAAGGGTTTCTATGTCCTGCGCGGGATCTTCGTCAGAGGCGAATGGGTTATCGGAGCCGTCGCTTGGCCTGTTCGCCGGCTTGCCCATCGCGGCCTCGATCATGGTTAGCAGCCGTTCAAAGCGACGGCTGAAGAAATCCTGGAAGTTGTTCTGACGAAGAGAAACCGAGTCGATGTCGTGAGAGCGAAGGATCTCGTCAAGCGATGCAGCGTCGATCTTCGCTCCCTTTTCGATCGCTTCCAGATATTCGCTCGGTTCCTTACCGCCTATTCGCCGATTGCTGCCGGCAGCGATCGGCGTCTTATTAACGATGCTGTTCATCAGGCCTTCGGAGATTTCGTTCTTCGAGCACCAATTCTGGGGGAAGATGTGGTGTATATCGATGCCGGAGTCGACGTAGGTGAGGACGTTGATTGTTTGTCCAGTCATGAAGTCGCGTGCGCCGCGCTTCATCTGCTGCGCATATAGCCCTTTGTAGGCGGCGCTGTTTCGGGTCCTGAGCGTCAGCAATCTGTCGGACTGGAACTGTGCGTCGCGAACAGTTCGCGGTTCGCCGTCGGGCGAGCCGTCGGCGCCCACCCAATCGATCACGTCGGGAAGGTCGAGAGCAAATCGTGTCTCGATCGCTCCGCCGTAGAGTTCGCCGAAGACCCCTGACCAAAACCACCGGCTGATGAGAGCAGCGCCGCCGTGCTGCTCGGCAGCGTCGCCGAGGACCGCAAAGATCGCCGACAGAGGCACTAGCTGAGTTATGTACGGGACGTCCTTTGCTGTGAAGATGTGCTCGGCGGAGAGAAACGGCACGAGCTTCTCGTACGCCACCGTGATCGCCTCGGCGTTGGCCTCGTATTCCTCTAGCGTCATGCGAAGGACCTCTCGACGCTTGCAGGAGATTCCAGGCGCTTTTTCATCGCCAGGATGCTCATGCAGGTAGCTCTCGCGCTTTCGATACGTCGCTAGGAGGCAAACCGACTGAAGGAACTGGGTGGCGTCGACCTTTTGCAAGACACCCCACTCGCTGAGTCTGGCTTTGCGCTTCTCCCAGTCATCGCGCAGGTTGAAATTATCAACGGCGAACGTGGCGGTAAGTAACTCAAAGACGGTTAGCGAAACGCCGCCGGTGTTGACCTTTTCGAAGACCTGACAGACTGCCTCCTTGGGCGTTGACCTGACTAGCTCAATGGTCGGCACCAGGTAGTGATCAAACGGCTCCACGACGGAAGCGAAGAACTCCTCGTAAAGTTTCAGCCCGTCGCTCGGCGCGCCCTGCATATAGGCCATCGCCCACTTCATCGTCTCTGATCCGTCGAGGACGATTCCGAGCGGGAACATCGCCTGTTCGAGTTCAAACTCGCGCGTGGATAGGTCAAGCTGAATTTCCCCACGAAAGTTTCGGACCTTTCGATCAGCCGGCACGCCGAAAATCGCCTCTTCACGATCACCATTGGGGTCAACGCACGCGCGCATGTCGGCGTAATAGTGGCGCTCGAGCTCCTTGCCCTTGGAGTCCTTCGTCGGTACCGGGCCGTCGTGCATTAGTGCCAGATACAGCGAGGTCATGCGCTGCTGGCCGTCTAGAAGAAGCAGATCGGGCTTGATGTCTTCATCGAACTTTGCGCCTTGGATTGAACGGGGCTTAAAGTTGACGTCGGGATTCCCGGTTTGAAGCGTCAGCACAGCACCGATCGGGTACGCCAGCGAAATTGATGCCAGCAAGCTCGAGATGTGATCGTTATCCCAAACCCAACCGCGCTGAAAATCAGGTAGCTGCAGAACCCCAGTGTGGGCTTGGCTCAACAGTTGCTGGAGCGGCACATCGTTGCTTTTGAACTTCTGCTCCAACGCCGGTCCCTCCGCAGGTCGTGAAGTTGCGACTATACCTCAGCGCGACGGAGGCTACACGGTCGGTGGCTGGCCCAGTCGATCTCCATGATTGCTTGTCCAACCTCGGAGCTGGTCAACGATTCGGTGAGGTGGCTAGGGCTCTGACAGACAGCGACTAAGGGGTATTCATGCTGCAGTGCTGGTCGCGGCTTCGAGTTCTGAAAGCGATAATTGAGCGCCGTCCTTGCCCGACGCCCAAAACCCCCAGCCGTCACCAATATCCTCAGCCGTAACGGCCGACGCGGCCTCCTTCGGCGACACGTATCTAATGCCGTCGACAACGATCCCGTAGTCCTCGCTAATCGTTGCGATCACGGTTGGCTGGGATCCATCGGCCACGACCAGTTCGTCCCCTGACGCAAGGACTTCCGCGTTGATGAGGGCAGCTAGGCGCTCGTCGCGGCTCACGCTCCAGCCGCCGACGACCCCGGGATCGTGATGGTCGGTCAGGTACTCGAGGCTCGGCTCCTCAAAGCTGCGGAACTTCCAGACCGCGTCATTCATCTTGGAGTCGTTGAAGACGCCGGCCTTGAGCAGCTGTTCGAAGTCTTTGATGTCTAGGCCGGTGACCTTCTGGAAGAGCCCGGGTTCCAACTTGGTGATGACGTCTTTGACTGAGCTCTCGCGCATGTCGGTCAGGTACATGAAGGCGGGAATACGGGTTAGGAACCGCTGCAGCCGCTTCTTTAGGTCGTCACGCCGCTTGTTTGCTGCTTTGTCCTTGGTCTTCTCTTCGGAGCTCAGCGGTTCTTTGGCGAGTTTCTTCTGTTTGAGTTCCTTGTTGCTGGAAATCAGCTTGGTTAAGTCGTCGGTGATGTTGCGGAACATCTCGATCTGCTCGAGTGATTCGAGGAGCGTTGGGTTGCTCATCAACGCTTCCATTGCGGCCAGATCAAGAGTGAGGAGCTCGGGAGAGTTCCAGCGACGGGCGAGCATGCTGGAGCTGATGCCGCTGGTCATGAAATCCACTACATCGGCGGCCTCAAGGCGCGACATCGAGTAACCGTCGAAGCTTAGGACTGGTAGGAACTCCATGAACTCGGCGATCGCTTTCTCGTCGTCGCGGTCGCTTGCTACTTCATTGCGCAATTTGGTGGCGTAGTCAACGACTAGTCGCAGCGCGCGGTTGGGTGAGAAGTCAAGTACGTAGCAGTGGTCTTTGAAGACGATCTGCTCCTCGCCGCCCTTCTCGGTGTCGATCCGGGTTGTCTCCCAGGGTGACTGCACGCGGAAGGCGGCCTGGAAGTAGGACTCTGGGCTTTGAAGCTCGCGCAGCATGAAGATCCCCGCCCACGCCGGGACGGTCACGCCGGTCATCAGCTTGCCGCACGAGAGCGTGATCGTCTTGTGCTCCTGAGGGACCTTGCCGATCGCGTCCTCTACCGGCGGTAGCGCTTTTTCGCCCTGGCCGGCGCTTGAGCCGGCGGCAACGATCACCTGGTAGTCATTGAAGAAGGTGTTGTGCGGGGCCTGAAGGAGGTCGCGCATCGCTAGGCAGGAGTTCACGCCCGGCAGGTACCAGACGGTGTGCTGCAGGGCCCGCAGCAGGTTGGTGTCCTCGTAGGGGAGCGGCGGCCGATGCTGCGAGGACACCGACGCCCAAAGCTCGGCAATGTCCTGACCGCGCATCAGATCAAGCCATCTCTGAACGTCTTTCTCGTGAACGAATTTGATGTTGCCGTCAGCGTCCTTTTTGGCCTTGAAGAACTCGGTGAGCGAGAACTCGGACTGATTGTTGAGCGCTTTGGCGCGCAGCTCGTCGGGCATCACGTAGACCATCAGATGCATCTTTGGTAGCGAGGCGTAGGGGCTATCGCCTTTGCCGTCCCAGGCGGCTTTTGCGCGCTGCTCGTCGCTGTAGGTCCAGTTGAAGACTTGGTCCTCAAGGAACTCGCCCTGCGTGAGCGCCCGGAACGGTGTGCCGGAGAGGTAGAGGAAGTTATCTACGTCTAGTTGAAGGCTGCCGAGGCTTTCCTGCAGGTCATCGGAGAAGCCTTCTTCGAGGTCCGGTGTCTCGATCGCTTTCTTCTCGCTTGAGTCTCCGTCACCGAATTCTTTGTCGGGGATGTACAGCGAGCGGGCCGCGTCGCGCCAAGCGCCGAAGTGGAACTCGTCAACGATCACGCAGTCCCAGTCGATCAAGTAGAGCGGCTCGTTCTTCTCTTTCGGGTTGCCCGACTCGTCTGTTCCCAGCACGTCTTGGAAGGAGGCAAACCAGACCAGCGGCCCGGCGTCATCAAGGTCGATGTCTTCGCCTTCATCCTTGGTCTTGAACCGCCACCCCTCAAAGTCCTTGTGGCCGAGCAGATCATCGCGCCAGGCCCGTTCAGCGGCGGGCTTGTAGGTGAGCACCAGAATTCTTGTCCAGCCCATCTCTTTAGCGAGTTGGTAGGCGGTGAAGGTCTTCCCGAAACGCATCTTGGCGTTCCAAAGGAAGTGCGGCGGGTTCTTTGGGTCAGCGTGCTTTTCGAAGTATGCCTTGGTGTCTTTCACGGCCTGCTTCTGTTCTTGGCGCATCGGGAACTTGAGCTTCGGGGCGGCCTTGATCGTGGTTTTCTCGCCGGTTTTGATCTCCTCGAGCACCGCTTCTAGCTCGGCGACGGTGCATTCGAAGAACTCGCCTTCCTGACGCTTAATGCCCTTGGCCTTGAACTTGCGGTGCACCTCGTGGTCGGTGAAAACGCGTCCGTCGTCGGCGACTGCTGTCGCAGCTAGCACGACCTTGTAGTTTTGCTGGGCCTTCTTGGGCATCTTCAGGTTGTTTACGGCCTCCTTGACACGCGCATCCACATCGCGCTCGGTATAGCCGACCTTCAGTAGGCCCTTGCCCTGACGGTTGCCCTCCCAAGGCTCATCCTTGAGCGACTCAAGCTCAAAGGCGTAGATCTTCGGGTGCTTGACGCCGTCGAGGGGACTGGTGCTCACTCAGGCATCTCCTTGATCATCTCCTCGATGTAAGCCTGCTCTTCCTCGGTGATGCCGTATTTCTTATAGAGCGCCTCATCGATCCAGGTGCGGTCCCACTTCTGAGCTGGTGCCCACAGCCAAACCCCCCGCATGTTGTGTTGGGATATCTTTCGAAGAGAAATCATGAATCTCGCAAAGCGAGTCCGAAGATACGTGTCCAGACTCTCAGCTTCCTCGCGCGTCTTTAGGGGGCCAATAGCAAGGAAGGTCTGCGTGCAGACGGACTTCGGCCCGACTACAGCAGTCGGCCCGAGCACGCGTGCAGGAAGCTTGCCTCGCTCACCATAAGCCATCGGAACGAGGACCTTCCACGGGTCGATTAGTTCTCGACCTTTAGTCACAGCAGGTGAAGGAACTGCTCGCGCAAGTCGTTTGCCGCCTGCGGAGAGGTGGAGCGTCAAGTCGCCGGGGTGCTTCTTGCCGGTGCGGTACCCCTTGAAATTGGTCGTAAGGCCAAAGGGCGTTTGTCCAGATACAAGGTCAGTCAAAGGAGCGTGTTGAGAGGCGATAACCTTCTCGAGAATACTGAGCGCGCGAGGGTCGCGGACAAGGACATCGAAGGAGCCAAGGTCGCGCTGAGTCGGGCCAATCACCTCGTCTCCTTGGTGGTAGGTGCAGCGTGCCGAATCGTTATGTGTCGCTTCCCAGAGGAAGTAGCAGACGCCGCCCTCGAAGTCCACGGCTCCTGGGAACACTTCAGCCATCCTTGCGAAGTCCACTAGCGCGCTTATTCGCTTGTCATTGAGCATGCTCTCCCGGAATTGGCCGAGTGACTTGCCTCCTTGCATCCAACGCGACGGGACAACCATCGAGATGTACTTCGGGTTGAGCGCAACAGCTTGCACGACGAACTTGTCATAAAGCGGCATGTCGCTCGTTTCCCCGATGTCCATCTGGTACGGCGGGTTACCAACAATCACGTCGAACTGCATGTCCATCACCTCGCTCATCTTGTCTCGTCCATCCTTGTGGATGAACGCATAGGCGTAGTTTTCGCGTTCTTCACCGCGTTCAAGTTGCTCTTTGGAGCCGCCGCACTCAGTGCAGCGTCCCGAGTCGTTGAAGTCATGCTCGACGCGCTCAAAGAGAATGTTTCCCTCAGGCGTGGCCATCTGGACGATCGACTTGTCGCTTGTGGCGTCCTTTGAGCAGTAGAGGCTGCGGCGTGCCATCAGCGATGTCAGTTCGGTGATCGCGGCCCCGTAGAGCATGTTCTTGAGGATGTGCTCGCGGCGTTCATCTTCATCGGGGATCGCTTTCTCAAGGCTGTCCATGAGCCGGCGGGCGGCTTCGCGCAGGAACACGCCGGTTTTAGTTCCTGGGTCAAGCCACCTGAGCTTCGGATCGCTCCACACCTCCTCCGGCAGGAGGTCCAAGACAGCGTTGGCGACCGGTGGCGGCGTGAATACCTCGTCGCTCGAGAGGTTTGAGATGACGTCAAGGATGTCGGCCTGCGACTTTGCTGAGACGAGCATGTTGGTTACCTAGGCCGCGGCCCGAAGACCCTTCGAGTCGACGCCGATCTTGTGAATCTCGTTGTAGGGCCCTGACCAGATCAGCTCTGGCTCGTTGCCGCCGAAGAGCGATGGGGCCGTTGCGCTCTCTTGCTGGGCGTTGGCGCTTACGTCGCCGAGCGTGGTCTTGCTGATTGTCACCCTAAGGGCTGCGGCGTCCCACTCGTAGACGATCAAGGGGAGGTCGTCGCGGTAGCTGGGGGAGCCGTCGGCGTGCGTCGCCAGCATGTTGGCGACCTGAATGTTGTGTTCTAGGATCCACAGCGCAGATTGGATGAGCTTCGAGTCATTGCGAAGCGCCTTGCCGGTCTCCTGTCCGAGCTGTTCGATCAGGAGGGTTTCCATGCGTGTTCGCGCCCCAATCGGATGCTCGGGTACGCCGCCGATGATGTTGTCCTTGGAGATGTCGACGCCGTAGATCGACGCGAGCGCCTGAAGGCAGTGAAACGCAAGAGCGTCGTCACCGGCACCAGCCAGCGTCTTGCCCGTGCTCAACGAGGCCATGACCGCATCCAGCTTGCGCTCAAGGATCGCGACCAGGAAGTTCCCGTCGCCACACGCGGGCTCAAGGAAGGTTGGGGAAGGATCAACGTTCCACATCGTCTTGGGGAGAAGGTCGAGCATGTCGTCAACAATCTGACGCGGCGTGAAAACTTCTCCGAGGTCGCGCACTCTCTCAGGGGACTTGACCAGCCGTTCGATGTGGATTTCAGGATCAGTGGTCATTGGTGTGGAGCCTTGAACGCAGACTATCCCGTGCAGAGGCGCCTTAGGGCGGCTACTTCTCCGTCCTTGCGGCAGCGCCGGTAGGACTCTCCGTATTTGCGGAGGTTCCTTCCGCGCAAGTCTGCGCCACGGCGAGCGCGACCGCCAGCCGCTCACGCCAACCAAGCCAACCTCACCCCTACCCATCCAACCCCACCAGCAGCTCCGCCGCATCGGTCTCTTCAGCGTCCTCACCATCGGCGACCTCAATCTCACAGGCGCGCTCGTAGGCAGCCCGCGCTTCGCCACCTCGCCGATCGCTTCGGCGGCTCTGCCGAGCCAGCACCAGTTCCAGGCGCTGGCGGGGGCGATTTGGGCGTAGTAGCGCAGGTGGCGGTAGGCCTCGTGGTAGCGGCCGTAGAGCGTGTAGTCGAGCGCGAAGTGGGCCATGCTGTCGCCGGCCTCGAGGCAGCAGCGCCAGTTGGTTAGTGCGATCTCGCCGCTGCGTTGGGCGGCCGTGCTGAAGAACTCGCGGTTGATCGACTGTTCGCCGGCTTCGACCCGCTGCGTGACGAGGGTGAGGCTTACGGCGCGCGACTGCGTGAACGCAGGAGTAGCGACAACACAGCGTCGCCACAGCAGCCTGATCCACGGCTTCATCAACATGGCGCCGGTCAACCGCGCTGTCGGCGCGCTGCTCGGCCTTGCGAGCCGCGACGCGCTTGGAACTGCGGTTGAGCCTGAGCGGCCTGGCAGCTTCGAGCCGGTTACCCGTTATGGTGGGCTGATGCGAAGGTTGATCCTGACATTAGTCCTCGCCGCAGCAACCCTTGTTTCCACGCCTGGGGTGGCTGGCGCGGCTGAGACTTACTGCTCTTCGACTGGCGATATCTGCGTTGGAGCGAACCGTGTGAATGGAGTGCGGCTCCTTCGGATCAGCACGTTCGGGCGTTACTTCAGCCAGGTCAGCATTTGTGTGGATCCGCCGCGTGGTGCTAACAAGTGCGTGCAGCAGACAATCAAGAGGACAGGTCCGGTCTACGGCGCGTCAGTTACTTGGGCGCGAGCGTTCCCGAATCACGGGCGTGGCACATATTTTGTGCGCTTCTACATACGCAATGGCAGCAGAGTAGGAAAGCTGATCAGCTTCAGAGTGTGAACATGGCTCGCAAGCTGCGCAGGGAAGCGACGCGTTGCACGGATGCCCAAAATGCCAACGGCTATTGGGACTATCACTTGCCTTACGGAGGCAGCTCCTCCCCGATCCGCTTCGATGTCCTGAGCCAGCGGTTGCTGTCGTCGCGGGCAGTAGCACCGACCGCGCGGTACGAGCCGATAGTGATCTCGTCGGCTCCAGGTGGGAGACTCAGTTGGTGGATCCAGAATCGCTCATGGCAGTGCCTCGTACCCTTCTCGATGAACTCCTCGCCGACGTGGAGGTTCCGGTGGGCCTCACGCCAGGGAGCGGCCTCAACCTCACGAGCGACTGGTGGACAGCCTCCTTCGAGCCGTTCGGACTCGAGCGCACTGACTACGGAGTGGACGCGGCGCTCATCGGACTGACGTTCGACGTCCGAGATGCCCTTATCGAGCGGGTCGCTAACCCGCAGTCCGACGACGACCCGCTCTTATTGATGCGCCTGTGGCTCGCCAATGAGGAACAGCAGCTCGGACGGCTCCTGGAACGATCGATCCGGCTGGCAAACTGGGACTACGAGGAGATGTGCCTCCACGACGCGCAGTAAATACACAGGCGCGTAGCGCGAGCGTAAGACACTGTCCGCGCGGTCGCAATCTTGTCCGTTGGATCATCGCATCTGATCCGGAGCGAGGGTCAGGAGATTCGGAGCGCGTCGAACAACAGCTCCGCCCCTGCCTTGGGGCGCACAAGATTCGCCCACAGCGCGTCTTTATCAGAGTATTGGGGATGCTGGTAGAGCCTGTAGTGCAGGCCATTGGTGACTAGGACGTCCGCGGATTCCAGCCCTAGCTTCCGGACGTAGTGCTTTGCCTGGTCGGCCGCCCAATTCAGGCCGTCGCCGATGCGCTTCCCCTCAACGACCAGTCGGCAGTTGGATGGTTCCCTCAGGTTCTCAGTAAACAGCGCGAGGTCGCAGTTCCTCCACTTCACCGCGATCTGCTTCGGCTCCCATCCGAGCGCTTCGAGGAGCGGAACGGTGATGTGCGTGAGCAACTCGTCCTCAGTCGGATTTATATCACCGAAATCCCCGCTCCAGGTGTGATCGTCCCATGCCTGCGCACGCTCGATGATGGTTTGCAACGGCGGTTCAAGCCGGGACGTATCAAGCTTCTTTTCGGCCTCTGGGAGCTGCTTCAACTCAGCATCCCATGGCGGATCGATGCGCTTGTCTTGAAGCAGCGCAGTTGCCCAGACAGCAACCTCGTCATCGTGACTTGCGCTGAACCGGACCCAAGGAAAGACGATCCTCTCGAACTGCTTCTCATCCACCCAGATCCAGTGGACGCGCCAGTAGTGCTGTAGATCCCATCCCTCGCAGTCATCGAAGGCTTCGGACCAGTCGTACTCGCCGTCTAGTACGCCGAGGGCTACTGCGCACTTCCTGCCGCGTCTAGCCACGATGAAATCGCCAGCCTTCGGCTTACTCGCAAACGCGCGGATGTGACGTTCATCCGAGTACGCCGGGTTGTCTGCGCTCCATTTCCCTGGCGATCCTGATCCAAGCAACGCTACGTCGTGGGTGACAAAGTACCGGTCGTAGGGTCGAGCGTTATCGCCCGTTCCGATCTGCCAAATACGACGTCCGAGCACCATGCTTCTAGGCTACTCGGAACGCATAGCGCGCAAGGGAAATGCTGGAACGCCCGAACCTACGTTGAGGTTGGTCTGGGTGTGACGGTGTGACGTTCACGGTGGGGATCATCCGCCCACCCGGGGTCGCTGCCGGCCGCTCACACCACGGCCGCGCCAGCAGATCTTCCAGACGGGGAGCTGCGAGACAGCCGATCCGCCACCGTCCCCAGCCGTGCCGGCGGTTCGAGAACTAGCGGCGGCCGCTATCTTTGGTTCGTGTGGTCCGACGATGAGCGAAGTTGGCGTCCTTGTCTGCGACTCATCGGATTGGCTCTGCTGGCAAGCACGCTCGCCGGGTGCGGATCCCAGAGGGACACGCCGACCTCGGTTGCCGCTCGGTCCGCCGCGACGACCGAGACAACGACTGTGACTGTTTCGGCGCCTCCCGACCAGATCGGCATCTCCGGCAGCGCCAACGTCCCGGCACACCGCGAGATGATCGGGCGCTCTGTGCGCGGTCGGCCGATCTTCGCCAGGCGCAACGGGGATGCGAATGCCAAGCGACGAATCCTCGTCGTCGGATGCATCCACGGAGATGAGCGAGCCGGGGTTGCCGTCACCCGACATCTACGCCAGGCCACCCCACCGGCCGGCGTGGCGCTCTGGCTCGTGGACTCGTTCAATCCCGACGGCTGCGCCGCAGGGACCCGCCTCAACGCCAACGAAGTCGATCTCAATCGAAACTCACCCCAGGACTGGTCAACGCAGACTGGCGATTTTCCGCCTGGTCCGCACCCGCTATCTGAGCCGGAGAGTCAGGCAATCAATCGCTTTGTTCTGCGCATGCAGCCGGCAATCAGCATCTGGTACCACCAGCAGGCGGGGCTCGTCGATGACTCGGGGGGCGACCCTGTAATCGAGCGCGAATACGCGCGACGCGTCGGCCTTCCCTTCGTGCACTACGGTGATAAGCCCGGTAGCATAACGAGTTGGCAGAACGCGACGTTTCCCGACTCAACCGCCTTCGTCGTCGAACTTTTGGCGGGTCCGCTTAGTCAATCAGCGATCCGGCGTCACGCGGACGCGGTGCTCAGTCTTGCCGCTCGCTGAGACGCGCTTCATCCGGGAATGATGTCCCATAGCACCGACTGGCCGCTGCGCGTGCACGCGGTATGGCCACGGTCGCCGGTCAGAGGGCATTCCCAGCCTGCATTCGCTCGGCCGGATGTGCCGCTGGCGATCATCGCCCGCGCCCCGGCACAGTCGATTCCGCCGGCCCGGATATTCGAAGCGGTGAACCTGCCATCAGCGCCCATCGTCGAGAAGGAACTGCAGTCGCCCGAGACGGGAGCCGGTGCGGACGAACCCCCTCCCGGAATGTTCCACGAGACAGCCTGGGACCCTCGCGTGCAGGACGTGTAGGTCTTGTCGCCTGTGAGCGGGCAGTTCCAGTTCGCCGCTGCTCGGCCGGACGGCCCGGCGGCGATCATCGCGCGAGCCTCTGCGCAAGCCACGTTGGTCGCGGTCACATCTGTGACCGTGAAGGTCGAACTACCGCTGGACACCGAGAATGCTCCGCAGTCTCCGCTGCTGCGCGCTGGCGCTGCTGTCGTCTGGGTGGTTGGCTTGGGGGGCGCAACGGCTGCATCAGACGTGATAGCGCCACCTTCGGTTGACGAACCCGTGAGCAGAGTCACCGCTATCAGGCCCGCCAGGGCCAAGCCGGCGATAGCGACCAAACCTCCGATCAACCAAGCGAGAGGCTTGGAATTACGAGCCGCCCCGGTAGTTCGCGTGTGGGCATCCTCATCTGTACGAAGATCCCGATCGGCGGGTCCGGGGCGCCGTCGGTGCACCCGGGTTTGCGCTGAAGTTGCCGAGACTTCAGTGACGGCAGTGCGAAATGCCTCGGTTGCTGGGGCGTCCTCTCCCAAGGCGGTGCGGGTCGCTTGCGCAAAGGCAGCCGGATCATTCGGTCGCTCAGCGGGGTCCTTGCTGAGCGAGCTAGCAATCACGGAATCGAATCGCTTAAGTGATGGGTCGTGCTGGGAAGGTCGCGGCGGCGGATCGTTGAGGTGCGCGTGCATCTGTGCCGCGATCGTCTCGCGCGTGAACGGAGGTTTACCGGTGAGCGCTTCGTAAAGAACCGCGCCGAGCGAGTAAACATCGGACCTACCGTCGACCCGCTTTCCTTCGATCTGCTCAGGAGCCATGTAATCGAGCGTCCCGATAAGCATCCCCGTCCGAGTGATCTTCGAGGCGCTGACGGCCCGCGCGAGCCCGAAATCAGTAAGCAGCGCTTCGCCATCACGAGCACGAATCAGCACGTTCGCAGGCTTCACGTCCCGGTGCACAAGCCCAGCGTCGTGTACCGCTTTCAGCCCCGACGCCACCTGCGAAATGACAGCTACAGCACTTTGGGGATCTAGGCTGCCGCGTTCACGCAGCAGAGAGCGCAGGTCCGTGCCAGCAACAAATGCCATCGCAAGGAACAGAACCTCGCCTTCTTCCCCAGCGTCATAGACGGACACAACGTTGGGATCCTCCAAAGAAGCAGCAATCCGGCTCTCGGTAACGAATCGATCACGAAACTCAGCGTCAGCCGCGAGCTCCGAGCGAACGACCTTCAATGCGACGGTGCGATCCAGCGAAATCTGAGTCGCTGCCCAGACGACACCCATGCCGCCCTCACCGACCAGCTCATCGAGCCGATAGCCAGCAATGACATCACCGATTTTATTCATGACTTCTTTCTCGCCAGTAACGCGGGCGCGAACGCGACGAGCTTCACGAGTTATCTGTTGGGACGCCCATGCGGACGATTGCCCCGTCATCTGCGAAACATGTCACCTGGACACCCGTGTAGCCGCTTTGTCCCTCGCGGCATGTGAAGCGACCGAACTGGCCCTCGAATTTAGGGCTGTTTGAGTAGACCTCTACGAAAGCGGCAAGTTCTTGGCAGCCGACGTTTGCTCCGGATATGTTCCGGTAGATACCGTCGTCGTAATTGCCGATCGCCGATATGAAACAGCTCGAGGCGTCGGGCGTAGCCATCGTCAGTCGCGGAGGATCCACTCCGTCTCGGTCCATTGCGCCTCGAATGTTGACCACCTGCATGCGGCCCGGCCGCGTGCTCCCGACTGCTTCGAGGTTGCCCTGCCGGTTCCGCTGTATCGCCTTAACCGACCAGCCTGGGAAGCGAACGACGAAGTCCCGGTTACGCCCGCCAGGAAAGGGGCAGTATCGGTTGAGTTTCTTGATTGATCCTCGGCTGAGCGTCCACATGCCGCTGAGCACATTTTGGTCATACGAGATCGATCCTGAACGCAGCCGGATGACAAATGGAAAGTCCATATAGAAAGACGGGTTCGAGCGGTCGCCGACGGGCCATCGCGCGTTCTTACCGAGATGCTTGCGTTGCCGAGAGACGCTGGGCTTGCTCCAAGGCACGTCCGCACAGACCCGGTAGCTAACTGGTGTGGCTGCCTCGGCCCGCTGTGGTTCGAGCGCTGCAGCGCCGAATACAACAGCGGCAAGCGCGACAAGCGTGACTATCCGCTTGCTACCGGCCTGGCTGGGTTTCTGGTCTGCTTCCGAGCTACCCGTAGTCATGTAGATGACCATATCGGTGCAGCTCACTTATCGCCACTCGACTGGCGGCGCGTGCGCGAAGCGTTTAGCATCAGCGGCCGGTGTCTCAATACCAATTACCGATAGTGGCCTGCGGGATCGTAGTTGTCTCCTTGGTCTGCGGCGGATTTGCCTACGCGATTGGAGCTTCTGGCACGCCCGGTATTGACGATGCACAATCAGCCAAGCAGCAGTCGCACGTGAGCGCTCGCGCTGAGGGTAAGAAGATTGCCTTCAAAGCGGCGCGAACCTCCGCTGTCAAGCAGGGCCGCAGACAGGGGGTCGGACTTGGCCGGCGCAGCGGATCCCAGAAAGGCCGCCAAGCCGGTGAAAGCGAAAAGGCAGC
>Ga0335396_10003997_pt1 | contig 16363 bp, 19 predicted proteins | sample FRY02_FD_205743 | JGI IMG/M metagenome (GOLD analysis project Ga0335396, IMG submission 205743) | Freshwater microbial communities from Lake Fryxell liftoff mats and glacier meltwater in Antarctica - FRY-02 (spades assembly) (version 2) | ecosystem: Environmental > Aquatic > Freshwater > Ice >... | reverse complement strand
TAGTTTTTCCCAATTATCTTTTGATATTATTAGCTCTCCGCGAACAACTAAATCATCTTCTTTAATATTTTTAATATCTGGTAGTCCATTTATATATCCTATTAGATGGGTTATATCCTGTCCTTCAGTACCATTCCCGCGTGTATATAATTTAATATCATAAGGATAATATTTATTAATACTTTTTGCTATATTTAGATTTTTTTTATAAACAATGAGACAACTTACACCGTCGAGTTTATCGCTAATAACATACGGACCTGAATATTTTTTTTGATACTTAATTATTTCTTTATCACTATCTTTAATTTTATTTTGAGAACCCATATAATACGGAAGTGTTACTTTATTATCAACATCGGCACCAATTCTTTGCAAATAAGTGTCTTTGGGATATTTTTTTCTTATATAATCTTTTATAATATCATAAATATCATCTGTCAATATATTTTTACCTTCATTAAAAAAGTCCTTATCTGCAATCAATAAAAGATTAATTATATCTTTTTTCTTATTTTTTTTTATAAATCCAGCCGGATCTTTGTTAATCTCGGTAAAATTGTAATCCATATATTATTCTTCTATACTATTCTATTATATATATCATTTTTCTATTTTTGTAAATCTTCGATAATACATTTTGAGTACATAATTTTATATTTCTATAACTTTTAACATTTTCTATATTTTCTTGGAAAAAAATAAATTATGTACTCATTTTATTTATTACCATTATTGACAACTATTTTGCAAAAATCTTTAAGAATAGATTTGAGTACATAATTATATATTTCTATAACTTTTAACATTTTCTAAATATTCTTGGAAAAAATAAATTATGTACTCATTTTCCTTAAGTAGCATTATTCATAACAATATTTCGCCAATCGTTAAGAATACATTTTGAGTACATAATTATATATTTCTATAACTTTTAAAAAATGATAACACATATAATATTAACTTATTATATACCTGATATGTATTTCAATAATTTGGATCTAGCTGAAACCCCTATTATCAAAGAATTGTGTAAGAATATTATCGAAGACTTTCTAAAAAATGTAAAAAATTTTAATATAAATACCGAATATAATCTTCTTCACAATCATATTTCAAATTATATAGAAAATGAAACTTTATCTTGCAAAAATATTGCATTAAAGTCTATGAGTATTATTCGTTATAATGAATATTACAAGAATATATTAGATAAAATAGAATTACATTACGATTATCATCCTCTTATTGTAATATGTTATGATATTATAATAAATCATTATGAAAAATTAACAGATAACTACAAATGGAAAAATGGAACCTTAATCTGATCCTCCAAGACGTTCTAAATGTTTATAACACGATTTAACGTTTGTATAAAGATTATCATAATAATTGTAGTTTATTTTATTCTCTTTACACCATTCTTCAACAATCGGTTTAATCTTGTGATAATGAACATGTGATATTCTAGGAAATAAATGATGTTCAATTTGATAATTAAGTCCTCCGTGAAAAAATCCAAGAACTCTACCACCAACCGTAGAAGATGTTTCTGCTTGTAATAGTGCCCAATCTTTTTTATATGAAGAATTATCATATATTATTGTTTTAACACCTTCAAAATTATGAGAAATTATAAAGTTTAAACCAAGATATAAACCACCTACACATAATGTTAATAAAATATTTAACATAGTAAATATCGAAGGATGTAAATATATAGGTATGATATAAAATCTAATAATAAATATAAATCTTAATAATAATCCTATACGCGATTCGTTTGTAGCCATTTTTGATATATTTTCTCCCATGTGTTTCATAGAATATAGATCATTAATCTCTAAAATGTGCCAATTTATAGGCAATAATGATAATAGAAACCAAATATATATTTTTTGAAAAACGTATATTTTATTCCATTTTACATATTTATGCAGTCTTATTATATCAGTTGTTATATCAGGGTCTTCTTCGTAATTATTAGTATAAGCATGATGTAATAAAACATGATGATGTTTCCATAGAAGAGAACTACCGCCGATCCAATCTTGTGTTAATCCCCAAAACATATTTATTTTTTCATTAGCAGAAACAGCCCCATGGTTTGCGTCATGTTGAATACATAATCCAACGAGAGCCATAAAAATACCCAAAAATATAGACCTTGCTATTGAAAATCCATAACATATATTGACATATTCTAAATATGTTATTGTAGTCATAATACAAAAAGATTTAATATACCATTCTGTTGTAGCATATGGATATTTAATAACACTATTTACGCGTCGTTTGAGAGTTTTATAAGGTTCGCTATTAATTAAATAAGTATATGTTACATCATTTGTTGGTAATATTTTATTAACAGGACCTATTTTATATTTATCTAATAATGACGTTCGCATATTTATATGTGGATGTAGCATATAATAATGTATTGTAGCATTTTTACCACCGAATATATTTAATATATTTGCCCCTCCTGGATGAACTTTTGAAAACTCTTTTAAATCATATATGTCATCGTGTAATATAACCTCGGTATCTTTAATATTCATTTTTAATATTACTATTTATTATTTTATATATATTTATGAAATAATACATTTTTTTTTATTTTCTATTATTACATCTTTCCTTATCATTTCAATAATATTTAAAACCATATCAATTGATGGGCGATTTTCAGGATTTATATCCCACATTTGTATAATTAATTCTTGTAATTTTATATTTTTAACCTTTTTAATATCTGGACGATAACCATCTTTAATCAAAAATACTATATTAGGGTTTTTATTTAAACCTATGAAAGGAATTATTCCAGAACATATAAACCAAAAATTTAATGCTAGAGAATATATATCTATTTTTAGGTCATAATCTTCACCATTATTAAATATTATTTCTGGAGCCATATATCTCATTGTTCCAGTACATCCGCTCATTTTATATTTGTCATTCTTTTTCTTTATAGTTCTTGATAATCCAAAGTCTGCTAATTTAATATGCAATCCATCATTTAATAAAATATTTGCCGGTTTAATATCACGATGCATTATAGGACAATAACAATTGTGTAAAAAACATATTGCTTGTGATAATTCATATATCCATCTATGAATATATTTATTTTCAGGTATCCATATTTTATTTTTTTCAATAGACATTTTATTATAATATTTCTCCAATGAACCATTAGGCACATATTCATATAATATCAAAAGAGGATCGCATATTGTACATGCACCTAAAAATAATACTAAGTTTGGATGCCTTAAATGCGATATTATAGATATTTCGTTTAATAAATCTTGATATTCAACATTATTATTATTATGTTTTAGACATTTTACTACACATTTTAAACCTCTCCATTTAGCATTATTTATAACACCATTTGCACCTTCAGCTATTATTTCTTCTAATAATATGTGTTTATGTTTCAATTCCCACATTTCTGCTCTACCTCTCATTGTTAAAGGAATGTCTTCCAAATCTAAAATAACTGACGATGACGATGAATTCACATCTTCATTTTCTATCATATTATTAAATATAGAGTTTATAATTTATGATCATTTTTTCCAAATATTATATGTAATTATTAGATCTGGTTAAATCGGCTTTTGGAACCTCCATAACATAATACGGTGTATTATTCAACATTGGCGAATTAAAAGTTATTTCACTTGGTATATTATAAATATCTCTTAATCTATTTCCTACAACTATTTCTTCTGTTAATGGGATTTTAATATCATTATTATTATCAGTCGGTTTCATGTAAAAGTCAGATAAATGTCTATCTTTTTGTCTTGCAAATAACTTCCAACTATTTCCACCAGTATCTCTACTGACAGAATTGTTTGTTAAATATGCTACTAATCTATATGTATCATTTAGGTCGTTTGTTCTAATATACATATCTCGTCTATTTATTTTTTGAACCATATCTGTATGTGTTCTATTATCGGAACGATTTAATGGCGGATATAATGGGTCATTTAGAACCTTATAATCTCGTTCAGTTGTATGATTTGTTTTTATCGGTTCAACATTATTTTTAAGTTTATCATATTCTGCTAATGTTAAACAAACCTTGTTTATTGGTATAGCAGGTTGTACCGGTTGTACCGCTTGTATAGGTTGTACCGGTTGTACCGCTTGTATAGGTTGTACCGGTTGTATAGAAGATATAGCGATTTGTTGTCTTTTATTTACAATAACAACTTCTTCGCCATCAAAATAGTATATATATAAAAAAGATATTATTAAAATTATTAAAATTATAAAACTGATGACTATTATATATGGTATATATTTATTAATATTCATTGTCTATAATTTAATTATAAAAATAAAATATATAAATATCATTATTATAGAAAATATGAATAATATAGTTTCTAATGTTATTGAAAAAGCAAAAGAAGAACCTTTATGTAAAAAATCAACATTACGTTGAACAGATGCTATTACCGATAATACTAAAAACGATATTTATAATGCTGTGAAACAATATTTAAAAGAAAATATTGAAAAAGATGTAAAAAATACATGATACTTCTTAAAAATTATAAGACAATTCTTGTCTATCTATTTCATTTGGTATAATATTATTTTTTTCCAAAGACTTTTCTTTTTGCTTATCAAAATTAACCTTATCTTCGTCTGTTATTATCGTCGATAAACCTATTATTTTGCGATTTAATATATATTCAATTACAAAAAATGAAATAAATATTGTTGATAACCATATCAAAAATATAGAGATAAAATTATAGTTGTGATATTTTTAAAAAATATATTGATATTGCTATACTAAAGGGTTTAAAAACATCATGTATTAAACTTTTTATAAAGTCAATTGTTGATATACCTATTGCAAATCCAGATGCTGCTATTAATACTTGATTTTTATATGTATATTCTTGAAAGTCTTTATAAAACTTTTTTAAAAAAATATCATAATTTGAATTTACTATTCCAGTAATATTATCATTATTAACAATTGTATAATATGTTATTTTATTTTAAATATATAAATACAATTCGTAGATAATATAACATAATATAATATGATATTCGACAATGACGTTATACAATATACTACGTCTCCGGCGGTTGTATCATGTATGACATTAGCATACTTTTTAACAATTAAAATGTTTATAAACCATATGAATAAATATAATGTAGTATATTCTTTAAAAAAATCTATGTATGTATATAATTTTTCACAAATTATACTCAATACATATATGATATACGGATTATATGAAATAGTATCATTTCCTAATGTTTTTGGTATTAATACTATATACACAAGCAAAATAAGATATTATACATATATACATTATATTTCTAAATATCTTGATTATTGCGACACATTTTTTATAATACTTCGTAATAAAAATAAGCAACAATTATCATTCTTGCATATATATCATCATAGTAGCATAGGTGTAATATGGGGATTTTTATTACATCAAGGTCACGGAAATGGAACAGTATCGTATGGATGTTTTATTAATAGTGTTGTACATTTAATAATGTATAGTCATTATCTATTAACATCACTTGGTTATAGAAATCCTTTTAAAAAATATATAACCCAAATACAAATTTTTCAATTTTTAAGTTGTATAGTTCACTCAAGTGTTGTAATCAAATATGAAAATATAGTTCCTAAAGAATATGCTATTTTGGAGTTCTATTATCATATAAGTATGTTATGCTTATTCTACAACTTTTATAGAAGAAAATATAAAGTTATAGAAAATTAATAAATGGATATAACAATAAGACGCTATATACATATAGCTCACAGGCACAATTTATTAAACTATACTAATAATGCAAAATCGTTATAACAAGAGATCTAATTTCGAAGAACTACGTAAAAACGACCTAACATCCCGAGCTGGATTTGGTTGGGAGTGTGGAGAGGAAGATAAACTACTCGCTATGCGTTCTGACAAAAACTCTTACGATGATATCGCTGCAGAACTTAAAAGAACATCAAGGAGTATCCAAACTCGTCTTTATCAACATATTTGCAAACTTACAGAGACAGATAGTAGTCAAGAAAGCGAATTATTTGAAAAATATGATGTTTCTGTAGAAGAACTTACCGAATTTAAAACAAAACGCGATGAACATAGCGGAAAAATGCTAACTAAAAAAAGAACTAATACCAAACAACGAGATGAAGCTCTCCCTTATATTCCCAGAGATACAAGAAATAACCAATATGACGTTAGAAATGAACTAAATGTTCTACGACAAGAGGTTCGCGACTTGCGACGAGAGGTTAGAGATCTAAGTGAAAAACTTTAATGAATATTGAATACATTCGACAAAATAGATAAAGCAGTTATAAAAGAATCTAATTTTTTAATATCATATTTAACAACATCACTACCTTTACATATATCTTTATTTTTATCTAATTCTACAACGAGCGTATCGTTTTGTGTAGATATTTTTACATATTTAACATTAGATATATCAACCTTTATATTTGAAATCAATAGTGTTTTTGCAATTAATTCATTGTTATCTATACAACTATTATTCCCCGTTATAAATATTTGCTCTGGTATCATAGCATTTTCTTGTTTTGCATTATTTATATAATCCATAATTATATTGAATTGTTTTATAATATCGTTATTAGAACTATTTTTAATTGTTTTTTTTACCTTTCTTAAACTAACAAGATAGGATTTATATATATATTTTTCGTTACAAATAATATAATTATTTTTTTTTTGACTATTCAATATAATCTTATTACTTTTACGGTATAATGGATTTTTAGATAATACATGAATATATGCTTCTGTGGTTATTGTTAATAAAATAACAATTAATGAGATAATCCTCATATTTATTTTCATCGATACGATGATTATCAATTTTTATAACATTCTTATATAAAAATTGATAATTCTTATATAAGTAAGATTTTATCAAACAATATAATGGACGAAGAAGATATTTGGTTTCTTTTCGACGAAATAAAAAAAGAGGAAAAGTCTCAAATTGATATAATAAATAATAAAGGCGTCGTAGAGGTCGATAGAGAAAATGTTATATGTTCCTGTGGATGCGATGAATTAATTATAGAAGATAATATGCATATTTGCAAAAGATGCAGTTCTATCGTGACAAAATTAATTGAAAATACAGCAGAATGGAGATTTTATGGTAATGATGATAATCGCGATGGCGATCCATCAAGATGTGGAATGCCTACGAATAATTTATTGCCAAAGTCATCAATTGGTTCTATGATAGGGTGTGGATACAAGGACAATATTGATATACGACGTATTCGAATGTTTCAAATGTGGAATAGTATGCCTTATGACGAAAGAACATTATGGAATGTTTTTGATAAAATGACAGCAAACACTATCAACAATGGTATTCCACAAAAGGTTATTGATAACGCAAAAGTGTTGTATAAAAAAGCGTCAGAGAAAAAAATATCACGCGGAGATAATAAAGAAGGTTTGATAGCATCTTGTATATATCATTCTTGTTTGCTCAATAAAATACCTAAAAGTTCGAAGGATATTGCCGCGATGTTTAATATATCACATGTAACATTAAATAAAGGAAACTCGCGATTTCAAACCTTATTGCAAATAAATGTTTCATCTCCAAATCCTATAGACTTTATTTCGCAATATGGTAATAATCTTGATATGTGCATTAATGATATTAATAAATGTAAGTTATTGGTTAAACTTATTGAAGAAAATGAGATTATGAATGATAATTCTCCAACATCTTCAGCAGCAGGTATATTATATTATTACGCTTCTGTTAAAAACTTAGGTTATACCAAGAAAAAATTTGCTAAAGCTTGTAATGTATCAGAGGTAACTATTGTAAAATGTTATAAAATTATTAACAATTATCATAAGTTTATTATATCACATAAAAGTGCTATTTTTGAATAGTTTTGTTAGTTTATTCGTTTATAATACTTATTATATAATCGTATGTTATTATAAATGTTATTATGAATAATGAACTTTTTACATCAATATGTAATGGTGATATTAACAATAGTATATTATTAAGTACTAAAATGCTATTTTTAAATGATACAATTGATAGTTTAGAGGTTGTTTATATTGATATATGTGCATATATTGGAACATATATTTCTATATATGATATCAGTAAATTGATAGATATATATAGTAATACAAAAAAGATAATAGAAACCGATAAATTAATAATTAAAGACATATACGTATTAATCACAAAAATGTGCATATTATGCGATATATATAATAAATACCCAAGTTCTAAAGGTGTAAATATGACAATACAGGCATTGAAAAATAAGATTAGCACAATTCTTGATTGTGGCGAAATGCAATTATCTACAAATGGTATAAAAAGATTTGATTGTATTATACCAAGTATTGACAATGAAAATTATGCTTCGGCTTTAAAAATTATAGCAGTTATTATAAGAACAATTAAATCAACAGACGATATATCAATTGATAATTCAGATAAAATACTTGATATATCTAACAATAGTAGATTTTTAATTGATTATATATTAAGAAAAAAATATAAATTTGAAACTAAGTTTTATAGTTCAGATAATGATATATCATGGTTCATATGGGGTATTTTTAGCGTACTTTATAAAGACGAAGTATTCGATGATGCGTTTATTCTATATAATCACGAATTTAAAAAAAAATATAAAACAAAAAGAATAGGGTTATTATGGTCTCTTGGTATAATTGCTATATATACTCATAACAAAGAAATATCAAATGGTTGGTCTAATAAGGAAAAAAATGTAATAGAAAAAATAGAAGATATATCTATCAATTTATATAATGAAATTAAAAAAAACATTATGAAAGAGAATCCTAAATTGTCAGAAAAAAGAGAAAAAGAAAAAGTCGAAATTGAAAAAAACGATGGATTAGATTATATTAGCAAATATGTACCTTTTATATCGTGCGACGAAGCTGAAAATATACAATCGTTTCAGCAAAAAGATGTTTGTATCAATAATGAAGATATAGATAATAATCCAAGAATTATATCATTATAATTTTATTATAGTTATATATTATATCCTGTTTTGATATACTACAAGGTCCTATATTTTTTGTTTTATCATATTTTATACTATTTAGTTTTAATAATAATTTTTGCGTCATTGGTATATTTATTTTTATAAACCAATTTGTATTTATATTATCATCTTGGTGATATTCTTTAACATTTCCTATACAAAAACCTACTCTTTTTATCGTTAAGTTACAATCTGTGTTTTTTGAAAAATTATACCAATTTAAAGGATATAATTTTGGAACAATTAATCTTTCATAATCTCGTCTTTCCCATATTTGAAAAATAGTTTTAATATATTCTACCTTTTTATTATGTAAAAAAGTATTAAATGGAAGTACATTTTCATATATTAAGTGATAATTCATAGGAAATGACTTTTTTAAACTATTTTTATAAAAACTTATAGGTAATATAAATGAGATTGTTTTAGCATTTAAAAACGCAGAATGTTTAATGAACTTTATTGCTAATGCCGATTTATTCCCAAATGGAGGATTTCCTATAATATGTGGATTATCTACATTTTTTAATTTTAAAAAGTCTTGTTTTATTATATCTGGATGTTCAGGGTATATATCATAAAACTTATATACATTTGTTAGTTTTTTTATAGTAGGTATAAAAGCACCATCTCCTGCACTAGGTTCTATTATTAGGTCTGTTTTATTTATTTTAATATGTTTTTTAATTGCTTCATAGCATATTAGTATATTTTCATTGGTCGTATAGAATTTATCCAATGACTTTATTTTTATTGTCATATTATATTTAATATATATAAAGTTTTCGTAGGTATATTAATAAAATATGATAAATCATACTTTTTTCAAAGATATTGATACACCATACAAATGTTATTTATATGGACTAATTCTATTTAATATTAAAGAAACTGTAATTAATGATAATAATTTAAAGATTGAAATTACTATAGATTATCTTTTCGATATTAAAACAAATATGAAATTATCTTATAGTGATTATAAATCACAATATACAAATGATAAAAAATCATATCCTTATTATAGAAATATTAATATTTTAATTGATAATTTAAATGAAATAGGCGATGTCAAATATGATAATTATAATAATATTGTTTTGATTATATCATCTAAGACAATAATAAAAGACATATATAAACATATTAATAATAAATCATTAAATAATCTATATCAAACTGATTTGTCTCAACTATTTGACATATCAAATAATTTCGTATTCGCATATATAGAAAGATTTGGTAATATTATTAACGATAATCTATATATAACCTTTTATAATGTTAATAATATGAATAAATTTACAAAATTGTATAATTTTCCTCATACAATAAATAAACATTTGAACTTCTTTACGATTATATTTGAAAATGTTAATATGATAGATTTATTAGGATTGATTACTAATAAAGATCATTTTGCATATATTAATAATAGTATTTTTAATTTTAATAATAATGATGGAAATAGTGTAGTACAATCATTGAAAGTTTTTAAAGATGTGGAAGAAGCTGTTATTCCATCAAAGTCTTCATACTCTGATGCTGGATTTGATATAACTATAATAAAAGAGCATAAAAGACTAAATAGCGATACAGTTTTATATGATACAGGTATAAAACTTGATATACCTAATGGATATTATGTAGAAATTGTTCCAAGAAGTTCTATAAGTCGTTCTGGATATATGTTGGCAAATAATGTTGGCATTATAGACCAAGGATATCGTGGAAATATTTTTATTGCACTAAGAAAAATTAATAAAGAGTGTGATGATTTGGTTATGCCTTGGAAATGTTGTCAAATGATAATAAAAAAACAGTTATATTGTAATTTAGTTATATCTTCGACTGAAGCTGCTATATCAAATAGAGGAAATGGCGGATTTGGTAGTACGGATACAATAGTCTAAAAATATGATAGTATAATAAATCATACATATCGCAGTATAATATATTATGAATACTGTAAATGTAATAAATATAACCATCATAATAGAAACTATTCTTGACATAATAACATCTAGACTAAAATAGTCAATATATATATACCAACTGTTGCGAAGGAAATCTATATCAATAAAGTTGATTACTCCATTTAAAATATTATTTATTTCATCATCAATAAATGAATATTCCATAGTTATTAAAAATAAGAAATTGTCTTATCAATTTTTAATATATATTATGAAACTACATTCGATAATTTATTTCTTATTTTGAAATGTATATCATCAAATGTTTCGAGAGAATAATTTACAAAAAATGGATTTTTTGAATAAGAATCGCTACATATATATATTTGATTAAATAGAGACATTATTTTTTCACTAACAACAACATTATTTATTCCAATATCCCAAAGATACATATAATATTTTTTAATAGGACATACAATATGTGTATTATCGAGAAGATGTGTTTTCATTTCGTATTCTTCTTGAACGTATTTATCATTATATAAATCGTCGCAATTAATATTATGCTTTGATACACAATTTAATATATTTTTTTGTTCTTTATTAAATAATTTGAAACTTAACAAATTTTCTTTAGATAATGTTAATATAATGATGTTAGAAATATATGTATTGTTTTTTGAAGATACGAAAATATCTTTATTATAAATAATCTTCTTTATTTCTAAATTATAATTAAACTTCACATTTTTTGATAATAAGAAAAATGTCATTCTATCAATTAAAACACTTACATTATCCGTCAAAATATAATATTCGTTTTTCTTGTTGATATATTGTGTAAATAGATATATAGCATACAATGAAGATATGTTATTATATACATGTTCAAAACTCTCTATATTGGTTTTCAAAACATTATATTCGGCTGTATTTAAAAATGTCTTGCAAAACTTTACAAAAGATTGATTATTCAATGTTCTATGTGGTATTAATTTAGACTTATTTATAATATTTGTCAAAACATTATATGTTTTATCATTATATTTAAGAACGTAATTTATATATTTGATATTGAACCTATTTAATAAATTTAAATATGATGTGTGTTTTTTATTGAATACTCTATTGTTATTTCTTTTATCATTATAACTACTTTTTTTTTCAATTATATTTACATTATATCCGTCATCTACGCATTTAATAGCAGAATATAATCCTATTAAATTGCTACCTATTATAATTATATTATTATTCATTAATTAATTAATAATAAATACATCATATATTTTTATATACGCGTAACAGAAAATATATTTATTAACTATATATAAAATAATAGAGGTATTTTATGTTATGGGGGCAAAATCTTCACGTCAATATACATATCAACAATATTATAAAGCTATGAAAGAAAGTGGTCAAGTAAATAGCATGGATTTAAAAAATATAGATTTGAAAACAATTGACCCATATGAGGTTTTAAATCTACCTAAAACATTTACGTGGAATGAATTAAAAGAATCATATCGCACTTTTGCAATAAATACACATCCTGATAAGCCTGGTGGGAATAAAGATATTTTTAATATAGTAACATATAGTTTTGAAAAACTTGCTAAAGAATATGAAAAAAGAAAAAAAGATTTATCTCACAAAGAACTTAAACATAATTCCGAGTTATATTTTAATAAATATTCCAGTGAAAAAAATGAAAACCCTTATGATATAGATGAAAATAATACTGGAGAAAGTTTTACATCAAAGTTTAACAATAACTTTGAAAAATGTAAAATGGAAGATGATTGTATCGACTTTGGTTATGGTGAAAAAATGGAAGAGTCAACAAAAATAAGAGAAGATATAACTATAGATAAAATTACAAAAAAGAAAATAAATAATGAAAGTTTTAATGAATTGTTTAATAAAAATGTTCCTGTTTATAAACAATTAGTAAAATATATTGAGCCCGAAGCAATGGTATTATCAAAATCTCTTAATTACGCAGAATTGGGTGGTAAAAAACCAGATGATTATAGTAGCAGTTATGATAAAAATAATTCATTAGCATATACCGACTATATGAGAGCACACGATGGAACACGTCTTGTAGATCCATCGATTATTAATAATGTTAAAATGTTTAATAACGTAGATGATTATGAATCTTATAGTAACGATAACAGTAAAAAAATAATGTCACCTAAAGAGTTGAAGATGCAAGAAAAAAATAAATTAAAAATAGAAAAAGAAGAGTTAAAAAGATTAGAACGTCTAGAAAAATATGATAGTAGAGCCGAAAAAACTTTTGAAAAGTCAAATAAGTTATTCTTAAGATAAGCTTATATCGATATATTTAAACAATGACATTTTATTTTCATAGGTATCATTCCATCCATATTCAAATAATTCTTTAGATTTATCTTTATCCAAGAATAAAAAGTTAGAACTTGTAAAATTTCTACCCCACATATCTTTATTTATATTTAATATATTATTATCAGATAAATCATCATTTGAATTTGTAATTTGTCCATCAATATAAAACTTATCATCATACTGTTTATAAAAACTTTCACCTGATATATATGGTATATATGAACTACAAGTACAAATGTCAATTAAATGATCAATATCGCGAAATGATGATATTTTTTCACTTTTCATTTTATATAACTTTCCTACATTTGTTGAAAGTATAGAAATTTTATCTAACTTCAATGGGATATGTTTCACATATCTTAATTTTAAATTAGTTTCTATATTTTTTTGAACGATATTGTAATTATATAATGAGATGTTTAAAATGTCTTTTCCAATTATAGTATCCCATAATTTATCATGATTTGATAAATCTTTTTCTTGAGTGTATAACAATGAGCACCAAGCACCACCTGATGTCCCTGTTATATTATAATTTTCAATAGGAAAATGTTTTTTAATATAACCAATAACACCAAGATAATAAGGTAGATATAATCCTGTTCCACATATATTTATATTCATAAATGCGTTTGTAATAATAATCATTGACATTGAAAAAATAAATCTCATTATACAATTTTAATATTATATAATGTTTTTTTTTTATATGTTTTTAAATTGCAGTCTTAGTCCATCTAGACCTCTCATATACTAAATCTCTATTTCTCATATATATGAAAAAGTTTTTTATGTTTTCTTCATTTCCTTCTGAAAAAAAAGTATTAAGTTCATTTATTGCACTTTCTTTTTGTACAATACACGCCATTATAATATTATTCATATTTACCTTATATTTGTCACTTATAAAAGGTGGTTGATTTATTAACCATTCTTCTCGCATTTTACAATAAGATGCGTGATTATTTGGAATAACCTCTATTTCGTCATTATCGTAATGAACGCGTATATCTGTATTTATTATATCAACTGATGCTATAACACGGTCGTTATGTTCCATTTATGTAATAATAATATTATATGTTTATATATATAAGTAGTATATAAAAATGGAATCTGGTATAACTATGTTAGTGCATGCATTCATTATCGGACTGATAATATATATGTTAATGGTTTTAGTTTTCAAACAAAATCATCTTGTTGCTGAAAATAGAAGTATAATTATAGGTTCTTTAATATTAATATATATGATTGTATTCGGTCATGATATTCCTAAAAATATAAATCCTAATTTATAAATATACTACAATTTATTTTTCATAATTATATATCAGCATATATACATTCGCATTCTTTTCTAAAAAATTATCTACTTTACTAATATGTAAATCGTTATATAGATAATAACCTTCGTCGTTATCACAAATAGCAGTATAATGTCCTCCATCAACACAACCAATATGCATAGCGATAGAAGATAAAAAATATCTTTTATCTATATCTGTATTATTTAATATAGTACCTTTTTTAAAACAAAAATTTTCATTTATATGTATAGGATTATTATTTTTAACGTTCGCACTTACAAATCTATTAATAACTACGAATAATACATCTGGAAGACTCCATATTTTTGTAGTTTTGTGATATTCGTGCATTTCATTACATTTATCACATTTCCAATCTCCATATTTTAATTCTTCTTTATAATTTTGCATTATCATATCTGCTATCGAAGGTATATTATCATTTGGTATATTTAAATTAAGAGTTGTAAATGATTCAAAATTATATAAAACGTTTTGACAGTTTGAACATTTTGTTATATTAAGAAAAAATCCTTGTGTAGCAATTTGCAATTTTGATGTTTTATTATCATTGAGTTTTACATTATAATAATCAAACTTATCTCTAAGTCTATTACTATTTAACAATGAATATGTAAATTCCTTTTCATTTTTATAAACTATACCTTTCGTTAATCTATCTTTAATAAGTTTATTATTGCTTATTATATCAAAATGAGATGGTTCATCATTAACCTCTTCTATTATTTTTCCATATAAAAAAATCCACAATTCATATATGTCTAATTGTTCGCCAAATGTAAATATATCTTGAAATGTTTCAAATATTTTTGTTACAAACTTTCGTGGTATAAGAGATTTATTATTTATATGCATTGATACCAAAATCTCTTTTAAATGCGATGTTAATGTGTCATCTGATAGATCATAATTAATAATTATATCTCGTAATGTATCATTTCGACATATCATCTGTACGAGACTATTTATTGCACAAGTTGAACCGATATTTTTCAATCCTTGCATTTATTATACATAACTATTTACATATTCATATATGATAAATATAATAATAATATATGTATTTATTAGTATTTAAATGAATAAATCAACTACCAAAACAAGTAATTTATCTAAAGTTTCTAATAATAAAAAAAATAATTTGGCGAATATTACAAGAGAAAAGATAAAAAATATGAGTATTAATGATAACGCAAATAGTATTTATGAATCAAGTAGATTTTTATTTATGATTATTTCGATAACATTAATAACTTTGTTAATAAATATAAATGCAATTTTGTGGATAAAAAAGTTAGAAAAAATAAACTGTGCTTGTAGCGAACATTGGATGCGTAAATATATTGAATATTATTTATATATTATTGTACCAATACAAATTATAAATATACTTATATATATTTATCTATATTCTACAAACAATATGAAAGACCTTAATTTTAACAATACTAATAATACATTATTAAAAGCGTATTTATCATTTACGCAATTTTTAGCATTTATTGGAACAATTAATATATTTTTAGTTATAATATTTATTAATAGATTAAAAGAAATTAATTGTTATTGTAGTGAGGATATTAAAAGAGAGGTTTATT
>Ga0335396_10003989_pt1 | contig 16386 bp, 17 predicted proteins | sample FRY02_FD_205743 | JGI IMG/M metagenome (GOLD analysis project Ga0335396, IMG submission 205743) | Freshwater microbial communities from Lake Fryxell liftoff mats and glacier meltwater in Antarctica - FRY-02 (spades assembly) (version 2) | ecosystem: Environmental > Aquatic > Freshwater > Ice >... | reverse complement strand
CACCCCAAAAAGCGATGGCAGCAGCAACGAGCAACATGGTTATAGCTTGCGTGCCAGCAATGCCGTCGGTGCCATCCATAAAGTTAAATAGGTTGATCCACCAAGCGCCCACTAAAAACAAAAAGCCTAATAATAACCAGCCGTGCAAACTAACTTCCCCCCAAATCAACAAGGGAGGCAAGTTGCCTAAAGTCACTAAGACGCCAGCCACCACTGAAATTTGTACCAAAAAACGCCATTTGGCTGAGATTTCTCTGACGTCATCTAGAACCCCAGCTATGACTAGTGGCAAGCTAAATACAAGCAAAAACCAGAGTGAGTGCTCACCTCTCCAAGCAAGCCAAGCAGTGGCTAACGATATTGCCACGACAATGCCTAAACCACCGCCATTAGGCGTTGGTGTTTCATGACTAGAACGGTGGTTGGGTGCTTGAACCAGCTTCCATCGTGCCGCACGTTTTAAAACGATGTGCGCAACAAAATACGAAACGCCCATGCTTAAAACTAGCATGCAAACGAGCTCTTGCAAACCAACACTCATGTTGAGATGTCTTTTTCAGTCAATATAAATGAACGTGGTTTGAAACCGAAATCGCGGGTTGCATCGCTGTGGTCAAACACTAAATCGCGGTTCATTCTTTCTGCCATGGCAGGTGTCCATTTGCGGTAGCGAGGCAAACATCTTAGCATTGCTACAGCCATACGAAATACTAAAAGAGGCACTGTAAATAACCGAACAGGCTGCTTTAAAGCATGAAAAATACGAGCAACCATGTCGCGATAAGTTAAGGTTTCTGCACCTGAAATATTATAGGCGCGATTAGCAACTTTTTTTGTGCGTAAGGCGGCGACACATGCCGCCGCAACATCTTGAGTATGAATGGGTTGACGCAAACCTTGGGCTTTGCCAAACAAGGGAAAAAAACCAAACCTTTTGATAACCCTAATGATTTCGGCAATATTTTTGTCGCGCCCGTATCCGTAAATTAACGTGGGACGTAAAACCACCCACTCTACCCCACGGGCTTGCGCCCAAGCTTCAACTCGTTGCTCAGCATCAGCCAAACAATGCGCCGTAGCTTGGTCTTCTGGGTCTGACGAGTCGTCTTTTGTAAAACGGCTGGTAGGAGGAAAGGGCGACTATGCGACGCACACCGTAAGCTTCGAGCATGTTGAAATGGTCGGGCAGTATCCAGATAGGGGCTACGCATAGCCAGTTTGAAATAGTTTCTTTATGTTTGTTTAGATGCGCTTTGGGCAAAGATGAGTTTGATGACAGCGTTTGTTGTGCTGACACAGTATGGCCTAGAGCTGCTTCAGAGCCATGCTTTGAATTGCTTCCATCGATACCAACAAGCGGCAGCCAGTTCACACCATCTTGAACGTTACGTTTATCTAAATTTCTTGAAAATGCATAAACCTCGTGACCTGCTTGAACCAGCAAAGACGATACAGACTCGCCCACTAAGCCTCGAGCACCAAGCAAGCCAACGGCATAGTGATTATTCACGGGTAAGCCCAAAACGTTTGGCGAGTAATTTAAACGAATGGTAAACCGAGACCATTGCAAAACGTAACCACACACCCACATTGACCAGCCACATTAAGACACTGGGATATTGATGCTTAAAAAACTTGTGATAAAAACGAATCATTCCTTTGTGTTTGTGCCATTCGACAAAGAAAGGGCGTGAACGGCTGCAATGACCATGATGGTGCATGACCCTCGCATCGGGCACAAACAGTATTTTCCAACCATGCTGACGAAAACGCATACACCAGTCTAAATCTTCACAATGTAAGAAATAAGCTTCGTCCCAAAGGCCGACATCTTCAACGGCTGCTTTACGAACCAGCATTAATGCACCAGAAATGGCTTCTACTTCTATTGGCTTAGTGGGTAAGGGTTGTTTATGTAAATGGAAGTCAAAGAAAAGCTTGGGCCAACGGTGGCTAAAGCGAGACAAGCCAAACGCTCGCACAAATGAACGCCATGGGGTGGGTGTTTTGCAGGGCAAGATACTTTCACTAAAGGAAAAAATTTGCGGCAGGGCCTTTTTAAGGCAAGTTCTAAGTGATCACTCTATCGATGCGGTAATTCACTTCGCAGGGTTCAATGCTGTAGGTGAGTTAGTTTCCCAGCCGATTGAACAGTACGCAAATAACGTTCAGATTAGCATCAGCAAGAGATGCAGATTTAATACATAAAAGCCCTAAGTTGAGTGACCACTGGTAACCCATCTGATAAGTGCCAAAACTTATGATTTCTTGAGCAATACCACTCTAAAATGTAAAAATTCGTTTAATTACCTTAACTCACCGGTTGCACATAATTGAATGACTTCTTTCAATCAACCCTTTACGATTGCCCCAATCGTTCTTTGCGGGGGTTCAGGTACGCATTTGTGGCCCTTGTCACGGCAAAGTTTTGCTAAACAGTTTATGCCTCTAATTGGCAATAAAAGTTTGCTGCAACTGACACTAGTACACACGTATCTGTTTAGATCAACGCCATTACTGATCTTCAACTGTTTCACGATACAGTCATGCAAGGGGCGCCATCCGCTTTAGAGGGTGAAATCGTTACCTTTGGGGTCGTGCCAACCTACCCTAGTTCGGCTTACGGCTATATGCAGACGCATGAACAAACGCAAAAAATACGCTCGAAAATACACATGGTCGCACACTTACACATACCGACACGGCGCCCAACCCTGTTTTTTAAGTTGGCCGTTTTATAAAAAAAACCACAAACTGCCGAATCCCAAGCGGTGATCTTACAAGGCAATGTCTGCTGGAATGCCGGCATTTTTCTTTGCACGCCAGGGTACCGAAGTGTTTATGCTGTGTGAAAACCTATCAACCTATATTCCAATCGGTGAAATACATCGCCTTAAAAACCCAAGCGTGGTTCAATTAGAAACGATTGAAATTCAATAGGGTAGTTACTTGGATGAGGATGACATTGTTCGGTTGGAAGATGTGTATGGGCGAGTGGTGCCGCTTTGATCATCAGCCATATATAAAAGTTAATGAAAGTTAATTTATGCGTTTAAGCCATATTGGTTGGAATCTTGCAGGCTTGTCGCTGCCACTATTGATTGCAGTCGTTACCGTGCCGCAACTCATCAGCAGGCTTGGCAACGAGCGTTTTGGTTTGCTTGCCTTAGCATGGGGGTTAATTGGGTATGCGGGCGCACTTGACTTAGGCATTGGTCGAGCGCTCACGCAGTGGGTGGCGCGGCTTAGAGGTGAGGGCAACCTATTGCCGATTAGCGGTATTTTAGCAACCGCCAATCGCATCACGCTTGTCGCAGGTTTGTTGGGTGGCGCGATCATTGCGCTGGCAGCGCTCGCGGGGTTAGGGTCATGGGTCAAAGCCGTCACCATTGCACCCATTGAAATCACTCAAGCCATGCTTTTATTGGCAATTGCCTTGCCAGCTCAGGCCATAAGTGCCACTTACCGAGGTGTTAACGAAGCCTTTATGAACTTTAAAGGCGTCAGCCTGTTACGGGTTGCGCTGGGCATGGTTGGCTTTGGTGGCCCCTACTTAGTGACTTTTTACACTTTGGAACTACCCTGGTTAGTCATGACTTTAGTCGCTAGCCGTCTACTGGCGTTGTTCGTGTATCGCTGGCTTGCTCATTCTTGTCTTGAAAAAAACGGTGTCATCATAGCTGAGGCTAAATACTCAAGCACGACGGCAAAATCACTTTTTTCGTTTGGGGGCTGGGTAGCTGTTAGCAATGTTGTTAGCCCCGTTATGATGCAGGCCGACCGATTTATGATCGGTGCTATTTTGTCGGCTGCTGCGGTTACCTATTATGTGTTGCCCTATGAAGTTGTAGTACAAAGTTTAATTATGGTTGGGGCTATTTCTTCTGTCATTTTCCCAAATTTAAGTAAACTCGTACACGAGCAACCCGATCAATGGCAACCCTATTTTCAGCGTTGGCTCTACATTGTTGCAGGCATGATGCTAGTGGTATGTAGCATGCTTGCTATTTTATTACCTACCCTACTCAGCCTATGGCTTAAAACTGAACTTGAGCCAATCAGCATTATGGTCGGGCAAATTCTTTGCTTGGGCGTTTTTGCGAACTCAATTGCTTCAATGTATTACGCTTTGTTTCATGCCAAAGGTCGGGCTGACATAACAGCTAAGCTTCATATGATTGAGTTACCAATCTTTTTAGCTGCTCTATTTTTTCTACTACATAAATATGGCATCACCGGAGCCGCTTGGGCTTGGGTTGGGCGAATGGTATTCGATGCCGTCGCTTTGGCGTGGTGCTCTAAAATAACGCGATCATGATTGCAGCGCTACGCACAGCTCCAAAGAAAACGACTGTTTTAACTATATTCATTTATTACATATTTAATTTTTTCCTTATTATTCGTTCAGATCTTCTTGTCGAATATTCAATCACAAGTAGTCTTGGGGCATTCGATGGCGTCTTACAATAACGTAGATGTAATTGTGGTCAACTGGAATGCTGGCCATCAATTACATAACTGCATGGTTTCAATTCAAAAAAATGGCATGCCGTATGTGGTGAACACAATCGTTGTTGATAACGGCTCAACTGATGGTTCTGCTGAGACTATTCAAAATGATCAAAATATTACGGTCATTCATTCTGAAACCAATCTAGGTTTTGGTAAAGCTTGCAATTTAGGTGCTCAACAAGCTAAAAGTAATTATCTTTTGTTTCTTAACCCAGACGCTGCGCTTTATTCAGAAACTTTGACTAATGCCTTGGCTTTCATGCAAGACCCTATCAATCAAAATATCGGTATCTGTGGCGTACAGTTAGTCGATGAATCTGGGCATATATCAAAAAGCTGTTCAAGATTTCCAACATCAACGAGCTTCGTTCTACATGCACTGGGTTTAGATCGTGTCTTTCCTAAACTAAGCCACTTTATGACCGAATGGAACCATAAAGAGACGCGTGAGGTCGATCAAGTCATTGGTGCTTTTTTTTTGGTTCGTCGAGAACTTTTTACCGCACTTAATGGCTTTGATGAACGTTTTTTTGTTTATTTTGAAGAGGTTGATTTTTCGCTAAGAGCTAGCCAATTAGGTTGGAACAGTGCGTATTTAGCTCAGGCTCAAGCGTTTCATGCCGGTGGTGGAACCTCAAATCAAGTCAAGGCGCGCCGACTGTTCTATTTATTGCGAAGCCGTATTCTGTTCGCTTTTAAGCATTTCAGCTTAATAGGGGCAGGCATGGTTTTGCTTTCAACCTTGTTTATTGAACCTGTGTCGCGCTCTATTCTTGCGCTCTTTCGCCACTCTTGGTCAACTTTTAAAGAAACTTGGTCTTGCTACGCAATGCTGTGGCAATGGTTGCCCAGTTGGGTGTTAAAAGGGTGCACGCGTTGAAACCCATACGTGTATTAGCTTTACCCAAATACGGCCCGCTTGGCTCGGCAAGTCGGTTACGTTTTTTACAATACTTCGCCCCATTGCAGGCGGCTGGGCTTGTTATCGAGCAAAGCTCTTTACTCAGTGACGATGCCCTACGATCACGTTATCAGACGGGTGATTATTCACACCTTCAACTTATACAAAGCTATGCTTCACGTCTTAAAGTGTTGTTAATAAAAGGTCGTTTCGATCTACTCTGGATCGAAAAAGAAGCCCTACCTTGGTTTCCGCTCTGGTTAGAAATTGCCATGCTAAGCGGAGTACCTTTTATTCTTGATTACGATGATGCCGTCTTTCACAATTATGATCAACACGGTTCAAAATGGGTACGTCAACTGTATGGGCAAAGAATTGACGGTTTAATGGCCAAATCTGCCTTGGTGGTTGGGGGTAACGCATACCTTTGCGATCGAGCACACCATGCAGGTGCGCCCTGGGTTGAGATGTTACCCACCGTGATCGATTTAGAACGCTACCCAGTTTCCTCTTCCCCCAAAACATTATCTACCGATGGCCTACCGCGTATCGTATGGATCGGTTCGCCCTATACCGTGCGTTATTTAAAATTACTGCAAGCGCCATTACAACAATTGGCTCAACGCGTTCCGTTTGTATTGCGGGTGATTGGTGGGAAAATTGATATGCTAGGCGTACACGTTGAAACCATAGACTGGGCAGAAGACAGCGAAGTAGAGTCAATCGCATCTGCCCATGTCGGTGTCATGCCCCTGTCTGACTCACCTTGGGAAAGGGGCAAATGTGGCTATAAGTTAATTCAATATATGGCTTGCGGTTTGCCTGTTGTCGCCAGCCCAATCGGGGTTAATACCGAAATTGTGCAAGAAGGTATCAATGGTTTTTTGGCCCATGACGCTTCCACTTGGGTAAATACTTTAGAGCAATTATTGACTCAACCTGAGCTAGCGACAAAAATGGGGCAAGCAGGTAGAAAACGAGTTGAAAGTGAATATTGCTTACAAGTGACCGCACCAAAATTAGAAAAATTAATGCGCCAAGTCGTGACTCAATCACGCACAACCATGGGAATGGTTAATTAACCACAAAAAAATGGTCTATTTAAAACCCAAACTTCTCATCGCCACAACGGTACCCGAGACCCTTGCAACCATTTTGCAAGGTCAGCCTGAGTATTTATCAAAATATTTTGAAACGGCAGTTGTCACCAGTGCAGGCGAGCCAACGCTTGGTATGCCTAAAAAGGCCAGGTTTACCGTCAACATGCATCGTGGCATTAGCCCGATAGCTGATTTAAAGTCAATCATTGCCATGGTCAAGGTCATACGTACATTTAAACCAGACATCATTCATTCTTACACCCCTAAAGCGGGTTTGGTGTGTATGGTGGCGGGTTTTTTATGCCGAGTCAGTGTGCGCATACACACCTTTACAGGCTTAATCTTTCCCACTACCCTTAACCGCTTGAAACATTTTGTTTTAAAGCAAGTAGACGCCTTAATCTGCGCGTGTGCCACCATGGTGGTGGCTGAGGGGGCAGGCGTCAAACGTGACTTAGCGCGCTTTAAGGTGACGAGTAAACCGATTCATATTATTGGCCATGGCAACATTGCTGGCCTTGATTCAACTTACTTTGACCCGAGCTTACCCGTGGTCAAACATGCGGTGACTGATCTTGATAACAATTTCAATAACAATCTTAAAAACAATCTATATTTAAACTTAGAAACGCACGCATCACTTCCGACATCAACTAATACCTTTATATTTCTATTTGTCGGTCGTTTAAACCGCGACAAAGGTTTAAAAGAACTAGCCCAAGCTTTCGTTGAGCTTGATGAGCAGGCCGTGTTGTGGCTAGTCGGCAGCTTAGACCCAACCGCCCCCCCCGACGCAAACACGCTTGATACTTTAAAAAAACACCCGCGTATCAAACAAATGGGGTTTTTACATGACGTGCGTGGTGTGTTGGCTCGGTGCAATGTTCTGGTGTTACCCAGCTATCGCGAAGGTTTTCCAAATGTGCTTCTGCAAGCTGGGGCGATGCAAAAACCAGTAATTGCCACTGACATTAACGGCAGTAATGAAATTGTTTTAGCCGGTGAAACGGGTTGGTTGGTTGCAGCTAAAAATGCTGGGGCCCTTAGGCAGGCCATGTTGCAAGCTATGCAAACGACTATAGATCAAAGGCTAAAAATGGGCTTGGCCGCCCGCAAACGTGTTCAAAAGTTGTTTGAGCGGGAAGACTACCTAACCGTGTTGGTGAGCTTTTACCAATCACTCACAAAGCAAACTAAACTAATCGGCTCAAATCATCCAAGCAACCCAAGCACCGCCAATCACCCAGACAAATCAGACAAACCAGACAACTCAAGCAAACCCAAAACATGAAACGTTTATTTGACATCTTGGTTTCGTTTTTGTCGCTCGTGCTGCTCGCCATTCCGCTCGCTGTATTGGCGTTTTTGGTGCGTAAAAAACTTGGTTCGCCTGTTTTATTTACTCAAGTACGCCCGGGCTTCGACGGCAAACCTTTTAAAATGTATAAGTTTCGCACCATGACTGATGCTCGCGGGCCTGATGGCAAACTGCTTGATGATGAGCAGCGCCTTACGTCATTTGGTAAAAGGCTTCGTAGCACAAGCCTTGATGAACTTCCCGAATTATGGAATGTTTTAAAAGGCGACATGAGCTTAGTGGGCCCACGCCCATTGCTGATGCAATACCTTCCGCTTTATAGCCCCCATCAATCCCGCCGACACGAGGTTCGCCCAGGCATTACCGGCTGGGCACAGGTCAATGGCCGCAACGCCATCAGTTGGGAACAAAAATTTAACTTAGATGTTTGGTATGTTGAGCAACGTCATCGTCAAAATGCTTTCTCGTGTACTGCGCTCGATATTAAAATATTATGGTTAACAGTTGAAAAAGTGTTTAAAAAAGAGGGTATTATTGCTAACCAAGACGTTACTATGCCACCTTTTACAGGATCAAAATAGGTTTACACAAGAGTGCCTTAAGTTTCATAGCCGTTTCGCCAATTTTTCACCTCCGTTGCCCTAACTGACGCCTCATTTGTATTTAAACCCCAAGGTCATAGGTTGTTCGTTAATAACAGAGATTCATAGCGTTAATATCAAGATTGTTTGTTTAAAGTTTTTTATTTTTTTAAGCTTCTTCATTTATGCTCAATACCCCTTTCGCCCCTTGGCCCAGTTTTAGCGCAGAAGAAATGGCTGCGGTACAGGCTGTCATGGCTTCAAACCAGGTTAACTACTGGACAGGGCAAGCGTGCCGCCTCTTTGAAAAAGAGTTCGCGCAATGGGTGGGTGTACCCCATGCCGTCGCACTTGCAAATGGTACCTTGGCGCTTGATTTGGCATTGAAAGCCCTAGATGTTGGGCCAGGTGACGAAGTGGTGGTAACACCCCGCACGTTTATTGCCAGTGTTTCAAGCGTGGTGAGCGCGGGTGCCACACCTGTATTTGCTGATGTTGAGCTCGATAGCGGCAACATTTCAGCACGCACCATTGCGCCCGTCATCACGCCCAAAACCAAAGCTATTATTTGTGTGCATTTGGCCGCTTGGCCGTGTGACCTAGACCCCATTATGGTGTTGGCTGAAAAACACAATTTATACGTAATCGAAGACTGCGCCCAAGCGCATGGGGCGCAATATAAAGGCCGCAGTGTTGGCAGTATTGGCCACATTGGCGCGTGGAGTTTTTGTCAAGACAAAATCATGACGACTGGTGGCGAGGGCGGCATGGTCACCACCCGTGATGAAACCTTATGGCGCAAGATGTGGGCCTATAAAGACCATGGCAAAAGCTATGAGGCCATTTACGAACGCGAGTTACCCACTGGGTTTGGTTTCAAATGGATTCATGACAGTTTTGGTACCAATTGGCGCATGCTTGAAATGCAAGCGGCCATTGGTCGAGTGCAACTCAAAACGATGCCCCAATGGTTGGCCCAGCGCAATAAAAATGCTCAAATGCTCACTGAAGCGTTCACATCTTTAACAGGTGAGCAAGGCGCGCTACGTTTACCAAAAATTGGCTGTTTGAGCGGTTGTCGGGCTATTACATGTGGTTCAACTCAAACCGATCAAATTGCTTGCCCACTGGGCTGCGTTCATGCTTTTTATAAGCTTTATGCTTACATCAAACCAGAGCATCTAAAAGAAGGTTGGTCGCGCGACCGTATCATTCAAGAAATGAACCAAGCGGGCGTACCCTGCTTATCAGGTAGTTGTAGCGAAGTGTACTTAGAAAAAGCATTTGATGGCACCGGCTGGCGGCCCGCTAAGCGACTACCGAACGCTCAAGCCTTAGGTGAAACATCGATTATGTTTTTGGTGCACCCTACAATAACGCAAGACCAAATACAACAAACAATTCAAGCTTTTACACAGGTTATGAGCCTAGCTGCTCAATTTAATGACGTCGTTATAGATTAAATTTGAAGCTCTAGGTTGTTTACCTTAGCATCACTTATACTTTAACTATTGATGTTACCAAACAAGCAGTTGTGTAAATTTTAAACGCGCGCCAAGTACGCTTCTGAACGCAATACATACCCCTCTTACACAACACCTAACATGTTTAAAAGCATTGCAAACCTAGCCTTAGATTTACCGCGTACTTTAAAACGCCTAGTAGTCCTGGGCGTTGATATTTCACTATGCTTACTCACCGTTTGGTTTGCCTATTTTTTAAGGCTTGATTACTTCGTCACGTTGAGTGATCGCGCTTTTTGGCCAGGGTTAGCCTCAGTGGTTATTGCTATACCCATTTTTATTTCATTTGGTTTGTACCGTGCCATATTTCGCTATGTCGGGTTAGCGGCGTTTGTCACCATTTTTAAAGCTGTGGCACTGTATGGCTTAATCTTTGTCACCTTATTTACGGTCATTAGCTTTGGCGATGTTCCTCGAACGGTAGGCCTCATTCAACCTTTGTTATTGTTAATTGCAGTTTCAGCCTCACGCATGTTGGCGCGCTTTTGGTTAGGGGGCTTGTATTTAAGTCGCAGTAAATTAGCGTTGAGGCCTGGCGTGTTAATTTACGGCGCAGGTGATGCCGGGCGGCAACTGGCAGCGGCCATGCTAAATAACCCTGAAATGGAAGTAAAGGGGTTTTTAGATGACGATACCCGCCTGCAAGGCCGAGTCTTAAACGGCAAACGCATATACAACCCCAGTAAAATTAACGCTCTAGCCCAACGTTTAAATGTATCAACGGTTTTATTAGCCCTGCCTTCAACAAACCGGCAGCGGCGCAATGAAATTATCGAAGGTTTGATTCAAGCCAAAATCTCGGTGCGCACACTACCAAGCGTGGCTGACTTAGCCCAAGGTAAAGTCACTGCGGCTGACATTCGTGAGCTTGATATTGATGACCTTTTAGGCCGTGAGGCGGTTACACCTGATCTTGAGTTATTGTCAATCAACATTGCTGGTAAAACGGTTTTGGTAACGGGCGCAGGGGGCTCAATCGGTAGCGAGTTATGCCGACAGATTATGCAATATAAACCGCATACTTTGTTGCTAGTTGAGCTAAATGAGTTAGCGCTTTATGCCATACACCATGAGCTTGAAAGTAAGTTTGTCGGCAACCAAACAGATCAAGCAATATTTAAACCTGTTGACAACGCTTCTGCCACAGTTAGTGGCTCATCAATTGCTCAATCTAAAACTGACCCTTCAATCAACATAAGCAATATTCATTCACACATCAAATTAGTTCCTCTTTTAGCTTCAGTCTGCGACGCAACCCGAGTTAAGCAAATTTTAGAAGTCTTTAAACCCCACACCATCTACCATGCGGCGGCTTATAAACACGTACCGATGGTTGAACACAACCCCATTGAAGGGGTAGTCAACAATGTCTGGGGCACGCGAACCGTGGCATTGGCGGCACAAGCATGTGGTGTACCCGATGTGGTGCTAATTAGTACCGATAAAGCGGTGCGCCCCACCAATGTCATGGGTGCCAGTAAACGCTTGGCTGAGATGGTTTTACAAGGCTTGGCAGATTTGCCTACTCCAACTCGTTTTACGATGGTGCGGTTTGGCAATGTGCTGGGCTCTTCAGGCTCAGTCGTACCTCGGTTTAAACAGCAAGTACGTAGCGGGGGGCCTGTGACCATTACCCACCCTGACATCACCCGTTACTTTATGACCATACCCGAGGCCGCACAGTTGGTGATTCAAGCCGGGGCGATGTCGCGCCGCGATTTAAGCGCAAACGGTCGTGTCTACGTACTTGACATGGGTGAACCTGTCAAAATTATTGACCTAGCCCGCCGCACCATTGAACTATCTGGCTTAACCCTGCGCGACGAGCAAAACCCAGAGGGTGACATTGAGTTGATGGTCACAGGCCTGCGCCCCGGAGAAAAACTCTACGAAGAGTTATTGATCGGTGACAACCCTCAAACCACCGACCACCCCCGCATTATGCAAGCCAACGAGGCGCATTTGCCCTGGGCAGAACTTGAAGTTGAGCTCGTGAAGCTTGACATCGCTATCAAGCAAAACGACGTAGAAGCCCTGCGCAAACAGCTTGAACAATTAGTAGTGGGCTACAAGCCGAATAGCCCCATTGTTGATTGGTTATATTTGGCTGAGAATAGTCAATAACCCATTCACTTCACACTCTTAGCATCTTGCCCAAACAAGATCTTCTTTGATTCTTCATCAACGGTTTTGTTTTGATTCACTCTATCGGCCAATGCATAAGCTTCAATCGTCGCGGGCCGGGCGTGTACACGTGCAAACCACTTCGCCAACGCGGGGAAGTTCGCCAGGTCTTGTTGCTGACGCTCGTGCGGCACCACCCAGGGGTAGCTGGCCATGTCGGCGATGGTGTATTGGTCACCGCAAATGTAATCACGGCCATCGGCCAAGTGTTTATTTAATACACCATATAAACGACCGGTTTCTTTGACGTACCGCTCCATTGCGTAGGGTAGTTTTTCGGGGGCATACTGCACAAAATGATGGTTTTGACCGGCCATGGGGCCTAGGCCACCCATCTGCCAAAACAACCATTGCAGGCATTCGTTACGGCCGCGTAAGTCTTGCGGTATGAGGGTTTGGGTTTTGTCTGCCAAATACAACAAAATCGCACCTGATTCAAATATAGCGATCGGCTCACCACCGTCTGCAGGTTGTTGATCAACGATGGCGGGTATGCGGTTGTTGGGGGCAATTTTTAGAAAATCAGGGTCAAATTGCTCGCCCCGACTGATGTTAATAGGCTTAATTTGATAGTCAAGCCCTGCTTCTTCTAAAAATAAAGTGACTTTGTGGCCGTTTGGAGTCGTCCAGTAATAAAGATCAATCATGGTGTTTCCTAAGGTTATCTAATATTTACGAATTAGGTTATTGCTAGCAAGTATTTGTTTACAAATGGTTACATCGTGTATCGTCGTGACTTCGTTTGAACTCAATGCTTATGTTAAGGAATATCATTTATGTCGCCTAGCGAAATCACCGTACTCGGTGGCTTGCTGATTGGTCTAGTTTACGGTGCGGCGGCACAGGTGACAGGCTTTTGTTTGAACCGTGCGCTGCGCGATCGATTTGGCAACAAACAACCGTCTATGCAGCTCAAAACAACTCTTTCTACAGAAACAATCACACAAAACAGCAGCAAACTCAGATCTTTTGTCTTAGCACTAGCCATCGCCATGGCCGGTACGCAATGGGCACACCAAACCAGCACAATCGATTTGGCGAGTTCAATTTATGTCACGCATCAGTTTTCTTGGTTGTTAATAGCTGGCGGCGGTTTACTGTTTGGTTGGGGCATGATTTTGGCGCGAGGCTGTGGGGCCCGCACCTTGGTGTTGTTGGGTCAAGGCAACATGCGCTCTTTAGTTGTGGCCCTGTGCCTAGGTATTTCTGCATTTATAACGTTAACCGGCTTGCTAGGCCCCTTGCGTAGCGAAATAGCAAGTGTTACCACCGTGTCCATTCCCTGGGCGGGTTTGCAGAACCGCTGGGGTGCGGCGTTTGTTGTTTTAGCCTTATTGTTTTACGTTTTTAAAGACCGGGGCTTTTTAAAGCAAAGCCGTGATCTGTGGGGTGGCATCGTCGTAGGTTTAATGATTGTGGCGGGCTGGTTGGTCACAGGCTGGTTGGGTTTTGATGAATTTGAAACCAACGCACCCGGTTCGGTGGGGTCGTTAACCTTTGTCGCCCCCATTGGTTTGGCGATTCAATACGCCATGATTGCCACCGGTTTAAGTTTGAGTTTTGGGGTGACCGTTGTGTTGGGCGTGGTGGTAGGGGCTTTTGTGTCTGCTCGTGTGACGGGTACTCACCGGTTTGAAGGGTTTCGTAGCCCCGAGGAAATTCGCTGCTATATTATGGGCGGGGTATGTATGGGTATTGGCGGTGCCTTGGCGATGGGTTGCTCGATTGGCCAAGGTTTAACCGGGTTGTCTACATTGTCTTACGTATCAATGTTGGCGGTTTCAGGTATCGTAATTGGTGCGCGGTGGGCTTTGCATCGCGGGTTTTGAAAGTGTTTTAAACACGATGAGGCCTAATGTTGAAAGCGCCGCAATTTCGCTTAAGTAAAGTTAAATCGCTTTTTAAATCGCTCGTATCTAAAAGACTGGCGCATACACTAGACACGCTTCAAAAACATCAAAAAAGCAGCGGCATTGTCAGGGGTAACCGCAAAAATCAAAGTAAGCGAAGCATAATTGGGGCGTCTGCCTTACTATCAGTAACGCTTTTGGCGGGCTGTAGTTCCATACAACTCGCATACCGCACGTCAACCGCCTTAATACAATACCAACTTGATAGCTACCTTGATTTAACCGACGTACAAGAAGCAACCCTAAAAGAGCAATTGCAAAAGTTTAAAGCCTGGCATGAACAAAATGCCCTGCCTCAATACGCACAAACACTAGAATCTTGGCGGGTTGAGTTGGCAACGGGCAAAAAGTTTACCGTTGCCGATATTTTGCAGAAACAAGCTGTTTTAGAAGACGCCTTAATGGCGATGGGTGCGCAGGCTGCGGTGCGTTTAGCACCCGTGTTGGTCACGCTGACCCCACAACAGCGGCAACGGTTAAGCAAAGAGTTCGCTGACAACAACGCCAAGTACCAGCAAGAGCAGGTCAAAGTTGCCATGACCCCTAAAGGCCGAGAAAAGCGGCTTGAAGAAGTGGTTGATCGCTACGAAGATTGGTTGGGTGATTTAACTGCGCAACAGAAACAATTAATTAAAACTTGGCTAGACGGTCGAGGCTCTATGGTCGCTTTGTGGGCGCAAGAGCGTATGGCACGGCAAGAGGCCTTAATTGATCTCATACAAGAAGCGCAAGACCACGGCTCTGCCGAGCGCGCTGCGGTGGCTTTAAAAAACTATTTTGCGAGCTTAAGCAATTACCGTGTGGCTGATATTCAACAATTAAGCGAAGAAAGGCGTCAGCAATTGGCTCAACTTACCGCTTCAATATTAAATTCGCTAACACCTAAACAGCGTCAAATGCTTGATGCTAAGTTGGCTGACTATGCCAATGATTTTTTAGAGTTGGCGGCCATAAACTAAATATGGCAACCTTTGCAACCTTAAGCCCTTAACCCTTAAGTTGGTTGGGGGTGTTGTTTTAAATTAGCTTGCGTACTTACGCATTATGTCTTGCGCTGATTCGGCTTACGGTACCTGTTGTAACCCCACAAGTACTGCATTGGTGCCAAGCGAATGGCGCGCTCAATGTTTTGATTCATAAGGGTTAAAGCGGCAATGGGGTCTTCAGGCCATGGGGTGGGTACTTCCCAATATTCCATCTTACAAAGCGTTTCACCGGGCTGTCGCACCACGCATAGCATAATAACGGGCGCACCAGTTAGGGTTTGCAGACGGTGCACTAAACGCATGGTGTAAGCGTCTTGACCAAAAAAGGGTGCCCACTCGCCCTCACCCATAACGGGCACTTGGTCGGGTAGCAACCCTGCAGTTTGGCCCCGTAGCAATGTTTTAACCAACGCCCGCACGCCCGAAGCATCGGCGGGTACAACTTTAAGTTGGTCTGATGTACGCAACGACTTAATAAAATCGCGCAACCATGCCACGCGGGGTGGCTTAAACAACACGGTTGAGGGGTGGCGGGCGCTAAACAATGAGCCCAACAATTCGTAACTACCTAAGTGCGGTGAAATCAATATCAGCCCTTTGCCTTTGGCCAACAATTGGTCGGCGAGTGCCCAGTCAATCGGTTGGGTATGGGCGGCGACGCGCTCTGACGACCAGTCGCGCCACCAATAAGGCATTTCAAGAAACATTTGACACACGTGTTGCATTGACTCTCGCGCCATGTGTTGGCGTTCGGTTTCGCTGAGTTCTGGAAAGGCAATGGCTATATTTAATATGGCACGGCGCTTGTAACCACCCGGCAACGCCCACAATAACCACCCCGCCCCCGTACCCAACGACCTCAAAAATGATAAGGGGAACACGCCCAAGCAAGCAAACACTGCATGGGCGAACCACGTGCCTAGACGTATTGATTTGGTTGATGAAGAGGTCATATCGTGAATTATATTTAGATGTAAGCCAATGCTAGCAAACTCAGCAAAGACCATGTTAAAAATGTAATCACCTTTGACATGAAACACTTCAAAGGTGTTGATGATGATTTTTACTACGGAATAACGCTTGTCGCACACTATACATGCGGGTCAACCTTTGATATTTTTACACAAATAAATAATGGCCATCACGTATTGACTGCTTTACAATTCAACGCGATTGTTACAACCGTGTAACACCATGCAACTTATGTTGAGAAATAGTTCTCAACACCATGGAACCCAAAAGGTACCTTGATGCTTGAATTTATGGCTTCTATTATGCGCGCCATCAATACGCTGAACCGCGAAGTGGGGCGCGTTTTTTCTTGGTTGGCGCTGGCAATTGTGTTGGTCTGTTTTTCAGTAGTGGTTGAAC
>Ga0335396_10003988_pt1 | contig 16388 bp, 10 predicted proteins | sample FRY02_FD_205743 | JGI IMG/M metagenome (GOLD analysis project Ga0335396, IMG submission 205743) | Freshwater microbial communities from Lake Fryxell liftoff mats and glacier meltwater in Antarctica - FRY-02 (spades assembly) (version 2) | ecosystem: Environmental > Aquatic > Freshwater > Ice >... | reverse complement strand
AAGCTCTGCGGGGACGCAACTTGGGAAGGGATATTCCGGTCGATAGCGCGCCAATGGTGCGCCAATGGTGCGGGCAGTCTCGACGAACGTTGCTCCGCCGAGACTGCTTTTTGGACTCCCATTGGACGCAGGAGTCGATGCCTCAAAAAATTCCCCATGCTGGACAGATGCCACTAAAATCCGCGAAGAACCTTTTACGAAGGGCTTTCCACCAGTTCACCGCTTTTGTACTTAGCCCAATATTTATCAAGTTCACGTTTGACGACGCCGCTGAGCAAAAAGACGCCCAACAGATTGGGAAAGCTCATGCCAAGAAGCATCAAATCGCTGAAGTCGAGGATATTGCCACGTGTGACGATCGATCCGAGAAATGTAAAAACCAAGAATAAAATCTTATAGATGATCGAAGTGCCTTCGCCGAACAATTCGGCCCAACACCTCTCGCCATAATAAGACCAGCTGATGCATGTGGAATAGGCGAAAAGGACGACGGAAACATACAGGATGTAGCGGAACCAATCATGGCCGCCTTGAGTGAAGGCATATAGAGAAACTTGGGCACCCTGGTTCCCCGCGATCGCAGTTTGGGTCTCGGGGGCTGAATGAGCGCCGGTGATCACCACGACGAGTGCCGTGATCGTGCACACGACGACGGTGTCAATGAATGGCTCCAGCAAGGCCACGATCCCTTCGCTCACGGGTTCACCGGTTTTGGCGGCGGAGTGAGCAATCGCGGCGGACCCGATTCCAGCTTCGTTGCTAAAAACGGCTCTTTTGATGCCGATGACAAGCACGCCCAGAAAGCCGCCCTGGATTGCGATGGGGGAGAACGCTTCGGTAAAGATGGATGCAAACGCCGCTGGGATCGCCGAAAAGTTTGCGGCGAGGATGTAAAGACAAGCCAATACGTAGGCTCCACACATGAAGGGCACGATTCGGGATGCGACGGCGCCAATGCTCCTGATGCCACCAATGATGACCAGGCCAACGGCGACGACCATGACGAGTCCGTAGATCCATGACTGTGTTTTGAGGATCGGAATCGCTTCGCTGATCGCGTCAAGCGATTGGCCGACTTGGAATGCGTTGCCGCCACCGAAACTGGCTCCGATGCAAAGTACCATGAACGTTACGGCGAGGACGCGGCCCAGCTTGGGCATGCCCATTTCGGAAAGGCCAATTTGCAAATAACGCATCGGCCCACCGAGGATATGGCCACTGGCATCTTTACTTCGATAAAGTTGACCAAGAGTGCATTCGGCAAACTTGCTGGTCATGCCGAGCAAGCCGACAATCATGATCCAAAATGCCGCTCCCGGGCCACCGGTGCCAATCGCGATTGCGACTCCAGCGATATTTCCCAGGCCGACCGTTGCGGATAGGGCGGCCGCAAGCGCTTGGAAATGGGAAACGTCACCGGGATCTGAAGCCTTGTCGTACGTTCCACGCGTAACCTGAATCGCGTGACAGAAGCCGCGAATATTGATCAGTCGCATTTTGACGGTGAGAAAGGCGGCACCTCCGAACAGCCACACGACGACGAACGGAATGGAGGTTCCGAGCCAAAAAGAGGTTCCAAAGTCAAAAAAGATGACGGTTGCAATGGCCACAACTGCTTTGCCGAATATTTCATCGATTTTCGTGATCCAGGTCGCTCCGGTGGCTGATTCCGCGATCGCCTCATCGGTGTCATTCGCCGTGGTCTCGGTTGCTTCGGCCTCGGCGACCGTTGCATTGGAGAGTGTTTCCTGAGGGGTTGCGAACGAGGGTTCGACAACGGCAAACACAAGAAACAGCGTCAGCGGTACCAAAAGCAAGGTTTGACCGGAGGAAATGTGGCGAGTCTTGGCGTAAGTGGGCCGAAGCATTTTCGCGTTTTTCCTGAATTCATGCGAAGGGGACCGAGATCGAACAGCACGTCATGCGGTGGTGTACCACATTCCGTTGGTCCAGAGTTGCACTTGATCAAGAAGAAAACCCAATTTTATTGGTGGTGGCTTGAGACGCCAATCGAAGCGTGTTTAGGGGCGTTCTCATCAACCCGAAGTCTATCCCCGCTGAGGAGAGGCGAGGCCGTCGCTTCGCAGCGGAAGAAGTGCATGAAACAAGAAAAAGTGGTCAGGGCCGGGCTCGAACCGGCGACACCTGCATTTTCAGTGCAGTGCTCTACCAACTGAGCTACCTAACCAAATATTGAGTTTCTCGTTACTGACATGTCAAATGAATTTCTATTTTCAGTAGAACGTCGCCGCGAGTGAAAAACAATGTCGCTGCGAACTCCGTAGTGATCGCGTGAGGAAAGATGTTAGAGCGAGACGGAGTACGCTGTCAATCGGTTCGCGCGAATTGCGACGGGATCCGCTATTGTGTGCAGAGGATTTAAACTTATCCGTCGAATTGCAAGCGATTCCGGACCTTCGGTTGGTCATGGGCGAATTGCTCAACCCGCGATTAGACTTTTCTTTGCACGGTTTTTTTGATCGATTTCGGAACCAATAAGGTGCAGGGTAGATTCAGTGAGCATTCAAGACGCCGAAATTTTTGAAGTGGTTTCCCGATGACGATGATGACGGACGACGCCGTGGATGTAGGGCCCTCGTACGGAAAAAAAAGACGGGAGGAAGCCCCGTCAACGGAGAAAAATGCGGTACGGTTGGCTCAGCGAGAGCAGTTGCGGACATCGAAATTTGATTCCGTTTCGTCGTTGCTCCAGGCCTTAGTCCTATTCATCGGTGTGTTCGTTTTCATGCTGTTTATCGTTTGGTGGACCAGTCGGCTTTCGCTGCCCATGAAACCGATGGAGATTTTGATCGAAAACGCCGCTGGGCGAGGCGACAACGCAGAGGGGTTCGAGCGAGATTTTGAACCGCCCGGTGCGGAGGAGGTTGAGGCTTTGGCAGAGCCGACGATGCAGGACACCATCGCCGCTGTGACGGATGCGGTCAGCAGTGTGGCGGCGTCGCTTGAGACGACCAACAGCAATGCCTCCGCAACGACGCAAGGCACGGGGAAAGGCGACAGTCGTCCGCCAGGCCCCGAGGGTGAAGGCGAAGACATTGTGCCGCGATCCGAGCGATGGCAATTGAATTTCTCTGCGAAGAATTTGAACGGGTACGCCCAGCAACTCGATTACTACAAAATCGAATTAGCGGCGATCGGCGGCACCATCCAGGGGGTCGATTATGCGTCGCAATTAGCCGGTACCCCCAAGATTCGGCGGGGCCAAAGTGATACCGAGAAACGGCTCTATTTCATGTGGGCGACGGAAAGTCCCTTAAAGCGATTTGACCAACAGTTGTTGCAGAAGGCGGGCGTTCCTTTGTCAGGTCGGCAAATGCTGAAATTCTTGGAGCCGAGTCTCGAGAACCTACTCGCCAACATCGAGTTGGATTACGCCAAAGAAAAAGGGCATCAAAGCGTAACCGAGATCGCGAAGACGGTCTTCGAATCCAAGCCGGTTAACGGTGGATATGCGTTTGTCGTCGTTGACCAGCGATACCGCAAACCGAAGCGTTAAGAGGATGCCGTTGTCTGCAGAAATTTCTGGCTGTTTGGGTGAAGCTCGCTTCTTAAGGCTTCGTTTTTCAGCGTTTCCCGATAAGCTAAGCAACAGTGAAACAAATGTCGACGCGTTGTGCCTTTTTTTATTGCCCATGGGGTGTTTGTTGTCACTGCCTCGGCGGAGCGAAGGGAACCCCGTGTTCCCACGTTTCGCAGCGGTTCATCCATCAGGTGTCAGCATTGCCTCGGCATTAACGACGCTCCTTTTCCACGATCATTCACTGACCACATCATTACCCTGACCGACGCGCCAAGAAGGTTCGTATCAACTCCCGGCGATGACCGGAGGAACTGTCGAAAATGTTGCTTGCTGAATATTCCGTCTATCAGATGATTTCTGATTCTACTTATGCCGTCCTGGCGGCATTGGCGCTTTGGGGGTTGTATCAGATCACCATCATTTGGAATCGCGTTGGCCAAAAGCGGTTCAAAAGCGAAGACGCTCAAGATGCGTTCCTCGATGATGTCGAGGAGATGTTGGTGGTGGGGGATTTCGACGGTGCGGCCGAATATTGTGAAGGCGACGCTCGGGGCATACCTCAGATGGTCAATCTTGCCATTGCCAATCGCGAACTGGGTTACAAGCGGGCTCGCCAAGTCATGCTGGATCGATTTCAGCGCGATGTGCTGAGCGATATCGAATACCGATTAAGCTGGGTCGGTACAATGATTAAGACGGCCCCGATGGTTGGGTTGTTCGGGACGGTGTTCGGGATGATGGGTGCGTTTAAAACGCTGGCGACTGCTGAATCGGTCGAGCCTTCCCTGCTCGCCGGTGACATTCAGGTCGCACTGGTGACGACGGCGTGTGGTCTTGCGATCGCCATTCCGCTGATGCTTCTTGTCGCAAACATCAATATCAAAATCAGCAAGATGGAAGACCTTATTGGTGCGGGCCTGACGCGATTTTTCGAAGCGTACAAAACCGGGCTCACGAAATCACCCTCGCCCGGCGGTTCTTCGATGTCGGCGGGTTTAAAAACAGAACCCGCGGCTGTTTATCGACAATCCTAAGTTGACCTCGCTACGCCAGCACATGTCATGAGCAACAACCAATACGAAGACATCGACGAAGACGAAGACGAAGACCCCATTCGTATGTCGCCGGGACGAAAAGATGACGAGGAAGTTGATATCACTCCGATGATCGACATTACTTTTTTGCTTTTGATTTTCTTCGTCGTTGCTTCCAAGATGGACCCCACACAAACCGGTCGTACTCCCAAGGCGACCAATGGGTTGAGCGTCTCGGCCAAAGACTCTGCGGTTCTTTTTATGTCCGCCGGAAGCGGCGAAAAAGCCATCATCAAAAATTTAGATGGTGGTGAGTTCAGTAGTGAAGAAGAGGCACAGATCACCGAGATCGTCGAATACGTCACCGAAGAATTGGACCGTGGCAAAAAGCAGGTGATGATTTTGGGCGATGAAGATGTTCGTGTCGGCGAAGTGACGCGGGTCCAAACGATCATTGGCGATGCCTTCGAAGACCTCAACAGCACCTATATCGCAGTTCAAGAGGAGTGATGACGTCAGGTGGTGGTCTCATCGCCGCTCACTTGCCGATGATAAGTTATGTCGATTGAAGTCAACTGCTCGTCCTGTGGGACCGTTCATTACGCGAACAACCGCCTTGCGGGCCGGCGGGTTCGTTGTCCTCATTGCGATGCACACGTCGAGGTTCCTGTCCCGCCCATGGTTGAGGTGACCACTGCGGATGAGTCAGACGATTCGGTAAGTGACGAAATGATCGAATCCTTGGCCCCGGGAGCAGGCATCAATGATGGTTCGATTGAGCCTGGCGATCACCCGCATGCGGTGTCAGCCAAGGCACATCATGTAGACCCTTCGACGGTCGTTTTCGCGACCGACTTGGAGGAAGAGTCGGACCTGAAGCGAGAGAAACGCAAGGAAGATGAGTTGGACATGACGCCGATGGTCGACGTCACGTTTCTGCTGTTGATCTTTTTCATGGTCACGGCATCATTCAGTTTGCAGAAGTCGATCGAGTCGCCTCGGCAGCAATCCGATGCGCCGAGTATGAACAATGAGCCCGAGGAGACCGAAGAACTCGATATGGTGACGGTCCAGATCAACGAGTTTGGTTCATTTCTGGTGCTTGCCCCTGATTGGGAACGCGAGACACCAGGAAAGCAGAATTTGATTCGGGCATTGCGTGAAGCTTTGGGTGATGGCAACACGCCGATGAAGCTCGCTATCGAAGTTCATGAGTCGGCAAAACTTCAGGCCTTGGTCGACTGCATGGATGCGGGAACGATCTGCGATTACGGCGAAGTGCAAGTCACTCAGGTCGACGGGTTTGATTGAGCCTTGTTCCGACATTGACACCCGAATTTTTAACTTGGTTCTTTTTTAACTCGCGATTTAAACTTACACGATGCTGGCTAAGGATCTTATTGACCGACTTGAGCGTCTTGGTTTGCTCGATCAAGAAATCATCGAGGCGCTACGCGAACAACTCGCACAAAGTGGTGCTCGCGTCACTCCCGAAGCGGTCGCGAAGCTGCTTGTCGACAACGGACAATTGACCCGCTTCCAAGCAACGAAGCTGATTGGTGAACTCCGCAACAGCCAATACCCAGACTTGGATGATGCGAGTTCCGATCAAGCCGCTGATGATCTTGCGTTGCTCGATGGTGACGAAGCGATTGATGTTGCGGATGTCGTTGAAAGCGAAGTCTTGGTTGAACAGAGCAGCGATTCGTTTTCAACGCCGATGTCAGGCTCTAGTTATCGTGCCTCCTCCGCGTCCACTGCTGAGTCCGTGGCGATGGACACTTCTTCCGCGGTCGCGTCCACTCGGCCGCGCAAGGTCAACACCAGCAAGAAGGTAAAGGATCCAACGCAAAGCGTTTGGGACTCGTTCAAAATCTATGGCATCTCCGCCATCATCCTCGTGCTTCTATTCTTCGGGGGTGCGCTGTATTTCGTGTTGTCCAAAGGCAGCGCCGATGAGTTTATCGAAGCCGCCAATAAACAATACAACCAGCAGAGCTACGCGGCAGCACAGAAGGCTTACGAAGGTTTTCTTGACTCTTTTGGTCAAGCCAATCCTCATTCATCGATCGCTCGCACTCGACGCGCAATGAGTGCGTTGTATCTGTTTACTCAATACACCGATCCGACTCGCGCGATCACTGAGGCTGAGCGCATTCTGCCAACGATCGAGAATGAGGAAGGGCTGGAAGAAGAGCGAGGAAATCTCGCCGCCTTGCTTGTGGACGTCGCCGACAACATCGCCAAAGCAGCGGGAGAAGCGAAAGAGACAACGGAGAAGCAACGGCTCCTCGATGAGCTCGATCGGCAGATCAAACTTACCGAAAATCCATTTTACGTGACGAGTGCTGCGCGAACATCACTGTCAGGCCGGCTGCTCGGCGTCACGGAAACTCGCGCTAAGGTCCAACGCGACATCAATCGCAACCTGCGGCTTGACGAATCGGTTGCCAGCATGGAATCGAACCTTAAAGAAAAGAAGACTAAGGAAGCCTACGACACGCGACTTTCACTCCTTCGCGAGTTTCCTGAACTTCGTCGTGATACGCGATTGGTGACTTTGGTTGAATCGGCAAGCTCCATTCAACAGCAACTCGTCAAGCCTGCGACTGAACTTCCCGAGGTTAGCAACGAACCGCTTGTCGCCGACTCGGTCAAGAATATTTCACTCACCAGCCGATCCGGAGATAAAGCACCAGGCCTGGCTGACGAAGTGGTTTACATCCGCGTTCATGGAGCCATCCTTGCCTTCTCTGCGGCTGACGGAAAGCAGTTGTGGCGACGTTACGTGGGTTATGGACAGGACCACTCACCCGTACCCGTTAACGAGGGAGGCCAGGAAGGCGTTCTGCTTTCGGATTCCCAGTCGCTTGAAATCCAGCGGACCGAAAGCAGAGACGGGGCAATCCGTTGGAGGTCCAAGATAGGAGAGTCGTTCAGCCAGCCCATCGCCAACAAAAATGACATTTACGTGTCAGCTCAAAGCGGGCGATTGATTTCGCTCGATGCGGAAACGGGCGAGTCTCGCTGGGCCACAAAGATTCCTCAGCCACTCCAAGTGGGCCCCGGAATTAACGATCGACCCGGCAAGCTATATTTGGCAGGTGACCATAGCAATCTTTATGTCATCGATAAACGCACCGGAAAATGTGGCGAGAGTTTCTACATCGGACATGCCAAGGGCGCTGTGGCTGTGCCTCCCATCGCCCTTCAAGGGGCTGATGGCGGACACGTCTTTGTTATCGAAAACGCGGGTGTCGATTACTCGCTGATGCATGTGCTCAAGTGCGGCGCGGACGGCAGCGGATTGAAGGTGACGCAGCCTCCGTTCCGATTTAACGGAAATGTGTTGGTGTCGCCGGTCATCGTTCTCGGACGCCGCATGATCGTGCTTACCGATCGTGGCCAAGTCGCCGTCTACGATATCGAGCAGACAGCGAAGGTTGCTGATCAGGTATCTCTCGTCGCCGAACAGGTGGCGAGTTATGACACGCCAACGAGCACGCAAATGGCCGTTGGTAAAAATCAAATGTGGGTCACCGGCACCCGCATCGGACGCTTTGAGTTGCAAGTCAGTACGGGCAAAGTTCTTCGTGACTGGGTCTTCAACGAAGGCGATGCGTTCATCGGCCATCCAATGCTGATTGGTGACACATTGATCCACGCCAGAGTGCTTCGCGGCACGACGGGGGCGCGAGTGACGGCTGCCGACCCTGTGACCGGAAAACCTTACTGGCAAACCGATGTCGGAGTTCCCGTCGCGATGCTGACGCCAAAGTCGGATGGCAAAGGCTTTCATGCCATTACGTCGCAAGCCGCGTTGTTTGAGCTCGACGCAAAAGCACTTGCCGATGGTGCCACCACGGGCCCCATCGAAAACCCGGGCGGCAATGGTGTCGCGATGAGATTTGAGGTTCCGCTTCGGATCGACGATGAGCGGGCGGTCCTGCTCAACCTGGAATCGGGTGGCCAGATTCTTGTTTACGATCCGACACGCGCTCGCGAGAAACTTCGCTTGATGACGCTCGCCCTATCGTCTGGTCGTTCTCAAGGCCGGGGTGTGATCGCAGGTGAAGGCTTGATGTTGCCACTGGACAGTGGACGGATTGTGTTGATGGATTGGCAAACGGGCGGCTCCATCAGCAGCCCGTTCCAGCCGGCAAGTGCTCCCGGTAAAACCGTTCGCTGGACCGAACCGGTGGTGCTGAGCAACGATGCAAGCCAAGTCGTTATCGCCGATGATCGCAAGAAGCTTTATCGTCTTCGGGTTGCGGAGCAAATTCGCGAGCTTGCGTCGGTTGATCTGCCGGAACCTTGGCTGGGAACCGCGTCCCAAGTTGGCGATTCGATCGTGGCTTCGATCAGCGGACCGTCTGCCGATTTCTTGGTCTTTTACAACGTCGATTCACTGGAAGAGACAGCACGTGTTTTGATGGACGCGCGGATCTCGTGGGGACCCTACTCCGCGGGCGAAACGGTGTTCTTAAAAACGGATGACGGAATGCTCCGTGGTTACGATGCCGCAGGTAAGGCGGTGATGGCCGCCGTCCCGCTTCCCGATGGTCGGGTCTTGCCGGGCGTCAAGCCGGTTGGCGAGTCGTTGTTGATCACTGGACAATCAGGATGGTTGGTCGCGATTGATCGCCAGAGCAGAGTGATGACCGGCAAGTCAAATTTGGGACAGCCGTTGTCAGGGCTTCCCCTTGAAGCGGGCAAAGCCTTGTTGCTTCCCGGTGCCGAGGGGCTCGTGTACATCACTTCCGTTCCCGACAGCATGGACTCGCCATGATCCCGCCAGCCACTCATACGGAAAGTCATTTGATTTACAAAAAGGATTGCGAGCTAAAGAAGCGACGGCAGCTTCGTTCGTTGCTGACTTTCATCGTTCTGATTTCGTTGACGAACATCGCGATTTCGGCAAAGGCTCAATCGCTTAATTTCGCGCAAACGGGTGAGCCCGAAGAAGAAGGCGTTGCACTTCTGCAATCCGAACCCCACGACATCATTCGCTTCAAAGAATCCGCTGGTGGTGGATGGGCGAAAGCACGTCTGTTGGAATTGGCTGGACGCAAAATGCCGACGCGTCCTGAGGGCGCGATGGTTTTGGAAGTCTTGGGTTTGGTGGGCCAGCAGTTTTCAGTCAAATGGGGTGATATCGAATCGATTGATTTCTGGGAAGCACGCCTCGAACGGGAAACGAACGATCGAATTAAGGCAGGTGACTTTACGGGCGCGTATCCGTACCTTGCGATTCTAATTCGTGACTATCCTAATCGTCCCAACCTGCGAACGTTGCGAAGCGAATTCCTGTTGACCAATGCGGCGCAGCGATACAAGAACGGGGAGCTTGAGCCGACGTTAGCGATGTTGGAGGAACTGCGAAGGTTCAACCCCACCTTTCGGCCCGACGTCGTCCTCACCGTAATCGGCCGCGTGACCAACAGCTTGATGGAAACGATGGCGGCGGCGAATCGATTGGATGATGCGCAGAAATTGTTGGCGAGATTGAAGGCGGACTATCCCGCGGGGACGATCGCATCGGTGAAGGATTGGGACGAAAAATTCCTCGCCATGGCGCAAGAGAAACGCGTCGGGGCGATCACTGCAAAAGACAAGGTCGATTTTCGAACCGCAAGAACATTGGCGTTGGAGAGCCTCTACCTGTCTCCCAACATTCCTGGTGGCAAGGCATTGGTCAAAGAGATCGATGTCGCTTATCCGCTGGTCCGGGTCGGAGTGATGCAAGTTGCGACCGATATCGATCCTACTCGCATTGACAACTGGGCATCACGTCGCGCCGGCCGATTGGTCTATCGGACGCTGTTTGAAATGCGAGGCACCGGTCCCGAAGGCGGCGAATACGACTTTATCCTCGGCGATGCTGAACAAAGCCCCGATCGCTTGCAGTTTGATCTGACCCTTCGTCCGCAAAAGATGCGTCCGCCACTGGATCAAATGAATTCACAGATTCTCGCCGATCTCATCGCAAAACGCAGCCGACCGGGTTCAGAAATCTACAGTTCGCCTTGGGCTGCGGTGATCGACAGCATCACGCTCCGTGGTCCCCAGCAAGTGACTTGCCTTCTGCGTCGACCGAACGTCTTGCCCTCCAGCCTTTTGCAGGTCCGAATCGACGGCGAAATGATTGGGCTCAAGCCGGGAGAATCAACAGGCGTTTACCAGCGATCGCTCGATGAAACGAATGAGGTCCGATTTAAGCTTACCGGTGAGCCCGCGAATGAGACTCAGCCGCGGGAGATTGTTGAGCTAAAAATGGCAACGGCTCGAGATGCGGTGATGAACTTATTGCGTGGCGAAGTCGACGTTGTTGATCACGTGCTTCCGGCTGACGCGATGCGGTTGCGCAATTCAAAAGAAATTGTCGTCGAAGATTTTCCGCTGCAAACTGTGCACATGTTGATCCCGTGTTCAGACCACCTGTTTCTTGCCGACAGAAATTTTCGCCGTGCGTTGTTATATGGAATCAACCGCGAAGACATTCTCAAGGGTGAGCTGCTTGAAAATCAAACCATTCCAGGATGCCGAGTGATCTCAGGGCCGTTTCCGGCTGGTGTCGAGCCTAATGATCCGTTGGCGTACGCTTATGACGAGAAGATTTTGCCTCGACCTTATCAACCGTCCCTAGCAAATCTGCTGGTCGTGTTGGCTAAAAAGCAGCTCGAGGCGACTGCGACAAGATTGAAGGAACCCGTTCCGGAGCTGAAGCCGATTCGCCTGGCTTCTCCCGATAACGACTTGTCACGCCTCGCATGTGAGGCGATCAAGACGCAGTGGGAAGCGATCAATCTTCAATGCGAAATCGTCCCGCTGCCTCCGGGAAAAACTTGGCCCGAAGAAAGCACGGCGGACATCGTTTACGTCGCCGCCGCAGTTTGGGAACCGACGATCGACGCTCGTCGAATTCTTGGACCCGATGGTCTCGCCAAAAGCAAGGATCAATTGATTGGACTAGGCTTACGACGACTCGAAGGGGCAAACAATTGGCGTGATGTTCGCGAACGCCTCAATGAATTGCATTCGATCACCAGCCATGAATTACCGATCATTCCGCTTTGGCAATTGGTTGACTCTTTTGCTTATCGTCGTGAACTGACCGGCATTGGTCATGATATTATTTCGCTTTACCAAAACGTCGAACGCTGGCGGCTCAGCTTCTGATGAAAATGTTTGCACGCTCTACGATGACGACAAGAATCGTCAAGACTTCGCTTTTCCTCCCGGCCCTATTGACAGCGATCGGCATCTCGCAGTTCCAGGCGATCGCCGTCGATGCAGCAACCGCTGCCGTAATACAAAGCACCACGGTTGCTGAACCGGCCAGCAGTCCAAATATTTTAAGTGAACAGGGCGCGGATGATTCCAAAGCCGAAATGATCGAAGAAGCATGGGACTATTCACCCTATAAAGTCCAAATCTGGATTTCTAGCAACGACGGCCGCGTCAGTGCCGATAAACTTTCGATCCCGCTTCGAGAGTTTTTGGACCGGTCCTTTTCTGCAATCTGGCGTGCGGAGATCAGCGACGCACCGCCCGCCGTTCGCGTGGCGGCGAGACGCGATTTTGCATCGATCAATTATGAATCTATAACCGCCGCCGATCCGGTGTTGGCGATCAAGCGGGATCACCCCGAAGCACCCCGAATTCGTATCGCGTCCGATGTTGCCACCTACGTCAAGAAATGCATCGCGACACCGGGGCGCTTGGCCGCGGTGAAACGACTAGGCGAGTTGAACGGCAATCCGAAATTGGACGGCGTTGACAAGATTATCGAAACGATCGACGGCGATGCGTACTCGGTTTTTGAGAAGTGGAAAGATCCGATTGTGGAAGGGGTGCTGCTGAGTCGTGGCATGGCCGCGGAATTGACTTCACCGGAAGCGAAAATAATTCGCTTACCCGTCAAAAACCTCGTCGCCGAAGATGTGGAATTGAATGACAAGATATTCATCGTCAACATTGATTGCGATTCCATTCCGCTGCGAGTCGAAGTCGCGGAACTCGATTGTCCGATGCGGCATTTTTCTCCGGTTCTGTCTCGTCAATCACTTGATCTTGCATCGCTTCCCTCGGTCATCGGTCAAGCGATGATCGATGTGTTCGCTCCGGTGGTTCGAATCGACGACGCAGGTCAGAAAACGGCATTCGGCGTCGTGCGAGCATGGGGATTGGTCGTCGACAAAGATAGCCCCGCATTGATTGCCAATGGTGAATTCCTACAACCGATGGTGAGGAAAAACGACCGCAATGGCAATCCGATTGCGATTGGACCAATTCCTTGGGCTTACTTGCACGTCACGAAAGTCGAGAAATCTCGCGTTGATATGGATCTCTACGCCGGGCGAATGGGCGGTCTTCAAGGGCGTAAAAACAAAAGAACTTTTCGTCATGCGTTGCGGACTCGTCCTGCCGGAGAAAGCAGCATCATTCGGCTCCACGCCCAGGGGAATCCCAAAGAGCCCCTCGTCGGTTACGAAGTCTACGAGAAGGAACTGAAGTCGATCGATATGACGATGGTTGGACGCACCGATTGGGATGGCAAAATCGTTGTTGGTAAAACCGAAGATGCGATGCGACTTCTCTACGTCAAAAACGGCGGCGCCATCCTTGCAAGGCTCCCCATTGTCCCCGGTCTGATCCCCATCGAAGTTGCCGATCTCGTCGGCGATGACCAGCGTTTACGCGCTGAGGCATACATTCGCGGTACTCAGAATGCAATTGTCGACTTGATCGCCATTCGCACGTTGCTAGGAGCCCGCATCCGACTACGCCTGGAACAGGGGCGACTCGAAGAGGCAAAAGAATTGCTCGAGGCGCTTCGTGCGGAACCGAGTTACGACACCATTGCCAACGACATGGGAAAGAAGGTCACGCAAATCAAAGGACGCAACGCCACCGAGCAAAAAAAGATCGATCTGATGTTTTCTCAAACCCGAGAAATGCTGGTCAACAACATCAACTCCAAGCTGATTAGAGATCTCCAAGCCGAGGTGATTAAAGCGGAAGCCAACGGCGGCGTGCTCCAACGCAAGCCCGCGGCGGAAGCAACCGATTCAGCCAACTAGAACTCCCCGAGAAACGCGGTTCTTGGACCCTGCTTCGTCAGCCCAGCCTTTGGCAGGAACCAAGTAGTGGAGCGAATGCTCCCAGCGAACGGGTTATGATGCTGATCAAGGGGCTCCAGTCCGCAGATCTCCGCCCGCCACCGATGCTCTCCGAAACTAACCTCCAGAAACGACAAAACTCAAGCGGCCGCTTGAGTTTTGTTTATCCGTTTCGTTTGATGCAAAGGCTTAACCTTCGACAACGATGCCCATGCTTCGCGCGGTGCCTTCCACCATGCGAGCGGCCTGGGAGACACTACGTGAATTCAGGTCAGCCATCTTTGTCTTCGCAATTTCTTCGCACTGTGCCCGGGTCACCGTTGCGACCTTGTCTTTGTGCGGAACGCTGCTGCCCTTGGCAATCCCAGCGGCTTGCTTGAGCAACGCTGCCGCAGGGGGACTTTTGGTGATGAATTCGAAACTTCGGTCATTGTAAACCGTTACGACGACAGGAATCGGCGTGCCGTTGTATTCCTTCGTTCGCTCGTTGAACGCCATCACGAATTGGCCAAGATTCACACCGAACTTACCCAGCGATGTACCGACAGGAGGAGCCGGGGTCGCTTTTCCACCTGGGATTTGGAACTTCGCTTGACCAGTGACTTGCTTTGCCATTTTCTTAAGTTTTCAATTTCAGTTTCAGTTTCAGTTTCAGGACACTATCATTACGACTCGTCCATACTTTTACGAGGCCTAATTCGGAGGTTCTTCTTAGATTTTAGTGGCAAGGGTGAGGTTCGATTTCGGTCTTTCGACCTCGGAACAGGGCGGTGGATTTTTGCAGGCATCCGCTCCTGCGTCCAATGATTTGGCAGCAGACGTTGAAACGTGGTACTCTCGCAAGTGCCGGGAAAAACCGACTCAAGCTCTGCGGGGACGCAACTTGGGAAGGGATATTCCGGTCGATAGCGCGCCAATGGTGCGGGCAGTCTCGCCGAACGTTGCTCCGCCGAGACTGCTTTTTGGACTCCCATTGGACGCCCATTGGACGCAGGAGTAGATGCCTCAAAAAATCCCCCATGCTGGACAGATGCCACTAAAATCCGAGAAGAACCTGAACAAATGACATGGGAACCGAAACGTTTCAAACGGTTGGGGCGAAAGTTTTTCTTGCAATCGCCTGCGGTCGTTGCCCATGAATTGATCGGACATGGTTTGGTTCGGCGGATCGATGACAAATGGGTTGGCGGCGTGATTGTTGAGACCGAAGCGTACTTGTCTACGGATGATCCGGCCAGCCACTCACGCTCGGGATTGACGCGTCGTTGCCGGTCGATGTTTGAGATTGGCGGGACGCTTTATGTTTATACGATTCACGCGAAGTATTGCATGCACGTCGCCACGGAAACAAAAGGCTTGGGAAGTGCGGTATTGATTCGTGCGATTGAGCCAGTGTGGGGTGTCGAAATGATGATTCAAAACCGTGGCTACGGTGATCCTCGCCGCTTGGCCCGGGGGCCCGCCATGCTTTGCCAATCGCTCGCGATCACCACGGTTGATGACGGGATCGATCTCATTTCGGCGGAGCGTTTTTCTTTGTTTCGCATTCCGTCGATGCCGCGATCGATTGGAGCGGGGCCACGCATCGGAATCAGCAGCGGCAGGGCGAAGCCGCTTCGATTTTATGAGCGAGGCAACCACTTTGTCAGCGGTCCCGCCAGCCGACATTGAATGAGATTCGGGCTTGCCATGCATGGTCCATGAAAGCCGACACGGCTCGGTCGATGGAAGCGAACTCGCTCGTTCAACGATAATCCGCGGGCTTCTTCCCTTTGACATAAGTTCCAAAGCCAAATACCGTGGGCTTGTAATCGCCAACGATGCTGACGCTGAGGTCTGGCGTGATCTTGTCCTCAAGCGACAAGCACCAAAGCGTTGCGTTCACGATCAATCGTCGCAGGGGTGCGTTCTCGATGTCCGTGGCCGCGCCCATGGTTGTCGTGAAGATGCGCCCGCCCTTGTAGGTTCGCGTCCACGCGATCGGCATCATCGGATCGTTACGCTTGTCTTTCACGGCAGCATCTTCAGGAGTCATGCCCGATAGGATTTGTCCAAGCACGATGGTGTGGCTGTCTCCTGGAAGCGGCAATCGCACGCCATAGACATCGCTCGGACACCAAATGTCTCCGTCCTTAATGCCCATGGCGATCGGATGCGACTTGTCTTCGATGATCCCACGAGTACTTTCGGATTTGTGTTTGCCATGATGGGAGATCCAAGTCTCGCCCAGCACCTGGCGTCCAAACCCTTGATTGAAGTCGTCGCCTTTATAGTTCCAGCTGTAATGCTTGTAGCTGGAGTTCGAATCTTTGCCAAAGTTGAACGCGTGTGTGGCGGTTCGCAAACCGATGACCGGTTTTCCGGCTTCCACATAATCGACGACATGCTTCATCTGATCATCGGGGAGCGATCGAAAACGAGTCGCGATGATCATCAAGTCGGCGCTGTCGAGCGATTCGATCCCTGGGATGTTTGAACTTTGTTCAGGATTGATCACGCCGGTCTCTGGATCGATGGCAAAGAGGACGGTGCACTTGAAGCCGTGGTGTTGTGAAAGGATTTTGGCGAGTTGCGGCAATGCTTCCTCGCTTCGGTATTCCTCGTCGCCGGACACGAGCACGATATGCTTGTCCGCGCCGATCCCTTTACCGCCGGGATATTCGAGCCATTGATCGTCCGCGGTCGCGGGAA
>Ga0335396_10003983_pt1 | contig 16400 bp, 15 predicted proteins | sample FRY02_FD_205743 | JGI IMG/M metagenome (GOLD analysis project Ga0335396, IMG submission 205743) | Freshwater microbial communities from Lake Fryxell liftoff mats and glacier meltwater in Antarctica - FRY-02 (spades assembly) (version 2) | ecosystem: Environmental > Aquatic > Freshwater > Ice >... | reverse complement strand
TTGATTCGTTATTGAAATCTTCGTCGCTCACTCGCTCGACTCCTCGGCCGCGGCTTCTACGACTTCTTCGGCCACCACTTCGGCTGCGACTTCTTCGGCTACAACTTCGGCTACAACTTCTTCGGCTACAACTTCTTCGGCCACGACTTCTTCGGCCACGACTTCTTCGGCCACGACTTCTTCGGCCACGACTTCTTCAGCCACTACTTCGGCCGTTTCTTTCTTGACGACCGGTGCCGCGGCTTCTGGTTCGGGGCGTTTTTTAGTTTTGGTCGTTACCGCGCGGCCAGTAGAAAAACCTCGGCGATTCAATTTAGTGTCGACGGGTCCCGACTTCTCCGACAAGAACTCAGCCCAAACTCCCGATACGGTGAGCAACTTTTGCACCGACTCAGTCGGCTGAGCACCTTTGCGCAACCAATCAAGGGCACGATCACTTTTGATCTCAAGGTGGGACGGATCCTGGCGAGGACCGTAGTTACCAATTGTTTCGAGAATGCGGCCGTCGCGCGCTTGGCGCTCATCGGCAACAACCACTCGGTAGGAAGGTTGCTTGCGCTTTCCTACTCGCATTAGACGAATTTTTACGGACACATATCTCCTTGATCGGAACCCTTTATATTAGCGGGACGGAACCCAATCATGCACTTGGGGGCCGCGGAAGATTTATTCCGGTCATATCGAGACCCGTCATACCGAGAGTTGGGATATCCAGCCCCTTACCCCGCCGGCCTTTACCTCCTTTATGTTTCGATTTGGGCTGCTGCATTTGGCGCATCATCTGGCGCATCATCGTGAATTGCTTGAGTAAGCCATTAACCGCTTGTGTAGTCGTCCCGCTGCCCATCGCGATTCGCCGTCGGCGTTGACCATTGATTATTGAGGGATCTTGACGCTCGGCAGGGGTCATAGAAAAAATAATTGCCTCAATACTTCCGAGCTGGTCTTCATCAACTTCGGCTTGGCGTAATTCTTTAGGGACGCCGGGCAACATTCCCATAATGCTCGATAGCGGACCCATCTTGCGTACTTGCTGCATCTGTTCGAGAAAATCTTCGAGAGTAAACAAACCCTCAGCCATACGCTCTTGAGCGCGAGCCGTAGTCTCGGCGTCGAACACGGCTTCGGCTTTTTCGATCAGAGTTAGCGCGTCACCCATGCCCAAAATTCGGCTAGCCATGCGGTCGGGGTGGAATGCTTCAAAATCGTTAGTGGTTTCACCGATGCCGGCAAAAAGAATAGGTAATCCAGTTACTTCCTTGACTGATAGCGCCGCGCCACCACGAGCATCGCCGTCAAGTTTGGTTAGCACTAATCCAGTAAGGGGCACTTGGGCGTGAAATGTCTCGGCAACATCTACCGCAGCCTGACCGGTCATCGAATCAAGAACGAGCAAAATGTCGTCGGGCTTCACCGCGGCGCACAAACGATTCAATTCTTCCATTAGATCGATATCGATCTGAAGCCGACCCGCGGTATCGATAATCACCACATTGCGACCGAGTCGTTCGGCTTCACGACAACCTTGAGTGGCGATGGTTTCGGGGGTGGCGTCAGCAGTGAATACGGGAATCCCGATCGACTCTCCCAATACTTGTAATTGCTCAACCGCCGCGGGCCTTTGCCGATCGGCGGCTACAAGTAACACTCGCTTGTTGTCGTGTTTTTCGAGGTAGTGCGCCAACTTGGCCGCGGCAGTGGTTTTACCCGCGCCCTGTAACCCGGCCAAAACTATTACCGAGGGCGGCTTGGGCGCGACTGTCAATTGTCCCGTTGCGCCACCGAGAGTGACCACTAATTCTTCGTGAACAATTTTTATTACTTGCTGCGCAGGGCTAAGGCTCTGCGCGACCTCGGAACCGATAGCCCGTTCTTTTATTCGAGCGACAAAATCTTTTACAACCCGAACATTTACATCGGCTTCGAGCAAGGCGCGTCGAATCTCGCGAGCGACCTCTTCAACATCGTTATCACTGAGTTTTCCCCGTGACCGCAGTCGGCGAAATATTCCGTCGAAACGATCGGATAAAGCATCGAACACCCGTTACCTCCTGTACTGCAGAGGCTACCGTTCGGATGGATCGATTTATTCGACGAGCGCGGCCGCGAACTCTTCGGGGTCGAATACCACTAAATCTTCCACTGATTCACCGATACCAAGCAGTTTCACCGGAACTCCCAGCTCGGACTCAATCGCGAGGACGATCCCGCCCTTGGCGGTACCGTCGACTTTGGTCAGCACTACCCCTGTTACCCCCGCACTAGCAACGAACTCGCGCGCTTGCGCCAATCCGTTTTGACCGGTGGTGGCATCAAGCACCAACAGCACTTCGCTCAGCGGCGCCGCGGTGCGCTGGACGACTCGACTCACCTTGGCTAGTTCTTCCATCAGATTTTTCTTGTTGTGGAGACGGCCAGCAGTATCGACTATTACTAAATCAAAGTGGCGAGCAAGCGCCGACTGCACCGCGTCAAACGCCACTGCACCCGGATCACCGCGGTCTTGACCGCGCACAACTTCGATTCCTAGTTGTTCCCCCCAAATACCCAATTGTTCGGCTGCCGCGGCCCGAAATGTATCGGCTGCGGCCAGTAGCACCGTTCGTCCGGCCGCCTGCTCTCTAGCCGCCAGTTTTGCCGTAGTAGTGGTTTTACCAACTCCGTTAACACCCACGAGCAACCAAACATTGGTAGTACCGGTTGAAAAATTAAGAGAACGATCGGAAGCGTTCGCTCGTAGCCGATCGGTGATTGCCTGAGCCAACACTTCGCTAATTCCGTCAGCCAACGAATCCTTGCCAATACCCGCCCGAACTGAATCTAAAAGATCCGCCGTAGTAGCGGGACCAACATCAGCGAGGAGCAAGGTTTCTTCTAACTCATCCCAAACTTCGTCATCAATTTTACGCGCGCGCCACCGCCGGCGCATTTCTAAAAACGGGGTTCGACTCTTAGAGAAGCGATCGCGCAAGCCAAAACGCCGAGGCACCAAAGATTCGGTCTCATCAGTCATCGCGAATTAATTCACTCTTGTTCCGGCGATTTCGAATCACGCCGGCTAATGATTCTTGGGATCACGATAAGCAGTGCGGCCAGTACGAGTATCCCCGCCAGCAGCAGACCTTCGGTGTTATCGAGCATGCCCAAAACTACCGGCCGTCGGCTTCGCCTTCCGGAGCACTAGGCCGATCGGAGTGCACCGACGGGTTGGTGGTGACCGCAGATCCACTACCGGGAGATAGCGGTTGGCCAACAAGCGGAAGGACGGCCCCACGACAGGCCACAACAATACGAGCACGCAGTTCTCGGGCTACCGCCCACTGCTCAAGCGGAACCGTTTTGACCACCAAACGAATTTTCATCGATACCTCGCTCAGCTCTTGTACGCCCCAAACTTCAGGCTGATCCAGCAACCGTTCGGCCCAATTTTTTTCACTCATTATTTTGGCGCCAACATCTTCTAGTAAAGAAATTGCTGCACCAGGATCGACTACCGGCAAAAATTCAACATCAAGTAGCGCGCGCGACCATTCTTTCGAGCGATTGCCGACTTCAGTAATACTGCCATTAGGAATCCACCACACCACTCCCTCGACATCACGAATACGGGTGACTCGCAAACTCATTGACTCAACTTTTCCGCTGGCCTCACCAACTTCAATTACATCGCCGACACCGAACTGATCTTCCATCAAAATAAATAGCCCACCAAAAAAGTCTTTGATTACCTGTTGAGCGCCAATCCCGATGATTATGCTGATTGCGCTCACTGCCACGAATACCGATCCCACGTTGTAACCAAGCTGATCAATAAATACAAAACTGGCAAGGATCCATATGGCGATGGTGGCAACATTTTGCAACGAGACCGTAAGGGTGGCGAAGCGTCCGATGCGGCGTTCATTCTCTAAGTTGGTTGGTACAGGGATATCTCCCTGTTGACGAAAAGCCGACCCTCGGTCAGAATCACGCACACGGCGTAACGATCGAGCGATAATTCGGCGAGTTATCCACGCCACGATGACCGCAATAACTACTACCAATACGAGCCGAATCGGGATAGAGATCGCGTCGGCGATCTTGCTTAAATCTTCATTACCGGTGATTTGGTACATAGCCTCACAAACCCAACCCCGTTGACCGGAGGCACCACAAGCGTCGGTCAGCGATCCCAACAGAATCATTTTAAGAAGTCACTACATCGGAAACGCGTTGGCTAACAATGCGAGTCGAATCACCTGGAGCCATCGATACGCCGTAAAGAACGCTTCCTGCTTCCATCGTTCGTTTCTGGTGAGTAACGATTACCAATTGGGCTTCTTCACGAAATTCCTGCACGAGATCTAAAAAGCGGTGAAGGTTCACATCGTCGAGCGCAGCTTCTACTTCGTCGAGTAGATAAAACGGAGAAGGACGAGCTCTAAACACCGAAAACAAGAACGCGATCGCAGTTAGCGATCGTTCCCCACCCGAGAGCAGAGAAAGCCGACGAACATTCTTTCCCGACGGCCGCGCGTCGATCTCGATTCCGGTATTAAGAAGATCGTCGGGATTTATCAGCGACAATTTACCGGTGCCGCCGGGAAAGAGGACCGCGAATGTGATATTAAAATGTTCGGCAACGTCAGCAAACGCTGATTGAAAGATGGAAATGATTTCGTTGTTAACCATACGAATAACTTGATTTAATTCTTTGCGCGACAAGCGCACATCTTCGATCTGCGACTGCAAGAACTCGACTCTTTCGCCCAAACTCCCGTACTCGGCCAGGGCGAGAGGATTTATGGGGCCCATCAACCGCAAATCCCGCTCCAGCTCTCGCGCCCGACCCGCCAAAGTTGTTCCTTCAGGGGTTTCGGGAGCCGGAGCATCAAGAGCAACTGATGGTTCTACATCAAATTGAGTGCGCAGCAACTCAACTTCGTTTTCAAGTTTGATGCGAGATTCGGCATCGGCCACATTGGCTTGCGCCATCCGCTCACGAACTTCTAACAGTTCGCGCTCAAGCTGACTGCGCTCTTTACGCAATCCTTCTAATTGGTCGGTTGAGGCGCGCGCGGTTTCGGTTTCACGCTGGCGGCGCGATCGCAGCCGCTCGTGCAACTGTTTGACTGCCTCGGCATGATTACCTAAGCGCTCGATAATACCGCCGAGATCGTTATCTCGGTCAAGGATTACCCGTCGTCGGCGTTCCGCGTCGGCCTGCTGAGCCGGATCGCGTGCAGCCAAACGGGCCTCTACTTCATCAAGCCGATCTTGCAGAACCATCCGGCGTTCTTGGGCCGCGGCCCGATGAACTTCATCGGCGCGAGCTGCCCCAAGCGTCGCTCGGGCGTTTTCTACTAATCGACTCGCCTCGGCACGGGTAACTTCGGCAGCTACCGCCAGGCGCTGGGCTTCATCGACCATCGCTTGCGTTACCGAACTCGCTTGTGCCCCACCGATATTCCAAACACCGATGCCGCCCAGTCGATCACCATCGGGAGTTACGGCAACCAAGTCGGGGTTACTGGTTACAACATCAAGAGCAATTCGCCAATCAGCAACCAGAACAGTTCGAGAAAGAAGTCGGGCCAAAGTTTCTCCGATACCAGGAACCGTCGAACTGACTACTTCAGTTAGCAGTCGCGCACCGGCCGGAATAGTAGCGGCCGAAAACGGAGTGGTGCGCGTCGCGTCTACTACCAAGACCATTCCCCGCCCGTCGCCTTGACGAAGTGCTTCAATTGCTCGGCGCGTCGACTCGCCTTTTTGCACCACCGTGGCTCGCAGAGCCTCTCCTAATGCACACGCCACTGCGGTTTCGGCCCCAGACTCAATTTCAAGGTGATCAAGCAGCGGACCTAAAACTCCATCAATATTTGCCAGAGCAGCCGACGCTTCACTATTCCCCGCTATTCGTAATTGCTGCTCAAGCGCGTCGGCGCGCGCACGCGTGCGAGCACCTTCACCTTCGGCGGCTCGCCACTCCGATTCAGCATCGCTAAGAACCGACGCGGCGGTTTCGGGATTGAGTATCGCCCGAGTGCCGGGTAGCGAAGATTCCTCAGCCGCTACTTCTAGGCCGGCCAATTCGTCGCGCAGAGCTACCGCGTCGGCAATAAGAGTCCCAACTACGCCTTCGTCGGCCGCGGCATCGAGATCGCGATTTGCGCCGCGGCGTTTTTCTTCCACCAGCGCGGTCAGACCGCGACTGCGCTCACGCAACGCTTCGACGCGGACCATCCAATCGGCCAAACCTTCTTCACCGAGCACCGTCAATGAGTGTTCAACATCAAGAACCGAAGTGTCGAGTGAACTGAGTCGAGTTTTTAGTTCACCTTCGCGACGCTCGTGCTCACTCGTTTCGTCGCGTAAACGCTCAAGACGAGTTTGATAACCGGCAATCTGGTGACCAGAAAGATACAACTTGATTGCTCGTAATTCATCAACAACTGAATCGTGACGACGAGCAGCTTCCGCTTGGCGTTCGAGGGGGGCGAGTTGGCGTTTGGCTTCTCGCAATAAATCGCCAAGCCGTAAAAGATTCCCTTCGCTGGCAACCAGCCGACGCTCGGCCCGCTCTTTACGACGCCGATACTTGAGCACTCCGGCTGCTTCTTCGACAATCGCGCGGCGTTGTTCGGGCGATGCGTTGAGGATTGTGTCGAGTTGTCCCTGACCGACAATAACGTGTTGTTCCCGACCAATGCCTGAGTCGGATAGCAGCTCTTGTACATCGAGAAGCCGGACTGCGGCACCGTTGATCTGGTATTCCGAATCTCCGTTGCGAAATAATGTTCGGGTAATAGTTACTTCAGTAAAGTCGATTGGTAATATTCCGGCCGCGTTATCGATAGTGAGTGACACTTCGGCTCGTCCTAAAGCCGGACGCTTAGCAGTGCCCGCAAATATGACATCGTCCATCTTGGCGCCTCGCAAAGTTCGGGGTCCTTGCGCGCCTAACACCCAAGCCACCGCGTCGACCAAGTTAGATTTTCCCGAACCGTTGGGACCCACAATTACGGTAACGCCCGGTTCGAAAACCAACTCGGTCTTTTCCGCAAAAGACTTGAAGCCTTTAAGCGTCAACGACTTCAAAAACACCAATTACCCCCGTAGCCAATCGAGATCGGAACTCCAACCCCTCTACTCGGATGGTAGTAAGAGCACCGCTGGCAATCGCGGACGGTTAGCCGGTCAGACTTGGCAGGAGGCGCAGAAATACGTTGAGCGGCCGCCAACCCGTTCTCGCACAATTGGCTGCCGGCACCGGGGGCAGGGCTGGCCCTCGTGGTCATAAACATTGTGATAGGTCTGGTATTCCCCCAATTTTCCGAATAAATCGACATACTGCTCGTCGGCCAGCGACGATCCCCGAAATTTGACTGCCTCCTGAAGCACCTCAATCAACGACCGATAGAGCCGGCGGATTTCTTGCGACTGGAGCGAATCGCTCATTCGATCCCAGCGCAAACCCGCGCCCCAGAGGATCTCGTCGCTATAAACATTTCCTATGCCGGCAATGAATTTTTGGTCCATTAGCAGCGGCTTCAATTTGGCTCGCTTCGTTACCACTAATGCCCCAAACTCATCCCAAGAAATGGGGTGGTCGTAAGGATCGATTCCTAGATGCGCGAGTTCCTTAATCTTGTCGATCGAATCAATTTCGGTAACAAACATCTCACCAAAAGTGCGGGGATCAACGAAACGCAACTGCCCGCCCTTCTGGAAAGTAATCACGATATGGGTATGTTTCATTTTTGCTTCTCGAGCAGTTTTGGCCCGCCGCAACTGACCCGACATTCCGAGATGGATTACCAATACCTCGCTGCCATCAAGGCGACAAAGCAAATACTTGCCGCGACGATCGACACCCGCGATCTTTCGACCCTGTAAGCGGTCGATGAATTCGCTTTTATTCTTATGGCGTCTAACCGATCGAGGAGCCTCGACTTCTACGGTCTTTATACTGCGACCAGTAATGTCGCGTTCCAAATCTCGACGCAGCACTTCTATTTCTGGTAGTTCAGGCATCAGCTTCCTCTTTTTGGAATTCGGATGAAGTACTTAGTTCTTCATTTAGGGCTGCTAAGGCAACTTCGGCCGCGGCCTGTTCCGCTTGTTTTTTTGAAGTTCCTTCTCCGGTTCCCCAAGGTTTTCCGGCGATCGAAACCGAAGCGAAAAAATGTTTAGAGTGGTCGGGGCCATCGGCATCAACTCGATATCGCGGTAACTGCTCCAACCTCTGGGCCGCCAATTCTTCGAGCCGAGTCTTGAAGTCAGATCCTCCTGGCCCCGTCGAGAAATCGTGGATTCGATCGCCCAGAAGATTAAGTACTACTCGTTCGGCCGCTTCCCAACCGCCATCGAAATAAACCGCGGCCAACAGCGCCTCGAGCGCGTCAGCCAAAATGGAAGGCTTTTCGCGACCACCCGAAATATCTTCTCCCTTGCCTAAACGCAGTGCCGCGCCAAGATCAATTTCGTTAGCAACCTCAGCCAACACATCGGCTTTTACCACCGATGCCCGCAGTTTAGAAAGTTCTCCTTCCGACAACTCGGGGTAAGTGTTGAAAATGTAAGCAGTAACAGAAAGCCCTAAAACTGAATCGCCAAGAAACTCAAGTCTTTCGTTTGACTCAGTATCAGGGTTCTCGGCACAGAACGAACGGTGAATCATTGCGTTGGTTAAAAATTCGACATTAGTGAATTCATAACTGATTGCGATTTGCAACCGCATACGAGCGTCTTCCATCGCTAAACCTGACCGCCGATACTCGAAAGTCGCGCCGTCACATAGTCAACGGCATCTCCCACCGTTTCGAGATCAACCAAGTCTTCATCATTAATTTGAAACCCAACGGTGCGCTCGCTCAGCTCAGTTTCTAATGCTTCTACGAGTTCGATAAGAGCAATGGAATCGGCTTCAAGGTCCTCACGAAACCGCGACGGTCTCGTAATCAGCTGCTCGTCAATTTCTAATATCTCGGCCAAACGCTCCTGAATTATCCGTAATACTTCTTCGGGAGTGAGAGGTTGACCCGACACGTGCGTCTCAGCCGGCATTAGCAACCGCCATTTGCATATGTCCAACAACATCGCTCTGGACACACTCGTGGGCGACTTGCACCGCGCTAACTATCGCCCGAGCCGACGACGATCCGTGCGAAATAATGGTCACACCTTTGACGCCCAACAACAACGCGCCACCAGTAAAGTCGGGGTCGTAAGTTTCGGTTGCTTTAAGTAAGTGCGGAAGAATTACTTGCCCCGCGGCTCGGGTTTCGTCGTTAGTTTCAAATACTCCAAAGACCATCTTTGCTAATGACCGCAAAGCGCTCTCAAGAGATTTTAAAGCGACATTTCCCGTAAAACCGTCGGTGACGATTACATCAACCCGGTCGGATTTCATAAGATCGCTACCTTCAACATTTCCTACAAAACTGGGTAGCGCGGCTTTGAGTAGCGGGTAGGTCTTTTTTCGCAATTCGTCGCCTTTGCCTTCCTCGGAGCCCAGCGAAAGCAGCCCCACTCTGGGCTCTGAAAGTCCCCACCGTGAGCGCGAATACTCACAACCCATGATTGCGGTCTGCACAAGACGCTCGGGTGACGGATCAAGAATTGCACCCGCGTCTACCAGAATTTGTGAATGAGAATTGAGAACCGGAATCGGTACAGCAATGGCGGGGCTAGGAACCGCTTTAAAACGTCCAAGCCGTAACACTGCTGCGGCGGTAGCGGCACCAGTATTTCCGGCACTTATCACCGCGTTAGCCTTGCCTTCTTTAACTAAATTCATCGCGACTACAAGCGAAGATTTTTTTTTGCTGCGCACCGCGGCAATAGGATCTTCACCCATTTCAATTTCTTCTTCGGCTTCAACAAACGCAACCCCAGTTGGCAAGTTTCCCTTGGGCAAAAAAGATTCAACCGCTTTAAATTGCCCAACTAAAACTACTTCAGCATCGGTTTCTTTCACCGCGAGCAACGCTCCGGTAACTATTTCCTTGGGAGCATGGTCACCCCCCATCGCGTCAACCGCGACCAGCGTGCGCAACGGAGACGAACCTCAGTCGACCGAAATGGCCACGCGGCCTTTATACCAACCACAATTAACACAAACCACGTGTGGAGTTTTTGCCGTGCCACAGTGTGGACATATCGACTTGGGTGCCGGCTTGATGCTGCGATTAGCTGAACGACGGCTGTGCGTTTTAGATCGTGATGTTTTGCGCTTTGGAACGGCCACGGTAACTCCTGCTATTAAGTATTGGGTTAATAAGTTTTATAAAAACTTGCTGGTATTAATAAACATATTCATAATTAAAACTCAAGTTCCGATAGCGCCGACCAGCGAGGATCACCCGGATCAGAGGCAGCAACCCCTAACTCTGGCACTGGGCGAGAAAAATTTGCACAGGTTGCAGTGCCGCATGACGGCGCTAGCGGAAGTTCAACCACAAGAGTATCCCGAATCAACTGGTCAAGATCAATTTCGTTGCCAATTATTGGATACGTATCGCCTTCTATCGCTGATTCTTCAAATAGTTCATCAATTTCTACTAAAAGCGGTCCCGTTATTTCTTCTAAACAGATGCTGCACTGGGCCAGCCATGAACACGAAAAGGTGCCTCGAGCCACCACTCCTTCGGGAATGCGGGATAACACGAGATTGGCCTGAACCGGAATATTGATCTGGGCCGCGACTACCGCCAGCCCAGGAATATCGCACTCCGCATCGATATCGCGCCGTGTCACCGCTCCGGTTAGTAAGTCGGTTATTTCAATACGGGTTCCGGACATATTGATAAGAGCCAGAGCACTGGCGTTGGTCATAATTTCAATCAATCGCTTAACTGAAATTGGGCAAATAATTCAGAATGTCTAATATAGCGCAACCAAAATTTCTTTATACCAAATAAGGATTTGCGCCACCACTAACGAACGTGGCCGCCGCCATTTTTAATTTGGTCGCTTCAGCGTAAGACTCACTCTTCGTTAGTCAAATCCTGATCAAAAAATTCCTGATCTTCTTCTTCGGTTTCGAACTCCTCAACTACAAGGTTCGCACCGAAGCGGGCTCGGCCCCGTTTTGTAATTGCCAAAAGATCCTCAAGAGTCTCTTCGAATTTCATTAGCTGACCGGCGGCAAAATCTTCGGCTTCGTTGCGCAGCCGACGAGAGTCGGTTTCGGCATCAAATACCAATTGCTCGGCCAGTCGGCGAGCTTCACGAACTATTTCGGTGCGTTCTACCATTCGCTGCGCTTGTGTACGCGCCGACTCAATAATTAGATCGGAGTCGCGCCGAGCCTCAACCAAAAACTGGTCGCGTTCTTTTATTAACCAACGAGCCCGTTGAATTTCTTCCGGCAAACCCTGAAGTGCCTCGTCGACAATCGATAACGCATCATCACGACTTATAAGTACTGAAGCCGACATCGGCATATTACGAGCATGATCAATTAAGTCGCGTAAATCGAGAAGGCATTCTTCCAGCGTAGGAACGGGCCGCGGGCTTGCTGGTGCGCTCGTGGTGTCACCGTATCGAGAGCGTCGCGGCGGAGTCATTCCTCAACAACCGCGTCACCGTAACGATCGCGTAATCGTTGCGCTACTAACGGTGGGACCATGCTCGAAACATCTCCACCATAGCGAGACACCTCTCGCACCAAACTGGACGACAGAAAAGAATGCTGAGGACTAGTCGAGATAAAAAATGTATCTATTCCCGAAAGTCGCTGATTCATTTGGGCCATCTGTAATTCATAATCAAAGTCAGAAATTGCTCGTAACCCTTTTACAATAGAATCGGCGCCGTGCACTTTAGCGAAGTCAACCAATAAACCTTTAAAAACTTCAATCTGAACATTTTTAAGATGCGCCGTAACTTCATGCAACATCTCTTTGCGTTCTTCAAGATCAAATAACGCGTTAGCCTTCTGCGGATTTCGAATAACGGCCACGATTACGGTGGCAAAATGGCGAGACGTGCGTTCAATGATGTCGATATGACCCAGAGTGACTGGATCGAAAGATCCCGGACACAACGCAGTAGCCACTTCCTGCCACCTTTCGTCGATCAGTCTAAGTGTCGATAATTTATTTTGGTCTTTAGCGTTACTACGAGCGTACCGCCGTATTTACGCTCCGAGGTGGTGATCCAGTCGTCGGCTAACCCGGTAGCCGCGGTGCCGGCTGATGCTTGTTCAACCACAACCCGCCCGCCTTTAGCGAGCCAGCCGATTTCACCAAGTCCCGCGAGAACACGCGGAATTTCTACCCGCGCGGTCTCGTAAGGCGGGTCGCAGTAGATCAGATCGAACGGTGCTTCGAAGGGAAGCGGACCGGCCAAAAAACGCACTACTTCGCTCTCCACGACCCGGGCCTGTTCATTGCTACGCGTTAGTTCGAGATTTGTCCGACAAGTTGCTGCGGTTTTTCGATCGCCCTCAATGAATACTGCCACCGACGCGCCGCGCGACAATGCTTCGATTCCGATTGCGCCGCTGCCGCAGTAGAGATCGAGAACCGACATTCCCGAAATGTCGCCTAACGCGGAAAATATTGCTTCGCGTACTCTTTCTGTTGTCGGCCGGATGTCGGCCGGAGTAGTTATTTTCTGTCCCGCCAAGGTCCCCGCAACAATGCGAATACGGCCACCCGACTTGGCCATCAGCTCTTGAAGAGGAACTCAACGGAGTCGCCCAAGAGGTCCTCAACCTCTTCTCGCAACTGAGCATGAGCCGAAAGATTGGGGTCGGAATCAAGAATCGTCTCGGCCAACACGCGCGCGGCTATCACTACCGGCTCGTCGCGGGGTAACCGCCCAAGCTTTAGATCGGTAAATCCGGATTGTCGCTCACCAAAGACCGCACCCGATCCGCGAATCTCCAGATCCCGTTCGGCCAATTCAAACCCATCGTTGCTTTCACACATTGCGTCAAGTCGTGCTTGACCTTCGGGAGTCGAGGGTTCGGCCAAAAGAAAACACTGCGAGGCGTGCGCACCCCGTCCGATTCGGCCTCGCAACTGATGAAGCTGAAGCAATCCAAATCGGTCAGCATTTTCGATCACCATAACGGTGGCATTAGGTATATCAACCCCCACTTCAACCACCGTCGTGGCCACAAGAACATCAAGATCGCCGTCGCGAAATTTATTCATAACGCTTTCTTTTTCCGCCGAGGGCATCTGACCGTGCAATAAGCCCAGGCGCAATCCCTCTAGTTCTTCTCGACCAAGACGCTCAAACTCTTCGGTGGCTGCTTTCGCTTCGAGTTTGTCTGACTCTTCTACTAATGGGCAGACAACGAATGCTTGACGACCTTCCGCTATTTCGTTCGTAAGCACAGAATAAACCGCGCTACGTTCTCCTTCTCCGGGGCCAACAATGCTCGTAGCGATTGGAGAACGCCCCGCGGGAAGAGTCCGTAATTCTGATTTATCAAGATCCCCGTAAATAAGCATTGCTGCAGTTCGGGGAATAGGGGTGGCCGTCATAACTAAAACATCCGGTTCGTCACCTTTTCCGCGCAATACGTCGCGTTGTTCAACTCCGAATCGATGCTGTTCATCAATAACGATTACCCCTAGTCGCGAGAACTGAATTCCGTCGTATATCAAGGCGTGAGTACCTACGACTATGTCGACTACTCCCGCGCTAAGTCCTTCAGTAATTTTTCTGCGCTCAGCCGCAGTGGTTTTATTGGTCAGCAGGGCAATTCCCACTGGACGCTCGCCTAGCAACGAATCCGATTCGCTAATGGTGAGGCCTTTGACCATCGCGCGTAAAGTCAGCGCGTGTTGTTCAACCAGCACTTCGGTCGGCGCCATAAAGGCACCTTGGTATTCGCCCTGAACCGCCACCAGCATTGCCGCTAGCGCGAGAACCGTCTTGCCCGATCCAACCTCACCCTGAAGCAAGCGATGCATGGGTCCCGGAGCAGCCAAATCAGTAAAAATTTCTTCGCATACGAACGATTGATCTTCAGTTAAAGTAAACGGCAAATTTTCTAAGAATTTAGAAACTAACGACCCGTCGACAATATGAGATATTCCCCTGCTCGTACTTTCGATTGCCCGTTTGCGCGCGACCATACCTAATTGCATCCGCATGAACTCGTCAAAAGTTAACCGCTTGCGAGCGCGTGCGACTTCGTTCATTCCTTCAGGACGATGGATTTCTTGATAAGCCGTAGCCCGATCAACAAGGTCGAAGGCAGCTCGCCGTTCACTGTCCAAAGGGTCATAGAACGAGCGCGATTCGCACCGTTGTAATGCCGCGCTAACAAGTTTTCTTATTTGCCAACTATGAATTCCCGCTTTGCCTGATTGGGGATAAATCGGCAGCAGAATACCAGTGAACGGCTCCCCGGCTTTTTCCAGTACATCAACTGCGGGATTAATCATTTGAAAACGCCCGCGACTCATAGCGGGCCGACCAAAAACCGAAACTTCGGTGTCTACTGGAATTTTTCCGCGGTACTCCTGATTAAAAAATGTGAGTCGCAGTTGCGATGTGCCATCAAAAAGTTCTAACTCGACAATTGGGCGACGGCCAGGCGGTCGGCGTACTGAAACTTTTTTTATTGTGCCGGCAACAGTCGCTTCCTCGTCAGGTTTCAATTGAGCAATCTCCTGAACATTGGTGCGATCGTGATAGCGGCGGGGATAGTGCTCCAGCAGGTCGAGAACCGACACAATTCCAACTTCAGCTAGTTGGGCTGCGAGTTTGGGTCCGACCGCGCGCAACTCGGTTACCGATAAATCCCGCAATTCCCGTAACGCCAGACCGGCTAAGGCCCTTTCCGTTTCCACTTACTCCACGCCAATAAGAAATGGGTAGAGCGGTTGGTTGCCTTCGTGTACCTCAACTTCAAGGTTGGAATGCTCAAGACCAAGATGCTCCCGCAACTTGGTTACATCAGCGGGTCGAGCATCGGATCCAAGGAGAACCGTCACTAGTTCGCTCTCTTCTTGAATCAAGTGCTCGATTAAACAAATCGCAGCTTCGATTGGAGTTGACGAAGCCGAGCAGATTCCGTCGCGAGAGATCGCTATCCAATCGCCCTCGGCAATAGGACCGCACTCGGCGGCACTGTCTCGTACGGCTTGAGTAATTTCACCCGCCCTTACCCGGCTGGCAGCAGCAGTCATAGCTTCAACATTCTCGTCTAGTGGAGCCGAAGGGTCGTAAGCCATTAATGCCGACAAACCTTCCACGACTGAATAAGTAGGAACTACTCCAATCTCGCGATCGGTCAACTCCCCTACTTTCTGCGCTACCGGAATAATATTTTTATTATTAGGAAGAACGATCACGCCGTCGGCCGCCACTCGATCGACCGCTTCGAGTATTTGTCCGGTGGATGGGTTCATTGACTGTCCACCCGCGATTACTTCCCTAACGCCAACCGAACTGAGTAAACGCTGCAAGCCTCGTCCTACCGCCACTGCTACTACTCCCGTAGTAACGGGATCGCTCGATTCATTCTCGGCGTTAGATTCGTCATCTCCCGCCGAGCGAACCCACTGCTCCTCTTCTACTTGCTCAATCAGATCGGTAACTCTTATTTCGCGAGGTCGGCCGGCCTGAATGCCGGCTTCTATTGCGGCACCGATTTCATTGGTATGAATATGGCAATTCCATAAGCCACTACTTCCCACCACGACTATGGAGTCGCCAATCGCACCCCAAGTTTTTTTGAACTCGCCGATGGTCGTATCTTCGGCTTCAAGCAAGTACATAACTTCGTAACGGAGTGATGACAACTCCGAGTCGTGCTGATGGTGCATAACTGAATCGGGAAGATCGATTTCCTCGGGTTCAGGTATGGCGCGTCCATCAATAACATTTAGAAACGACCACAGCAATAACGTGTAACCGAGCGCGCCTGCGTCCACCACTCCGGCGTCTTTAAGCGCGGGTAGAAGATCGGGGCTTTCATCGACCGCGGTTTGCGCAGCCAAGACCGCTCGTTCGAGAACGACTAATAGCGAGTCACCTTTTGCATTTTGATCTTCGATTGCCTCCGCCGCCTCCGCCGAACACCGAACCGCAGTGAGAATGGTGCCTTCGACCGGACGCATAACTGCTTGGTAAGCGGAATCCGCGGCGATCCGCAGCCCGCTTATTATTTCTTTACCTTCGACAACTTCGGCGAAAGCAAAAGTATCGGCCAAACCGCGCAATATTTGCGAAAGAATCACGCCCGAATTGCCTCGAGCACCCATTAACGATCCGTGCGCTAACGCTTGGCACACATCAGCCATCTGCTCGGCATCGCCCACCTCGGTACACACCGATTCAAGAGTCAGAGCCATATTGGTACCGGTGTCGCCATCGGGTACCGGATACACATTGAGACGATTTAGCTCGTCTTGGTGGACTCGCAGTGTGTCGCGAAATGTAGTGAT
>Ga0335396_10003976_pt1 | contig 16409 bp, 14 predicted proteins | sample FRY02_FD_205743 | JGI IMG/M metagenome (GOLD analysis project Ga0335396, IMG submission 205743) | Freshwater microbial communities from Lake Fryxell liftoff mats and glacier meltwater in Antarctica - FRY-02 (spades assembly) (version 2) | ecosystem: Environmental > Aquatic > Freshwater > Ice >... | reverse complement strand
TCTATAAAAGCTGCTTAATCGCGCGGCTGCCAATTCACCCCGATCGAATGTTCCTTTTCCTAGTTCTGCTCTAAGAATATCGATTAGTCTAGACTTGATTATAGGGAGGTTGTTTCGGACAATTTAGAATACCATTTCATAATCTATCCCAATATAATTATGGGCAATTCCATTTTTCCTAATGATTCAAGCATAACCAGTAAGGGTAGCAGATCTCTTTCCTCACTTTGTGACATATTTCAAATCCTGATGAGCGTAGTGAAGAATAATTGGATCAGCAAACTTCTCGGAAACGACATCAACCTTTGTTTTGAGTAAATCTTGATGGCGGTTTTTTAATTACTCTCGAATCTTGTGGTGCATACTCTGTTCCAATAAGAAGTCAATGTGCCGATAGTTTTCTCCCCGAGCAAATGAGCCAAAAACGCCAAGCCGTTTGAGACCAAACTCTTCAAAAAAATTCCCGTCGTAATACTTCTTCCAGTTCCGGAATAGTCATTTGCGTACTGATTTTTACCCAAATATACACAAATTAAAGCTACCGTCAGATACTCAAAATTCATTTTTAGCGAATCGTGGAGATATGAAAATTGCCACGATGGTAGTAGCGTATAGGGCAAGTAATCAATCCAAAATCTCCCTGTGAACGAACCTTTTGTCTATTTTTACCAAACCATCAACGAAAGTCGCCTTACCTCATGCCCAGATACTTTATTGTCCTTCTTCTCTTTCTAGCCAGCACCCTCACCCAAGCCCAATACCCAACCCGCTTCGAAACCAGCGGCGGCGCCCAAACCCCCACTTACGAGGAAGGAATAGCCTACTACCAAAAGTTGGCGAAGGATTTTCTGACGATTCAGATGCAAACCAAAGGACTAACCGATAGCGGAAAGCCTTTGCACTTGGTGCTGTATTCACGCAGTAAGATCTTTGATATTGCCAAGCTCAAAGCGCAAGGCAAAACGATCCTGCTTATCAATAACGCCATTCACCCCGGCGAGTCTGATGGTGTCGATGCTTCTATGATGCTGCTGCGCAACATTGCCCTGCACCCGAAACAATTTCCTCAGCTGGATAGTACGGTACTGGCCATTATACCTTTTTATAACATTGGCGGAGCCCTGAACCGCAACAGCACTACCCGCGTCAATCAGGAAGGACCGGAGGAGTACGGTTTCCGGGGCAATGCCCGCAACTACGACCTCAACCGCGATTTTATCAAAGCTGATACCCGCAACGCCCGCAGCTTTGCCGCTATTTTCCACGAACTTGATCCCGATTTGTTTGTGGACACGCACGTAAGCAACGGCGCCGACTATCAGTACGTGATGACGCTGGACTATACTCAGGAAAACAAGCTGGGTGGTATTCTCGGCGACTTCCAGCGCAATACGTTTTTGCCCTACTTATATAAGCACATGAAGGAAGCGGGCTACGAGGCCACGCCCTACGTGAATGCCTGGGGACAAACACCCGATAAGGGTTTTGTGCAGTTTCCTGATTGGCCTCGCTACTCCACCGGCTACGCGGCGCTGTTCCATACCATCGGTGTTATGACCGAAACGCACATGCTGAAACCCTACGACAAAAGGGTACAGGCTACCTATGCCTACCTGGAAGGTACCACCAAACTACTGGCCGGGTACCGCAGTCAATTATTGCAAATGCGAAAAGATACCAAAGAGGCCGTGAAGTCGCAGGAGAAATTTGCGTTGACCTGGCAGGTAAACCGCAACAAACCCACCCAAATAGACTTCAAGGGCTACGAACCCGAGTACCCTACGAGTGAAGTAAGCGGACAGAAACGCCTGTACTACAACCGGGAAAAGCCTTTCACCAAAACGATTCCTTTTTACAATAATTACGAAGCAGTGGATATCGTAGCGAAGCCCGAAGCCTACATCATTCCGCAAGGCTGGCATCATGTCATTGACCTGCTAAAACTCAACCGCGTGCAGATGCATCAGATTTCTCAAGATACTAGCATGGAGGTAGAAGTATACTACGTTGAAAACGTAAAGACATCAACTCAACCTTATGAAGGGCACTACTGGCATACCGGAGTGGATTTAAAAAAAGAGCAGCAAAGACTCACCTTCCGCAAAGGCGACTGGTATATTCCCGTCAATCAGGCCGCAAACCGCTACATTGTAGAAACCCTGGAACCCAAAGGAGTTGATTCGTACTTCAAATGGAATTTCTTTGATACCATTTTGCAGGCCAAAGAAGGGTATTCGGCCTATGTATTTGAAGACCTGGCCGCTGAGTTATTAAAAGCTTCTCCCGACTTACAGAAAGCATTAAAAGAAAAGGTAACCTCCGACGAAGCATTCGCCAAGAGTGCCGATGCCCAACTCGACTTTATCTATGAGAACTCACCTCACCGCGAGAAGGAATATATACGGTATCCAGTTTTTAGGATATTGGGGCGATAGAAGTGCCAATATTACCTGGCCACTCATCTTTTTTACTCCTGTCTGACCTACCATGGCACAGATCTTTTACTTTCCAGATTCACGAAGTCAAAGAATGTACCACTTAAAAAAACATACACATGGATAGGTTAAAAGGAAAGACAGTATTTATTACCGGCGGTATTTCGGGCATTGGAAAAGCATGTTCACTGGCCGCCGCCCGCGAAGGTGCCAACGTTGCCGTGGCTGATTTAAAATCTGACGACACCGAAAGCGTACTGAACGAAATCCGGAAGGAGAACCCCGATGCTATCTTCATAGAATGTGACGTATCGGATTTTGAAGCCGTACGGGGCGCTGTACAAAAGGTTATCGTTACCTTCGGTACCCTCGACGTGGCACTCAACAACGCTGGCATAAGCGGCGAGCCCAACAAAGTGGGGGAGATGAGCGAAGAGGGCTGGCTGAAAGTGATTGCCGTGAACCTGAACGGCGTATTCAACTGCATGAGGCACGAGCTAGCCCACATGGCTAAGCAGGGAAGCGGGTCTATCATTAACATGGCCTCCATTCTCGGGAAAGTAGGGTTTGCTACCTCCTCGCACTACGTAGCGGCCAAGCACGGGGTCATCGGCCTGACCCAGACCGCCGCGTTGGAGTACGCCGCCGAGGGAATTCGCGTAAATGCCATGTGTCCAGGCTTCATTGAAACCCCCTTACTCGAAAAAGGAGGAATAAATGAAGACGTCAAACAAGCCATCATCAGTTTGCATCCCGTGCAGCGATTAGGTACTTCGGAAGAGCTCACTGGAGGATTTATTTTTCTGGCCAGCGATGAAAGCTCATTCGTAACCGGTACGTCGCTGGAAATTGACGGCGGCTACCTGGCCCGGTAAGTGCTGCTGATTTTTACACTCCCGATTTTTTGGGTTTTCCCTCTGCTTTTACTCCGCGATGGTGCAACCGTTTCAGAGTTGTGCGTGCGTGTTCCGCATGAACATGTACGCACAGGCCCCTCATTATACGCACAGGCCCCTCATTACAAGCTGTTAGTAGATAGAACAAACGGAGTCATCTCCTGAAAGGCTATCTATACGCTATGAGAAAATGGATATTCCTGAACATCTTTTTTCTGGCTATCCCCGCCTCTTTTCTACTCACGCAGGATCGGGCTGATGGCGTTGCCGCCAGCGAAGGCGTGCAAAAAGTTTTTGCAATTTCCCTGATGGGCCACTACGGTTCTATTTTTGCCCATTCGGTAGATGTACTCAATACCAAAGGCGCTCGCCCAAGCGGCCTTCATCTCGATGTAGCCCGGCAACACTACGGCCAAAGAACCTGGATGAAATACGGCTGCTTTCCCCGCAGTGTCCTCACCCTAGCCTACTATGGTTTTGGTAACGAAATGCTGGGGCGAAGCCTTACAACAGCCTACTACTTTGAGCCCACTTTTTCCTGTCTCTTCGCGTTTATCGTTGGCTGTACGGAGCACTTTGGGGCTGTCGTTGCTCTCCAACCCTTATCATCCCGAGCGAAACACCAACGACTTGTCGTACAGTATGCCCCTCAGTGCGTACCTCACCCTCGGTGTGAGTACCTATTTCCGGCTCAACCCGCGGTGGGCCATCGTCTTTACGGGTAACTACCAGCACATTTCGAACGGAGGAATCAAGCAACCCAACAAGGGCATCAATTGGCCTACGGTTAGCCTTGACTATACCTTTCAGCCCGTGCCGATAGGCCGTCCTAGTAGGCGCGTCAGATTGCAGGATTGGCTGGGGAATCGGCCCAGTTTCCCATTATCGGGGTTGGAGTCACGTACAGCAGGCAGATTACACAAATCCACAACCTAACTGCGGGAGCTGAGACCCATCAGGATTATGCCATCCGCGAACAATTGGTCCGCGACTTGCTGGTCCACCTGAGTTCAGTCCGCGCCGGACTTCTACTCGGGCACGAGTTCCTTTTAGGTAAGGTTACTTTCAGTCAACAACTGGGTTTGTATGCTTTTCAGCAAACGCCCTACTTTCCACGCTTCTACCAACATTAGGGACTACTTTACCGTTTTGGGGATAAGTTTTCGGCAGGATTTAATCTCAAAGCCCACGGCCACATTATCGACTTCTGGGATCTGCGGTTGGTAAAACACTGATGATGGTACGAGTAGTAGAATATTAGCTTTCTTTAAAGCAAAATACCCTTCTCATACCCTAAATACAGGTAGATTACTCCTTTAACTCGTGCAAGCGATCATGAGTGGATTACCTTTGTGTGAAAGACCCTCTAAACCCAAAGAAAATCGGAGGAGGAAACAGTCCCAAAGTACTTTTACCGCAAAACCCGCCCCCCATATGAAACTGATCAACCTTATTTTTTTGCTATTCCTTGGGCTGCTCTCCTGTAAATCTCAAGAAAAAACTAACAAACCTTACGTTGCTTTCATCGGAGCTGCCATCATCGATGGACAAGGCGGCACTCCCATTGAAAATGGTACATTATTGCTGCAAAATGGACGTATCGTAGCTGTCGGGCCCAAGGCCACCGTGTCGATCCCCGAGAGCACTACCATTCATGACGTATCCGGCAAGACAATCATTCCCGGTTTCATCAATGGCCATGGCCACGTGGGCGATGTACAAGGTATCGAAGGCGGGCACTACGCTACCGAAACGATCATCGACAATTTAGCCACCTACGCCCGCTACGGGATCACGACGGTGGTTAGTTTGGGCGGAGATAAACAAGAAGCCGTGCCGCTCCGGGCGATCAATGACACCACCTCGACCCGACGCGCCCGGCTGTATATAGCGGGAGAGGTTATCACCGGCAAAACCCCCGAAGAAGCGCTTACCGTCATTGACCGTAACCACGCGCTAGGTGTAGACTTTATGAAGATTCGGGTAGATGACAACCTGGGTACTACCCCAAGGATGACCGAAGGAGTATACCGAGCTGTGATACGACGTTCGCACGAGTTAGGCTATAAGATCGCTACCCATATGTACTACCTCGACGACGCTAAGAAGCTCCTCGATGCAGGTTCGGACCTGATGGCTCACAGCGTGCGCGATCAGCCCGTCGATGATGCATTTATCCAACTCATCAAAGAGAAGAAAGTGGGGTACTGCCCAACGCTCACCCGAGAGCTATCCGCCTTTGTGTACGGCGATACCGCAGACTTTTTCTCGGACCCTTTTTTCTTGCGGGAGTATGATCTTGCCACAATCCAACCCCTATTCAATCCCACCCGACAGAAACAAATTAGAGACAGTAAGAGCGCTATTATCTATAAACGACAACTCCCCATCGCTATGACCAATTTAAAAATCCTCGCTGATGCCGGAGTACCCATTATATTTGGCACCGATAGTGGTATCCCCACCCGTTTTATGGGCTACTTCGAGCACCTAGAGATGGAAATGATGGCACAGTCTGGTCTTACACCCATGCGGATAATCGTATCAGCGACCAGGAATGCGGCCGAGTACCTCGGTCTAAAAGATCTAGGTACCCTTTCTCCGGGGTATTGGGGTGATTTCATCGTGCTTGATGCCGACCCGTTAGTCGACATCCGAAATGTACGGAAGATCGCCGGAGTCTTTATTAGGGGAGAAAAGCTGGTCAAGAAGAAATGAGATTTTAATTAATTCTAAACAATACCTATCATGACAACCCAAACATCCAGTATACTTGCTTCCTTACCAGCCAACTCTTCGGAAATTGACTGGCAACAGCTTCTTGTCGACACCATTGCCGCTTTTGATTGTACCACAGGTACCATCCATACGCTCGATCCGGAAACGCAACTTCTTATGCTCCGGGCTATGCAGGGCATACCTGAGTTTTTACTACCCAAAATGAGTCAGATACCCATCGGTAAGGGAATGGCGGGTATTGCCGCCGAGCGCCGGGAACCAGTAGAGATGTGTAACCTGCAAACCGATGCGTCGGGGGTAGCCCGGCCGGCCGCCAAAGAAACGAAGGTAGAAGGCTCCATCGCTACACCTATGTTATTGGATGGCAAACTGTATGGCGTCATCGGAATAGCAAAGCCTGTACCCTATGATTTTACAGAAACGGAAACTGGCGACCTGATGAAAATCGGGGAAGAGGTAAGCCGTCGGCTTATTTCATAAAATTTAAGTGGTCATCGGCCAGTGGATTGCCCCGGCCGATGACTTTATAACGGTCGCTTTTTTTGTAGTCTTGCGGCCAGTTCCTCAATATCTCCTCGTCTCGCCAACCCATCAAGCCACGCTTTCGGGATCGTCTGATGACCGTACAATAGCCCGGCGAGTCCACCCGTTACGGCACCCGTGGTATCGGTATCTTCTCCTAGATTCACAGCTTTGAGCACGGCTTCCACATAGGTATTGGTTGTGAGTAAACACCATATACTCGCTTCTAACGTATGGATAACGTAGCCAGTACTAAATATTTCCTCCATCGGCAGCTCGTGAATAGAACGGTTAAGCAATCGGTTATAGGCTGTAATTTCGGAGGCCTCCACGGGCAGCGTACGAAGGAAAGGAGGAATCGTCAGTTGCAGGTTTTCGTACACGTCTAGCTTGTCCAAGCCAAAAGCCAGTTTCCGGGCAAATTCCAGGTAGTAAAAGCACCCCACCACCGAGCTAACATGCGTGTGCGTGATACTTGACACCTGCCGGGTGAGCTCGTAGCGTTCGTTAATGGGCTTGTCAAACACGTAGGTAAGCAGAGGCAAAATACGCATCAACGAGCCATTTCCATTTGACTTTTCTTCGGTACCTCCGGCGTGATCAGGCCTTGCTCCTTTTTGGAGTCGGTCTATGGCTTCGCTCGTTCCTGCTCCAATATCAAATACTTCACCCCGGGCGGTCCAAAAGTTTTCCTCGCGCCAGGCTATGAAGTTTTGCGCCACAGCTTTTAGATCGAAATCCTGCGCTAGGGCTTCCGCGAGACAAAACGTGAGCGAGTTATCATCCGAGAAAGTACCGGCGGGCAGGTGGTAGGTACCGTAGCCCCGCATATCCGTTACCGGATTTTGGGCAATCTCTTCCCGGCGTTTAAACTCCACCGGCACACCAGGGTTTTCTTATAAAAATCAATACTCTTATAATTATATAAAATATGGTAAAAGTTTAGAAAAAAGTCTCGTATTTAGTAACCTTTGTGGTCGGTTGAACCTGAATCAGTACTAAAATAACTACTTTCCTATCTCCTTTGTGATGCAAAATACCCAATTCTGGTCGAAATAAGTTTTTATAAGAAAGCCCTGACCGGCACACCTAGTGCATCACCAATGGCTACTCCCAACAGAATGTCTTTGTGCGGATTTTTCTCTTGCATTAGTTGATGTAATATTTTGGCAGAAACTAGGACTCAACAATAGTTAAATTAACAAGAAACAGCATACACTACTTCTTTTTCTTCTACCGGATGTAGATCCGCAAATCTTTCACGCACACGGTTAGCCAGTTGTTCATCGTATGCCATCGTCTCTATTATTGGTTTATAAAAAAAGAGAACGGGTACCTCCCTCTACTGCTCCGATTCTTTAAGCTCATTCAGGAATGAAAGAGACTCTTTCAAGCCCTTATTAGGGTATTTTTTTAATAAGAATACTATAATCATCGCCACTACAATACTACCCGCCGTATTGTAAAGCATCCATGAGCTATGTGCGTACATGTCATACTCTAAAAATGCTTTGGAGAAAACAATCAAAAAAGGAGCAAAGAATAAGGGAATGATCACGTAAAGCGAGTTGGTATCCAGAATTTCAAGGTACCGTAAACGGGCCACTACTTTCTGATTTTGTACGACCGAACGGGAGGCGTTGATCTCATAATACAGGGTCAACTGATAAATCGCGAGGCCCAAGTTAATTACAGTACTAATAAGTAGTAATAATCCAGGCAGAAAAAACCACATATCATTATACTGATCGACCAAATACCCACCTAAGAAGAACATAAACAATACACTGACTACCAACTCGATAAAGGTCGTCCATTTGACTTCGGCCAATTGGGTTCTGATCTTTTGTACACTTACTTCTTTTACTAATTTTTGGTTGATCTCGACCCGACTTCCTGTTGCCTGATCAGCGTTATTCCATATTCCGGCTAATTCCTGAAATTCCATTTTCGTCAATATTTTAAGTTGTAACAAATATTTTAAGTTGCTCTTTAATTCGGTACAATCGGGTAGAAATAGTACTGGGCGACATCCCCATCACGTCAGCAATTTCGGTATTCTTACATCCTTCGAGGCTCAGAATTAGCACCGCTTTATCAAGCGCTTTAAGCTGATCTATCACCCGATAGAGTTGCTCCATCCCTTCATCCACAATCGGATTTTCCCAGTGCAATACGTCCAGCTCCTGATAGTACCCGTCTTCCCTTTTCCTTCGGGCCGTCTCTTTTCTCAGGTTAGAAATCGACACGTTTAGCGCTACGCGATACGTCCAGGTAGAAAGAGCCGCCGTACCATCGTAGCTAGGATAAGCTTTCCACAATTGAAGAATAATATCCTGAATCAGATCTTTACGTTCCTCATCGTCAAAGCAGTAGGCGCCTGCTACTTTGACGATGAGTTTTTTGTATCCTTCCAGATATTCCGTAAACTGTTCTTCAATTGATTTTATCGTTTCCAACGCAACTACCGGTTTGTTTATATCGATTGTTTATATCATTATTCGCAACCGTACCCAAAATGTCACAACTTTCTCCAATTTTTTAGTTCTCTGATGAGCACTTGCCCAAAAGGTTTGAATCAATTTTACGGCTTAACTATTGGATGAATCAAGATACAAAGGATAGGTACCCGATAAAACTCTTGAATACTATTGCTCTCTGCATGATTATCATTCCAAGGATTTTTGCTTTGTTAATAACTATTAAAAACTCTAAGCTTAAGTAGCTGATAGCTTGTAGCTGTTATCTTTTTGTAAATATTTGATATAGAGAATATTAGCCAGTAATTTAACTAAATTAATAATACAAACTAATTATGCATTAGTACTTATGATTCATAGGTTGTATCTGAAATCTTTCTATTGGCTAGTGCTTTCCTACTTGCTGTTTTCGTCCTGCCGTAGCCAGGTCGATCTGCCCAAGGACGTGGCGATAGCTATGGAAGAACTGGCTGCTCCCGTAGATTATACCTACGATATTAAGCCTATCCTTTCTGATCGCTGCTACGCTTGCCACGGCCCCGACGGCAACAAGCTAAAAGCCAACCTGAGACTTGATATTGCCCAAGTAGCCTACCAAAAGAATCCTGAAAGCGGACAGAATGCTATCATTCCTTACGATCCTGCGGGGAGTGAGCTGGTCAAGCGGATTCTGTCCAACGACCCGGAGGTGATCATGCCTAGTCCGGAATCACACCTTTCTTTGACGGCTCTGGAAAAAGCGAAACTCATTAAATGGATTGAAGAGGGTGCCGAATACAAACCACACTGGTCGCTTACCAAGATTGAGCGCCCAAAAGTACCTTCGGTTAAAAATACGGAGTGGGCTACCAATGAAATAGACGCCTTCATCCTGAAAAGAATGGAGCAGAAAGGGCTGCATCCCTCCCCCGAAGCTAAACCTACTACCCTGCTTCGTCGGGTTTACATGGATTTGACAGGCCTCCCCCCGACCCCACAAGAAGCAAGGCAGTTCATGGTCGACCCGTCGCCACTGGCCTACGAGAAAGTAGTAGACCGACTACTCGCCTCCCCGCATTACGGTGAACACATGGCGGTTTCCTGGCTCGACGCCGCCCGATACGCCGACACCCACGGCTACCAGGATGACATGATGCGCACCGCCTGGCCTTTCCGTGACTGGGTCATCGAGGCATTCAACAAAAATTTGACTTACGACAAATTTGTTATCTGGCAATTGGCCGGGGACTTACTACCTGACCCCAACCGAAAAAAACTGGTAGCAACTGCCTTCAATCGCATGCACGAGCAAAGTATGGAAGGCGGTATTATTTCGGAAGAGTACCGTACCGAGTACGTAGCCGACCGCGTGGGTACTTTTGGTACTACGTTTCTGGGGATGACCATTGAGTGCGCCCGCTGCCACGATCATAAGTATGACCCCATCAGTCAGAAGGACTATTACTCGTTGTTTGCCTTTTTCAATAACATCAACGAAAACGGACAGATACCCTACAACGGAGAGTCAAGCCCGAGTATCAGCCTGCCAACACCGGAGGCTGAGAAACAACTTAACTACCTGAGAAAGAATATTCAGTTTGAGAAGAAAAAACTTGGTACCCCCGCCGCTCAACAACTTCGGGACTTTACAGCCTGGCTAAGTAAAGCCGAGAAAGAACCCCGACAGAATACCATTCCGCCCCGAAAAGACCTGTACGGCCGCTTTACCTTTGACGAGGCAATGGGCAGGGAGTTTCAGAATCTCGTACAACCCGACCACAAAGGCTACGCCGAAGGAGACGACAGCTTATCGAATGCCGCCGTCCGCGTTGGACGGTTTGGAAAAGCAAGGTATATCTACGGAGAAAATAGTGTGAACTTTGGCGAGGACTTCGCTTACTTCGAAAGGAACCAACCGTTTACGGTCAGCGTATGGCTCAACCTACACGATGCCTCAACGGACGGCTCGCTCATTCACAAATCCAACCACATTACCAGCGGTTTCCGAGGCTGGAACGTTTTCCGCAATCAAGGCGGGACCATCCGGCTCATGCTCAGCCATGTTTGGCCTGACAATTCCATAGAACTGGAAACGATCGAGAAATTTCCTCTGAATAAATGGGCACACTTGGCTTTCAGCTACGATGGATTGAGCAAAGCCGGTGGGGTCCGGCTCTTTATCAATGGCGTTTTGGCCAAAGTGAAAATCTACAACGATAACTTGACTCAAAGCCTGCTATACGGGAAAAACAAAACTAATATCACCGTCAACGGCTTACAGATTGGCCGCTTGAATGATCGCTTTACCAAAAATTTTGAAGTAGATGAGCTACGCTTATACACTAGGGCACTCACTCCCCTGGAACTACGTAGCCTCTTCTCTCAACGCCATGAGGTGGTCATTGCTTTACGAACACCCGCTGACCGGCGAACTGCCCAACAGCAGCAGGGACTTCTAACGTACTACCTCACCAACATCGACTCAACCTATAGGCAAAGTATCACAAAATGCCAGCAATGGATTGGCGAAGAAACCGAAATCCTGAATACTCAGATTGACGTGATGGTCATGAAAGAGCGGAAGTACCCCCGCAAGTCGTACATCCTGAACCGGGGGGCCTACGACGCTCCAACCCAGGAAGTACGCGCCCGATCAACTCTTCAAAATACCGGAAAACTACCCCAAAAACCGACTTGGACTAGCCCAATGGTTATTGCACGAAAATCACCCCTTGTTTGCACGGGTAGCCGTGAATCGTTTCTGGCAGCAGTACTTTGGGCAGGGGCTGGTACTTTCAAGTAACGACTTTGGCAATCAGGGTAGCTTACCTACCCACCCCGAACTACTCGACTGGTTAGCTGCTGAGTTTCGGCAATCTGACAAGGCAGGGGCCTGGAACGTAAAGGCTCTGCAAAAACGCATCGTCATGTCCGCCACCTACCGGCAGTCCTCTTTTTCAAAAGAAAGTTCTGAAAAAGACCCTGATAATACCTACTATTCACGCGGTATGAGCTATCGCATGAGTGCCGAGCAAATCAGAGATAATGCCTTGGCGGCAAGCAGTCTTTTGACCCAAAGACAAGGTGGGCCAAGCGTGTACCCTTATCAGCCAAAAGGTATATGGGAGGCAATATCTAACTACGAAAAATACTAGGTACAGCAGGGAGACACCCTTTACCGGCGTAGCATGTACACTATCTGGAAAAGGACCGCCCCACCACCCATGATGCTCAACTTTGATGCTTCCGAGCGTCATTCCTGTATAGTGAAACGCCAGAAAACAAGCACGCCCTTACAGGCTCTGGTGGTTATGAATGACCCACAGTTTGTGGAGGCAGCCCGGGTACTAGCGCAGCGGATGCTCCACAAGGGGACATCTCCCGACGAACAGATTACCTATGCTTTCATAGCCCTTACCAGCCGTCTGCCCACTAGTGAAGAGTTAACCATTCTAAAAAAACTGTATCAGGAAGAGTATCAGCATTTCTTGGGAAGTCCAAAATTAGTAAGTGATATAATCCATACTGGCGAGTACCCCGTTGACAAATCCGTTGATGCGGTAGCCTTGGCTACCTGTACAGTGGTAGCCAGCACGGTTATGAATTTTGATGAATTTATCATTAAAAGATAAAGCAATGAGCTTCTATAATGAATTAGAAAACCACGTGCACGAGCAATTGAGTCGCCGTAATTTCTTATCCAAAACCAGCCTTGGATTAGGGGCAGCCGCGATGGGCTCGCTACTTGGTTGCGATGGCACAAAGACGGAGAACGCGCTTCCTGGCGTATTTCCAACTACTCTGCCCAATGCCGGAGGGATGACACTTGGCAAGCCACACTTTGCTCCCAAAGCTAAGCGGGTAATCTACCTGTTTCAAAGTGGAGCTCCCTCCCAGCTAGAACTCTTTGACTATAAACCCAAGTTAGAGGAGATGTGGGGGCAGGATTTACCAGAATCCATCCGAAAAGGACAGCGCCTCACGGGCATGACCGCCGGACAGAGTACATTCCCGCTTGCCGCTTCGGCTTACAAGTTTGACCGGTACGGCTCCAACGACATGATGATCAGTGAGCTGTTGCCCTACACCTCCCGGATCGTAGATGATGTGACTTTCATCCGGTCAATGCACACCGAGGCCATCAATCACGACCCCGCCATTACTTTTTTTCAAACGGGTAGTCTGCAGGGCGGACGCCCCTCTTGGGGTTCGTGGGTGAGCTACGGCCTGGGCTCCGACAATCAGAACATGCCTTCCTTTGTGGTACTTTTATCCAAAGGGAAACCCGGTGACCAACCCTTGTACGCCAAGCTATGGAGTAATGGTTTTCTGCCGTCCGTTCATCAGGGAGTCGTTTTCTGTTCCGGGCCTGACCCGGTATTCTATCTCAATAACCCCGAAGGAATAGACTCGTCCAGTCGCCAACGAATGCTTCATTCTTTGGCCAAACTACAACAGGCTCAATTTGAAAAAATCCTGGATCCTGAGATCAACTACCGGATGGCGCAGTACGAAATGGCCTACCGCATGCAAACCTCAGTGCCCGAAACCATGGATATTTCGCAGGAACCCGACTATATCTTTGACCTCTACGGCGAAGACTCCCGGCAACCCGGCACCTTTGCCGCCAACTGTTTACTCGCTCGTAAACTCATCGAGAAGGACGTGAAGTTCGTGCAGCTCTACCATCAAGGTTGGGATCAGCACGGTAATCTGCCGAAGGATATAAAGACCATGGCCAAAAGTGTTGATCAGGCTTCGGCGGCGCTAATTCTTGATTTGAAACAACGGGGACTTTTAGACGAAACGCTAGTGATATGGGGAGGTGAGTTTGGCTGGGGATCGTACTCCTAGGGTAAACTTACCCGCGACAACTACGGCCGCGATCACCACCCCAAGAGCTTTATCGTCTGGATGGCCGGAGCAGGGGTAAAGAAAGGCTTTGTCTTTGGGGAAACCGACGAGTTTGGGTACAACGTCATCAAAGACCCCGTACACGTGCACGATTTCCAAGCTACCATAATGCATTTGCTCGGTATTGATCACGAACAGCTTATCTTTAAGCATCAGGGGCGCCGCTACCGCCTTACCGATGTCCATGGCCATGTGATCAAGCCTATTTTGGCGTAAATACCTAACCACCTTCTAATTCAAATCAATGATACAGAAAATGAAATTAGTGTCTAAGTATATCCTTCTTTCGGTAGGTGCTTTGGGCGCTAACCAGCTAAACGCCCAACCGCTCCCCCTCCACGACTTACAGTTTGACTCCCTGGCCGTCACTTGGGACGAAGGTATCCCGCTGGGTAATGGGATGGTGGGTAGTTTGGTTTGGCAGAAAGATAAAAAATTACGGCTCTCCCTCGATCGCGCCGACATCTGGGACATGCGCCCAATGGCGGGTTTACACCGCGATGAGTTTAGCTATCAGTGGGTACAGGGTCAAGTCGCTAAGAAAGATTATAAACCCGTGCAGCAGTACTTCGATGCCCCCTACGACCGCGAACCTGCTCCCTCCAAAATACCGGCCGGAGCGCTGGAATTTGATCTGGGCAAGGCGGGGAAAGTAAATTCAGTGCGGTTAGATTTAGCGAAAGCCCTTTGTACTGTTCAGTGGGAGAACGGCCTGAGTCTCGAAACCTTTGTCCACGCCACCGAGCCCATCGGCTGGTTCAGGTTCACCAACGCCAGCAATGCCATCGTTCCCGAGCTGATAGCCCCCAAGTACCAGGGAGAAATCGCGAAAGGTGGCGAAGTGAATTCTGTTATTGGTGACGACCTCGCCCGACTCAACTATCAGCAGGGCACTATCACCAAAGCGAACAATTCTATCGTGTACCGGCAGGAAGGGTACGGGGGCTTTACCTACGAGATCGCGGTCCATTGGAAAGAGACAAAAAAGGGTGCCATCGAAGGCGTATGGAGCGTTTCGTCGCGCTACCCCGATAAGACTCCTCAGCCCATAGCGCAACAACTGGTTAGTATTTCCGCCAAAAGAAGCTTTTCCAAAGACCTTACCAGCCATGCCCGCTGGTGGGATAGTTTCTGGTCGAAGTCAGCGATTCACGTACCTGACAAACTACTCGAAAAACAATGGTACCTCGAACAATACAAATTCGGATCGGCCGCCCGCCGGGGTGCACCGCCCATATCCTTACAAGCGGTCTGGACCGCTGATAATGGCCGCATTCCACCCTGGAAGGGAGATTTTCACCATGACCTCAATACCCAACTCAGCTATTGGCCCTCATACAGCGGCAACCATCTGGAAGAAGCCATGGGGTATATCGACCATTTGGAAGAAAACAAAGCGAATTACAAACGCTACACTAAACTCTATTTTGGGGTTGAGGGTTTGGCCGTACCCGGTGTCACTACCCTGGATGGTACCGAAATGGGTGGCTGGATTCAGTACTCGCTTTCACCCACGGTATCGTCGTGGTTGGCTCATCACTACTACCTGCAATGGAAGTACAGCGGAGATCAGGCTTTCCTACGCGATAAGGCTTATCCTTGGGTAAAAGATGTGTGTACTTTTATCGAAAATATCACCCTCCTCAACGAACAGGGCAAGCGACAACTACCCATTAGTTCCAGTCCGGAGATTCGTGATAACAGTCTGGATGCCTGGTTTCCGAAAAACACCAACTACGATCTGGCCCTGATGAAGTTTGCCCTGCAAACGGGAATCGAAATGGCCACTGTATTGGGACATTCTGCCGAGGCCAACCAATGGAAAAAGCTACTAGGAGAATTTGGCGACTTTGCCCTTACTAAAAACAAAGAATTGATGTTTGCACCCTCACTCCCCTACAACGAATCGCATCGGCACTTTTCGCACCTGATGGCCATTCATCCATTGGGATTAATCAAGTGGGAGGACGGTAAAGAGGCACAAACTATTATCACCAACACCCTCAAACAGTTGGACGCCGTTGGCCCTGACTGGTGGTGCGGATACTCCTACGCCTGGTTGGGAAGTGTCAAAGCAAGGGCGAAAGACGGCGAAGGAGCTGCTAAGGCGCTTTCTACATTTGCTCGTGCCTTTTGCCTACCTAATAGTTTCCACGTCAACGGGGATCAGACAAAATCCGGATTGTCCAAATTTACCTACCGCCCATTTACCCTCGAAGGCAACTTTGCCTTCGCCGCCGGTTTGCAGGAAATGCTACTCCAAAGCTACGCCGGGTATATCGAAATTATGCCCGCTATTCCTGCTGATTGGATAAATAGGTACTGGGTATATAATTTATGATTCGTAACTTTGTGCCATGGATCTTGACTTTGACAAATACAAACTGCTACAATACTGCACCAATGAATCGTGCAAATACCATAACCAAATTGGCTTGGGCAAC
>Ga0335396_10003962_pt1 | contig 16433 bp, 18 predicted proteins | sample FRY02_FD_205743 | JGI IMG/M metagenome (GOLD analysis project Ga0335396, IMG submission 205743) | Freshwater microbial communities from Lake Fryxell liftoff mats and glacier meltwater in Antarctica - FRY-02 (spades assembly) (version 2) | ecosystem: Environmental > Aquatic > Freshwater > Ice >... | reverse complement strand
GACTCTATATAGGTTGCGATGGCAATAACACACAAGTATATGGACAAATCACCCATACAGTATGATCACTAGAACGCAAACTCGTCGCAGGAGTAACTATCAATACACAAACCAATAGCTACACACAGAGTTTTGCAAATTCACTGACATTTTCTAACGGACTAAGTGTAGGATATGTTGTTGATAGCATAGGATGAGTTGCAACCATCAATGGTCAAGCACCAACTATAACTACAATCACACCACCAACTCCTCCAAGTGGTGAATGAACACGTCCAATCCTCAAAACTGATACAGACAAAAAGATCTGTGAAGTCAGAGACTGTAGTGATAGTTACTATGATGGAGTATGTGGTATCTGCGATCTGACACACAACGCAGCAGACACTGAAGGCAAACCCAAAACACTGCTTATAGACTCACCATTAGATTTCATAAAACAAGTAGGAAATATAATGAAATCCATGACCTGTGATATATCACAAGAGCTTGTAGGAGCATATGTATTCTCATTTGATGTAGGGGTAACGACAGTAAAAGATATCTGTCAAGCTGATATGTATGGCCCAGTTATCAGAAAACATCTTGCCAAGTTCTTATCGATGTATGCTATCAATGTCTTGGATATGAAACCTGATCTGACAAGAACATGTAGCTTCACTGATATGGCTAACCAATCATTTGAAATGCAAGGATTTGCGAGAATGGCATGTCAGCTATGACTCATGGGACTCAAGCAAGATGGTACACCTGATACAGTATTCAACCCAGACCAAGTCGTCACCAGAGCACAGTTTGCTACAGCGTTCAATAGACTTATCAACGGAACAGCTGACAATTCTAGCACAGGAGTCTGGTATGCTAAACACCTTGAAAAACTCAAATCATCACAGATCATGAACGATATCTCCAATCCTATTATCGAAGAAGTTAGGGGATATGTGATGCTCATGATGCAAAGAGCATATGACGTAATCAAAAAATAATACTATCATTTTATTTTATGTATATAACCCTTACCATGAAAACATCACTTATCAAAAACATCGCTATCTTCACCGCTGGTGCAGCGATCACCATCACCACATAACTATTCGCAGCATCTATCGATGCAAACATCAATAGTTTTACCCAGTATATCCAAAACTTGTTCGTAACCAGTGATGGAACGCCAACAGGGGATACGGTACTTTCTGTAGATGGAAGCGGAAATTTTAGTCAAAAAAGAATATCTGCGACAAATAACAATCTATACGGTATAATAAACAATCCAGACGATTTGTGACCAGGCGCAGAAGGAATTCTATTTGGTGCATTTAGTGGAGAAGATATTTTTACAATAAATGGTATAGTAAATCCGTTTGGTTTCAATCAAGCGCTTATGTCATACTCAGATATTGCACAAGGGATCAACGCCTACGTAAGTGTCGATTCATGAAGTTCTAGTGTAGCATTTAATGGGTATGGTCAGCAAAATCTAGTTATCGTCAACAACAACGGAGTATCATTTTACTTCAATGGAATTGGATATAACTTCCCTACTAACGTAGGATTGCCAAACCAAGTGCTGACAACAGATGGAAGCAATCAACTGTCGTGGCAAAGTGCTGGAGGAGAATGAGGATGAGGTGGTGCATTTATCTCATCATTAAATGGACTAATAGGAGATGTAACATTAACAACTGACGATATACAAGAAGGAACAAATAGTCAATTTATTTATACAAAGAGATTTACAATATCATCAGCACAATTATTAAATCTTCACAACAATCCAATACAGGTTCTTGTTGCTCCTGGACAAGATAAAATTATAACCATAGTAGACGCATACGGCAGACTCAATGCTGGCGACACTCCATACACAATAACTTGATACCCAAACGTATCGGTATATTATCAAGACCAAAATCCAGCTCAATGATTAAAAACAAACCTTAATTTTCTCTGATAAGAGAGTGATTTCGTACAACAGCTTCACAGATGATGATCATCTCCAAGCATGAATAACAAAGCGTTATTTATTGGATACGAAGCTGAAGCAAGCGTAGCAAATGGAAATGGTACAGTAGACATATATGTCAGTTATAAAATACTCGATCTCAATATGCCAGCAGAATAGTAAAGAATAAATAACAAAAAAGAGCCATACGGCTCTTTTTTTTCTACAGTCAAAGAAATAATAGAGAAAAATCATCTTGCATAAGAACAGAAATAGATTATCAACAAGCAAGATTTTATTCTTTCTCAGAAATAAAAATGACGATGGAAAACCTATTTAGTTTTAGTATTATGCAATATCAGATCATTGCACACGTACTAACACTTTGATCTGCAGTGATGCTAGCAGCACTTTTATATTTTGCATGTACATACAACACAGTACTAAAAAAATATAGAATATCATCAGCTCTATCTATAGTAGTTATGGTATCAGCATTTTTGATCCTCTATCATCAATACACAAGCCGAACAGGAAACTTTGTATTTGACCCATTAACCAATCTTTTCGTAAAAAATCCTGAAACATTGTTTACCAACTGATTTAGATATCTGAATCGACTTATAGATGTTCCTATGTTATTGTTACAACTTACTTTTGTAGTAGGTATACCTGCAGTATTAGCAAAAAAAGCTAGATGGCAATTTGTCGTATCAGGAGCATTGATGATCATCACCGGATATATAGGCCAGTTCTATGAAACAGCACAAAACATGAACATGTATCGAATATTTTTTGCAATTAGCTGTATATTTTTTGTGCATGTATATTATGTATTATATCAAGTTATCACAGCATGAATGAACGATAAGCTTATAGGAAAACAATGACAGAAAATAGTAAAAGCTATCCGATATGTTTTTTTAGGAGCACGAATGCTCTACCCTATAGCGTATCTTATGCCGGTCATTTCATTGACAGCTCAATGAGTAGTTCGAAGACAGATGTTGTTTACGATAGCAGACATAACATCCAAAGTTATTTATGGAATATTACTCATGCAATTAGCCATGATAAAAAGCAAAAAAGAATGATTTGATTATAATGAACAACCTTCTGTATAGATAAAATGAATTATAGTAAAAAGAGCCATACGGCTCTTTTTTTTCTATAATCAAATCAACAATGCAATACCAATCCAGAAGCTTATCCCGCACTTACTACGGGGCGAACCCTTCAGTGAGATGCGTCGGAAGATGTGGGATTTTTATCCGCAAAGCGGATTTATGCAAGGAGCAAAGCGACTTGGGCGAACCCTTGGGTGAGATACGTCGGAAGATGGGGGATTCGAACCCCCGGTACCTTGCGGCACACACCGTTTCCAACGGTGCGCGATCGACCACTCTGCCAACCTTCCAAACAGAAAAATAACTATAAACAAATAGCCTCTTTTTACAATCATAAATCCGAAAGTTTACAATTTATTTCTTAGCTACTATCCCACAAGGCAATTTTTTCATCCAGAACAAATAGGCATTCACTCAGAAAAACACCAATGCCATCACGACAAAAATAATAACTTTACTCCATCTATCTGCTCATTGCAACAACATCAATACCATCATTACCAACGACCAGCCTCGTACAAAAAATCTCACTTCTCCCTTATTCCAACCAAGTCACAACAACCTATAATGCAAATGTGTATAATCGCCATTGAGCGGATTTTTATGCAAGAAAAATATCCTATGCAAACCAACCCATATCGCATCAAAAATAACCAACGACAGCGCGACGACCAAAGTTCCTATCTTCGCTCATCCAACAATAGATATATACGCCAATGTAAAACCAAAAACCATAGTCCCCAGATCTCTAAGTAATCCATATGGCTTATATTCTATAAGAGTATACACTAGGCTCAATACAAAGAACAATGACGCAATAGTGGATACCCATGACAAGATTTCTGCATTAAGAGAAGTAATGCCACTATAATATGGTAGCACAACAAAATGAATCAACAAAACAATAGTCAAAAAACCAATACTCGAAACACCGCTCGCTTGCCCATACACACCATCAAACCAGTTGATTGCATTGATACACACTAACGACCACATAACAAAAAACCCTGCAAACACAGCAAATGGAACAGAAAAAATAACTCCCTGAAAGACCCATTCATCGATTGCTATTCAACCAATATAAAGAGCAACGACTGCTGCGAGGATCTGTGCCAACAATCTTATCCACGCAGGCAAATCTTTTTTGCCACGAATGTAAAAATATTCATCTACTGTTGTCACAGCAAGAATAATAGTAATTCAGGAAAGTAGTCCTTGAAACAAGGGAAATCACCACCATTGCGGGAAAAATATCGATACGACAGCAAGAAAAATAATATATAATACCAATCCTTGCATTGTAGGCACTGGTTTTCTTGTAGGCACAATATCCGCTCACGGTCTATCCAAAATCCCCAAACGAGTAAATCATCGCAATCACAATCACGCCAAAACAACTATCAATAGAACAATATATATCCAGACCATTACTCAAACAACAAATTAAATCACCATTGCAACATCACAAGGAAAAACTATAATCTACAATAGAACTTGTACGGTTTATACAAATAGTTTCAATACAAAAGCTAATGGCTAAAAGCCTGCAGTTAAAACTAAGGGGGTAGTGTCAATAGTTAGCACATCGGCCTCCGAAACCGATAGTATAGGTGCAATTCCTATCCCTCTTGCATTTTTAAACCTCCAATTCTATGAACGATAACAACGTACAATACAAAGTACTTCTTGCAGACATTGTGAATAAATCTATACCCTTTGATGTCCTGGAAGATAGAATGATAGAACTTGAAAATCTTGTAGAAACCTACGGATGAGTTGTTATTCTCAAAAAATATCAAAGAAAAGACACCCCAGACCCCAACACATATATCGGGAAAGGGAAATTTCAAGAAATCATGGACGAGATGAAAGAGTCATGAATAAATTTACTTATCATCGGAAATGTTCTCAAACCAGCACAACTGTATAAAATCAATGAACTCCTTCGCCCTATCAATGCTATCGCACGAGATAGAGTAGATCTTATTCTCAAAATATTTGGTAAACACGCACAAGAATGAGAATCGAAACTCCAAATTGAACTTGCCAGTATCAAACATATGTGACCAAGAATCTATGGTATGGGTATGGAGCTGAGTAGACAATGAGGTTGATCCGGATGATCTGGCGGATCTAGTTGATCTCGCTCGTCTAGATGACAAGGAGAAACCAATACTGAAATCATGAAAAGACACTTAAGAGACAAGATTCTCAAAATAGAACACAAACTCAAAGAATATGAAAATATGCGTAAACTCCATAGAGAATCCAGAAAAAGGAAAGGATTGCCTACCGTAGGTATTGTGTGATACACCAATGCAGGTAAATCATCTATGCTCAATTCGCTTACCAACAAATGAGTCTTAGCAGCAAACAAACTCTTCGCTACACTATGAACCAATGTCGGAAAAATATGGCTGATGAAAAATCCTGAACAATGAACAGGAAAAGAAATCCTCTTAAATGATACTATTTGATTTATCAGAGATCTACCACCTAAGCTCATTAAAGCATTTTCTTCAACACTTGAAGACAGCATCGAAAGCGATATATTGTTGCATGTTATCGATGCAGGAGATTCCTTTGTCCATGAAAGAATACAAGTAGTCAACGATGTTCTTAATCATATATGAGCCAAACAACCTAGAATTATGGTCTTCAATAAAATAGATACTATTGACGAAAAAACAAAAATAAAACTACAAGAAACGTACAAAGATGAAACTATGCTTCGAACCTCAACCTATAGTGGTCAATGATTGGAAGACGTAAAACAACTCATTGCAGATAGACTTGTATAAAAAAAACAAAATCATAAAAAAGCATATATCCTTACCAAAAATGCATCTTTGCGAGGACGAACAAAGTGAGGACTTGGCAATCTTAACAAGAAGATCGCCGCGTCAGTCGCTATACTCCTTCCTCGCGAAGACGACTCGAAAATTTATTTAAATTCTCACGAATGGAACTCCAGATCTACAGTAGCGAAAAATACAATAGATCCAATCTACGATATGTTATATTCTCACTGGTAACAGCAGGGACATTGAGTGCATCTATAGTTTACAAAAATCGAGCGGGATCCATACTGTTATTTTTTCTTTTGGGTGGATATTTCTATTTTTCGGTCAAAAACAGCTGACCGACGAAGATGAAAATACTTGATACAGGACTACAAGTAGGAAACAAAATCTTTCCTCGAAGTAGTGTCGCTTGATTTGTATTGGAGTTTGATACCAAAGCTGAAAAAATAAAAAATATTGTTGTAGTCAGTAACAATACCCACACAATTCATTCAATCCATGACACAGATCAATCACTAAAAACCTTCATATCAGAGCTTAGCAACTATAAACCTCTTTTGGAAAAATATGACCAAACATCACGAGAAAAAATCCTCAGAAGGTTTAAGATATAAAAAAATTGTCATCCTGAACAAAGCAAAGCGTAGCGAAGGATCTTAATAATCGCCAAGATTCTTCACCCGCCTCACAGCTTCACAATGACAGACACTTTCAATTGTATACTTTCAACTCTCAAGTTATTATATGTCCTCTCATAGACTGGTCATCAAAGACGCATTTCGACAATTACTAGGAAGGGTATTGAGTGCGCTTGCAGGATTTGTAGTAATCAAAATTATGTCGCCATATTTGTGACCGTTGAGATTTGGAGACTACTCTACCATCATGAAATATTTTGCAATCCGATCAGCATTGGCTGATTTTTGACTATATGTCATCGCAATAAGAACTCTCGGTCGCTTAAAACAAACCAATCCAGCCGAACTATCCAATCAATACGGAAAATTTATTGGAGCGAGATTTATCAATATAGTTATCGTGTATACCGTAGCACTTATACTTGCATATTTTCTCCCAGCCTATACCAGCAATCCGTATATCATACGATGACTCCCGCTAGGAATGGTTTTTTCTGCAACCTTTATGGCCGCAGGAATTATTCAACTACCACTCCAATTATTTTGGAAGATGGAGCAGCTCAGCATCGGACTTGTATTAGCAAGAATAAGCCAAATTATCACCCTTGTCGCCATCGTCTATCGAGCATATCCACAGATACAATTTGATTGATCAATGGCATCCAAAATCGCATTTATCGGAGTTATTGGAACCGTATTTATTAGTGCTATCACACAGTTTATCTATGTCTTCTGGCAAGCACACAAAATACTTCCGATTAAGATCCAATTTTCACGAAGTTTTATTCGTGACGAAATACGATCCAATCGAGAATACGGGCTAGCCTATTGCTTAAGTAGTTTTCATACATTGGCCGTACTTATTTTATTATCCAATTATTTTCCCACAGCACAATGATATATATACACGGGTATCTGGGCATTGGCGTTAGCACTTATCGAAATATTTCTTATCATCCCCTCTGCACTAGGTAATAGCTTACTCCATAACGTAGCAAATTATAGTACAGAAGATAAACGCAAAAGTTTTGGAAATTTCCTCCAAATCATCCGACGAATAGGCTGTGTCATAGCACTCAATCTCTTTATCCGAAGCAATGATATTATCAGTATCGTATGATGAACATCCTATATAGGAACAGATCTATCCAACCCTGGATCCAATCAAATACTCCCCTTTTTGGGAATTGTATTAGCACTAAGTTTCATCAAACAAGTATTTAATTACCTATTTGTCGCTGAAGAAAAACAAAATGTATTGTTGTTTATCAATCTTATCGGTGTTATCGTATGACTCAGTATAGGATTATGGGCAATTCCACACTATGGGATCATAGGTGGGATCGCAACACAATTAACGCTAGAAATCGCATTTGTTATAGGAAGCATCATCACAGCATATAGACACAATATTGTCCCATATATACATCGAAAATCAGTAAGCATCATCACTATCACAACAATTATTATTGCATATGTTTGATGAGTCTATGTATACCCATATACACATGGCATTGTACAGTTTTTCATCTATGCAATTATAGCAAATGGTGCTATACTATGACTATCATACAACTATCTGCGTAAAACTGCTCGCTGACTAACAATATAGAATATCGTCATCCTGAGCACGCTGTGAGCGATAGCGAGGAAGTACCCTTGGGCTGACACGAAGGATCTTAGGAATAAAATAAGATTATGAGATTGTCCCATCACAATAACATCAGGAGAAAATAATTCACCATTTACCATTCACAATGAGCATGAAACTCCTAGCCATAGAAACCAGCTGTGATGATACTGCTCTTGCTATTGTCGAACACAAAGACAATCATTTTTTTGTCCATCAGTGCATTGCCTATTCGCAGATCCAAGATCATCAACAATATGGTGGCGTAGTCCCTGAAATAGCATCCAGACTCCATGCAGAAAAAATCACTGCACTACTGGACCAAATAGGCCCAGCAAATATCCAATCATGCGATGCTATTGCTGTTACCACCACTCCATGATTACCTGGCTCATTACTCATAGGAAAAACAACAGCCAATTTTCTTGCAACGTTGTATAACAAACCAATCATTCCCGTCTATCATATTTATGGCCATATCTTTTCTATCCTCCTAGAAAGATCTATCCAAGAGTTTCCATTTCCACGGATCATACTCACAGCATCAGGTGGACACAATGACATATATCTAGTAACTCGTCATTGCCAGGAGGAGGAAACTGACGACGTGGCAATCCAGGAACACCAAATAAAAACAAATCTGGAGTCTTGAACAAAAACTTCTCTAGGAAATATTTCTCTCACTAAACTCGGCTCCACTCTCGATGACGCAGCGGGCGAATGCTTTGATAAAGTATCTAGAATGCTTGGTGGACCATATCCTTGATGAATGTGGATCGGTGAAAAAGCAGCACAATGAAAGTCTAGAGAAGATATCCAATTCAAAAGAATATTCCTCTCCAAAGAAGAATATAATTTTAGTTTCTCTGGAATGAAATCCCAAGTCTATTATCTTTTGGATAGTCGGAAAAAACAAAATAAAGAACTCACTGAACAAGACGTCTGTGATATTGCATATGAGTTTCAAGAAGCAATCATTGAAGTCTTAGCAAAAAAAACCATCAGAGCGGCCATCCAATACCAAGCTAAAACTATAGGAATAGTTTGATGAGTATCAGCAAATACCAGATTACGAGAATATACAAATACATACAAACAAGCTAAATATCCTAACGCAATCTTAACCAAACCTATCAAAAACCTCTATTCCACGGACAATGCAGCGATGATCGGTGCAGCTGCTTTGATAGAAAAATCTGATGTTTCCCAGCAAGCATAGCGACCGATGTAACATAATGTCACTTCGAGCCTGCCTGCGGTAGGCAGGGAGGAAATCGACGAGAAGTATATATGTCATTAAATACCAGATATATTTCTCCTACTTACAGTCGTCGAAATAACAGATAAGAACTAAACAAAAAAAATCCCCCAATTTCTTGAGGGACTTTTCTATACGTATAACAATAATTATTATTGAGCATTACCTGTTCCAGCATCAGCTCATGTTCCAGTTTCTACAACAACTTCTTCAGTTGTTTCTTTAGTAGATTCTTCTTCAGTCATTTCTTCATCCATAGATGTAGATTCACCAGCTATTCCTTCAATCTTTACATAAGCAGCAGCAGCTTCAATCAACTTAGCAACATCAGCTCTTGAGATAGCAAGAGAAAGATGTTCTTGCATATCAGCGTGCAAACTAACTGTCAATCCAGCTTCTTTAGCAAATGCATAATAGTTAGCAGCCCAATTACCAGCTACTTCTTCTTTATCTCCATCAATCAATCTTACCAAAACAGCAAGAGCTTGTGCATTAGTAAATGATGCAGTAGGCATAAACTTCCCTTCTGATCCTTTAAACAACCCCAACTGACAAGCAGCAGCAACTTCTCCAAGAAGATCTTGGTGAGCTTCAGCTAAATCTGAGAATTCACATCCTTGAGCTTCAGTATCTACCTCCATTCCAAGAACATCTCTCGCAAATCTTGCAAAAAATGCAGCAGCTTCATCTCTTCTCAATGAACTAGCTCCCATAAATGTATCTTCAGTAGCGAACATAGTCAATCCATTTGCGTATAAGTAATCAATAGCGTCTTGCAAATTAAGAGCAACCAATCCTGATGCAGATCTTACTATTTCAACAGAGATAGGCATAACTTCTCCAGTACCAACAACTTCTCCAGTCAAAACAACACTACCAGTTACAGTAAGGTCATCTCCAGTAGAAGCAAACCAAGTTCCACCGTTTCTTGGACATCGGTACTCAGCATTCAAATCAGCTGATGTCATGCTATCAGGAACGTTAGAAACTTCTACTGTTCCGTTTGCACAAGCAACAGGCAATGTCTGCGCAGCAAATGTGTATGCCATCATAGAAAGCACCAAACACATAGTCATAATACCAAATTTCTTCATAATAATAAATATATAAGATAAAAGTACAAAAGTACATGTATGTACATACATATATACGAGAGAAAATCAAGTTTGTGACATAGACTTCTCATAAAAAACAAATATAGCTACCTTAAAAACCTTGCAAAATACATTGTTTTTCTCTATAATATCACTATACAAGCTTTCGTGCTATTTATTTATACGAAAACACTTACCTATGGACTTTGACCCTAAAAAGAATTATTACGATATACTCTGAGTAGCCGAAGATTCCTCACAAGATGAGATCAAAAAAGCATTCAAAAAACTTGCTATGCAACACCATCCGGATAAAAAAGGTGGAGACAAAGCTAAGTTCCAAGAAGTCAACGAAGCCAACCAAGTCCTTGGAAACGAATCTAAACGTTGACAGTACGATAACTACAGAAGCTGAGGTGGTTGATTCTGATGATGAGATTTCAGTGGCTTTGGAGGATTCTGATGATGAGGAGGTGGTTGATTTGATTTTGGTGATGTTGTTGGCGATATCTTTGGTGGATGATTTTGAGGAGGTGGAGGAAGATCTCGTGTCCGCAAAGGTGAAGACATAAAGCAAACACTCACTATCACCTTTGAAGAAGCATATCTATGAGTCAAAAAGAAAGTAAGATATAACAGACGAGTCATGGCACAAGGAGTAACCGAAGAGACTTGTTCTACTTGTAACGGAAACGGAAAGGTTCTCCAACAAGCACAGACACCGTTTGGAGTCATGCAAATACAGACCAATTGCCCTACCTGTGGATGAACAGGAAAGACATACAAAAAAGACGGGAAGACATTGGACGGAGATGGTCTGGAAAGAGCAACAGAAGATGTAGAGGTCAATGTACCCACATGAGTAAAAGACTGAGTCTATTTGAAAATGACAGGCAGATGAAATGCCGGATTTGGTGGTGGTCCAATGGGCGATCTATATCTCAAAGTAGCAGTCAAACCATCAGATGTCTATGAACGCAAATGAGATGACCTGTATACACAAGTAGAGATGACTATGTTTGATCTGGTTCTGTGAGGAGAAGTAAAGGTATCGCATCCTGAATGACCTCTCAATGTCAAGATTCCCAAAGGAACACAACTCACCGATCTTATCAAAGTAGGAAACAAAGGATTTGGTGAATCATGAGTATTCAAGAATAAAGGGTCTATGTATATCGTCCCACAAGTACATATCCCTAGAAGACTTTCCAAGGACGAAGAGAAGCTACGAAAACAACTCCAATCAAGCAAATAACACAAAAGACCTCTCTCGAGAGGTCTTTTTCTTAGCTCAACATACTAGCACGGTACAACAAAGCGCCTGCCGTAGGTAGGGTGGAGAATACAATGAGCCGGAGGTATTTTCGTTCTCCCTCCAGCTTTGTTAGCCATATTCCCCCCTTGATAAAGGGGGGCTAGGGGGGATTTGTCCACCAACAAAGGGAGGTCGGGAGGGGATTTTCTATGTCTTACATTCACTTATACACGTCTCATCTATTATCTATAAGTACGATAGCATTACCCGTAGTAGTACGAACAAAAACACATCTCACATTACCGATCCTTATCCTATACATATCTTTCTTTCATGCTAATTTTTTAACGTTATAAACAGAAAGATTATCATGAGCGATATCAGAAACCATCTGCAAAAGTTTATCTTTATACTTACTCTTCATTATTATTTTCACATATCTCTTAACCATCGTAAGATTTGAGTTCTTCTAAAAGCTTAGATGCTTGGATAGGAGGATTAAATTTAATAGAAAAACTATCTGTCATATCATCCAGTTCTGTGACAAAATCATCATACGACACATCAGTCGCATGAGCAAATTTTTTTGCCAGTTGTGGTGGCACATTTTTAATAAGAAGTTCCGCCATAGTGATAATAAAAAACTAAAAACCTACCCTCATTATAACGAGTAGCACGACAAAAACAAGTACAAGCCCCTCCCCTGTGACAAAGGGAGGTCGGGAAGGATTTATCTTTTCCCACAAAAAGAAAAACCCCTCTCCAAAGAGAGGGGATCTATTGTGTCTTACTTAGGCAACAAACACTACATATCCCTATATTTAGATATTGTACGAATAAGTATAGTATTATTGTCTACAGTGTAAACAATTCTATATCTAAAGGACGGTTCGACAATCAGTCTTAGTCATGGAGCATCTTCTATTACAATACCCAGACTAGGAAACAGAGCTAAATAAGAAACAAACGCATAAATAGTGTCGACTACTTTGCTAGCATATATTTCATCACTTTCTGTTATAAAATCATAGATTGTTGAAAGATCATACAATGCCGTTTGCGTATAAACAATACTATACATGCACTTTTCTTTTAGCAAGTAAGTACTTATACACATCCTCAGCTGAGTATACTCTCCCTGCTATTTCATCATCATAGGATTGCAGTACGCCTTGTATCTCCTCAGAAGAAAACCCATGTTTCTCAAGGCTAGCGATCAATTGCTTTTTTTCAACTGTAGTCATCCCAACATCATTACAAACTAAAAACCTAGCCCCATTATAACGAGTAGCACGACAAAAACAAGTACAAGCCCCTCCCTTTGTCAAAGGGAGGCCGGGAGGGATTTTCTTTCTCCCTCTACCTTTATTAGCCATATTCCCCCCTTGATAAAGGGGGGCTAGGGGGGATTTATCTTTTCCCCCAAAAAGAAAAACCCCTCACCGAAGTGAGAGGCCCATCTGCCGTAGGTAGAGGAATTTTGTGTGTTTTGTCATATTATTGATGATCATCTATAGAATTAACCACAAAAAGAGATCCATGTATATATCATCGGGCTCTATACTTATTATTAATTCTAAAATAATAGATATTTGATGACTTAGGCTCTCTATGGTCAAATAATATAGTCTTATACTTTCACATAAGAAGATATTGTTTTGCTTTTTTATATTGTTTCACAAGCTGTCTAGTTGTAATATAGTCTTGTACTCAAGGAGCTTCTATAACAGCAGAAAATATATAAGGCATGATATTATATATTGGTAAATGCAGAGCGTGGCAATTTTCTTGCTGCTGATGCCTGTTTTCTCATTTCATCAGTTATTTGATCTTCAGGAATTTCAACAAGATCTATATAATCGCCTTGTGCAATACACATGTTTCTATAGTCATTAAACAACTCTTCTATATCAACAAAATCTGTTTTAGAGAGTTTTGTTTTTTTCTCTAGCGTAATAGTAGTCATCCCAACATCATTACAAACTAAAAACCTAGCCCCATTATAACGAGTAGCACGACAAAAACAAGTACAAGCTCCTCCCTTTGACAAAGGGAGGCCGGGAGGTATTTTCGTTCTCCCTCCACCTTTGTTAGCCATATTCCCCCCTTGATAAAGGGGGGCTAGGGGGGATTTATTTTTTCGCCAAAAAAAACCCCCCACCACCTTTACCATGCAAAACTGCGTGGCAAGGGGATGAGGGAATTTTGTGTATCTTACAATGTATCAAAATCATTCTTACCAACACCAAGTAGACGAATGATTTTAGACTCTACTCAAGGAGAAATATCTTTCCCACTATGATTAGGTACTGGAAAAGTTTTGTTTCCATCAGAGAACATAACATGGGATCATTTTTGTCTGACTATAGTATATCACAGTTTTTCCAATTTTCTTTTTATATCAAAGTATTTATAGGGCATAATCAAATTTTTTATCGAGCAAATCCTTCTGCAGTTTTTTTTGTACAACAAGTTCTTGTGAATAGTAATCTACCATCATATCTATCACTCCTTTGAGTTCATCTACTGCTTGTTCTTGTGTATAAGAAAAAGCATACAGATGTGGTTTTCATACTACTTCTGCAAGAAATCCTTCTCCATCTTTTTTTACCATAATAGTGAGGGTTTGTATAGCCATCATCAACAGTTACAAACTAAAAACCTAGCCCCATTATAACGAGTAGCACGACAAAAACAAGTACAAGCCCCTCCCTTTGACAAAGGGAGGCCGGGAGGGATTTTCTTTCTCCCTCCACCTTTGTTAGCCATATTCCCCCCTTGATAAAGGGGGGCTAGGGGGTATTTATTTTTTCGCCAAAAAAAACCCCCCACCACCTTTACCATGCAAAACTGCGTGGCAAGGGGATGAGGGAATTTTGTGTATTTTACTTTATTCTCTATACTTAGATACAGTAACGATAATAACAAGACTATCTTCTATCTTGTAAGTAATCTTATACCCAAAAATCGTATCAACTATCATTCTATGATCCATATCAGAAATAGTTACTCCTATCTTAGGAAAATAACTAAGTTGCCTAGTAGCAAAAAAAATCGCATCTATAACCTTATATCCATAAACAGAGTCTTGATCAGCAATAAAATCATAAATATCGTTGAGATCTTTTTCTGCTTCAGGAGAAAAGATTACCTTATGCATGAACTTTCATTTTAGCATATAATTTTTTATAAACCTCTTCTGCCGAAGAAAATTGTCCATTCTCAACTTGCTTCAATCCTCTGATAACTTTCTCTATTTCTTGGGCATCATATCCGGCATAAGCAAAGTCTTTTCTCAGTTTCTTTTCTTCAGCTGTAGTCATCCCAACATCATTACAAACTAAAAACCTAGCCCCATTATAACGAGTAGCACGACAAAAACAAGTACAAGCCCCTCCCCTTGATAAAGGGAGGCCGGGAGGGATTTACTTTCTCCACCCACCTTTGTTAGCCATATTCCCCCCTTGATAAAGGAGGGCTAGGGGGTATTTGTCCACCAGTAAAGGGAGTTCGGGGGGGATTTACTTTTCCCACAAAAAGAAAAACCCATCTCCGAAGAGAGGGGATTTTTATGATCTTTACAGTCACTTATACACATCTCATCTATTTCAAACCGTTAATATAGTTATGCGACCACGATTCTCTTTAGAAAACAATATCCTACAATCACCTACTCTACATCTATACAAGTCAGATTTTCATTGTATTCTAACAAGATCAAGTCATTGCCGATTACCAGACATAATTTTTGCTAAAGTATAAAGAATATCATCACTTCTTCCCGATTTATAGATATATTTAAGCCACTTTTGTACCATCGTATTGTTTAACCATTGTATAAAATGATTGTATATCCATATCAACAGCAAAATCCTCCCATCATTCACTTTCATAAGCATCGATAAGATCTTTGTATGATACCTGCGAAGTTTTTTGAAACTTTTGAGCTATCTGAATGGGCACATCTTTAACAGTAATATCAGCCATACGACACAATAAAAAACTAAAAACCTACCCCCATTATAACGAGTAGCACGACAAAAACAAGTACAAGCCCCTCCCTGTGACAAAGGGAGATCGGGAGGGATTTACTTTCTCCCTCCACCTTTGTTAGCCATATTCCCCCCTTGATAAAGGGGGGCTAGGGGGGATTTGTCCACCAATAAAAGAGATCGGGAGGGAATTTTGTGTGTCTTACAGCAAATTATCTGTAGATAGAATGATTTCATATATTCATAAGCAACACCTCTTTTTTAGAAACATCAAATTGTGTAATAAACCTATAGTCATCGTTAATATTACTAGAAGTATATATGCTCATCTTCCCTTGAAGTTTATGTGTTTTAAGAGATGTATCATAGGGATCTTTAAGAAATTTTTGAAAATTATGTTTAAATTTATCCTGTATATAAAAAGGAAGTGTTTTATAATTTTTCTTAAATTGATTTGTTCTTTTAATTATCCAAGTCATCAAAAAATTTTTGTGTATCAGTAAAAACACTTACTTTACCTGCCTGTATATCTTTTTCAGCGAGCGTATGATCAATGACTTCATATACCTTTTTCATCTTCCCAAATTCCACAACAAAATCATGAAGGACTTTTCTAGGAAGCGAAACTATTTCATTATCAGTAATTGTGCTCATCCCAACATCATTACAAACTAAAAACCTAACCCCATTATA
>Ga0335396_10003958_pt1 | contig 16447 bp, 17 predicted proteins | sample FRY02_FD_205743 | JGI IMG/M metagenome (GOLD analysis project Ga0335396, IMG submission 205743) | Freshwater microbial communities from Lake Fryxell liftoff mats and glacier meltwater in Antarctica - FRY-02 (spades assembly) (version 2) | ecosystem: Environmental > Aquatic > Freshwater > Ice >... | reverse complement strand
GACGGAGGCGGGGTCGTGGAGTTTGGGGGCTTCCAGTTCGTAGAGACCGAGGACGAGGCGGGCCACGGCATCGGGATCGGTGCGGAGGCTGAGGGGTTTGGAGATGCGCCAGGGGCTGAGGAGGTCGGGGCGGGCGAGGAGGATGTCGCCGTGGGGGCTCTTGATCTGGATGTCGGCGAGTTGTTGGGCGTTGAAGAGGAAGGGTCGGTGGTCGCGGAGGACCTCAAGGCCGGCGTCGAGGAGGACGCGGGCGTCGGCACCGGCGCAGACGTAGATGTGGTCGTCGTCGAACCTGCCCATCGGTTTGATGAAAAACGTTTCGGCGGTCTCGCCCTTCTCGCCGATAAGGCGGTGCCAGGGGGTGCGTTGGCCGAGTTTGTAGTGGGCGATTTCGTGGCCGGCGTTGTCGGTGATCTTGATTTCGTAGGTACCTTCCTTGAGACGGGCCTTGGCGTCGCCGAGTTCGTCGGCGGTGGTGATTTCCTCAATGACGAGGTGGCGGGTGGCGAAGACGAGGCTTTGGAGGTGGCGGAAGTCGGCGCGATCTTCGCTGGGGGATCGCAGGAACCAGAGCCCGGCCTTTTTCTCGAAGGTTGCGGCGAGGTCGGAGCTGTTGGTGAGTTCGAGGCGGGTGGCCGTGGTGGGGTCGAAGGTGAAGAGGGTTTCGTCGATTTTGCGGGGTGGGGCGCCGAAGATGGAGCTGAGGTCCTGGTCTTTGATCTGCACCAAGACCAGATAGCCCAGGGCGAGGGCGAGGGCGGCGAGGGCGATGGTGGTGAGGAAGGAGCGCATGGGGAACCTCAACTGCGGCGCACGTTCCAGACGGCGAGTCCGGCGAGGAGGAGGGCGCCGGGGATGAAGAAGAGATTGAGGCGGTTGACGAAGGAGACCTGATTGGGGACGAGGTTGATCTTGTAGCGTTGGATGGGTTTGGGGCCGACGCCCATGAGGTCTTCGCGGCCGATGAGCCAGTTGGCGGAGTTGCGCAGGAAGTCGACCTGTTCGGCGCGGAGGCGCTGGGGGTGAAGGAAGGAGGAATTGGAGATGACGACCATGCGGGAGGTGAGGGGGGCGGTCTGGTCGTTGGTGGCGTTGCCACGGATGACGGCGCCGGCGAGGTAGAGCGGTTCGCCCTGGCCGGGGGTGGGGTTGCCGTAGTCTTCGCGGGGGTCGAAGGTGGCGTTTTCCTCGGTGAATTTCGTTTCGCCCCAGTAGTGGTCGGCGGTTTGGATGAGGGCGATGGGGGAGATGCGGCGGTTGAGGAGATCCTCGGCGTTTTCGCGGATTTCGAGGCTGCAGGTGCCGCCTTCGAAGACGCTGGCTTTGCCTTCGAGGTCGGCGTTGATATGGTTGAGTTGGGCGCCGAAGGTGAAGGTGGCGAGGACGTTGGAGCTGGTGCCGCCGTCGCGGAGGGTCATGAGGCGGTCGTGGCGGGGAGTGATGCCGTATTCGCGGAGGAAGGAGCGGATGCGGTCGGGGCGGTGGACGGGATCGAGGACGACGAGGAGGGCGGCGCGGGGGCGGGCCCAGTATTCCTTGAGCATGTCGAGTTCGCGTTCATCGAGATCGTATTGGGGGGCGACGAGGGCGAGGCCTTCGGCATCGTCGGGGATGCGGTCGCAGTCGCTGAGGCGGATGGGAGTGAGGGCGATGTTTTGGCGGCGGAGGGTGTTGGAGAGGGTGGCCCAGGGGGTGTTTTCGGAGGCGTCCTGCAGTTGGCTTTTGTCGGCCAGGAAGTAGAAGCGGCGGGCCTGGCCCTCGATGGCGCTGCGGAGGAGGGAGCTGAGGAGATCCTCGTCCTGATAGCCGATGAGGGAGCGTTTGTTGGGACCGTCGGTGCGGTAAACGAGCATTTCTTCGAGGGGGATGATCTTGATGTGCGGGGAGGCCGCGGTGCGAGGGCGCTCCACCGCCGGTCCGGCGGGGTCGGCGGGTGGGGCCTGATCGGAGCGGGCGTCGATGATGACAACGTCGTCGACGAAGATATGGTCGTAGGCTTCGGCGATTTCGAAGGCGCGGTCGCCGTCGCGGATGGGATCGACGAATTCGACGGTGACCGCGCCCCTCGACTTGTGTTCGTAGGCCTCGGTCATGGCGCGGAGGCGGTTGTAGTGTTCGGAGGATTTGCGCACCGCGACGATCATGCGGATGGGTTGGGCCCGGGACTTTACCGGATCGGAGCGGAGGAGTTTTTTGGTGAGGGAGGAGAGGCTGAACTGGTCGCCGCGGCTGAGGTCCCGGTCCTGGTGGTGGAGTGCGGAGAGGTAGTTGGCGGCGAGGAGGATGAAGGCGGCGAGGACGATCTGGACGGCCACGAAGGAGCCGATGGAAAGCCGGTGGAGGGGCTTGGCCTGTTTTGGTGAAGGGGACTTGGACGGGGAGTCGGACATGGGGATCAGCGTTTCCAGCGGCGGTAGTCGACGACGTGATGGGCGAGGAAGAGGACGAAGGCGGCCATGGAGATATTGTAGATGACGGGACGGGTATCGATGAGGCCCTTGGTGAAGTAGTGGAGGTGTTCCTGGCAGGAGATGTAGTGGAAGAGTCCGGAGGCGGGGAAGTTTTCGCCCCAGATGACGGGGACGAAGCCCATGAAGTAGTGGATGACGAGGAGGCAGATGGTGAGGATGCCGGCGATGATCTGGCTGGAGGTGAGGGCGGAGGCGAGGCAGCCGATGGCGGTGTAGAAGACGCCCATGAGGAAGAGGATGAGGAAGGCGCCGGCGAGGGAGCCGTTGCTGAAGGGGGCGGGGATGTCGGTGAGGGCGGAGAAGAGTTGGAAGTGGATGAAGGCGGGGACCCAGAGGAGGACGTAGAAGGAGAGGGCGGCGAGGTATTTGGAGAGGACGACCTGGGAGGTGCGGACGGGGGCGGTGAGGAGGGTTTCAAGGGTGCCGCTGCGTTCCTCTTCGGCGAAAAGGCGCATGGTGATGAGGGGGAAGATGAAGAGGAAGTAGAACCAGAAGATGGGGGTGTGGAAGACGATGTAAACGAGGCTGTCGGCGATGGGGGTGTCCATGAGGGCTTTCATGGCGGTGGAGAGGGAGATCCCCTGCATGAGGGCGGTGAAGCCGAGCACGATCCAGCCGAAGGGGCTGAGGAAGTAGGACTTCAGTTCCTTGGAGTAGAGGGTGAGGAGGGTTCTCATGTCAGTCTTTTCTCGTCAGTTCGACGAAGACCTCTTCGAGGGTGGCTTCGTGGCGGTAGAGGGAGCGGAGGGGCCAGTGGTGTTGTTGGGCGAGGTTGGAGATATGTTCCCGGGCATCGGTGCCGGATTCGACGAAGATGGAGAAGTGCTCCCAGGCGTCCTTGGAGAGTTCGTGGGTGACCTTTTTGACGGCGGGGACGGTGGCGAGGGCCTTGCCGATCTCGTTGGCGGGGCCCATGAGCTCGGCGGTGACGCGGCCGGCGGCCCGCATTTGGCCGACGAGGTTGGCGGGGGAGTCGGCGGCCTTGATACGGCCGTTGTCGATGATGATGATCTTGTTGCAGAGCATGGCGACCTCGCTGAGGATGTGGGTGGAGACGAGGATGGTGTGTTTTTCGCCGAGGCTTTTGATGAGTTTGCGAATGGCGCGGATCTGGTTGGGGTCGAGGCCGTTGGTGGGTTCGTCGAGGATAAGGAGGGGAGGGTCGTGGATGAGGGCATCGGCGATGCCGACTCGTTGGCGGAAGCCCTTGGAGAGGGTTTTGATCATCTTGCGGCGGGCGCTTTGGAGGCCGCATTGGTCGAGGACTTCGTCGAGGCGGCGTTTGAGGTCGCGGCTGCGGAGGCCTTTGATCTGGCCGCGGAAGGTGAGGTATTCCCGGACCCGCATGTCGAGGTAGAGGGGGACGGACTCGGGGAGGTAGCCGATCTTGCGTCGGGCGGCGAGGGGGTCGCGGAAGACATCGTGCCCATCCACGCTGGCGAAGCCGGAGGAGGGGGGGAGGTAGCCGGTGAGCATGCGGAGGGTGGTGGTCTTGCCGGCGCCGTTTGGGCCCAGGAAGCCGACCACCTCTCCGAGCCCGACGGAGAAGGAAATATCGTCCACGGCGGTGTGCCTGGAGTAGCGCTTGGTGAGATGGTCGATTTCGATCATGAAGGCGCAAAGAAAGCCCTAAGAATGAGCCTGTGCGGTTGACTCTCCCGGGGGCGGCTTCTAAGTAGAGCCAATCCCCGGGCGCACCAAGGAAGAAAACCCCCGTTGGGCTGTTTGCTGCCCCTCTCAACTCGACCATGAATTCCCCAGTCTCTTCACGATTGAGCGCTGAGCTGCTTGAGCAGAAATACGACCTATGGTTGGACGATTCGAGCTCGGTGGAGCCGACTTGGGCGGCCTTTTTCGAGGGGTTTGAGCTGGGCACGGCGCAGTTGAAGTCCCGTGGGGCCCCGGCCCCGGCGGTGGCGAGTCCGGCGGCGGACCCCGGTCTGGACTCCGGCGCGGAGGAGGTGGCGGCTGATTTGGATGGGGAGCACAGCCTGACCTTCCGGGGACGGGTGGTGAGTCTGGTGTATAACTACCGGACGCTGGGGCACACCCAGGCGCGGATCAACCCGCTGGAGGACGAGCCGCTGCGCAATCCGCGGTTGGCCCTGGCGGAGTTTGGCCTGACTGAGGCGGACACGGAGAAGGATGCGGCGACGCAGTTTTTCCGGGCGGGGGAGAAGATGAAGCTGGCGGAAATGGTGGCGGCGCTGGAGGAGACCTATTCCGGGGCGATCGGGTTTGAGTATATGCACATCCACAACACGGAAGTGCGGAACTGGATCCGGGAGCGGATCGAGAGGCGTCCGATGCGGGAGGGATTGTCGGTGGAGCGGAAGAAGACGATGCTGGGTTGGTTGCTCGGATCGGAGTTGTTCGAGTCGTTCATCGGGAAAAAATTTCTTGGGGAGAAGCGGTTTTCCCTGGAGGGGGGTGAGGGGTTGATGGTGATTTTGAACCGCATCCTTGAGCTGTGTCCATCGGCGGGGGTGCAGGCGATCGAGATGGGGATGGCGCACCGGGGGCGTCTGAACGTGCTCTCACAGATCGTCGGGAAGCAGCTGCGGACGATCCTCTATGAGTTCACCCCGAACTACGTGCCCGATCTGGTGGCGGGGGACGGGGACGTGAAGTATCACCTCGGATATGAGAGTGTGCGGAAGTTTCCGGACGGGGAGGTGCTGGTGAGCCTGGCGGCGAACCCGAGCCACCTGGAGGCGGTGAACGCGGTGGTGGAGGGCAAGGCACGGGCTCGGCAGCGGTTGATCGGGGACGATGGATCGAAGACGGACCGGAAGCAGGTGCTGCCGTTGTTGATGCACGGGGATGCGGCGTTTGCGGGACAGGGCTCGGTGGCGGAGGTGTTGAACCTCTCGCAGTTGCCGGGCTACCGGACAGGGGGGACGATCCACGTCATCATCAACAACCAGATCGGTTTCACGACCATGCCGGCGGACGCGCGGTCCTCGTCGTATGCGACGGACGTGGCGAAGATGATCGAGGCGCCGATCCTGCATGTGAACGGGGAGAAGCCGGAAGAGTTGTTTTGGGCGGCGGAGTTCGCGTTGGAGTTTCGGCAGCGATTTGGTCGGGACATCATTCTGGACATGTATTGCTACCGTCGGCAGGGGCACAACGAGACGGATCAGGCCGCCTTCACGCAGCCGCACATTTACCGGGCCCTATCGACGCGGAAGCCGATCGGGCAGCTCTATGGGGATCTGCTGGTGGAGGAGGGCGTGGCGACGCGGGAGGAGGTGCAGGGGGTGCACGATGAGATTTGGGATCGCTACGAGGAGGGCTACCAGGAGATGAAGCGGCTGGAGGAGCAGGGGGAGCGGACTGTTTTCACGGGATCGACTGCGGAGGCGCAGGAGCCGTTCACGTTTGACACTGATCCGACCGGGGTGAGCCGGGAGGTGTTGGAGCAGGTGGGCGGGGTGCTGACGACGATCCCGGAGGGATTCAATCTGCACCCGACCTTGGAGAAGCGTTTTGTGCCGAGGCGGCGGGATGCGTTGGAGTCGGGCAAGGGATTTGACTGGGCCTTTGCGGAGTCCCTGGCGTGGGGTGCGCTGCTCGAGGAAGGGCACGCGGTGCGGTTGTCGGGGCAGGATTGCCGGCGGGGGACGTTCAGCCAGCGGCATGCGGTGTTCTACGACAGCGAATCCCGGGAGCGCTACATACCGCTGCAGAACCTCTCGGCGGATCAGGCGAAGTTCTGCGTCTATAACAGTCTGCTGTCGGAGGCGGCGGTATTGGGTTTCGACTATGGGTATTCGTTGGGCTATCCGGACATGCTGATCATGTGGGAGGCGCAGTTCGGGGATTTCGGGAACGGGGCGCAGGTGATCATCGACCAGTTCATCTCCTCGGCGGAGTCGAAGTGGCAGACGCCGAGCAGCATCGTGCTGTTGTTGCCGCACGGCTATGAGGGGATGGGGCCGGAGCACTCCAGTGCGCGGTTGGAACGTTTTCTGCAGTTGTGTGCGAGCAAGAACATGACGGTGGGCAATTTCACGACACCCGCGCAGTATTTCCACGCCCTGCGGCGGCAGTTGCTGCGGCCGTTCCGGAAGCCGTTGGTGGTGATGACCCCGAAGAGTTTGCTGACCAAGCCGGAAGCGGTGTCGGACATCGAGGAGTTCCTCGGGGGGACGAGATTCCAGGAGGTGCTGGCTGATCCGGAAGTGCCGGGGCCGGCGGATGAGATCGACCGGATCGTCTTTTGTTCGGGCAAGGTTTATTACGATCTGGTGCAATACCGGAAGGAGCAGGGGATCGACAACACCGTGCTCTTGCGGATGGAGCAGCTGTATCCGTTCCACAGCGAGATGGTGCAGGAGCGGGTGGCGGAGTTTCCGAACGCGAAGAAGTTTGTCTGGTGTCAGGAGGAGCCCCTGAACATGGGGGCGTGGTCCTACATCGGGCCGCGGTTGGAGAAGGCGGTCGGGTCGCGGGTGCGCTATGCGGGCCGCAATCAGGCCTCGAGTCCGGCGGCGGGATCGAAGGCGATGCATTTGCGGGAGCAGAAGAGCCTTGTGGAGAATGCGTTTTCGGTCTGATCCAACAACAATTTTCAAAGAACACTGATATGGCGTACGAAGTGAAGATCCCCCCGGCTGGTGAGTCGATTGCAACGGCCAGTGTGGCCCAATGGCACAAGGCGGACGGAGAGCAGGTGAAGAAGGGGGATGTGCTGCTGACGGTGGAGACGGACAAGGTTTCCACGGAGTTGGAGGCGGAGGTGTCGGGGACCTTGAAGATTCTCGTGCCGGAAGGTGAGGAGGTCGATATTGGCACGCTGGTCGCGGAGATCGAGGAGGGGGAGGTGGCGGAAGCTGCGGCGGAAGTGCCGAAGGCTGAAGAGCCGAAGGCGGAGACGCCGAAGGGAGAGGCGCCGAAGGGAGAGGCGCCGATGGCGGAAGCTGCCGCGGCGAGTGAAGGTGCGGCGGAGGAGCGGGTGGTGAAGGTGAAGGTGCCGCCGGCGGGGGAGTCGATCAATTCGGCGACGATAGCCACCTGGCACAAGCGGGATGGGGAAGCGGTGGCCAAGGGCGAGGTGCTGGTGACGCTGGACACGGACAAGGTTTCGACGGAGTTGGAGGCTGATGAGTCCGGTGTGCTGCACATTTTGACACCCGAGGGGGCGGAGGTGGAGATCGGGGCGATCATTGGGGAGCTCACGGTGGGTGGGGTGGCCAAGGTGGCGGCGACTCCGGAGGCTGCGCCTGCGGCGAAGGCTGCGGCGAAGGCTCCGGCGGCGGTGAAGGCGGCGGCCCCAGCGGCGTCTGCGCCAGTTGCGGCGGCTGCGACGAGTGCGGCAGCGCCGTTGCGACCGGATCTTTCGGTGCTGCCGGCGACGGCGGTTCGGGAGGAGAAGGGCGAGGAGAGCGATGGGCGGACAACGCGCAAGAAGATGAGCATGCTGCGGCGGAAGATCGCCACGCAACTCGTCAACGTGCAACAGACTGCGGCTATTCTTACGACGTTCAATGAGGCGGACATGACGGCGGTGATGAAGCTGCGGAAGGCCGTGCAGGAGGATTTCGTGGCGAAGCACGGGGTGAAGCTGGGCTTCATGTCATTCTTCGTGAAGGCGGTCGTGCAGGGGTTGAAGGAGGTGCAGAATCTCAACGCGCGGGTTGATGGGAACGACATCGTGCAGAACCACTTTTTCGACGTGGGCGTGGCGGTGGGGACAGAGAAGGGTCTGGTGGTGCCGGTGATCCGCGATGCGGACCAGAAGGGGTTTGCGGAGATCGAGCAGGACATTCTGGCCTACGCCTTGAAGGCGCGGGACGGGAAGATCCAGTTGGAGGATTTGCGCGGGGGTGGCTTCACGATCTCGAACGGCGGGGTCTATGGCTCGCTGCTGAGCACGCCTATTTTGAATCCGCCGCAGAGCGGAATTCTGGGGATGCACACCATCCAGCAGCGGCCGATCGCGGTGGATGGGAAGGTGGAGATCCGGCCGATGATGTATCTGGCGCTGAGCTATGATCACCGGATCGTGGACGGGAAGGAGGCGGTGACGTTTTTGATCAAGGTGAAGGACGCCATTGAGAATCCGGAGCGCTTGATGTTGGAGATTTGAGCAAATGAAGGACGATCTGTTTACGTTTTTGAAGGGGTTCGCGATGGGGGCGGCGAATGTGATTCCGGGGGTCTCGGGGGGGACGATCGCCTTCATCACGGGAATCTACGAGCGCTTGATCGAGGCGCTGAAGCGGATCGATGTGACGACGGTGAAGATGGGGTGCCGGTTTCAGATCCGGGAGGTGGCGGAGCGGATCGATCTGCGGTTCCTGATGGCGATCGGGATCGGGGTGGCGCTGAGCATCATGACCCTGGCGCAGGTCTTCAAGAGGGTGATGGAGCATTCGCCGACGGGGGAACGGGCGCTGTGGGCATTTTTCTTTGGGCTGATCCTGGCCTCGCTGCCGGCGGTGGGGAAGATGGTGCGGCGGTGGTCGGCGGGGGCGGTGGTGGCCGGGGTGATCGGCTGTGCGGTGGCGGTGGGGATGGCGTTTCTGAGTCCGGCCAACGAGAGCTCGAATGTGCTTTATCTTTTGCTCTGCGGGGTGGTGGCGATGTGCAGCATGATCATCCCGGGCCTGAGCGGTTCCTTTGTGTTGGTGCTGATGGGGAACTACAAATTGATCATGATCGATTCGGTCAGTGCGCTGGGGGATGGTGATCTCGTGGCGGCGCTGAAGGTGCTGGTTCCGGTGGGGATCGGGGCGGTGATTGGGATGCTGTCGCTGGCGCGGTTGCTGAGTTGGTTGTTCCGCACCTGGCATGATGTGGCGGTGAGCGCGATCACGGGATTCATTGCGGGATCGCTGGTGATCATCTGGCCGTGGAAGGACAAGGTGCTGGAGGGCTTTGCGAAGGGCGAGGGGGTGAAGGAGAAGATCGTGGGTTATGAGAATTGGCATCTACCGTCCTTTGCGGAGTCGGGGACCTGGCTGGCGCTGGGGATGATGGTGGTGGGCGCGGGGTTGATTGTGTTGGTGGAGTGGTTGGCGAAGCGCGGGAAGGGCGCGGGGGTGGGTGGGGCGGGGTAGATTGAGGTTTTCAAACGATGGGCGGTGCGGTAGCTTTGCTCTGCGATGGACAAGCGTGCGGCGTCAATCGGGCTTTTTACGTTGCTGTTGTTGCCCCTTGGGGGGTGCGGAGAGAAGGAGGGTGCCAGCGAAGGCGTGGGAGTTGAGGTAGTTCAAGTGTCGGTTGCGGACAGCGATGAGCAGGTGATGCGGTTGACTACGGAGCTTGAAGAAGCAAAAGCAAGATTGGCGGCTGCGGAACAGCAATTGGGGGAGTTGTTGGAGGTGGTGGAGGAACGGTTGCCGGGGTTTGAAGCGAAGCGGGCGGAGGCGAAGGGCTTGCAGGAGGAAGTTCGGACGGCGGTGGACACGATGGAGAGGGGGGAGGCGGAAGCGGTGAGGTGCTTGCAGGAGGCGATCAACGGGAATGAAGAGTTCAAGAAAATGATTGAGATGCACGACCCGATCGGCCTTTTTGAGAATGATCCGGTGGGGGCAATAAAGAGCTGCGTCGAGAAGATGATGGAGTTGGAAGCGGAGAATGCGGAGCTTTCGGAGCAGTTGCGGGAGAAGGGAGAGGCTCTGGAGGGAGGGGTTGACGAGCGTTGAGTCGCGGGGGACGACGAGTCAGCTTGGTAGTCCGCAGGGGGCATCAAATGCCTTGAGAGATCCGGAGGGACGATCAGTATCAGCACCGAAATGATGCCGAAGCTGACGAATCTTACTTTGATCCTGGGGATGCTCATTGTCGTGGCGGGAGTTGCCGCCGATGCGGCCGAGCGGCCGATGCTGCGGATCATGAACGGGAGTGGGCAGCAGGTGGAGGTGTTCTGGTTGAAGGCGGACACCGAGCGGGTGCCAAACGGTTCGATTGCGCCGGGCGAGGAGACGACGCTTACGACGACGATCGGTCATCGGTTCGTGCTGGTGGGGGCGGAGGGGAAGGAGGAGTTGGTGACGTCGCGGGTGCGGTTCCAAGGGTATCGCTTCGATCCGGGGGCGAACGATGGCATTCCGGCCTTTTACACGCAGATCGAGCGCTTGTGCGGGTTTCCGATCGTGGCTTCGGAAAAGGTGTCGCCCTATGCGTTGAGGGAGGCGGCCTTCATCGGTGACAAGATGCTGGCCAAGCGGCCGGACGTGTTGGAGGCGATGATCTTGAGTGGAGCACGGCTTTGCATCATGGCGCACGATGAGTTCACGACCGATCTTCCGGAGTTCAAGAGGATGGTGGATGATCCGCAGCCGGGGTTCGAGGCGTTTTCCGGGAAGGATTTTTGGGACGCGAGGGCCCGGGGATTGGGGGGTAGTTCGACCGATCCCTTTTGCACGTGTGCGGAGGAGAACGTGCTGGGGTATCCGGGGGATCCGTATGAGGCGGAGAACATTTTGATACATGAGTTCGCGCACAACATTCATCTGCGGGGAGTGAACAATGTGGATGAGACCTTCGACGGGCGCCTGAAGGAGACCTATGCCGCGGCGATGAAGGCGGGGTTGTGGAAAGGCAAGTATGCGAGTGTGAACCACCACGAGTATTTTGCGGAGGGGGTGCAGTCCTGGTTCGATGACAACCGCGAGAACGATCATGATCACAATCATGTGAATACGCGGGTGGAGTTGATCGAATATGATCCCGGTCTCGCGTCGATGTGTCGCGAGGTGTTTGGGGACACGGAATTCAAGTATACCAAGCCTGCGACGCGCCTGCATGGACACATGGAAGGTTACGATCCAACGAAAGCCCCGACCTTCGTGTGGCCGGAGCGGTTGACGGCCGTCAAGAAGGCGATCAGGGAGAATGCGCAAGCCCGGAATAAGGCGGCAAACGGCGATGCGGCCGGAACGGAGTGAAAGGCTGATGTGGTCATGAAATGGTGGAGAGATTAATGAGAATAGGAGCGTAGGGAGGGGATGGATTCTCTGTTTTTGACGGGATGGGCGGCGGCTGTGCTCGGCTTGACGAGTGTTTTGGCGGCGGAGCGGCCGAATGTGGTGTTGGTGATGACCGATGATCAGGGGTGGGGGGAGACGGGGTATTACGGGCACGCGGTGTTGAAGACGCCGAACCTGGATGCGATGGCGGCGAATGGGCTGCGCTTTGATCGGTTCTACGCGGGTGGGCCGGTGTGCTCACCGACGCGGGCGAGCGTGCTGACGGGACGGTCGCCGGTTCGCTGCGGGGTGCCGAGTCATGGGTATGCGCTGCACTTGCAGGAGAAGACCTTGGCGGTGGCGTTGAAGGGGGCGGGGTATGCGACGGGGCATTTCGGGAAGTGGCATTTGAACGGACTGCGGGGGCCGGGGGTGCCGGTGCTGGGGGATGATGATCATTCGCCGGGGGCCTTCGGGTTTGAGGAGTGGCTGACGGTGACGAACTTTTTTGATCGGAATCCGATCATGAGTCGGAAGGGTGAGTTTGAGGAGTGCAAGGGGGATAGCTCCGCGATCATCGTGGGGGAGGCGCTGAAGTTCATGAAGCGTTCGGTGGAGGCGAAGAAGCCGTTTTTGGCGGTGATCTGGGATGGCTCGCCGCATTCGCCGTGGGTGGCAAGTGCGGAGGATCGAGAGGCCTTCGCGGGGTTGAGCGAAGGGAGTCAGCATCACTATGGGGAGTTGGCGGCGGTGGATCGGAGTGTGGGAACGCTGCGGGCCGGGTTGCGGGAGATGGGGGTGGCGGAGAATACGCTGCTGTGGTTTTGCAGCGACAATGGTGGGTTGCCGAAGGTGACGCCGGAGACGGTGGGCGGGTTGCGGGGGTTCAAGGGGAGCGTCTGGGAGGGCGGGATCCGGGTGCCGGGGATCGTGGAGTGGCCGGGGGTGGTGCAGGCGGGAGTGACGGAGGTGCCAGCCTGCACGATGGATGTTTTTCCGACCGTGGCGGAGGTGGTGGGGTTGCCGGGGGAGGTGCTGTTGAAGCCGGTGGACGGGATGAGTTTGGCGGGACGGTTGAGGGGGGAGAAGCCGGTGAAGCGGGGGCGGGCGATCGGATTTTTGTTTCAGGGGGCGGGAGCGTGGGTGGATGATGAGCTGAAGTTGGTGTGCACGGATTTGAAGAAGGGGAAGTTTGGGTTGTATGATCTGACGAAGGATCCGAGGGAGGCGATTGACGTGGCGGGGGAACGGCCGGAGGTGCTGGCGCGGATGAAGAAGGGGTTTCTGGAGTGGCAGAGAGCGGTGGAGGAAAGTGTCGCGGGGAAGGATTATCCGGAAGGGAAGGTGCGGGAGGGGGAACCGAAGTCGAGGCACTGGAGTGATGATCCACGGTATGAGAAGTACTTCGAGGAGTGGAAGAAGCGGCCTGAGTATGAGGGGGTGCTAAGGAGGAAGTGATGGGGAGCGGGGGCGGTAGGTTCGAATCCCAGGGCCGGAAGGCGCATGAGAGCAAATTACCCGGAAAAATCGGCAGAGAAAGAGGTGGGAGGTTGCCATTTTCGGTGAGTGGGCCTTATTAGCCCCGCAACGAATGGAAGAAGAGCCCATAGGTCAGCCCCGCCCGATCAAGCACCCTGTCATCAGGCGTGCCCTGAGTATCTTTTTGGCGGGCCTGGCGACGGTGATTCCGGTGGTGGGGACGGTTTGGTTGATTTATTTGATCTTCAAGGTGCTGCTGGTGGTGGGGGAGAAGATCATCGAGTGGATCCTGCGGATGCTGAATTTCCTGCGGGGGGCGGAAGGGAAGCAGGATGCCTGGACCTTTACCTTTCCAGGGGACGAGTTCGCCTGGTTTTTCATTCCGGTAACGCTGCTGTTCCTGATGGGGTTTGCGGTGATGAATCGTCCGGGGCGGGCGATGGTGAACTGGGTGGATGGGGCGATCACGCGGATTCCGGTGATGGGGTTCATTTACGCGACGCTGAAGCAGTTCGTGGACGCGCTGCGCAATTTGGGGGGGCCGCGGAAGTTCAAGGGGGTGGCCTACGTGGAGTATCCGAGTCCGGGGTGCCGGTTGCTGGGGTTCATCACGGGGAACTATCATGATCCGGATACGGGGAAGAATGTGACTTCGGTGTTTTTGCCGACCAGTCCGAATCCGATGACGGGGTTCATCGTGGTGGTGGATGATGACAAGTTGATCGAGTGTCACATGACGCTGGAGGAGGCGAGCAAGATGATTCTTTCGGCGGGGTTGGTGTCGCCGGCGTCGTTTGGGGAATAGGGGGGGGTGTTGGTTGTTGGTTGTTGGTTGTTGGTTGTTGTTGGGACATGGGAAATCGGGATGGGGAGGAACATCGAACTTTGAATGCTGAATGGGGAGGAGGGAGGCGGGACGGGAGGGAGGAGGGACGGGAGGGGAGGGGACGGGAGGGGGGGCGTGGAGGCGGGAGGGGCTTTGGAGGGGAGGGGGGTGGAACCGCCGACGCCTCGCAGAGGCGCCGCTACGCGGAGGAGGAGGAGGAGGAGGAGGAGGAGGACGGCTTGCGACCCGGTCTTCGCCGGAGGCTACGCCCGGGCAGGCGGGACGGTCAGGGCACTGGGGAGCGGCGCCACGGGAGGGGCCACTATTGTTGGATTTTGGGTTGACTGTTGTCGAAATTTCAGTAATTACTGAAATAGATGAATGGGGAAGCCAGCAAGCTGAAGGAGATTCGGGAGGGGTTTGTGGCGCAGTGGGGGGTGATGGGGACGCAGTGGGGGATCAATCGGACCATGGCGCAGATCCATGCGCTGCTGATGACGGGGTCGGACTCGATGAGCACGGACGAGGTGATGGAGGAGTTGGAGATCAGCCGGGGGAATGCGCACACGAATTTGAAGGAGTTGGTGAACTGGGGGCTGTTGCGGATCGTGACGAAGAAGGGGGAGCGGAAGGAGTATTTTGAGGCGGAGAAGGATGTGTGGGAGATCTTTCGGCGGATCGTGGAGCAGCGGAAGCGGCGGGAGTTGGATCCGGCGCTGCAGACGGTGGAGACCTGTGCGGCGGAGACGAAAGGGATGAAAACGAAGGAGGGGAAGGCCTTTCACGGGCAGATGGTGCAGTTGGAGGAGTTCGTGCGCTTTGCCTCGAAGATGAGCGACCGGGTGGGGTCGCTGCCACACGGGAAGGCGATGCAGTTGGCGATGAAGCTCTTCGGGTAGGAAAAATTTTGAGCCAAAGTTTCACTAAAAACAGAAAAAACAGAAAAAACAGAACAATGAATGAGACAGTGATAACCTACGCGCTCTATCTCCTCACGGCGGTGCCGATGACGATTTGGGTGGCGCGAACCCTGCACAAGAATGGCCGGGTGTTCCTGGTGGAGTGTTTCCACGAGAACGAAGAGTTGGCGGACAGTGTGAATCATCTGCTGGTGGTCGGGTTTTACCTGATCAACATCGGGTTTGTGGCGCTTTACCTGAAGGTGGTGCAGGATGTGGTGGCGGTGCGCGGCGTGTTTGAAGCGTTCAGTGCGAAGATCGGGGTGGTGATGTTGGTGTTGGGGGCGATGCACTTCTTCAACATCTACCTTTTCACGAGAATCCGGAAGCGGGATGATCGTCGCCCGGTGGTGCCGCCGGTGCCGCCGACCTATCGGACCAATCCTGAAGTTCCCTGAGACGATGAACGCCCTGACCATTTTTTACGATCCGGAGTGCGGACTCTGCCGGGCCTTCCGGCAGTGGATGCTGGGGCAGAATAGGCACTGTCGTCTGGAGTTCGTGCCCTACAATTCGGGTCTGGCGAAGCGTTTGTTACCGGAGATCGTGCATATGGATGCGGGGCGGGAGATCGTGGTGATGAGTGACGAGGGTGACATCTGGCAGGGGCCGGAGGCCTGGGTGGTGAGTCTGTGGGTGCTGAAGAAGTGGCGGCGGTGGGCGGAGCGGATGGCTTCGCCTGCCCTGTTGCCGCTGGCGGCGAAGGTTTGCCATCTGCTATCGGCAAATCGCTTGAGCTTGTCGAAGCTGTTGGCCTTGAAGGTCGATGCGGAGGTGGCGGCGGTGTGTGAGGAAGAGGTGGAGTGTGGTGACGGGGTTTGTGGAGTCGGGAAGGGAGGTGCGCGATGATGGAGAACCTGATCCGAGTGGCGGGGGTGGGGGTGCTGCTGATTGTGGCGGTGAACTTCCTGGTGCCGCGGGTGTTTCGGTATCGGGAGAACATTGCGCGGTGTGATCGCTTTTTCGGGCAGGTCTTCGTGATTCATGCGGCCTACATTATTTACACCGTGTTGGGGATGGGGTTGCTGTGTTTGTGGAGGCCGGGGTTCTTTTTGACGACGGTGGAGGGGCGGGCCATGGCGGGGTTCATGGGGGTGTTCTGGGGGGTGCGGGTGGTGGTGCAGTTCTTCTATTATGATCGGGAGATGATGCGGCGGTATCCGTTTTGGAGTGTGTTTTTCGGGGTGGCCTTCGGGGCTCTGGGTGGGTTGTTTCTGTGGATCCTGTGCAAGCCATGACGATGAAAGAGACCTTGGAGTGGGTACTGGTGGGGGCGGGAGCGGGGCAACTAGTGTTGTGCCTGGCGAGTCCGGCGATTCCGGTGGTGTTGGGATGGCGGAAGAGTGTGGCGGTGCTGCCGAAGCTGTTGCGGCAGGTGTTTTGGACCTACGCGTGCTACGTGCTGGGGGCGCATCTGGCCTTTGGGTTGTTGAGTGTGTTCGGGGCGGGACTGTTGTTGGCGGGTGATGGGATGGCGGCGGTGGTGAGTGGGTTCATCGCTTGTTGGTGGGGAGTGCGCTTGACTTTGCACTGGACGACCTTTGACACGACGGATGTGCCGGCGGGGCGGTGGACGCGGGTGGCGGAGTTGGGATTGGGGTTGCTCTTTGTGGTGCTGACGGCGGTTTACGTGACGGTGTTCGTCTTTAACCTGAAAGGAGGCGGGTGATGTGGTGGCCGTTGATGGTATTGGGACTGGTGGTGGCGGGGAGGCTGTGGGCGCGGTTGCCGTTGCGGATGGGGCGGGTGGCTGTGTGGGTGGGGTTGTTGCTGGTGGTGGGGGGCGTGGAC
>Ga0335396_10003947_pt1 | contig 16486 bp, 12 predicted proteins | sample FRY02_FD_205743 | JGI IMG/M metagenome (GOLD analysis project Ga0335396, IMG submission 205743) | Freshwater microbial communities from Lake Fryxell liftoff mats and glacier meltwater in Antarctica - FRY-02 (spades assembly) (version 2) | ecosystem: Environmental > Aquatic > Freshwater > Ice >... | reverse complement strand
GTGCTCTTTGATGATGGGCATGACTTCCTTGCGGGTGAAGTCGTAGGCCATCTTGCGCACCATTTCGTGTTCTTCGTTGAACAGAAAAGCTGTCGGGGCGATCATTGGGGACACTCCTTTGTGGCGGGATAACCACAAAGGCACAAAGGCACAAAGAAAAGCAAAGTCTGTACTTTTTTCTTCGTGGCCTAGTGTCTTTGTGGTCCAGAAATCAGGTACAAGCTCAGGGTATTATACCCTGCAAAGTCGAGGCTGGTCGAAAACCGATGGCAGGAAAACCGGACTCTGTAGCTCATAAATTTCACGCGGAGGCGCGAAGCCGCGAAGGGATTCGGCTTTCCCTTCGCGGCTTCGCGCCTCCGCGTGAAACAAAACTGCGAAGTCGCCATTCATCTCTTCCGGGCAACAAAAAAGGGCAGAGACGCCGTTGTCTCCGCCCTTGAAGGGGTCGAAACCCCTCCACTTTCCCGGAAAGTATACCAGCTTACCGGATCGTAGGCAATTTGGGGAGGTGGCAAGTGATACACTTCTCCTCATTCGCTATTCACTATTCGCCATTCACAATTCGCCATTCACTATTCACTATTCACTATTCGCCATTCGCCATTCACTATTCACCATTCACCATTCACCATTCACTATTCCTCCCTCCCCCCTTTCCCTGTGCTATACTCCCCCTATGACCACTCCCTACGCCCTCTTTCTGCTCATCACCCTCGCCCTCACCGGCTTCATCGGCTATGGCACTTTTGCCACGGCCCGGCTGCTGCGCACCTGGCGACCGGATCGCAATCTGCTGCTGCTGCCCCAGGAAAACGCCGTGCGCGTTCTGCTCGTCTTTGGCTGCATCGGGCTGGGGCTGTTGAGCGGCGTGGATCGGGCCGCATTGGGCTGGCGTTGGCAGAACTGGCAGGCCGACGCGCTCCTCGGCTTGGGCATCGGGCTGATATTGGCCTTCGGCTTCTACGCCGCCACCCGTCTGCTGCTCCATTTCGGCGGCGGGCGCTTCTACTCTCCGTCAATCCTGGAAATTCTCCTGCCCACCAACCGGCGTGAGTTCTGGCTTGTCCTGCTGGCCTTCATCCCGGCTGTGGCGGTGGAGGAATTGCTCTTTCGCAGCCTGCTGATTGGCGGGCTGTCACCGCTGGTATCGCCGCTGATTTTGATAATCGGGATGGGCGTCGCCTTTGGCCTGTTGCACAGTCCGCAGGGGGTGTGGGGGATGGCGGGCGCGGGGCTGGCCGGGGTGATCTTTGGCCTGCTCTTTCTGCAAACGGGCAGTCTGGTCGCGCCGCTGGTAGCCCATTACGTGGCAAACAGTGTGCAGATCGCGCTGGCGGTGCAGACCCGCAGGGCCGTCTGAGTTGGTTGGATGGGGTGGCAGAAATTTGCCCCACGGCATCGCTTCCGCTAGGATTAGGCAATCGGATACAAAGCTAACTTAATCGATAGGAAAAAACTGTGAGCGAACCCCAACCCGAAGCCCCCTTTACCCCCCGCGAGTTTCGCAACGCGCTGGGCCGTTTTGCCAGCGGCATTACCGTTGTGACAACCGTCGTGGACGGCGAAACCCACGGCATGACCGCCAATGCCTTTGTCTCTGTTTCGCTGGAGCCGCCGCTGGTGCTGGTTGCGGTGGCCAACAAAACGCGTATGCACGGCTATCTGCAACAGAGCGGGCGCTATGGGATCAGTGTGTTGACCGCGGGGCAGGAGGAGTATAGCCAGCATTTCGCGGGCTTTGGCAACCCCGAACTACAGACAGAATTTGTGGAGGTGGATGGGATGCCCCTCCTGGCGGAGAGTCTGGCCCATCTGATCGTTAAAGTTACCGACACGCACGTGGCCGGGGATCACACGCTTTATATTGGCGAAGTGGAGTATGTGAAGTGGTGGGATGGGGAGCCTCTGCTCTATTTCCAGGGGCAGTATGCGAGGCTATAGAGACGACTGACGACTGACGACTGACGACTGACGACTGACGACTGACCATAAAATCCTGACGACTGACCACTAAAATTTGCCGTCGGTGGTCAGTCGTCTGTCGTCCTCTTATAAATCCCCCGCCGCCCATTCTTGCGTACACGAAATACCTCGCGCAGCATTTTGATCGTATCCCGCACAGGGCTGACCCGACTGTCGGCCATATAATACCAGTTGATGGGCACTTCCACCACCCGCAGCTTACGGACATTGGCGATGTAAAGCACTTCCGGGTCGAAGCCCCAACCGCTGATTGTCTGATAGGGGAAAATTTCGTCCGCCGCGGCTCTGGTGAAGAGTTTGAAGCCGCATTGGGTATCTTCCACACCGGGGATAATCAATGTGCGCACAATCAGATTGAAAACCCGCCCCATCAGGTGGCGATAGCCCGGCTCGTTGTGGCGCACGGCCCCGGCGATCTCCCGGCTGGCAATCGCCACGTCGAAGGAATCCACGGAGAGTAGCGGTGGCAGAAACTTGCTTATCTCTTCGATTGGCATAGACAGGTCCGCATCGCAGATAAAGAGATGCTCCCCTTTTCCCACCAGCATCCCCGTCTTGACAGCCGCGCCCTTGCCCTGATCGCTGTGCAACAATTCGAGAACAAAAGGGCTATTCTCAGCCACCTTTTCGGCAAACGAACGCACCACATCACTCGTTCTATCCGTCGAGCCATTCTCCACCACCAGCACTTCGGACGTATACGGCTGCTCACCCAAAAACCGGCTGATCTTTTCCAATGTGCCCGGCAGACGCTTTTCCTCGTTATAGGCGGGGATCACAATTGTCAGAAAGGGTCGTTGCACGGAACATCACCTTATCAGGCTGAAAAGAGCGAGAAGAGAAAAAAGCTGCACCGAAAGAGTACTGCTCCACAACAGATAGGCCCCGGTGCGTTGCTTCCGGCAGGTCATCCAAGCCCCGACCAGTGCGTTGACCAGATAGGCGGCCAGACTGATGGCGGGCAAGAGAAAGAGCGCGCCTTTGGGGCGAATGCTGTCGGGCAGGCCAGCCGCATCGTAGTGAAAGATGAGCAGATCGGGCAGGGACGAATAGTTGAAAAAGAGAACAGCAAAGACAAAGAGTACCCCTGCCAGACCGACCAGCATCAGCCAGCGGCTCAATCTATCGTCCCACAGAGAAAGCGCACACCAGCGGGGCTGCTCCCGACCGACGGCCAAGATGTGCGCCGGACCCAGCCGGTTGTACATTTGCAGCGCCGCCAGAAATTCTTCCGGATCAGCGGGCGAGATAGCAATGAGCGCCCCGGCGGTTTCCAGCCAAATCGACTGACCCGGAGGCTGTGAGGCGAACATCTCCCGGCTCGTTCCGTTTATGCTCGCCAGCAAACGCACAAAGGGCGCAGGCCAGAAACGCAGGGAGCGACGGATGGGCATATCTCCATCCCGAATGATCTGTTCGATGGCCGGAAGCGGGACCACCAGACAGCTTGCCGCCCAGCGGATGCGCACGGCATCCCGATCCAGCCAATACTCCAGTGTAAAAGCGCCCCACGTGCGGTAGAGCAGATGGAGCAGGAGGGGCAGGCTGAGCAGGATGGCGGAGAGCAGAAAAAAGCTGCCCCCATCCACAGGGCGGCGCAGCAGCCACATCACCAGCGCCAGGTCAATGAGCAGCACCCAACTGGCCGCGGCCAGCCCTTCCCAGCGGCTGCGATCCGGTGCTGGCTTGAAAATCATGGACGAGCGGCTCTGCTGGGCGGGCGCGGAAAAAGTCTGGGCTGTCATCATCTCCCCACAGCGGGAAAGTGCCAGCCGCCCAACTTTGCAAGCGTGGCATAGCTGGTCAGATCGATACCCAGCGGCGTGACGCTGACGTATCCGTTTTCCACCGCGCCGATGTCCGTACCCTCCTCCGGGATGCCTGTGGGAAACTCACCGCCGATCCAGAAATAGGGCCGCTTCATCGGGTCCAGACGTTTGTCCAACACATCCCGATAGATGCGCTTGCCCAGACGGGTGGTCTGCACACCGCGCAGTTCCTGTCGGGAGAGGCGAGGCAGATTAATGTTGAGCAGTGTATAGGGCGGCAGGCCCTGGGCCAACGCTTCGGCGGCGATCTCCGCGGCGATAGCGGCCGCGGTCGCTTCGGCACTCTCCCGATCCGCGGGGCCGCTCTCCTCGCCGCCCAAACTGACGGCAAGGGCAGGCACACCATTAATAATCGACTCCATCGCGCCGGCCACTGTGCCGCTGTAGAAGACGTCCGTACTCAGATTGTATGTGCTATTGATGCCGCTGACCACCAGATCGAACACTATACCTATCGCGCCCAGCAGCCCCATCGCCACACAGTCGGAGGGCGCGCCGCTGGACGCATAGGCCGTGCGTCCGTCCGGCCAGACGACCTCCCCCATGCGCAAGGGTTTGTGCAATGTTTTGGGATGACCAGCCGCGCTCCAGTTGCGTTCGGGCGCGATGACCGTCACAGCGCCAATCGCGTCCAACGCTTTCGCCAGCGCCTGAATGCCTGAGGCATTTACGCCGTCGTCGTTTGTGACCAGAATATTGGGCATCATTCCTTCTTCTTCAGGCGCACGTAGACCCGTATTTCTTCGCTGACCGTCTCATTCCCCGCCCGGTCCACAGCCCGCACTTTGAAGACGTGGCTTTGCAAGACCGTGCCATTACTGGCGATAGCGACGGCATAACCGCTGGCAGATTTGCGCCAGCGACCCGGTGTAATATCCGGATCGTCGCTCTCGAAGGCAGGCCAGTTTTCCGCACCGGGGCCATCCACCGAGCCGGGACTGGGCCAGGTAATACGCCAGCGTTCGTTGAAGGGCGCGACAGTGCTGGTGACAAAATAGCTGCCGTCAATGGCAAACTCCACCCGATCCATCGCCCAGGTGTCGTTGGCAATGGCGTTGATATTGATCTGCTCGTCGTCTTCCAGCACATAGAGCCGGTTGGGTTTGGGGTCGCTGATGACGACTGACGGCGGCGTTTTGTCAACGGTAAAGCGGGTCTTCCACTCGCGCACGCTGCCGTCGCCCCGTGTCACCAGCAGGCGCATTGTGTAGAGCCCCTCGCCCAGCCCATCGGTATTCAACACTTCCAGTACATTATTTTCCACCTGATTGCCGTGTTCCGGGCCGATCGGTTGCCACTCAGACGGGTTCAGCCCAGCTCCGAACTCCACCCGGTAGTTGCGGAAATCGCCCCGGGCGTTGCCCCGAATCTCGACAGTTGTGCTGATATAGCCGCCCGGTTCGGGGAAGGTAATCGCCACCTCCGGGTCGAATTCAAAGGCCGCGTTGCTCTCGCCTTTGGACGGCTGGGCAATGCCGCTCTCCCGCACCCAATCCTCGGCTTCCGGCGGCAGGATGAGAAAGACTTCCGTCTCCCGGTTTTCAGGAGGAGTAGCAGCCGTGGCGATCAGTCCATTTGTCTTGTCGATCTCAAACGGCTGCCAGAGGTTATCCTGCACCTTTGGCTCTGTCCCCGCGATAAAGAGTTCCGAGCGCTGCTGCTGACAATACTCCGACGGTTGCAAACCGCTGGGAATACAGACTGTGCGGGCCACGATATTGGAGGGCTGCTCGTACCACTGGACGGGCAGCCCCTGGTGATAGCGCTGCATCACCGCATTCCAGATGGGGGCCGCGCCGGTCGCACCGGTGGAACGATCCATCGACTCGTTGTCCGTATTGCCCACCCAGACGCCAACGGCCAATTGAGGCGTAAAACCCATTGTCCAGTTGTCTTTGTTGCCGTTGGTTGTGCCGGTCTTGGCCGCCACCCGCCGATCCGGCAGCGTGATGGCGCTGTTGGCCCCAAACATCGGCGCGCGGGCCACGTCATCGCTCATAATATTGGAGATCAGAAATTGGGCGTCTGTGCTGATAATGCGCTCTACGCTGGGCGTCTCATACTTCTTCAGCACATTGCCCGCGGTGTCGCGCACCTGCAAAATCGCCACCGGGTTCAGATTGCGGAAACCGGTCCGCCTATTCTCCGGCGGCACAGGCTCTCCCGCCTGCACGCCGCTGTTGGCAAGCACACTATAGGCGTACGTGTGGTCCAGCAGCGTCACTTCGCCGCCACCCAAGACCAGACTCAGCCCGTAATAGTTCAGCCCCCGGTCCAGCCCGTTGATGCCCAGGCGATGGGCCGTGCGCAGGGCGTTGGCAACCCCCACCTGATCCATCACCCGGATGGCGGGGATGTTGAGGGATTGAGCCAGACCGTTGCGCAGGCTGACCGGTCCCCGATAGCGCCGGTCGAAGTTTTCTGGCACGTACGCAGTGCCATCGGCCTGGGGAAAGGAAGTGCGCACGTCCAGAATCATCGAGGCCGGGGTCATCCCTTGCAGCAGTGCTGTAAGATAGACGTATGGCTTGAAACTGGAGCCGGGCTGTCGTTCGGCCAGCGAGACATTCACCTGGCCGTCGATTTCGTCGTTGTTGTAATCCAGCGAGCCGACCATCGCCAGAATTTCGCCCGTGTCCGGTTTGATCACCACCACCGACGCGTTGGAGACATTCTTGCCCTCCTTTTGCAGCCCGGCGATGTGGTCCCGCGCCACCTGTTCGGCATACTTTTGCAGGTCCACGTCCAGCGTCGTGTAGACGGTGACACCCTTTTTCCAGATGAAATAAGGTTCGTCGATTGTGTTAAACTCGTCCTTCAGTCGTTCCAGCGCATAGAGGGCAAAATGGGGAGCGGTGAGAACGTCGAAGCGTTCCGCCGCCGACTCGCGCAGATTCAACACCTCGACAAAGGCAGCGTCGGCTTCGGCCGCAGTCAGATAGCCAGCATCGGCCATCGCCTGAAGCGTAATGCCCTGACGTATTTTGGCATCTTCCGGGTTGTTGATGGGGTTATAGGCGGGCGAGTTGGGAATCGCGGCCAGTATGGCAGCCTCGGCCGCACTCAGTTCGCTGCTGCTCTTGCCAAAATAGACCTGACTGGCGGCCTCGATGCCATAGGCCAGATTGCCGTAGAAGTTGTAGTTGAGATACCACTCCAGAATCTTCTCTTTAGGATATTGGCGGGTCACTTCCATCGCCAGAATCACTTCTTTGATCTTGCGGGCGTATGATTGCTGGGTGCGCTCTTCCACCGGAATAATCACATTTTTGATCAACTGCTGGGTGATGGACGAGCCACCCTGCACGCTCCCCCCCTGCAAATTGGAGACAAAGGCGCGAAAAAGCCCCCGCACGTTGATGCCGGGGTTGTCCCAAAAGTTGCGATCTTCCAACGCCACCGCGGCCTGCACCACAGCGGGGGACATTTCGCTCAGGGGAATATACGTGCGGTCGCCGCGGAAAGGACGGGGGTCCACACTTTCATAAAGCAGATGCTCGCCCGTGCGGTCGTAGATGCGCACCGTCTCAAATTCGTCCTGCTGCTGCTCAATGATACCGGCATCCGGCAACTGCTGAGCGTAAAAAGTATAGATGCCAAAGAGTGTGGCCGCGCCCACGCCAACCACCCCGGCTATGGACAGGAATACGGCCAAAAAAAGCGCAGCCGCGCCCTGCCCGATCCAAAACCAGGGGCGCGGACGGTTGTTGACGGCCCGCGCCCGCTTGCGCCTGTGCATCACAATTCTGTCGTGTCGATCCAATCGATTCATTGCAAAACTTTCTCGTAACCGTAAAAGCGGACGCAGATCAAACAGATTGAAACAGCGATTTGCGCTGATTTTCCACAGGATATGTAGTGGTCAACGACTTTATGAAATGCCTTTTTTAACGCAAAGTCGCAGAGATGCAAAGAACTGCATCCCCGCTTGGCGGCTTTGCTCCTTTGCATCTTTGCGTTGAAAATTTCACGTTGTCGTTGACCACTACAATTTTCCACAGGATACCTTCAAAATCAGCGCAAATCAATCCAAATCATGAAAATCTGCGTCCTCCTCTTTCTCTGGCAGAACGTCTACACCTTCTCCACAACCAGCACGTGACTCAGCCCGAAGGCCATCAGCGGCGAATGTTCCAGTCCATACGTCACCCGGCGCAACCACTTGCCCAGCCCCGGTCTTCGGCGCGCCAGATTGTCATAGCCGGGGTAAATCTGCCCGTGGCTGATCACCCGCACGGGTTGGCCCACAAAAAGGGAGAGCAGCCCCCAGCGGGTGTAGGCCCGCACGTGGGGGGCCAGTCGGTCGCGCAGCGCGTCGGGCAAATAGTTGATCAGCGGCGTATTGCCAAAATGATATTGCCCCTGCCAGTAATGGCCGTGAGTCTCGAAAGGATAGAGTCGATTGGGGGCGAAGATCACCGCCCGTCCGCCCGGACGCAGCACACGGGCCATCTCCGCCGTGGCCAGGTGGTCGTCCTGCACGTGCTCGATCACTTCGTGGCTGAGAATCAGATCGAAGCTGTCGTCGGGCCAGGGCAACTGCTCGCCCCGGCCCAGCACCAGCCCCGCGCCAGGCGCATTCTCCACCGCGCCCAGCAGATGCTCGCCTTCAATGTCCAGCCCGTACACCTCTGGCGCGTCTTCCTGCAAAGCGCGCACATACATTCCCACGCCACAGCCATCCACCAACACCCGATCCAACCGCTGCGGGGCCGCGGCCAAAATCATCGCCAGCCGCCTCTCCTGGCCCGCCCGCCAAACGAAGGAGGGATTACCGCGCAGAGCAGCCCGATCCCCGTGCAGGTCCGCCAGCGGCGGGTCCGCCATTTGCGAGTTGCGAATTGCGAATTGCGATGCAATCTCCGGCACTGCCACTTTTGCCTTTCCCTTTTGCCTTTTGCCTTCCATCAAGCCGTCCCCACGTGAATCGCCACTGTGCCCAGCATCTTGCGCCGGTAGAAAACGTTTTTCAGCCCAACCCGTTCCATCTTCAGCGCCAGCACATCCGGCTCCGGGAAGGCAAGTGTGCTGTTGGGCAGGTATTGATAAGCGCTGCCCTGGGGGCTGATCAGCTTGCCCAGCAGAGGCAGAATGCGAAACATATAAAAGCGCACAGCCGGCCCCAGCATTGCCTGGCTGGGCGGCGCAGTTTCCAGACAGATGACCCGGCCACCCGGCTTTGTCACCCGCACCTGCTCGGCCAGGGCCGCGTTCAAGTCTGTCACATTGCGCAGCAGAAAGCCACTGGTCACCGCGTCGAAAGTGTTATCCGGGAAGGGCAGGTGCAGCGCATCCCCCTGGGAGAATAAGACAGACGACGGACGACGAACCGCCGACCGCCGCTCCCCGTCCAACACCTGCCGTCGGTGGTCAGCGGTCGGTGGTCGGCCCCGCCCAACGGCCATCATCTCAAATGTAAAATCACAGCCAATTGCCGTCGCTGATGGATGCTGGCGCAGGGCCTCTTTGGCAATGTCTCCCGTGCCCGTGCCCACATCCAACAGCGTGCCGTGGGGGGGCAGATCACAGAGCGCGATCAATTCCCGCCGCCAGGCCACATCCTGGCCGCCGGTCATCAACCGGTTCATCAGGTCATAGCGGGGCGCGATCTCCGCAAACATCCGGTTGACGTACGCGGCTTTTTCTTCGGGTGAGGGTAAGTATGACATAAATTAATGGTGAATAGTGAATGGTGAATAGTGAATAGCGAATAGCGAATGAGGGGAGGTCATCCCTTCATCCCTTCATCCCTTCTCTTCTCCAGGCTTTCAATCCGCTCGGTCTGACTGACGATCAGTTCGGCCAGAAAGCCGACGAGGAAGAGCAGAACGCTGATGATTGCCAGTATACCCGCGGCGATGAAAATGGGTCGCTGTTGGGTGTCGGTGAAAACGTAAAGGCCAGTCAGATAGAGAAAAGTGAGCAGGCTGGTGGCGATCCCGCCCAGCCCCAATCCACCGAAAAAGCGCATAGGCGCACGGCTGAAAGTGAGCAGAAACTTGACGACCAGCACATCAAGCAGGCTGATGGGGATACGGCTGAAGCCAAATTTACTGCTGCCTGCGGGCCGGGGTTTGTAGGGCGTCTTGACTTCGCCCAGGCGAAAGCCCTGATGGACCGCAATCATCAACAGAAAGCGATGCCAGTCCGAACGCAGAGGTGGAAAGTTCTCGATCACCTCCCGGCGCATGGCTTTGATCCAATTGCCGTCGTGGACCTGCACCCCGGCCAAATTCTGCATCACAAAATTGTAGATGGCGCTGGCAAAGACTTTGCCGTCCTTCCGCCCCTGCCGCCAACCCGCCACCAGATCCAAATCGTTGGCTTCCATATAGCGCACCAGAATCGGCACATCCACCAGCGGATCGGATTCCATATCGCCGGGGATAAGGATGACGATTTCGCCACGGCTGGCGTTGAACATCTTTTGCAGACCCGCCGTCATCCCCTGGCTGCGCCGGTTGGTAAAGACGCGCAGGGCCGGATATTTGCCTTGCAGATCGTCCAGCAGCAGGCCGCTGTTGTCGGTGGAGCCGTCGTTGACGACCAGCACTTCGCCCGCACAGCCCAATTCGGCGTAGGCGGCAAAGGAGCGCTCCACCACCTGAACGATTGTGCCTGCTTCGTCTTTGGCCGGGACAACGACAGAGACGCGGAGATTGGCTATTGGGGTATTCGGTCTCTCTGTCATCATTTACCCGGTCTATAAACGCTGGAATTGGCCGCTACCGATGCTTCGATCGCACAGCCACGGCGTTGGATAAAGTCGGCGAGCGTCCGAACCGGTGTCGTCTCCACATCCCGCCACCAGATGGGATGGACGAGGAGATGCAAGGGTTGACGCTGGGCAAAAGCCGGGCTGTCCAGCGGTTCGCCATAGCGCCACAGACCGCGGGAATCGGCCAGATAGGTCATCTGCTGCATAAACAGCGGCATATACGTGTGCAGCCGGGGCGCAGTCAACGCCTGATCGCTGCCGATGACAAACGCGGGTGGCCGGTGAATGCTTACGGTTGTTACATCCGCGCCAAACCACCTTTCCAGCAGAGTGGCTTCGGCCGCGCAGTGGGCGTTCAGTTCGTCCAACCCCGCACCGGGATAGGCGACGCAGTCAAAATGGAGTCCCAGCCGATGGCCGAGGCCCAGAATTTCTTCGATAGCGCGGCTGCTCTCTGCGGAGAAAAGATTGTAATGTTCTGTACGCAGAAGAAAAAACCAGGTGGAAAACAGGCCCATCTCCGCTTCAATGTGGGCCATTGCCAATGCAGGGGCCAGGTCAAAATCAATGTCGTGGCGCAGAAGTAGAAAGCGCTCCCCGCGGTCCAATAGACGTTCAGCGTCTTCAAAGGCAGCGGCCACATATCCGTCTTCCAACAGTCGGGAGAGCAGAAACCGATACCCGCTATGGGTAAAAGGCAACCCCATTCGCAATCCTTCCAACTTCCAAAAAAAAATGTGGCTGAACCCAATCGTCGGCTCAGCCACATGCGGGACTATTTCATTATACTCGACCCGCCCGCAAGCGGGAACTTTGCCCCCCTCCCAAGAGTTCGAGGGGCTGCTACAGGCGTTCGGGCGGCGATGCCCCGTTTTTGCTGAGCAGTTGAATCTGCGCACGGATGGCGTCGATCTCCCGTCGTGTCCTTTGCAGGTTGTCCGCCAGTTCGAGCGGCACATCGCCGTCATACGCGCTGCGTTGGGCCAACAATTCTTCCAATCGCTGTTGGAGTATGCCCAGTTCCTTGCGCAGATAGTCCAGCTCGAATCGTCGTCCTTCCTGGAGCAGGGCAGCCACATTGTCGTCGCTTACTTTCGACTCAATCCGTTGGCCCAGTTCATACTGGTTTTGCAAAACCCAGCGGCGCAGATATTCGTTGCCCACTGCCCATCCGCCAAATATCTGGCGCAGATAGCCCAGCTTGTTCATGCCATAGACAAAGTATTCCAGCTTGGCCGGAGATGCACTGGAGAGGTCAAGACGGAGGGTATCCTCGTCCACAACACCGTGCCGGGCCACTGCCAACAAAATTTGGCGTTCGCTGGGAGAGAGGTGATCAAAATCGATCTGTAGAAAGCCCGCCAACAGATGATCAGCTTGCAAATCTTCTGTCTGAACAGACCGCAAATGACCCCTGCCCGCTTCGTCCACTTCAAACAAGCGGTGGCAAAGATATTGGACCAGATAGGGATGCCGATGGGTAAAGACAATTAAGTCTTCCATCACAGCGTCTTCAACGAACACCTGCTCTTCGCCCTGCTCCTGACGGATGAGCGTCTGGGTCGCCTCCACATCCAAACTCCACAGATTGACCAGATTGAAGCCAAAAAGAAAGGGGCTTGTCAACCAATCGCTCATCATTTCGTTGAGCATCATCAACTGCTTTGTAGCGGTCAGAATCGTGCGGTGTTCGCCTTGCTGCAAAGAGCGCCGCAGACGCGCTAATTCCCGGTTATCGTTGCGGGCCACGCTCACCAGCGCCTCCGCCTCGTCGATGAGAAGCAGAAGTTGCTTGCCCTGTCGGCTCAGCGTGCGCTGGAGAGAGCGCAGAATTCGATTGACATCCATCTCCTGCAGGCTGAGGATGTCAATGCCCAGTGCCTCGAAGCGTTCCGTCTCGTCTTCAATCGAGATAAAGAGTTCGTAGGCCAGATCGTTGGCAGATTCGCAGCCTTCGATATTCCAGAAGAGAGGCACATACGAGGACGTCGCATCCTGCTCAACCAGCCATTCCAACTGGCGCAATAGCGACGTTTTGCCCATGCGGCGCGTACCGACCAGCCAAATTGCCTGATCTTTGGTGTTGAGAAGATGATCAGTCAGTCTTTGCCGACCGTAATGATCGTCTCCCCGCAGCCACCGCCCCACAATGTACGGATTACGCATCCGATTGCTCTCGTTCTCTCGTGCGCGCATGGAATCCATTGCGCTCGTTGGCTGCTGCGATCCCCGCGTTGGGATCGTTGCCAATCCCCTCAATGTGTTCGTTCGCATACTCCACATCATCCAAAGTTATCTGCCGCCGTTTGTCGGCCAGCATATGATTTACTGCTTCCAACGCGTACTGTTGCAACCGGTACGGTTTGCCGCCGCTCTGCTCCAAAATATATTCCAGAGCGGCTGGCTCGTAGTCATAGATGCCCTCAATCGGCTTGGTCAGCAACTCCACTGCCTGTTCCCGGTCAAATGGCTGCAATGCGATTTCGTTAAAAAGGTTGAACCAGGGGCTTTCTATACGATCCCAATCTTTGCTGATCTGAATGCCCGCCACCACAGCGCCGAGAGTGGCGGCAAAATCGCGCATGAAGATACGCCGCAAGCGCTGCTGCACAATATGGCTATAGGCGCTAATCACATCCATTTCATCCAACAACAAAATGATCCGCAATCGCTTTTCCGGGTATCTTTTCTTTGCATATCTCTGCAAAAGCTCGATCAGTTCTCGCAGATCACGGCTGAATTCCCGATCGGTATAGGCAGAATCGGCAGTGTGGTGATAAAGAAAACCGGACAAATTCGGGCGCAGTTCCTCGTTGGCATCGGGCAAAGTCAATGCCCCATTCAACATCTCTTCCATCAAAAAGTGGAAGAAACTCTCTTCAGCCGTCCCTTCCAAATCGATGTAGAGTGGAATAAACCAGTACTGGGCATCTTCCACCTCGCGCAGGCGGCTGACCAACTGGTAGAGAAGAGTTGTCTTGCCGATCCGCCGTTCCCCATGGATCATAATACTGTTGTTGTGCAGGGTATCCATAATCCGGCGCAGAAGATCGTAGCGGCCAAAGAACATATCGGTCCGACGCACAGGCTCACCGCTGACAAAGGGATTGAAACCCCGGCTGACTGCCTCTTTGGCCTGGCGTCTTCTACGTGCAATCCCATTAGTCACAAAAGCTACGCCCGCCAGCACAATCACGCCTATTGCAACCAGCGCAGCAAAATAGTCCTGACTTATGGCAGGGAGGAAAGGCAATTGCACCGTTGCCACCGGGGGAACCACATCCAGGCTCAGACGCACCACATCGGAATAGTTGAATGCCTGATCCCGCGCTTGCAACTCCACAAATTGCTGCCCTGTATCCAGAGGGGGCAAACGCAGGCTGTCGCCCTCTGCAAGTTGCCAGACACCGATCTCGCCCGGTATGCTCAGCCGATAGAGTACGGCCAGATCCCTCCGCTCCGTATAGAGATCACCCGCCACATAATTAACAAAAATCTCCTGCCCGGCCTCCACAGGAACATCCTTTGGGCTGCCCACAATCTCGGTAGCACCGACACGCGCAAAGCGAACCCAGGGCGGAGTTGTGTCGGGTTGATAATGGGTCAGACCGTCACGCCCGCCAAACCAATATTTTTTGTCCGACCGGGTGATCGCCAGAATTGCGGCCCGGGGCAAGACAGTTTCGGCGACCAGCGCGCCCCACGTGCGCCCGTCAAAGCGGCTGGCTCCCCCTTCGCTGCCGATCCAAAGCGAGCTATCAATCGGGTCGGTATAGAATGAGTAGAGTCGCTTGCTCGGCAACTGGGCTTCGCTGGTCCGGTCATGCCACTCCCGGCTGTCCCAATAGCTGATACCGGCCAGATCAATGCCGACCCAGACACCACCACTTGTATTCGGATCCGCGGCCAGGGCCACCACCGAACCGGCCAGCAAACCGTCGGATACCCCAGGCTGATGGATATGCCGTCGCCAGACACCGTCATCCTCTCTAACAAAAAGACCGTCTGTCAGCGTTCCCACCCAGGCACGGCGCAGAGAGTCGACTGTCATCGCCGTCACGTGTCGCCCTTTGAATTCAGGCAGAATTTCCAGGGATTCGCTGGTCAGATTGTACACCGCCAATCCGTTGTCGGTGCCAATCCACAGATTGCTCCCCTCGGCCAGCAAGGATGTGACCAATTCCGAGGGCAGAGCATCGATTGGGACTGGCCTCTCCCAAACGTCTCCTGTACTATTGTAGCGAGCAATCCCGATCTGTGTACCAGCCCAGAGCGTATCCGCAGAATCGCGCGTCAACGCGCTGATAGCGTTTGTTGGCAGGTTGCTCGTAGCCGTTGTATAGAGACGCTCGCTCCCCAGTCCACCCTCAATAGGTTTCATGCGAATGCCGGCATTGGAAGTGCCGATCCACAATTGGGAGCTGTTACTGCTTTCCAGCGCGCTGATACGATTGATGCCGGGCGAGATGATATTATCGGCCAGCTCTTTGACCCACATCTTTTCGTCAAGACGGAAGAGACCGGATTGGGTGCCGAACCAGATTAACCCGTCCCCATCCACGGCCACGGCCTGCACAAAGGGTGTGGTCAGACCGATTTCGCCCTCACCTGAAAACGCTAGCAACCTGGTGCGATTGATCACACGGAAGGGACCGTTGCCACCCGTGCCACCCCATACAATGCCGGCCCCGTCGCCTGCCAGGGCCACGATGGGGACGGGATCGGTCAATTGCAAAATTTCCGTCGAGATGGGCGTCCATATACCGGTGGACGACGCCCGCCAGGCCAATTTCCCGTCCGCCGCCACCCAAACAGGGCCGCTGGGATCCACCCACAGCGCGGTTACATTGCTTCCTGGCAAGCCATCGGCGACTGTAATTTCTGTCCACTGGTCATACTGATGCTTCCAGAGACTGTCAACAGTCCCAACCCAAAGGGTGTTGGCGCCGCTTGCCAGAGCCTGCACCCGCACATCCCGCAAAAAGTCTATCTGTCGGGTCGAGGATTCTTCCCAAATATACAGCCCACTGTCTGAACCGATCCACACCTGTGGGCCAACAGCCAATAGCGCGTGGACGGCCCCAGGCAACTGCATAACGCTTGTCCAGGCTGCGCCATCCCAGACGATGACATCCCCGCTGCCAGTCCCAGCCCACAGCCTGCCGGTTGCCGAATCCTCCATCAGGGCATTTACACTGCCTGTAAAAATGTCGTCCGCCGGGGAAAAAGTCGTCCACTCCCCGTTGAAGCGGCTGATGCCCGCATCGGTTCCGAACCAGACTTCGCCGCTGCGGGGCAGGATCGTCAAGACATTATTTGATATCAGGCCATCTTCCCGTTGATATGTTTTCCAGGGCGAGAGGAGATTGGCCTGGGCGAAGAGCAGCACAGGCTGTAAAAGCAGAACGAGAAGTCCCAGCACGAAAAGCCACTGAGAAGCAGAAATTGTATGCAGATTACGAAACCGATTCAAACTACGCTTTATTTTCAACACTGATTTCCTTTGCATCACGGGCCAGATAATGAATCTTGCCTACCGTAATCCTGCCATAAATCCCCTGTCGTAACTCCCCTGTCGTAACTCCCCTGTCATAACTGTTAAAGATGCGATGCATTCGCCAGAAGAGAAGGCAACCCGCAGCATTCAGCCCTATACCCAAGTGTGACAGGTGTGTTGCACCACGACCTGAATAGTTACTCAAAATGAATGTAACCTTATTATTTAACCATAAAATACAGGCAAGAATAGGGATTGTCAATTCTGCACTTTTTGCTATAGTATTAGGTCACAGTCTGGGTAGGTAAAAAATGCGCAACTACGAAAATTGCGCAACTACGAAAATACTGTATACTGCTAATAATAGCAGTATACAAAAAATCAGAGAGAAAGAAACGACAAAATCATGTAAGTTTTTTACTGTCAGCGTATAGACGATACTGTACATTTTTCTTT